>Ga0208901_1000176_pt1 | contig 41997 bp, 37 predicted proteins | sample AntAceMetag02UKF_FD_184764 | JGI IMG/M metagenome (GOLD analysis project Ga0208901, IMG submission 184764) | Saline lake microbial communities from Ace Lake, Antarctica - Antarctic Ace Lake Metagenome 02UKF (SPAdes) (version 2) | ecosystem: Environmental > Aquatic > Non-marine Saline and...
ATTATAGGTCGCAACGTAGTTGAAGATGGTTTTGCCGGCCACCAGGGGTGGAAGGTTCCGCCGCCAGCTGAAGGGTTTGGTTTCAGATAGCTTATAATCAGATTTATCGAATTCAATGGCGCGACGCTCCAGGGTCAGCTCTGCGACTTTTCGGGCCAGATATTTGGCGATTCCCTCTTTCAGCTCCAATCTCGCCAGATGGGAGCGCACTTCCTTCTTTTCCAGTTCAACGGCGTGCCCAAAACAGCGGTTGGACACATAATCGCGAACAATGGGATAGAGCTCTGCAAAACGGTTTGGGAGCCGGGCCTCTTCAATGACCTTGTTGGTGATGGAAACCATGATATCCCGGGCTTGGGGCGGTTCCCCGCCGATATCAGCCTGATGTACTTCCGTATTGAGGGTAGCAAACTGAAGCTTCAGCTTTAACCTGAAAATCTCGTCTAGTTCAACCTGCTCATGGATAGCTTCCAAATCTTCAATCAGCAATTCCGCCAGCTTTCGAACATCATGCACCAGCCTTGGCTTGGTGATGGGCAAAGCGATATCATACTCCAGTCGCTCCCGGACAGGGGATATGATAACCGGCAGGGGCGGATCTTTTTTCTTGGTGGTGGTTACCCCGACTCCTTCGGCTTCAAGTTGTTCCCGCAGCACTTTAAGGAGGTTGCGGGTGCCCAGCACCTCAAGGGTCTGGGTTTTATCCGGCCCGATTTGCGTCATGAGACGCAGGCCCCTGCCAATGACCTGCTCGGGCAGGATCTCTGCTTTTGCCGTGAAGGGACGCAGGCCCAGAACCACCGAGACATTACGTACATCCCAACCTTCACGGAGCATCATAACGCTCACTATAGCTTTGATGCGGCTTTCGGCTTTGTCGATATCCCGGGCCGCTTCCCGGGCCTTTTCCAGATCCTTTTTAGTGACCTCGCCGGCGCTGTCCGTGTGGATCACGAGAATTTCGGATTCTTTCAGCCCGAATTCCTTTGTTTTCCAGAGATATTCTCCCAATTTATCGGCATAAACATTTTTCTCCGCCATGATAAACAGCACCGGCTTTTGTTGGAGTTTCTTGTAAACCTTGTAGTGCTCACGCCATCGGGCAACAGCCGCCCTGAGCCAGTATCCGTATTTTTCCGAAACGTTGTCTTTGGTGACCTTATCCGGATCCTGGGCCGGCTGCTTGGGATCATCCTCTTTGGTAACGATGATTGGTGCTTTGACGATCCGATCCTCCACGGCCTGCGCCAACGGGTAGTCGCAAACCGTCCAAGGGTAATACATACCGTGCTGATCTTTCGGAGTGGCCGAAAAATCGAACCAGAGGGAGAGTCCCTTGGGCAGGGAGCGGTGAATCGCTAACAAAGACCGGCTCCATGCCAAATCCTCATCGTGGACGTGGTGCGCTTCGTCGTTGAATACCACCAGGTCTTTTAGGGATTTAACCCGGTCCAGCATGGAACGCCGGCCGGAACCAGCCAGATCCTGGTTCGGCTTTTTGCCGAGCAGGGTTTCCACGGCGTTTTGAGGTGTCCAATCCTTTTCACGGGATTCATAGAGTTGGTGAATGTTGGTCAAAAACAGGTTGCCCGAAGGGTCCGGTTCGCTGGATTCGCCTCGCAGGATGACCTTCTGGTTGAATATGCCCCGCCATTCCGGTGGGATCAGGGGAATCTGATAAAAAACCCGGTTGGCGCCAAAATCTTTTTCCAGTCGCTGATAAACGATTACATTGGGCGCTACAACCAGGAAGTTGGTGGACAAATCCGATCCGGGGACCATTTTTCGATGAAAGTGTGACCAGACGATGGCCATGGCCATCACCCAGGTCTTGCCTGATCCCGTAGCCATCTTGAGGGCAAATCGCCTAAGGTCTTCAGGTGGAAGGTCCTGTACACCATCCCTCTCCAGCTCCGGAACATACCGCACAATCTGGCGCCGGTCATCCATGGTGGTCTGAAAGACGATGTTGTCGGAGAAGAGGTCTTTTTTATACACCTCGGCGTAAGACTGAATCAGTTCTACTACATCTCGCCTGGCGGCTACTTCCACCAACCAGGCCAAGGTCTCCATGGCTTCTCGCTGGCAGAAGTAATAGCGAAAAGGCGTTCCGAACCCGGGCACTTCATGGTCTTCCTCAAACCAATATTCAAAAAGCCGTAGTGTAACCTCAGAGGCGCCCGAATAGTTTTTCGCACGCCATTTGTCCACGGCCTCGCGGATTTTAGGTACGAGTAGCAGGCGGCTTTTCCGCCGACCGTTTGCAATACGCCAGCCGGTCAGAGCCTTTTCGTCCTTTACTAGATGAGCATCCGGCTTGAGCCACGGAAGACGGCCCGGAATCTCTGGGAGATCCTTATCATATGCAATAACAGAGCGAGGCATGTGTTCTCCAATTTTGAATGTTGGATTTCTTTTTTCAATATTCGGTGTACTGAATGGATGAACCCCCAAGCCTGAACATCAGAATTATATAATCCCGTAAAATTTCAAACGGATTACACAATAAAAAGCATCTATATTTTCAACTGGTTAATCCAAAAACCATTTGCTCAATTATATAAATTATGCCTTAACCTGGATCTTCTTGACCCCTGTTATATAATGCCCACTTGGCTCCTTTTCCCCGTTTGCTCCCAACAATTCGGATAATCCTCGCCCGTCTCATTTCCTGGAGCAGGTTTGTCACGAAATTCCTTTTTTGATCATCTGTCAAGGCCTCCGACAAATTTTTCAATAACAACTCATTGAAATCAGCACGTGTGGCGACGTGAAATTGCCTCAGATAGCCTTCGACCATCTTTTTATAATGCTGCTTATCAAATGGTCGTTTTCGGATGTAATCGGCCTTTGTCTCCGTAGCCGCAGCAACCTCCGCCGACACGAAAAGGTTCGGTCTGCGCCCCTCAATCAACCGCTTTTTCTTGAGCAATTTGAATTCAGCTTCCGTAACAGGCTTGCCTTTCTGAACCTTGTCCAAAGCGATCACCTCCCACAGGCTGAGGTCCGTTCGCTGCATCAGCATCCGGGTATATCGCTCATCAATCACTTTGCCGATAATGCGAACCTTCACCCTCTGTGGTGCGGACAGGTCATATTCCGGCATGGGAAAGTTCCTATCACGCTGTTTTGTAAACATACGTTTGATACCGCTTCCTATGGTATCAATCATGTTAAGGTTGACCATCGCCTCGGCCAAAAAACGGTTGCGGTAAAATTCCGGCGGCGAATCGCTGCGGATGACTTCATCGACGCTTCCGGGCAGAAAATCACCAAGGTTCGTAAACAGCAATGAATCCGGCTCCTCGACCACATTCATGCGACCTCCCAACATGTAGTCCTGATGGGCGATACAGTTATGAAGACTCTCCCGAATCACCCATGAATCATATTGTAAGATCTCAACGGGAAACAACTGGTCACTCGGCAAGTGGCGGTAGGTTAAATTCCTGATTCTGGCAAAAACCTGTTCGACAGCCAAGAGCAATGGGGGGCCGAAATGCGCGTAGTCTTTTTCAACTTTTCGGTCATCTCTGAGTAGCCAGGTAATTCTGGCAACGGCGGGAGCCATAAAGCGCTCAGCCTCGTTTTTGCCGAGCAGGATGATGGCGGTCCGGGTGATTCCGCCGGAAATGCAGATCTTGGCTTTGTTTAAAAATGTGCCATCGTCCCACTGAAGCACTTCCCTAGCTAACTCACCATGTTTCTTAGAAAAATTTTGCCGTGCAAGAGCAACCGCTTGAGGGTCGAGATCATTTAGTGTCGCTCCTTCGCAGATCCGGGTAGACCAATCCTCGAAGGCCTGTCTGCGAATAGTGTCTATTTTCTGAAGGCTCAAAGGTCCGAGAGAATCATGAATTCGCCCATAGGCGACGCCTCGCCAGGCGGTCGGAATACCTCGAGGAGCGGGCGGAATCTGAAATAAGACGACACGCCTGCCGTCAACTACAGGCTCGTGGATATGGGAAAATGTAATCTGATGGTTGGTGTTCTTTGAAACCTCTTGCTTGAGCTTCTCCAAACCCGGCTTCTGGTGACGATAGTTCGACCCCACAATCTCCCGGGGCAGTCGGTTGGTCACCCCGAAGATTAGCCACCCCGAGCGTTGCCCGTTCAAGTTGGCTTCATTGCTCAGGGCTGAGAAATATCGACCCAGGTCGTCGAAATCAAAATTGTTTTTGGCCTCTTTGAATTCGACCCATTCGGTCTCTGTTGGCAGCGCCATTAACTCATCCAGCCGCGCTAATACCTGAGATCTCATCACCGGACCTCCACATTGAAGGCCTGGGAGGTGTCGTTTCCGAAAATGTCGATCACCTTTACCAGAATGCGGTATTTGCCTGGGTTTTCATAAGCGTGGGGATCGGAGGTCAGGGCCAGTTTCCGTTCCTTGCGTGTACGGAAGGCCACCCAGCCCTGCATGAAGGTGTCGTTTCGAAAATCCCAGTCCACAGCCCAGTAGTCGATGTAGTCCGACCATTTCTTGACCTTGCCGCGTACTTCCTCGGGAATCAGCTCTGTATTGGGGATCACAAAGTCTTTGAGGCTCACCTGAGCGGTTAACTTCTTGGGGGTCTTGATTTCGGCTTCCAGATAGGCCAGTTCGAAAAATCGCACATCACCCTTGGCAGCGGCCTGCTGTTCCATGACCTCACGGGGGATCTGTAGCAGCAGGAGTTTTACGCCCTTTTTTTTGGCCGCATCGACCATCAGGTCGTACAAGCCCATCTCCCACTCCCATCCCACCACGTGGAGTTCCGGCTGCTTGACCTGCACGCATTCGTCAACGGCCGCATCGATTTCAGCGATGGTCACCGGTGCGTCCACCGCCCCGATGTGTACCATGGCCTTGCCTTTTTTGCCGTGCAGATAGATGAGGCCCGCCACGGGTTGGGCGCCGTACAGTTTGAGGATGAATGCCAGGTATTCGTAGAGGGCCTGCTCGGTCAGGTGCTTGTCTTTGGTTTCCCCAAAAGTAACACCCTGCCAGTACTGGCGCTCGTACTTGCCCAGGTTGAGCAGTTCGAAGGGTTTGCAGCTTTCAATGCCCAAAAGACGCTTGCGAGTCACATGAATGGCCCAGCGGCCCAGATCGCAGCCGATCCAGCGACGATCGAGTTCTTCTGCTACGGCGAGAGTGGTGCCTGAACCACAGAAAAAGTCGGCGATGAGATCTCCTTGATTTGTACAATGATTCATAATGCGACTAATCAGCTGTTCTGGCTTCTGAGTTGGATATCCCACTCGCTCTTGTGCAGCAGGGTTAATTATTGAGATATACCAGACATCAGAAAGTGGAGCTCCAGTCGAATCATCCTCTACGCTTGTAGCAAGGCGGTTCCCATTGTCGTCAAAAACCGCCCGTTGCTTCTTACCCTTCCATCGGCGAAGTGTACCTTCTGACTGCTCTTGAAACTCGACAATGTTGAAAACCCGGTTTGCCGCGTCGGGTTTTTTTGAATACCAAAAAATGGTATCATGATTTCTTTGGAAGTTGCGGGAACGCGTTGACCATTTGCGGTAATGCCACACTATTTCATTCAAGAAGGCATCTGATCCGAATGTTTCATCGAGAAGCTGACGGAGCAGCGCACCGACATGCCAATCACAATGAAGAAAGAGGGATCCTTTTTCTGACAGTAGATCGTGCAACAGCTTAAGTCGCTGACTCATCATCCCAAGATAAGAAATAATTCCCGAACCCCATGTGTCTCTATATGCCTTCTCTTCAAGAATAGACTGTTCCTTAAAAACTTCTTCACCCTTTTCACCTATCGGTGCCATAAACGAAAAATCCGCCCCAGTCGCAAATGGCGGATCAATATAAATCAAGTCAATTTTCCCGGCGAACTTCTCCAACAGAGACCCCATCACCAGCAGGTTGTCGCCCCAGATGAGCTTGTTTTTCCAGCCATCTTCGAAGGTGTCCCCTTCATTTCCCTCGTAGATATCGAAAAGGTTTCTCTGGATGCCTCCTTTCTGGGTCAATGCCTCGCGGGTGGCCCGGCTCTCGTTGACCGTTTCGATGACCTGGAAAGGGAGGTGGACCCGCGGCACTTCCTTGAGGGTGCTGTCTTCGTTGTACTTTCCGGGCCAAACCAGCTCGGTGCGCGTAACCCGCATCATTCCAGCGGGCGGGTCAGGGAGGCGTACCGGGGCTTCATCATTCGCATTGGTCGTTGAGTTTGTTTCCGACAAAGGTGTGGATTCCTTGTTTCGTTTCTTCTTTTTCTTCATGGTGTGTTTTCCAATCCGGTCTAAAGTTTTCTCTTACACAGCCTTTTTACTCTGTTTTTTCATAAAGGCGTTTCCCAGATGGGACAGTCTTTACAATTCCCTCCGTGGTGCAAAGCGATCTTAAATCACACTCCTTGCAGACTTTGGATTCCGGTGTCTTCGCGACAACGAAGTCCCGGGATTGAATGCGAGAAACAACCCGATCAAAGCGACGTCCGGCCCCTTCAACTTTTTCACGCCGGTACGGGAGCTCCATCAATGCGTCTGCTTTATGGGCTTCGGCGGTCCAGTAGAGCAGCAGACGTTCAGGGTGTTTGCCGTGGCGCTGTTCCAGGATGTGGGCGTAGGTACAAAGCTGATCCTCATAGGTGGCCAGCAGATGGGGGTCGGTACTTCGCTCGCTGGTCTTAAAATCCAACAGTTCCAGTTTTCCATCGCTGCCGAGCAGCAGATCCACCTTGCCAACCAGGATGTAACCGTCTTTCTCAAGGGATACATCCACTTCGGTCTGGATGACCCGCTGCATCTCCATGCGATTTTGATTAAAATAGTTCATGACCTGATTAAAGGCGCCTTCTTTGGCAGCACGCCCGATGGGGCGAACATCGCTCAAACTGAGAAATCGAAAGGTTTGTTCAAACAGCTCCTCGATGTGCGCTCGATTGAGCGTATGGAGTTTGCCGTCGAGTACGATACGATGGATCTCCTCAATGGTCTGATGAACCAGCAATCCGAAAAAAATAACGGCCGACCGGGAGGGAGTGAAGTCGTATTCTCGGAAAAACTGGTACTGCCGAGGGCATGTCTCGTAGATTTTCAGATCGCCGGTAAAACTGTAGCTTTTTTTGACCGGCATGCGGTTCCGAAGAGCAAAACGCTGAGCTGCCAGCAGGTCCGTCTCCACATAGGGCCATTGGGGCAACCCCTGCCAAATGGATGCAAAATGCGGCTTGGGTGTTTCATGACTGGTGAGAACCAACAGTTTCTGAGGCCGGGAAAAGGCCACATAGTGGAGCCGCATCCGGTCGAACAGGGTAATGCGGCGCTCCGGCTCAAAGGGCGGACGATGGTAAAAAGGCGACAGATCCCGATCGATACCTTTGGGGCTTGAGAGCTGTTTACTCAGACTTCCAACCACCACGACCGGAAACTCAAGTCCTTTTGCCTGATGAATGGTCATCGCCTGGACAAACCCTTTGGGCAAAGGGCGGTCCGGGTCTTCATATTCATTGATGCCGCCGTCATAGAGCAGGCGGAGAAAGCTGCTGAACAGGTGGAATCGCAGGTATTCGCGATTGGCGTGGGTAACGACTGTGTAATGGTAGTAATTCTGAAAGATATTGAGCAGCCGGCTGAAGAGCGCCAGATTGCGGGCCGTGTCTTCAGCCTTCAGTGCGGTCACAAAGGGTTCCATGGCGACAAGTCTGTAGAAATAGTCAGCCGGGCGCATATCCAGGGATTGACCCGGCTCAATCGCTGCAATCTCATCGATCCACCGGCGCAGCCGGAGCGCCAGCGGATGCGGGGGCGCAAATCCCCTGGCCAAGTCCACAAGCCCCTGGTCCACATAACGGGCAAGGGTCGCCACAACACCTTTCACCTGCCCCCGGCCGTCTCCATGCCAACCGAAAAGCAGGGCAAAACAACCAACCATCAGACGAATCTCATGATTCTCAAAATAGGTCCGTGCTCGGGGACAAAAAACCGGAATTCCGCGTGCTTCCAGGGCAGAGATGTAAAAATGGCTGTGGTCCTCCCTTACACTGTGCAGCAGCAGCGCAATCTGGCTGTAGTCTTCGACCACGTGGTTTGCTTTGAGAAACATCGCAAGGTCCGCAAACCGTTCCGCTTCATCACGGGCATCCCGGCCCCATATACTGATGACTGCCGGGTAATTTGTGTGATCACCATCCGGATCGGCTTCAATGGTTTTATCAAAACGAAACGGTGTACCCCTGGGGTTGGTCCAGTCAATGGATGCCATCCAGGTGTCATAACGCCCAATAATGGAACGGTGGGATCTGTAATTGGTGGCCAACCGCACCACAGGACAGCTTTGAAAACGATTTGGAAATTCGAGGATATTCCTTACGGTGGCGCCGCGAAAACGATACAGGCTCTGGTCCTCATCACCCACCACACAGAGGTTGCCCGAATTGGCGGAAAGTTTGAGCAAGAGCTGCTCCTGCACCGTGTTGGTGTCCTGGTATTCATCCACAAGCAGGTAGTGGATATCGCTTGTCAGGGTCGTTCTCTGCTGCTCATCTTTGAGAAGGCCATGAACGATACTCTGAAGGTGTGCAAAATCCAATCGGTTATTGGCATAAAGCGCCGTCTCATAGGCACGGTAGGCCTCTGATATCGCCTTAAGAAAGGGGTTTTCCAAAGCCGAAAGTGTATCGACATCTACCAATTCTTCGGTGATTTTGTCAAAATACCCTTGCGCCCCCTTGATGGCAGTCCACTTGGTTTTCCATCGACCCAGAAAAAGGCCTTCATCTGCCGGCCCTATAATCTCATCAAAATGTTCAAAAATAAAGAGTAGCTGCATCAGTTCATCAAGGGTTTCGTAGCTGCTTCCAAGTTGTGTGTGGTGACGGTGCTGTGAAATGAAATGGTTGCACAGCCCGTGGATGGTCGTCACGCGCAATTCGGACAGGTCGTTTCCATAGTTTACTTTCTGGGCCGCAGCAAAAATCCGATCCCGCATTTCGAAAGCGGCTTTTTCGGTGAACGTACAAAGCACAATCTCGCGAGCGACTGCTTTTTCCAAAAGAAGCAGGTTCAAGGCCCGCAGAACAATACTGTAGGTCTTTCCCGAGCCAGGACCGGCAATAACCAGAAGGGGGCCGTCCAGATGTCCGATAACCTTCCGCTGCGCCGGGTTTAAATCCGGATAGGACCTCAGAATATTCGAGGAAATGGTCATAACAGTCCGGCCTGTCGAAAGCTGAACGTTTCAGCGGAAGAAACGATCAGGTGGTCTACGATTCTCAATTGCACCGATTCCGTTGCCAGGACCAGTGCCCGTGTTAACAGTTTGTCCTGTTCGCTGGGTTCTACGTTGCCGTTTGGGTGATTATGGGCCAGCACGATCGCTGCCGCTCCACGGCGCAGAGCCGCCTCAACAACTTTTCGGGGGTACACATTGGCGCGATCCACGGTGCCTTTCTCCAGAGTTTCGACCCCGTCTCTCAACAGCCGATATGCTGAGTCCAAATAGCCGACTTGAAAAACCTCATTGGAAAGCCCACCGATACGCATGCGCCAGAAAGTTGAAATTTGTAGAGGATCAGTCAGGACATCCCGGTTTTCCGCGTCCTGCTGAAGATAGAGGGTGGCGACAGATTTAATAATTTTTAAGGCGACGGGCGTTACAGAGCCAATGCCCTTGACTTTCCGGGTTTCCTCAATCGGCGCATCAAGAATACCTTTCAGGTTCCCAAACTGCTGGAGCAATATTTTCGCCTGTTCCTTCACATCTTTCCGGGGAATGGCCAATGTCAAAAGCAGTTCAACGACTTCGTGTTCTGCCATTCCTTGGAAGCCCGCTTTCAGAAACCTTTCACGGAGCCGTTTCCGATGGCCCAAATAATGTGGCGGATCATTGGTCATTTCTTGCTCTCTGCAGATTTCATTTTTTCCGATTGAATCCCTTGATACCATATACCTGATCCCATTGACACTTACATTTGATTTAGAGTCGTATCAGCCTGTTTCATTATCCAAAGCCCCCTGGCGCCAGCGGTCAAATTCGCTGGGAAGCAAATTCAGTATTTCTTTTCCGGTCATGCTGTATAGGTCATAGGTGAGGTCCACTTTGTCACCCGGCTTCAGTGGCTTTTCCGTGTAGAAATCAAGGTCGAAATTCTGCTCTACCTGTTCGGAAGGGGTCTTCTTTTGACTCTTAGTTGACATCCCATCCATACTTTCAGAGCACAAAAGTCAACAGCAGAACCTATTTTTTTTCAGCCGCCTTGCACGGGACCACAAAGCAAAAAACCCCGTTCTCCAGATAATGAAGAAACGGGGTTTTGTTAATCCGTGAACATTTACCAGCCTCACCTTACACGAAAAAGGTTGTTTTTACGTCACGTTTTCAACGTTTGTTCAACCCTATACCGCAAAAGGCGGAGAAAATCAACGACTTTATCTTGGAAGTAGTATCAGGTTAATACTGATATTTGTTTCTGCAGAGATATTGATTTATGAAGATGAAGAATACGATTTTATTCAATGTTTTCAGAGAGTCGTTTGAGGGAATAAATACCGTTCAATCCTTGAACGCGCTTTGGAAGTTTCTCGTGTTTGGATGAAAAATGTCCCTTGAAGTCCTGGTAAACCCCTGAAACAAAATCTTTTCGGCCGATGATGCCGCTGTCGCTGAAATACCGGTTCCGGGATTGGAACCGGTCAACGTCGGTCGAACCAGGATCTTTGGAGCCGTCTTCCACGCCTTTTAAAAGCCCTGCCTTTTCGTAAACAAACCGCTTGTAATGGGCAAGCCTCGCTTTTTCGCCCTTGAATGCCTGTCCCCTTCTTATTTTCTCAAAAGTATAAAAAGTTCTTGACAAAATGACGCAGTGCGTTATATTTGCGTCAAGATCTCACTTCACCGTGAGTTAATTTATTCAAATTCAGGAGGGTTCATAGAAATGGCAAAGGCGAAAAAGGCTGTAAAAAAGACAAAGAAAAAGGCACAGAGTCAGTTTTATACCATCAAATCGATCCAGAAGTCTGCTGACAAATGGATGGAAAACGTGAAAGAAAGTAAAGAAAAGTATGTGACAAAACCGTTGGAATCGGGGAAGGATCTTGTTGAAGATCTGAGAAGCGACCCCATAAGGATGGTCGAAGGCTGGTATTCCGATAGCAAGGATTTTATTGGTGATGTGGCAAAAGACCCGAAAGAGGTGTTCAAAGGGTTTGTCGATGACGGAAAGGAGTTGGTGGAAGACGTAAAGAAGTATTTTCAGGCAACCATTGACGATGTTGTGGACGGTGGAAATGATCTGTACAAGGGCGTGAAAAAAGATTCCCAGAAACTGGTGGATGATTTGTATGAAACCGGCTGGAAATTCATTGACAAAATTCCCATGATGAAGAAGATTGAAGAAGGCGTGGGGAATACCCTGCAGTCTATCCCCGAGAAACTGAATCTTCCCAACAAAAAGGATATGGACGATCTGGGCAAGGCGATCGAGACCCTGAACCAAAGGATGAATACGCTGAGCAAAAAGGTTGCCGCGTAAGGAGGGCCTATGCATAATATTAAGAGATACGTAAATCGAAAGCTGTATGATACGAATGCTAAGAAATATATCACGCTGGATGGCATCTCCGAGCTGATCAAGGCGGGGAAGAAGATCTCCGTAATAGACAATAAAAGTGGGGATGACCTGACTTCGGGTATTGTTTCTCAGATCCTGGCGCGTGACGGCCAGGTTAAGAGCAACGATCTGGCATCGAGGGTATTGATTCAGCTGCTTAGAAAAGGACCGGGAACCCTGGTGGATTATGGGAAGAAATACGTTTCTCTTTGGGACCGGGCTTTGACGATGGCGGATGAGGAAATCGATAAACTGGTGGACCGTCTGGTCAAGGATAAGGAGATCTCTGAATCCGAGGGGAGTGCCCTCAAGAAGGATATGACGGGCAGAGCGGATGATCTGAAGAAATGGATTGGCGAAAAAATCGATCAACGCGTTGACGAAATCCTGAATGTGATGAACCTTGTCTCAAAGGATCAAGTAGCTGGTCTTACGGGGGAGATCAAGGCTCTGACAAAAAAAGTCGAAAAGCTGGAAAAACTTCAGGCCCTGAAGGCTGAAGAAAACAGAAAGACGGCTCTCGAAAAAAAGGCGAAGGCTGAAGAGAAGAAGGCTGCGATCAAAACGACTTCTCTTGAGAATGAAGATGACAAGTCCAAGGTCGTGAACCTGATAGATGACCAGGCCGATGAGAAAGAGATGGTGATGGGTAGTGAAGGATGAGGTATCACAGGAAGGAACGGGTTTATTGAAGGGTTCCGGGAATATGGAAAATGCCGGAGTATCTTCCTTCATGACCCGTTTTTTTGAAGTGCTTGACCCGATAGATGGCCGGAGCCCGGGCGTCATCGTCATGCGCCGCCGGGCGCTGCGCCTTTTAAAAGAGGCAAAAGCCGAAGGCGTCTTGGACCAGACGACACGGCAGATGGTCCTTTCCACGGGTATTGAGACCTTCCTTCCTCCTTCCTATGCCAAATTTCAGCCGGTTGTTGTTGAAGGGATGATCTTTCTTATATCCCAACTGGCTTTAAAACGCCTGGCGGACAAAATTGTGGACCAGCTCCGTATTTCTCTTTCTGCCACGCCCGGCGAGCGATTGTTTACACTCGTGAAGGATATGCCGAGTATCCAGAAACTCGGACAGATCATATGCCGTAGTCCCGGACTGGACCCCCAGGTCAAAGATGCTCTTACAGATCTGGAAAATAATATCGAAACAGTGACCTACGGTCGATTGCGTCCCCTTCTCAACAAGGAGATTAAATCGGTGGTCGGGGGCTTCACCATAACCCCGAAGAAAAAAATCCTTGCGGAGGCGAGCGTCTGTGCGGTTGTTCCAGCCGAGGTTCGTTCAGAAGAAGAAGGTTCCGGTGTTACGTCTGTCCTTAAGGTGGTAAAGCCTTCGGTCAGGAGAAACCTGCCTGCGGAACTTTTGTTGTTGGATCGCTTGATGATATTCCTTGATGACAATAGGTCCCAATGGGGGCTAAGGGATTTCAGCTTTCAGGGAACACTCAGTCAGGTGAGGAAACTTCTTGAAAATGAAGTGAACCTGACCATGGAACAGGGTCACCTGGCCATGGCCCTGTCCTATCATTCTTCCGACAATGCGGTCCTGGTGCCGGAGCCTTCGGCGGCATCTACTCCCGCCATGACAGTGATGTCCCGCCTGAACGGTGCTAAGATTACCGATGTTTCCGGTTTGAACGCCAGGGATAGAAGACGTTTGGCCATCACTCTGGCGAGGATATGCATTATCCGGCCCATTCAGGACATGGAGGGGGAGAGCATCTTCCACGGAGATCCTCACGCCGGAAACCTGGCCTACACCTTTCAGGGGCAGTGGCCCAGGATTATTTTTTATGACTGGACCATGTTAGGACGGTTAGGAAGATTGGAACGATTAGCTATGGTCCTTCTGACTTTAGGGCTGATTATGGATCACGGCAAGGTGATTTTTTATGCCGCTGATGTGATTACCCAGGGCAGCATTTCCGTGAATAAGGCAATGAGCAGGAGAATTGAAGGGGTCATCGAAGTGGCAATGACCGGTTTGAAGAAGGGCGACAGGGGAATTTTGTCCACCATCGAGTTCCTGTTTGAGAAATTTACCTATGAGGGTGTCGTATTTTCGGCGGATCTCATGCTCTACGAAAAGGCCCTGGTTACCCTCAAAGGAGTGCTGGCCGATATCGATCCCGACTTCAGCCGCGATGACTATCTCGTAAGGTCGGCCATCACCACGTTTATGAATGATATGATCCACCTGCGCCTGATGAAAATGGTCATGAAGGATATCTGGTCCCTGTATCGGCACAGCTTCAATCTACTTGTGGATGTGCAGAAAGTCATCACCCGTTTTTTCATGGATATTGTCTTGATGCGGAGAAACCCTCCGAAAGTTCCCTTTTTTTGAGACACCAACCTATCTCTTCTCGTAATATTCCAGAATAGCGTCAGTGAGAGAATCTATTGTGTATTCTGTGGGGGTCAAGTCTACTTCCAGGCCGTTTTCTTTTGCCGTTTTGGCGGTAATGGGGCCTATGCAGGCCATGGTTGCACTGGTCAGAGTATTTCGGAGCGATGGGTCATGGTGATCCAGCATGTCAAGAAAATTGGTTACCGTTGACGAGCTGGTAAAGGTGACCATATCGATCCGGCCTTCCCGAAACATTTCGGCTACCATGGCTGTGTCCTGATCGGGTTTTACGGTCTGGTAGGCAGGGACCACGTCCACTTCAAAGCCCATTTTTTTCAGGTCTTCGGGAAGCACTTCCCTTGCCTTTGCGGCCCTTGGAAGAAGGATTTTACCGGGAGTTGCCCCCATTTTTCTGAATGCCTCAACAATGGCTTCAGCCCTGTATTCTTCCGGGATAAGATCTGGTGTGATTCCCCACTGATACCACTTCTCTGCGGTTTTGGGGCCGATGGCGCCGATCTTGATTCCTTTCAGTTCTCTGACGTCTTTCCCGTGAAAATGGAGCCGTTCCACGAAAAATTTTACCCCGTTGGGCGAGGTAAAGAGAATCCATTCATAGCTTGAAAGCTTGTTGATCGCCTTATCAAGCGCTTTCCAGCTCTCCGGAGGGATGACCCGTATGGTCGGGAACTGGATACATTCGGCCCCCAGGGATGCCAGTTCTTTCAGAAAACCGCTAGCCTGTTCCCTTGCCCTCGTTACGACGATTCGTTTTCCAAAAAGAGGTTTTGTCTCGAACCAGTTCAGCTCTTCTCTCAGAGTTACCACATCACCCACCACAATGATCGCGGGCGGACGAATCTGAGCTTTTTTTGTGCGTTCGGCAATGTTTTCAAGAGTCCCGGTAAGGGTCCTCTGGTCATTCATGGTTCCTCTGCGGATAACTGCTGCGGGTGTTTGGGGAGATCGTCCACAGGAGACGAGTTTTTTTGCGATCTTAGCAATATTTCCAATGCCCATCAAAAAAACCAGGGTTCCCGCGGCCGTGGCCAGTTTATCCCAGTGGATGTTGGATTTTTCCTTGGTTGGATCTTCGTGTCCTGTGACAAAGGCAACCGTTGCCGTATAATCTCGATGGGTCAGGGGAATTCCGGCGTAGGCCGGGACGGATATGGCCGAGGTGACGCCGGGAACCACTTCGAACAGGACTCCCGCGCTGATCAGCTCCTGGGCTTCTTCGCCCCCCCGTCCAAAAATAAACGGGTCACCACCCTTGAGCCTGGCTACGGTCAACCCGTTTACAGCCTTTTGGATGATCAGGGCATTTATACCCTCCTGGCTTACAGTGTGATCCCCACCTTTTTTCCCCACGTAGATGATTTCCGCACCCTCAGAGGCATACTCTAAAAAGACCGGGTTGGCGAGGTAGTCGTAGATAACCACATCTGCCTCTTGAATGCATTGTTTCGCTTTCAAGGTGAGGAGTCCGGGGTCGCCGGGACCGGCACCCAGGAGGTATACCTTTCCCGGTTTAGAAGAGAGAGACTTTGCATTTTCTGCTTTTGAACGGGTTTCCATGTTTTTAGCCCTTTCGTTAGCCCCTTTTTTTCCTTAAGAAGGTAAGAGGGTAAGAGGGTGAGAGGGTGAGAGGGTGAGAGGTTTAGATTTAAGTACTTCTTCTGGTTGGAAAAAAGTAAGCCTTACTAACTTTCTAATCTTCCCACGTTCTGAACTTCAGCTGTTTGACAAATTCCGACCATATACGTTTTCAAGAATCTTTCGGGCGCCCTTGTCTAATAATTTCCCGGCAAGTGTTTCCCCCATTTGCGCAGCATCTTCTGGGTCTCCGGAAATCTGATCCTGGATGATTCGTGTCCCATCTATTTCGGCCACCATGCCTGTAAAATGGAGGCGGCCATTTTCCAGGAGAGCGAGTCCTGCAATGGGGACCTGGCATCCCCCCTCCAGTTTTTTCAGGAAGGCCCGTTCAGCCGCCACGGCGATCTGTGTGGGTTGATGATTCAAAAAATCAATAACGCCGATCGTTTGTTCGTCATCTCGCCTTGTTTCAAGGCCAAGCGCCCCCTGGCCAATGGCCGGCAAGATTTTATCAGTGGGGATGATCTGTGAAATCTTGCGTTCAAGCCCCATTCTTTTGAGACCGGCCGTAGCGAGGATAATGCAGTCTAGTTCCCCCCCATTCAGTTTCCCAAGGCGCGTGTCCACATTTCCCCGCAGGGGAGCTATTTTAAGGTCAGGGCGGATATGAAGGATCTGGGCAGCCCTTCTAAGACTGCTGGTGCCCAGCCTCGCTTCCAGGGGTAGACCGTCAATGGAAACATTCCCGTTTGAAATGAGGGCATCCTTCGGATCTTCCCGTTCGGGAAAGGCCGTAAGAATTAACCCGTCGGGTAACTCTGCCGGTACATCCTTCATGCTGTGGACGGCAAGATCTACCCTGTTCTGAAGGAGGGCATCTTCAATCTCTTTTACAAACAGTCCTTTCCCTCCGATTTTGCTCAGGGGAGAGTCCTGTATCTTGTCCCCGGTTGTCTTGATGATAGTGAGTTCCACTCGGACATCCGGGTGCTGGTCCTGGATTTTGTTCTTGATCCATTCGCTCTGTGTCAGGGCTAATTTACTGCCCCTGGTACCTATCCGTATTAGCATTTTTTCTCCGACACTGTTACGCTACTATGGCTGTTTCTGTGTGTTCCTACTCGGGATTTGCGGCCAGGAGATTCCTTGCCACTTCCAGATCGAAGGGGGTGGTTACCTTGATGTTTCTGTCGGATCCTTCCACAACCGTCACCGTGATCCCTGTTTTTTCTACCAGCAGGGAGTCATCGGTAGCTTCATCCCACCCTTCGGCAAGGGCTTTTTCGTGGGCAGTCATAATGTCTTGGTATCGAAAAATCTGAGGGGTCTGTACCAACCACACCCTCTTCCTGTCGTACGTCCCCACCACTACATTTTCGCTGTTTACCTCTTTTACAGTCTCTTTGGCAGGCAGTGCAGCGATGACGGCCCGGTGTTTCAAGGCTGCCTGGATCAAACGCTCTACAAGTTCCACGGTAATCAGGGGCCTGACTCCGTCATGTATGAGGAGGAGGTCATAATTCCCTGCCGTAGCCTTCACTCCTATCCGTACGGAATCCTGGCGACGTGCGCCACCGGGGACGATATTAATGACCTTGTCCATGCCGTACTGATGTACAATATGATCGCGGCAAAACGCTACGTCGGTTTCAGGAACCACCAGGATAATGGCATCCACCTGATCGCAGTTCTGGAGAGTTTCGAGGGTTAGCGCAAGAAGAGGTCTGTCCCTGAGTTTAAGAAACTGTTTGGCCCGGCCGGTGCCCATTCTGACGCCGGATCCGGCAGCGGGAACAATGGCCGCTACGGTTTTTCTATGGGGTTTCGTGGCAGACATAAGGCGTGAACGGTATATTCAAGATGGGGAAAGGGCATGGGCAAAACAAACGCATCCCATAAAAAAAGCAGATCCGGAGCTGGTTACCCCCCCGTGACCTGCTTTTTGAGGTTCCAGCTTATTTGACCTGAGCAACTTTCCGTGTCTGTTTTTTTAAACGATTGATGCGGCGGCGCAGTACATCCACTTTTCCTTTGTCCTTGGCTTCCTGAGCGGCCGTTTTTTCTCCCCGAAGCTGCACAACTTTTGTCTTTAATTCCTTTATGCTTGCTGTGGGTTTCTTGACTTTCTTTTTTCTCTCGTCAGTTGTGAACTGTTCTTCGATCACCATGTATTCCCGAATAAGAGCGACCAGGTCTTCCTTTTTCATGGCGCTTACGCCGGTGGCGCCGGGAATCGTCATGGCCATTTCCTTCAATTCGATGGCCGTCATTTTTTCCAGGGGCTTCTTGATGATAACAGGTTCCATCTTGGGTTTTTCTTTAATTTTTTCCCCTGTCTCTTCCCCTGCCCCTTCTTTGATTTCTTCAGCGCCGTCTTTTATTTCTTCTGCCATTATTTCCTTCTCCTAAGTGTATTCTGTTTATCTGCTCAAAATATATATTCATTCAGATATTTCAAGTCTGTGATATGAACTTCTTGGCAACTATGCCTATTTTCAAATTAAAATGACTCCAAAAAAAAAGTATAGCACAACCTGATGGCAAAAAGCAATATTTGTCAGCAGCTATTTCAGGCAAAGTATTTCGGCTCATCGGATTAGCGTGAAGAATCCTTTTTTCCGGAACCGGGGTGTCAGGTTTCGGGTGTCAGGTTTCAGTACCTACTTCCTACTTCCTGGTTATAATAGGCATAACTATTCGTTATTACGTTTAATAATCTGAATGCGCCAGGTTTTTTCCTGACACCTGACACCTGACACCTGACACCTGAAACCTGGAATCTGAGCATGTCTATTAGACAACTGAAAAAATATCACGTTAATCCGCGATGAGCCAGTATTTCTTTGCTGTCAGTCCTGTTTCCCCTTTTTTATGAAGGGCGTAAAAAGGTCGATCGGTATGGGAAAGAAGGTCGTAGTATTATTGCTTTCTGAAGAAATCTCTTTCAGAGTTTGGAGGTATCGCAACTGCAGGGCTTCCGGATGTTCCTGTATGATTCCTGCAGCCTCTGCAAGTTTTGTTGCCGCCTGATATTCCCCTTCAGCTGCGATGACTTTGGCCCTCCGCTCTCTTTCGGCCTCCGCCTGCCGTGCCATGGAGCGCTGCATCTCTTCCGGGAGGTCGATATGCTTTACTTCCACCGTGGCTACCTTGATTCCCCAGGGATCCGTATGTTTGTCGAGGATATTCTGCAACTGGGTGTTAATTTTCTCTCTTTCGGCAAGAATTTCATCCAGTTCCACCTGGCCGCAGACGCTCCGCAGGGTGGTCTGGGCAAGCTGGGATGTGGCGAAAAGATAGTTTTCCACCTCAATGGTGGCGTTTGTGGGATTCATCACGCGAAAATAGACTACAGCATTGACTTTGATGGAAACATTGTCCCTTGTGATGACGTCCTGCGAAGGCACGTCCATGGCAACGAGCCGAAGGCTGACCTTGACCATCTTATCGATGATCGGGATCAGGATAATGAGGCCGGGTCCCTTGGTGTCGATGATACGGCCCAGGCGGAAGATCACGGCCCTTTCGTATTCCTTCAAGACTTTGATGGCGGATGCCAAAAAAAGAACAATCAGTACAATACCGAGTATGTAAAACATTTTTCACCTCCCTGGATCATGGATCTTGTTATGTTGGTGATCGGAGTCTTCGCTTACCTGGTCATTATTAATCTGAATCCGCAACTCGGAACCCGAGTAGTTTCACACGGCTTCTGAGGGAATCCCGGTGCTGCGAGACGGCCTACTGCTTACTACTTACTGCCTTCTGAAGAGCGCTCACTTTTCCCCTGCCTTTTTTACCAGTAGCAACAGGCCCTTTACTTCCACAACTTCCGCCTTTTCTCCTTTTTCCATTTTCTCTTCTGAAACGGCGCGCCACGTTTCTCCGTGTACAAACAGGTGACCCTCTGGGGCTAATGTTTCCGTTACCACTCCGATTTCCCCTGTAAGCCCATCGACTCCACCTAAGGGTTTTCTGTGGATCGCACGGAAGGCGATGCCGGCCACCACCACGAAAAAACCTCCCACCAAGAGTATGGTTGGCAACATGAGTTTCAGTGAAACCCCCGTATCTTCATACAACATGATGGACCCCAGTGTTAGGGATATAAGACCCCCGATGGACAAGATGCCGTAGCTTGCAACCTTTACCTCGGCGATAAAACAGACGATGGCCAGGAGTATGAGCATGACGCCTGCATAGTTCACCGACAACGTCTGAAAAGAGAAAAAAGCAAGAATCAGGGAAATGGCGCCAATGACTCCGGGAAAGATCGCCCCGGGGTTGGCCAGTTCAAAATAGAGCCCGGCAAGCCCGATCATCATCAGGATGTAGGAGATGTTGGGATCGCTGATGGTTCGAAGAACTTTATCCCGAAATCCCGGCCTATACAGGGTCTTTTCAATTTTTTTTGTATGGATGGTCAGGGTCCCGGAAGAGGTGGTGATTTTCCTGCCGTCCAGGGTTTTGAGCAGGTCGTCCACATCCTCTACCACCAGATCCACCACTTTCTTTTCGTAGGCTTCATTAGCCGTGATGGAGACGCTCTCACGGATAGCTTTCTCCACCCATTCTCCGTTTCTGCCTTTTTCTTCGGCAATTCCCCTCGCATAGGCGGCCATATCGTTCACCACCTTTTTCCCCATTTCATCCCCGATATCTTTTCCACCGCTGGAAACGGGATGGGCGGCGCCGATATTGGTCCCTTTCGCCATGGCCGCCACATGCCCGGCCACTGTGATCATGACGCCAGCCGAAGCCGCCCCGGCTCCTTTCGGACCCACATACACCACTACCGGGACAGGGGAATTCAACATAGCCTTAATGATTGTGCGCATGGAAGACGCTAGACCACCCGGAGTATCCAGGCGGATGATGGCAAGGGTGGCGTTCGTTTCCCTCGCTTTCTCAAGGCCCCGGACCACGAACAGGGCGGATCCGGGATTAATGGGGCCTTCCAATTCAATGATAAACGCCTGCGGTTTTTCCGGGGATTCCGGCAGGGACGGGGAAGGCCCGGAAAGGGAGAAAAGGGCGGTCAACATAAAAATGGCGATCCAGAATCTGTTTTTCTCACGCATCTTTTTTGACCTCGAGGCCCAGCTTTTGCATGACCTGCTTGATGTCTTCCCACGTTTCCCTCTTCGTGTTGGGGTATCTTAAAAGATAGGCAGGATGAAAGGTGGTCATGGTGGGGATGCCTTCACAGACGCGCCATTGTCCCCGGTCGGCGGTGATCCTGAAGCCCTTTCCAAAGAGGGCCTGTGCGGCAATGCGGCCAAGGACACAGATCACCTCCGGGTGGATAATCCGGATCTGCTGAATCAGAAACGGGAGGCAGATGCGCACTTCCTTATCTTCAGGATCGCGGTTGTTGGGAGGTCTGCACTTCACTACGTTGCAGATGTAGACCTGGTCCCTGGACAGTCCCATACCGTCTTCAATGATTTTTGTCAGGAGTTTTCCCGATTTTCCAACGAAAGGTCTGCCCTCCCGGTCTTCGTCGTACCCCGGTCCTTCCCCGATGAAAACAAGTCGGGCATTGGGGTCGCCTTCCCCGAATACCAGATTTGTTCTTCCTTTATGTAGCCCGCATCGGGTGCAGTCGCCCACGTGGGTACGGAGATCTTCTAAAGAGGTTTGTTCCCATGCGCGTTTTTCACGGGATGCCGTTTTCTCAGGAGCGAGGTTTTGGGGTAAGACTCCTTTCTTTTGGGAAACGGAAACAGCCGGTCTGTCCAGGTAATCCACGAGATCCTGCGGCAGGGAAGGGGGATCAAATCCCATATCTGCATGGTCCCTGAGCCGCCCTTTCATGTGGGAGAAGATCTCCTTGATTTCATTCTGATAGTCCATGGCTCTCTGTGTGAAAATGGAAATTTGAAATTGGAAAATAGATGTTTTCTCGTTCCCATGCTCCGGCGTGGGAATGCATAAACCTATGGCTTTTTTCTCTGCGCCTCAGCGCCTCTGCGCGAGATATCGTGTGAAAAGTATTTTCTCGTTCCAACGCTCGCAAGAGAATGTGTGACTATCCGCCTACAGCCTACTGCTTTCTTCCTACTCCCTACTGTTCCTAAGTCCCATCGCCCTGTCCAAAACCAAATGCGCCACCTCATTTTTCGTTAGCAGCGGCGAATCTTCCACCCTGCCGTCCGCGTATATAATTTTGACCTGGTTGGTGTCCGTTGCGAAGCCCGCGTCGCTTCTGGACACATCGTTGGCGACGATCATATCAAGGTTTTTCTTTTTCACCTTTTCCATGGCGTTGGCAAGGAGTTCCTGGGTCTCCGCCGCAAACCCTACCAGGATATGGGGAAATTCGGACTTTTTCCGGCCCAGTTCCCAGAGTATATCCGGATTACGGATCAGATCAAGGGATATGTTGTCGGCGCCTTTTTTAATTTTTTGGACGGCTGCCTCTTTCGGCCGGTAGTCGGAGACCGCGGCCGCCTTGATAATTACGGCGCAGTCACGGCGATGTTCGAATACGGTGTTTCTCATCTCGAGGGCTGTTCTTACGCGGCACAGGGTTACCCCCGGGGGTGTTTCTACGGATGAAGGGCCGCTCACAAGGACCACTTCCGCACCGCGGGCAGCCGCGACCCTGGCCAGGGCATACCCCATTTTTCCGCTGGATCGGTTCGTGATGAACCTGACCGGGTCGATCGGCTCTTCAGTGGGTCCCGCCGTGACAACGATCTTGATCCCTGCCAGGTCCTGCTCTGTCAACAGGATTTTTGCCTGCTCCAGGATCTCCGAAGGTTCGGGAAGGCGGCCTTTCCCTTCGGTGCGACAGGCTAATTGCCCTTCCCCGGGAGCCATGACCGCGATCCCTCTTTCCTGCAACCGGTCCAGGTTATCCTGTACCACCGGGTTCTGGAACATCTGCACATTCATGGAGGGGCAGACAAGGATTTTCGCGGTGGCGGCCAAGACCATGGTGGAGAGAAAGTCATCCGCCAGGCCCCAGGCCATTTTTGCGATGAAATTGGCCGTGGCGGGCGCCACGATCACCAGATCTGATTCCTGCCCCCAGGAGATATGGTCAATAGCCACCCCCTCCTGATGAAACATGTGACTGATCACCCGGTTGCCCGAAAGGGCTTCAAAGGTAAGGGGCGCGACGAATCGTTCTGCGTTGGCCGTCATGGCCACTTGGACCATGGTCTCTTCCTTAACAAACAGGCGGACAAGTTCTGCGGCCTTGTAGGCCGCGATGCCGCCGGTTACTCCGATAACGATTTTTTTTCCTTTCACGGGTTGTTCCTTTTTACCTGAAGCGTTGCAGCATGAACCAAACAGGGGTTAACCATGAACATGAAGGACATGTAGAAAGTAGATTCCCACGATTCAGCTTTGCTCCTGGTCAAAGAGATTCAAGCGCTTCTTTTCTTCATACACCTTTTCTGATAACAGTTCTCTAAGCAATGTTTGATAGGAACCCATCCCCCTTATCCGTGCCAGCCTGCGCAGGTCATCAATGATGAACCCCGGCAGGGAAACCGAAGTCTTAAACATCTTCAGTTTCCCTCCGTGCTTAGGGACCACCTGCATGCTTTTTCTTACAACTTCAGGCCTTTCAAGGTCAAAATCGCTGAGTTCGTAATGCGTCGCATCATCTTCTGTCTTGCTATTTTGAGTTTTTTTCATACACTTGCCTCTCGTTTCTTTTCATGTCCCTGGCATGTATCGGCCGAGCAATTTCTCTTGATTTATGCTGAAATACGACGAAAAGGCGGCGTCCGCCAAAGGTCCGGCCCAATAGCACACGACGATCAGGGATCTTCTTGTGGGGGAAAATAACAAAAGGGGGATTATTAAAACACTGTTCGATCTCTTCTGCTGTTACCCCATGTTTTATTTCGTTCTTCCAGAGGTTCCCTTCATCCCACTCTATATAAAGATACCGTGCAGTCATACAAAAAAGTGTACTCTCGATGCGGTATTAAGTCAAGGGTAATTCAGGGATTGCGGCAATTCTCATTATGGGTCCCCATTCATTTCGGAATGCTGTGTGAGTGGCATTTTGCCACGATTTTTCGAGGCTATAAGCCTCTCTCACAGCCATGTTTTCAAAATGAGAATTGCTGTAAACCCATTAAGCCCATTGACAATGTCCCCTGATTTCGATACCTGAATAGATAGCAGAAATATCGACCCACGGGTGGGGCTTATTTAGTGTCTGAACGAAAAGCCTGTTCAGACACGATTTCGGATTGCGGATTGAATGAAACAACTTTATCTCACAATAACTCAATGATGAATTTTGGTTATTTTGAATTTCGGAGTTTTCGTTCAGGCACTATTTATACTCGTTGGCGAAAAGCTGGTTCTCATTAACATCACTTTGAAATAGAAGTCCTGTACTGAACAGGGAAGGGGGTGGGTATGCTGAAAAAGGTCGTCGTCATGATTTTTGTCAGTCTTGTTTTTGGGCTGGGGTCTATTGGATGCGAAAAAAAAGAAGAAGGTATATTTGAAAAAATGGGGAAGTCGGCGGATGATGCCATCGAAAAAACCAAGGAATCTATGGATTCAACCCAGAAGAAGGTTGAAAAAGCGGCCAGGGATTTGAAGTAATTTCTCAACAAGTCCGATCAAAAAATCTGGTCTTGATCATCGTTTCGGCCGGGATTGTAGGTGCGACTTCAGTCGCACAGGGTCGGTGCTCGATGTGCGACTAAAGTCGCACCTACAGCAGGTCCCGGATAATGCCGGATGGCCGAAACAATGATCAAGGCCAAAAATCTTTAAAAATGTCATTGATACGAATGCTTTTATTTCTTTCTTCTACGGCAAATGGGGGAGCCACTGATATGCCGGCGCGACCAGTATGGACTGATCGCCATTGGGGATCAGGCGGTAACCCCCGGCCTCTTCGATGAGCTGAACGGCTGGTATTTTCAAGAAATTCTGGAATTTCCGAAGCGCTGAAGATGGATCTGTGTCTGTAAGTTTGGCCTCGATCAAGACAACCGGATCCCGGTCGTTGCCGATGACAAAATCCACTTCCTGCTGTTCCTTGTTCTTGATGAAGTGGAGAGAGAACGTTCCGTATCCCAATGTCGTTCAATGGAAGCTCCAGCTTCCACACCCTCGTTCCCACGCTCCTGCGTGGGAATGCATAATGAGAGGCTCTGCCTCGTTTTCGCTTGCAGGAACGACGCAAAAAGGAATCCACTTTCATCCTCGTTCTAACGCTCCCGTGTGGGAAAGCTCAGTTGTTTGAACTTGACAGTACCCACCGCATGGTCAATAATTCATCACTGAATGCTCAGGAAAACACCTGCCAAATTTCTGACAACGGGAGGGACCATGACAACATCGTTGAAAATATGGCAAGGTGTGCCTGGTATGTCCGGGACATGGGCGTACGGGTGCTTTGAACAGGGAAGATGAAGGGGAGACCAAAGGAGATGTGTGATGCCTGATGAACGATTTTTCAATACGGAAGGGCCGGTCAATTGTGAAAAGCATTATTGTCTCGATCCACTCTTTCGGATGAATCTCCTTGAGGTTTCAAGGCTTATTTCGCAGGAGAAATACTTTGTGCTGCATGCGCCCAGGCAAACGGGAAAGACTTCCTGTCTCCTGGCCCTGATGGATTATATCAACCGTGAGGGGACCTGGACATGCCTTTACATGAACGCTGAGAAAGGACAGTCTGCCCGGGAAGATGTGGCGAGAGGTATGCGGGCGGTTGTGGGGGACCTGGCGTCGCGGTCCCGGGACTTTCTCCATGACGACTTTCCCGTTCGACACATGAAAGAAATCCTGGAACAGTGGGGAGAGGACAGTGTCTTAGGCGAACTGTTGTCCCAGTGGACCGGTGAATTGGATAAGGGACTTGTGCTTCTTATTGACGAGGTAGACTCCCTGGTGGGGGACACTTTGATTTCACTGCTCCGGCAGATCCGTGCCGGTTACGATAAGCGACCCGGCAATTTCCCCCAATCCATCATTCTCTGCGGTGTCAGGGATGTTCGAGACTATCGGATTCACTCCGCCAGGGAAAAGGCGGTGATTACCGGTGGAAGTGCATTCAACATCAAGTCGGAATCGTTGCGGCTGGGTGATTTCACCCGGAAGGAGATGGAGGCCCTGTACCGTCAGCACACTGAGGCCACGGGGCAGGTTTTTGAACCGGACGCTCTCTCCCTTGCCTGGGAACTGACCCAGGGACAGCCATGGCTGGTGAACGCTCTTGGGTACGAGGCATCCTTCCGGATGAAGGAGGGGAGGGACCGGAAGCGGTCGATCACAAAGGAGCAGATTGAAGACGCTAGGGAGTCCCTGATCCTGCGACGGGTGACCCACCTGGATCAACTGAGCGACAAATTGAAAGAGGAGCGGGTGCGAAGGGTTATCGAGCCTGTGCTTGAAGGTACTTCCGTGGAAACCGATTTCCGGTTTGACGATGTTCAGTATGTCATGGATCTGGGGTTGATCAAGCGGATGCCCGGCGGTGCGTTGCAGGTCGCTAACGGCATCTACCGTGAAGTGATTCCCAGGGAACTCACCTGGGGAATGCAGAGTGGCATTTACCAGGAAACCCTGTGGTATGTTGACCCGGATGGCCGGCTCAACATGGAGAAACTTCTTTCTGCGTTTCAGGAATTTTTCCGGGAGCACTCAGAGCACTGGATGGAGCGATTTCAATACAAAGAGGCCGGCCCCCAGCTCCTGATGCAGGCCTTTTTGCAAAGAATTGTCAACAGTGGCGGGCGGGTGGAACGGGAGTATGGCCTTGGCCGTATGCGTACCGACCTTTTGGTAATTCGACCGTTTCCCGGTGGGATACAGAAGGCGGTGATTGAACTCAAGGTGCTCTACAAGAGCCTTGAGAAAACCATGGCTGATGGTCTTTCTCAGACCCGCGGGTACATGGACCGGTGCGGCGGGGTATCGGAAGGGTACCTGGTGATCTTTGATCGTACGGAAGGGAAACCCTGGGAAGAGAAAATCTTCCGACGGGAAGTCGGCAAAGATGAGGGGACGCCGGTGACTGTGTGGGGGATGTGAATGGAGGCATACCATGAAAGGCCGTAAGTTTGTTAAAGTGACGGTGGGTGACCCTTTCAGCGGGGGAGGACGAGACCATCAGCATGCGATTGGATGCGGTCAAGACCGCACAACCGGCAGTCACGCAGCCAGCGGCAGGCGGGAAAATAAGCAACAGCCTGGGGATGGACTTTGTTTATATTTTTCCAGGGAGTTTCATGATGGGGAGTCCGTCGGGGGAATCGGGCCGGGATAGTGATGAAACACAGCACCGGGTGACTTTGAGTAAAGGGTATTACATGCAGACCACGGAGGTGACCCAGGGGCAGTGGGAGCGGGTGATGGGAAACAATCCATCGAAGTTCACGAACTGCGGGGACAACTGTCCGGTGGAGCAGGTGTCGTGGGAAGATTGCCAGGAGTTTATCCGGAAGCTGAATGGAATGGAGGGGGCTAACAAATACCGGCTGCCCACGGAGGCCGAGTGGGAGTATGCGGCGAGGGCGGGGAGTCGAACAAGGTATTTCTGGGGTGATGATGCAACCTGTAGCAGAATGATGTATGAAAATGACCCAGGTAGTTCTGAGGACAAGTGTGTTGACTACTTTCGTTCCCGCGGATTGACGCCTGATTCTACTGCACCTGTGAAAAGGTTTTCGCCCAACGCCTGGGGTCTCTACGACATGCACGGAAATGTTTGGGAGTGGTGTCAGGACTGGAAAGGCGATTATCCTTCGGGTTCCTTGATGGATCCTACAGGTCCTTCATCAGACTCGTACCGCGTGTTCCGGGGCGGCGGCTGGTACGGCGTCGCCAGGTACTGCCGGTCGGCCGATCGGGGCAGGTACGAGCCCGGCGCCCGGGACGACGACCTCGGGTTCCGGGTTGCCTTTTCCTCAGGTCAGTGAGCAGCGGAGCTCATGGGGATGGGGGTGTGCAGGGCGCCCGTGCGGAGCCGGAAGCGTCCTGTCGCCTCCATCTCTATGAGTGGAGCCGGGCAAGTCAAGTACACAGCCCTCGTTCCCAAACTCCAGTTTGGGAACGCAATATCAATGGAAGCTCTGGCTTCCTTACCCTCGTTCCCAGGCTCTGCCTGGGAATGCATAATGAGAGGCTCTGCCTCGGTTTTCGCGTGCAGGAATGGCGCAATAAAGGAATCCGCGTCTCATGGGAAGAAGCAGATACAGGGTAGTGGAGGATGGCAAACCCTATTTCATCACCAGCAGCGTCATTCACTGGCTCCCCCTTTTCACAGTGCCTGCATTAGCTGAAATCGTCATCGATTCCCTGAATTTTCTCCGGCAACAACGAAGACTCACTGTTCACGCGTGGGTCTTGATGGAAACTCATCTCCCTCTCGTTGCCACATCGCATGACATGTCGGGTGAAATGAGAAAGGCCAAATCCTATACTGCAAGGTGTATCGTTGATTTTCTGGAAAGCCATGGCCCGGCTTTTTTTCTGAAGGAGTTGCAGTTTTTCAAAAAGCCACATAAGGATCAACAAACTTACCAGGTCTGGCAGGAGGGAATTCATCCCAAGCTCATTCGTGATGAACGGATGTTGAGACAGTGCATTGAATATGTTCACTATAATCCGGTGAAACGGGGATATGTTGACAGGCCGGAACATTGGCGGTATTCCAGTGCGCGTGATTATGCCGGGAATAAGGGTTTGGTGGTCATTGATCGGCTTTCGTGACCTGAAGGCAGAGCCTTCCTGCGTGCATTTCCAGGCGGAGCCTGGGAACGAGGGTTTATGACGAATTTTCCTCCTCGTTCCGTTTGGGAACCAGTAAAACCTTTGCCTTGGCATGATAGATTGCCTGTATAACATGTTTATACATGCTTGAAATATGAAAATATGCTCTTGAACATTTATGCATACAATCAAATACTTATTCTGAAAGAATATATGAAAACGTAAACTATACATAGCGAGGCTACCCATGGCAACTCAAATGATAATTCGGGTCGAACCAAGCCTGAAAAATAAGGTTAGTCAATTGGCCAAAGCTGAAGGAAAAAACCTGAGCGAACTCGTGCGTGAACTGCTTGTGAAATATACAAAGGAAAGAGATGCGAGCGCCTATATTGATACCCTGTGGGACAGAATTGGCCAAAATTTCATTCAAAATGATATCTCCGAGAATGACATCGAAGAAGCAATAAAACAAGTGCGGTCAGGAAATGCTTAAAGTTGTCATTGATACGAATGTTTTCATTTCTTCCTTTTTTGGCGGTATTCCAAGAGAGATTATTAACTATTGGAAAAAGGGGGAGATTACCCTGTGCCTTTCCCAGGAAATCATTGAAGAGTATATTGAGGTTCTTAACCGGCTCGGGTTAAAAGATAAAAATGAAATACAAAACCTAACGAAATTATTCGCAGAAGGTTACCATTCAATCTTCGCTGCAAAAACACCTGACATCGAAGTTGTTGAAAACGATCCTGATGATAATAAATTTATTGAGTGTGCAGTAGCGCTTGACAGCAAAATCATCATTTCCGGGGTCAGTCACCTCAAAAATTTAAAAAAATATGTCGATATCGAAATTAGGTCACCCAAAGAATTCATAGAACGGATGTTTGTGTGAAACATCAAAGTTCAGTAGGTAGTAAGTGGTAGGCAGTAGGCAGTCAGGGACCATCTGGATTCCCTTAATAACCTACCACAATATCAAAGTTTCTTCCTCGATCAGACTGACTTCTCTATGAGCTGAGTCGGCCGGCAAGTACGTGCCCCTCGTTCCCATGCTCCTGCGTGGGAATGCATATGGGCAGTAACGGAGGTGAACCATGGGAAGAAGCCGTTATGCATTCGCAGAAACCAACCTTCCCCATTTTATGACTTGTACTGTCCTTCACTGGATACCGGTCTTCACTCGGCCGGAGACAGTCCAGATTTTGCTGCCCCTCATGAATAAAAAATTTCTTACGCCCATGGATCTTCGGCGCATCCAGGAAATCCTTGTGCGCATGCGCATGGTGTGTGATTCCACCTATTTGATCGATCGAACGACCCATATCTCTCCCAAGCTGACCGAACTGGCTTCCGTCATCGATGAACTGGTTATTCAAAGCAAACGGAAGATGGTTATTTTCAGTGAGTGGACCACTATGACCTTTCTGATTGCTCGCCATTTATCCGAGGTCGGAGTTCCCTTTGTGGAGTTATCGGGCAAAGTTCCGGTGAACAAGCGACAGGCCCTGATCGATGAGTTCACCCATAACCCGGACTGCAGGGTTTTCCTTTCCACGGATGCCGGCGGGACGGGTCTGAATCTTCAGGCTGCAGACTGTGTGGTCAATTTTGAGTTGCCATGGAATCCCGCCAAATTGAACCAGCGTATCGGCCGCGTGAGCCGCATCGGGCAGAAAAGCCATTGTATCAATGTGGTAAATTTCATCTGCAAGGAGAGTATAGAAGAAAAGATTTACGCCGGCATTCAATTGAAGACGGACCTTTTTAAAGGGGTGTTTGAAGGCGGGGAGGACATGGTGGAATTCTCCCGGGAAAAACGGACCGAGATGCTCAACAAACTCAGGGAGATGATGGGGGAGGAACCGGAATTGCCTCCACGGGGAGTGACGCCAACCGAAGAGATACCGGAAGACACACCCCATTACCTGAATCCGAAGGTGTTGAAAGAAGACGAACCGCTGGATTTTTCCGGTGAGGAAGAAAGTAAGATGGAAGGGGAGGAAGTGGTGGAGGCACCGGAAGCCGAGTCCTCCGGGTCTGAAGGGGTCGAGCCGTCCCCGGAAAAGATGGAAGATGTCTTGAACTCAGGAATGGCTTTTATCGGGGGGCTCCTGGAGGTGGCCACCGGAAAGAAGATTTCCTCCACCAATGATGAGCGCATGGTGAAGATTGATAAGACCACGGGCGAAGTAACTCTTAAATTCAAGCTGCCGGGTTTTTAGGGTTTCGGCAAGTACTTATTCCCCCGAAAAAATCTGAATGGGAAAATCCTTTAATACCGTATCCACCGTGGCCAGGGGCATCTTTTCCAGTTTGGCTTGTGCGGCTAACATCCTGACGGTTAGGATTCCCATGCTTTCAATTCATTTTCAGGCAACGGTTCGAAGAATGCGTCGGTTACCGAGCCCTTCGCAATCCCGGGAACTCTTTCTTTTACTGGAGTCAGGGGAACCAGTCTGGCGCAGGGTTTGCCCGCTTTCCCAATGATAATTTCCTCCCCGGCATGAACACGGGCCAGAAGTTTCGAGAAGTGTGTTTTTGCTTCATGCACGTTAACAATTTCCATGGCATGCCCCTGCCGAAGGTTAGTCTATAATCTTAGTCTATATTGATGTCCTACAAAATGCAATACAATTTGTAAGAGGCAGGGTCTGATTGAGGCATTTGATGTACTCTACCCGTTATTCCGAATTGTTGCGAACGTTTCTTGAATCAACGGATCAGAAAGCGAAAACCGTTGAAGCTATCAAAACGTTTGTCTTGCCGGAACTCCATCAACACCGTACTTTTGCCGATCTGGGATGCGGTTCCGGAGAGATCTCGGAAGCACTGATCCCTTTTTTCCAGAAAAGTGTCCTGGCTGACTTGGACGCCTCTAATATTTCCAAGTTGGTTGAAAATCTGGGAACAAGGGAGGGCGTATGTATTCTCCGGGAGGACCTGAATACGTTTGTCCCGGATTTTCGGGCCGACCTGATACTTTTCTCATTTTCCCTGGGGTATTTGGGCGCTGGAATTCCGGAGTGTGAGCGATTTGACTTCCGGATCCATATGTTGGATCAGTATTTCAGACACCTGAATCCGGGAGGGAAGATGGTGATCATAGATACCTCTTCCTCTGGGGCTTATCGAAATCTCTTTGATTTTCTTGAGGTCTCCATTCACCGGGAGATAGAGCAGTTTATCCTGGAAATTTCTACGGGAAGGGAGACGTGGCAGCATGCCTTTGAGGTGACGGTGAAGACGCGTACCATTGAAGAGATGGTATTGTGCCTGCGGTTGATTACCTATGATGACGGATCTTCCAGACTGAATCTCATTCCCCGGTATCTTGAATTTTGCCATTCCCTTCCGTGGGAGGATGGAATGTTTGTGTTTCGCTATACGACAGTGCTGACGATGATAGAATGAATACGCTGCCTCCTGATGTCTCATCTCCAAACAGCCAGCAGGCTCAGGTAGCACACGATTTCGCTGACCTGCTGACAGGTTCCGAGGCAGTCTCCCGTATATCCCCCAATCCATTTCTTGAAATATCGGGCCAGCCACAGGTGGGCTATGGCCATGGGTGGAAGAATCAAGAGAACTTTCCAGTCCATGAAAAACAGCAGGGGGATAAAGGCAAACAAGGCTGCAAGGAAAAGATCGGAAAGGGATGTCTTTTTCGCCACGGATCTGGATTTACTGTCCGGGGTTCCTCTTGTGTATTCGTGTGTGAAAGTGAGCAGGGCAGGGGAAAAGCGACTGAGGGCGTGGGCGGCAAAAAGCGCTAAAGGAATCATGGGAACCGAGAGCGAATCAAGGGTGAGGAATTTTGTTCCCAGGATCAAGATCAGTCCCAGGACCCCGTAGGCCCCTATCCGGCTGTCTTTCATGATCCGTAATATCTGATCTCTGTTCCATCCTCCCCCGAAGGCGTCACAGACATCTGAAAGACCGTCTTCGTGGAAACCGCCCGTGAGCAGAATGGTGGCGGTCATGGAAAGAATAAGGGCGACAGGGACCGGGAACAGGAAGTGAGAAATATAGAACACCAAGGCGCCCAGGCCTCCCACAATCCACCCGATGAGAGGCAGGAACCGGACCGTTCTGTTAAGATTCTCAGCGCCTCCGGTCCATTCAGCACGACAAGGTATACGCGTGAAAAACATGAGAGCCGAGAAAAAACTTTCTGTTGTTTTATTCATTCTACAGAACAAGGTATTTCTTGATAACCGCTTCGTTGTTCCAGATGCCTTCCATGGTATCGTTGTGGACAATGGTTCCCTTTTCGATGATATAGCCCCTGCTGCAAACCTGCCTGCAGAATTTGATATTCTGGTCCGCCAGAAGGAGGGTCATTCCCCTTTCCTGAATTTCGTGAATGACTTCGATCAGGCTTCGAACGATCAGGGGCGCAAGTCCTTCCGAGGGTTCGTCTAACAAAATGAGCCCCGGATTGGCCATGAGTGCCCTGCCCAGACTGAGCATTTTTTTCTCACCCCCCGAAAGATTCAATCCTTTCTGCTTTTTCCTTGCCCTCAGGATAGGGAAAAGTTCTTCCACTTTCTCCAGGGTATAGTATCCGGTTTGGTGGGAGAGTTTCTGGGCTATTTCCAGGTTTTCCCGGCAGGTGAGATCGGGGAAAATACGAAGGTCGTCGGGGATGTAGGCCAGGCCTAACCGGGCCATGGCATAGGCTGGTTTTCCCGTCACTTCCGTTTCTTTGAAATGGATGGTTCCGCTGCGGGGCGGCGTCAGCCCCATGATGGAGCGCAGTGTGGTGGTCTTGCCCACCCCATTGCGACCCAGGAGCGCTACCACCTCCCCGGAATCGACCAGGAGGGAGATGTCCTGCAGGATGTGAGACGTGTCGTAATAGGTGTTGATCGATTGCACCTGGAGGATCATTCCATCACCTCCTCTCCAAGATAAACTTCCTTTACTCTCCGGCTGTTCTGGATCTCATCGGTGGTTCCGTCCCCGATAATATCTCCATGATGCAGAACGATGACCCTGTCGGACAGGGAAAAGACGATATCCATGTCGTGCTCCACAATGACGAAGGTTGTTTTCCCTTCGGCCGAAAGCCGTTTGATATTTTGAAGGACGGTCACCCGTTCCACGGGATTCATTCCCGCCGTTGGCTCATCAAGGAACAGAAGTTTGGGCCGGACGGCTAAGGCAATACCCACTTCCAGCAGACGTTGGTCCCCGTGGGAAAGGGCATTGGCAAGCACGTGGCCCTTGGATTCCAGGCCTACGCGGTCAAGGACCTGCCCTACTTCGTCGTGGGCATCTTTTTCCCGTGAGAGAGAACGAAACAGGCGGGTTGCTCTTTTCCTAACTGCCAGGACCGGGATTTGGATGTTGTTGAAAACGGTCAGTTCAGGGAAAACGTTCACCACCTGGAAAGATCGGCACAACCCCAGCCTCACCCTTTTATGGATGGGGAGGTCGGTAATATCTTTCCCCTGAAACAGGATCTCTCCGGAATCCACCTGCAGGGAGCCGGAAAGCATGTTGATCAGGGTGGATTTTCCAGCCCCGTTGGGGCCGATGATCGAGGTGAGAGCCCCCCTTTCAAGGGTGAGATTGATGCCGTTGGCTGTAACCACCCTGCCGAAGGCCTTGTGCAGACTCTTGATTTCAAGAAGGGGAGTGGTCACGGTTTGCCTCCTGATGGTGATGTATGACGTCCTCCTTTAAACAGTTGGGTTATGCCGCCCACGACCCCTCCTCGAAGGCCCATGATGATAACAAGCAGGATAATCCCAAACCAAAGCATCCAGTTCTGGGTAAAGCGCTCAATAATTTCTCTGAGGACAATGAAAATAACGCTTCCCACGATGGGGCCTGTGAAGGTCTGGATGCCTCCGATGAGGCTTACCAGGATCGGTTCCGCCGAGTGGCTCCAGTGGGCGGAAAAAGGATCGGTATTGTTTTCAAGAAGGGCGCCCAGAGCGCCTGCCAGTCCCGCAAAGGTCCCGGAAATAACGAAAGAGGCCAGACGGTAGTTCTTTACAGACAGGCCGGAAAATTCCACCCGTCGGTCGTTTTCCCTCAGACCTGACAGGACCAGACCGAATGGGGAACTCCGAATCAGGTGGATGATCCACACACTGACAACGAACCAGAAAAGGACGAAGAAATAGTAATGGCTCGTCTTTAGGAGCGAAATGCTTATGAAGCCGAGGGAGATCGGCTCGCGCATGATCCCTACGAGACCATCATCTCCGCCAGTCAACTCACGCATATTCCATATGAGGGAAAAAACCATCATGCCGAATGCAAGAGTCAGCATGGCGAAGTAAATTTCCGTGTGGCGGACACAGAAAAAGCCGACGATGAGTGCCAGGGCGCAGGCCAAGAGGACCCCCATCAAAATCCCTAAGAGCGGATCGGTACTGACATGGATGGAAAAAAGCCCCAGTCCATATGCACCTCCCGCATAAAAGGCTGCATGGCCGAAGGAGAGCAATCCGGTTCTCCCCAGGAGGATATTGTATCCCATGGCGAAGATCGCGAGGATCATGACCCTCATGCTCAGGTAGACGACGAATCTCCCGGAGAAAAGGCCGATGGATACCAGGCCTGCCAGTACCAGGGCAATGAGAAGAAAGGTCCAGAAACGGTTTTGCATTTACGTGGCCTCCCCGAAAAAACCCTGCGGTCTCCAAAGGAGGACCGCGGCCATTAGGATAAAGGTCAGAAACATGTCGAAAGCAGGAATATACCTGGTTCCAAAAGAAGAGAGCAGCCCGATGATCAAGGCCCCTAAAAAGGCTCCTTTGAGGCTTCCAAGCCCACCGATGACCGCTACTACGAAGGCGTTGATAATGACCGTTTCTCCCATTCCGGGAGTCAGGAGCCCCACGTAGGGGACGGCAAGGCCCCCTCCCATAGCTCCGAGCCATGTCCCGAAAATAAATACGGCCGTAAACAGGGCCGGCACCCGCACCCCTATAGCTGAAGCCATTTCCCGGTCAGATGATGCAGCCCGAATGATTCTGCCCCACCAGGTTTTCTCGAGAAGCGCCCACATGCCCAGGGCCACGAGAGGGCCGACCGCGATAATGAACAGGTTGTATGTGGGAAAATTCCTGCCCATAATCGAAACAGACCCGGAAAGCCCCGGGACCATGGGAGAACCGATGGATCCTGCTCCCCATACGACTTTGACCAGATCATCAAACAGGAGCACAAAGGCAAAGGTGAGCAGGAGTTGGTAGGGCAGGGCGAGGTGATACACATAACGTAGGAAGAAACGCTCCACGATGAAACCTACGACACAGACGCAAAGGGGCCCTAGAAGGAGTCCGAGCCAGAAATTTTCACCCGTGAACCGGAGTAGAGTATAGCAGAAATAGGCCCCCAGCATGTAGAAGCTTCCGTGGGCGAAATTCAGGACCCCCAGAACACCGAAAATGAGCGTCAATCCGCTGGCGACCAGCCAGATAAACATCCCCGCGGACAATCCGGCAAGGCATACATGGACGATGGATTCCAGCATGGGTACGACTCCCAGGTTTAAATTTGCAATCTGAGAAGTGAGCCTGCCTCACGCCTGTGACGTGAGGCAGGCAGCATCTAACGAGTGACAAACGACCAATGGCCAATGACTAATGACCAATAACCAGCGTGTTTCGCTAAACCATCAGAAAGGTGGTGTGGTTTCCGGGCCTTTAAATGGAGGCCGGTTGAAACATTCTTTGGCCGGGATGAGGACCGTTTTCCCCATGACCTTGAAGGGGTAGTCGGCATCCGTTTTGGTCAGTCCCCAGGGGACGTCGTACATGGCCTGGTGGTCTTCCTTCCTGAAATTCCGGTATCCGGCGGGGGAAGCCAGCATCATGCCTTCCATGGCATTGATTACCTTGGCCGTATCCTTGGAACCGGCCATTTCCACCGCCTTCTTGAAGGCATACATGGTGGAATATCCCGTTTCAGAGACGTAGGCAGGAAAATGGTTCCAGCGTTTGCGGAACCGGGCTACCCAATCCTTGTTAATATGGGTTTGTGGATACTGGAAAAAGTAGCGTCCAGACATCCATATGTTGTCCGGCATCTCACCGCCCAGGCCTTCCAGAACATCCATGGCGGCCCCTACCGGCAGCATGACATGTTTAATCTTTTCAAACATCCCGGCCTGTTTTGCCTGCTTAATGAACGTAATGAGTTCTCCTGCCCATTCGGTTGAGTAAAACCCTTCCGGGTTGGCGTCCATGATGGTGTTGATATGTGGCCTAAAATCCGTGGTGCCAAATGGCGCCCAGGATTCGGCTGTGAATTTGATGTCCTTATTCAGCTTGCCGAGGGTGCTTTTAAACATCTTCCAGCAGGTGTACCCGTATTCATATTTGGGGCTGATGGTTGCCCAGGTTTTGGCCGGGAGGTCTTTGGCAACGAAGGCGGCGGCGTTTCCGTCCTGATAGGTGGGTGTACAGATGCGAAAAATCTGTTTGATTCCGTTTTTATACACCTGCTCCTCGGTGAGTTTTTCAGTGGCGGCGTGGGTGACCATCAGGATTCGATCCAGTTCCTTCATGATGGGAGCCAGCGCCAGGGCCTGCCCGGAAGAATCCACACCCGCCAGGAAATCGGCGCCCCAGCTGTCTACGAAGTAGCGTGCGTTCTTGATGGCCTGGGGTTTTTTGAGGGTGGAGTCTCGGAAGGAAATGTCCAGCTTCACCCCGGCAATTCCGCCGGCGGCATTGATTTCCTCCATGGCCATGACGGCGCCCATCTTATGGAACTCCCCATAGCCGGCTAATGCCCCTGACATAATGGACTGATACCCGACCTTGACTGGTCCCTTGATTTTAGGGGTGGCCGCCCACAGTCCTGTCGGTTTTAGCGCCCCTGGTCCAAGGGCCGCCGCCGCGGCGGTGACTACTCCGGCTTTTACAAAATCCCTTCTGGAGATCCCTTTCTTTTCCATACCATCCTCCTTACTTGTTAAAGAGTTCGCTGCTGTTTAAAAAAACGGATGAACCGGGTTTTGCGAGGAAAAGATGCCGTGTCGACATGTTCATGGATAAGCCATAACATCACCATGTAAAATCAAGTTGTTGTGAGCGCGCCAAAGGCTATGATCCATGCATATGAATTGAAAACCTTTTCTTTCTATCAATCACTTACATTCTGTGTCAAGGTAAAATCCTTGGAACAATCAGGGTACAGTGGTCTTTCATGTCCCTATTTTGGTGGATAGGTCAGTAACTCTCTTATGTAATGATAATGCTTGCAGAGCTTTTTGACTTCTTGACATTTTCCTTTTCTCCCACTATCGTAACCTTCGTCGCTAGGGGTGGTTTTACTGAGAGTGGGGGACCAGTCCCGCAACCCTTAAAACCTGAACCGGGTAATGCCGGTGGAGGGAAGCGGCACGATTGCAGTATCTCACGGCATTCGTGTTGAAAGGCCTTACAAAAGCCGCTTTCTATGCAAATGGAGAAAGCGGCTTTTTTATGGTGAAAAGTGACTAATGACCAACGGGGGAACATATGAAGACAAAAAAAGTGGCAACTGCGGTAATCCTGGTGGCCGTCTCCGTGGCTCTTTCACCAATCTTTATCCCGGTGGGCGTCGCCAAGTGTTTTCCCGCCCAGCATATGGTGAACGTCCTTTCAGCGGTGATGCTGGGGCCTCTGTATGCCCTGATCATCGCCACGATTGCAGCCATTCTTCGCAATATTCTCGGTCTGGGAACGCTCCTGGCTTTTCCTGGAGGGATGATCGGCGCTCTTTTAGCGGGACTTGCCTACAGGGCTTTTAAAAATGTCTACGCTGCGGGGATCGGGGAGGTTATCGGTACAGGGTTGTTAGGGGCTCTGGCCAGCGCCTGGATTGTGGCGCCCATGCTTATGGGGAAATCCATGGCTGTTGCAACGTTGGTGGTTGCATTCAGCATCAGCACTATCGGAGGGACTGTTTTCGGCATCCTCGCCCTGCATCTTCTCAGGAAGGCAGGCGTTTGGAAACCTTGATCGACCTTTCCCAGATTAGATACCGATACGAAGAAGAGCTCGGGGAATGGGTGCTTAACGGCGTTGATTTGTCTGTTTCCAAAGGGGAATATCTTCTTTTATGTGGCGGCAGCGGGTCCGGCAAGACAACTCTCGGATATCTTCTGAACGGCCTCATCCCCCATTTCTTTGAAGGAACTTTGGAGGGTACAGTTACCGTACAGGGTTGGGATACTAAGGACCTCACCGTTTCAGATATGATTACCAGAGTGGGGCTCGTGTTTCAAAATGCGGAAGCCCAGCTTTTTAACAGTACCGTAGAAAATGAGATCGCTTTTGGCCTGGAAAGCCTTGGCCTGTCTGCGAAGGAGGTGGCGGAGGCGATTGACCGGACGGCCTCAATCCTCCATATCCAACATCTCTTGAGTAGGCCTCCTGCTGCGCTGTCAGGCGGTGAGAAAAGGTTGGTAGCTATTGCTTCAGTCCTGGGACTGAATCCTCCGGTTCTGGTCCTTGACGAGCCGTTGGCCCATCTGGACTGGGAGGGAGCACGCAAGGTGAGAGAGGTTCTCGTTGACCTTCACCGGCGTGGTACGACCGTGATTGTCATTGAACAGCGGGTAGACACGATATTTCGGGATGTCACCCGTTGCGCGGTCATGGGCTCGGGAAAGATTGTTTTTGACGGCGCTCCTGGAGATGCTCTGTCTGCCCTGTTGGATCAACGTTTGATTCCTCAGTATCCGTTGGACCCGAGACGGAAAAACGGGGAGAAACCGGTGCTGCTTCGTGCAAGGTCTCTTTTCCGGGAAATAGAAGGGAAAGCCGTTCTCAACGATGTGTCGCTTCAGGTGAACGAGGGAGAAATCGTTGCAATTGTGGGAAAGAACGGGGCTGGAAAAACCACGTTGGTAAAACATTTCAACGGTCTTCTTCATTCTCCTCAAGGAGAAGTTTCTTTCGTGGGGAAGGGAATCCGGGGGATTCCGCCGCCGGAGATGGCTGCCCTGGTCGGGGTATCTTTTCAGAATCCCAATGATCAGTTTTTTAAAAACACGGTAAAAGATGAACTTATGGTCGGCTTGCAGATTGCCGGAGGGGATTCGGGGGAATGGATTGAAGAACTGTGTAGTCTTTTCCATCTTCACGAATTGCTGGAAAAATCGCCCTACCGTCTGAGTGAGGGCCAAAAGAAAAGGGTTGCCGTAGCCTCCATTCTTGCAATGAGACCGAAGCTCCTGGTCCTGGATGAACCCACAGTGGGACAGGACGGTCGATTTTTAGAAATCCTTGCCGGGCTGCTTTTTTCTTTACGTGAAAGGGGTATCACCATCATCATGGTGACCCACGATATGGAGTTTGCGCAGGCAACGGCGGAAAGGTGGATCGTGGTTCATGAAGGACGGGTCGTGGGAGATGGTTCGCCCGGGCAATTGGTAAAAGACGAATCTCTCATCGAACTGGGCGCACTGGGGTTAGGAGATGCGTAAACAGAACGGTGGGACGTTTGATCCCAGGACAAAACTTGCCCTGGGGATGATGGGAATTGCCGCCGTTCTCATGACTGGAAATGCCCGGTATCTCGTGGTGGAATTTTTATTACTGTTCCTTGGGATGAGTCTGTTCAAGTTGCTGAGACCCTGGGTTCGTTCACTCAAACTGATGCTGCCGCTCGTGGTACTTGTATTTGTTGTTTCTCTTCTTTCTTTTTCTTTGATTCCAGCGCTCTCTCTTTCCCTGCGGCTTTTCAACCTCTTTACCCTTTCCTTCATTTTCTTCCAGAGCATGGACCCCCAGGAGCTTGGTGACAGCTTGAGGCAGATGGGAGTCCCTTATGAATTTTCCTTCATCTTGACTACCTCCCTGCGATATGTTCCATTGATCACCGGGAGAATGCAGGGTATTATGGATGCCCAGCGATCCAGGGGAATTGATCTGAGGCTGAGGTTGCGAAACGTTCCTCACTTTATGGCCCTTTTCATGCCTCTTCTTATACAGGCCTTTGTGCTTGCCGAGCAGTTAGCTATGGCCATGGAAACCAGGGGATTTGTTGCCAAAGGAAGAACTTTTCGGAAATTCTATCGTATATCGATTTTGGAATATGGCATAATGGTTTCTTCCCTGGGCTTGCTTCTGGCCTGCGGCGTATGGGGAAAAGGGTAAGGGAGTTGAATGTGGCACTGATAAAATGGTTGCAAACATTAGAGATATTGTCTTAAAGTGGAACAAGAAACCCTCTGATATGTTTTTGAGAATTGATCCGTTGAGCATTGAAAGGAGAACTGACTTTGGACATTTTTAATCTGGATGGAAAGGTGGCCATGGTAACCGGTTCAACCCGCGGCCTGGGAGAGGTGTCGGCCATGGCCTTGGCCAAGGCCGGCGCCCACGTGGCTGTATGCGGTCGCGTTCAAGCTGATCTGGAACGTGTTTCCGGTTCGATTAAAGACCTGGGAAGGAACTCAGCGGGTTTTTCCGTCGATGTTACTTCCAAGAAAAGTGTTGAGGAGACCGTCGACAGGATTCTGGAGCATTTTGGAAAAATAGATATCCTGGTGAACAATGCGGGCGTCAATCATCGGGTGCCCGTAACCGAATATCCGGAGGACGCCTGGGACATGGTCCTGAATACCAATCTCAAAGGATATTTCCTGGTTGCCCAGGCCGTTGCTCCCCAGATGCTGGAGCGGGGATATGGAAAGGTGATTCATATGAGTTCCATATTAGGAACTGTTGCCCTGCCCAACATGCTTGCCTATGCTTCTTCAAAGGGCGGTGTGGACCAGATGACCAAGGTCATGGCCCTGGAGTGGGCAAAACAGGGCGTACGGGTCAATGCCATCGGCCCCACCTATTTTGAAACCGATATGGTTAAACAGATGCGGGACGACCCTGAACGATTTCAATTTATCAACACCCGAACTCCCATGGGGCGATGGGGATATCTGCCGGAACTGGAAGGGATCGTCATATTCCTGGCAGCGCCGGCCTCGGATTTCATAACCGGACAGACAATCTATATCGATGGTGGCTGGACCGCCTGCTGAAGAGGAGTGATTCATGGCATCCATCTACGAAGAACGACCCTGGCTGAAACATTATCCCGTCGGAGTGCCACACGATCTCGATCTAAGATCTGATACGGCTTTGAACGACTTCAGGCTTTCCGCCGAAGAACGATCCGGAAAACCGGCGGTCTACTATTTCGATCATTCCCTGTCTTATGGAGAGATCGATCGCCTATCCGATAGCCTTTCTGCGGCCCTTGCGGACATGGGACTTATCAGCGGAGACCGCATTATTGTGGATTTGCAGAACGTTCCTCAATTTCTTATTGCTGTTTACGCTGCATGGAAGGCGGGATTGATTGTGGTTCCACTCAATCCCATGTATAAGGAGAAAGAACTTTCCTATTTCTGCAGGGATTCGGGGGCCAGGCTCCTGCTTACATTGGACGAAATCGCCGATCGTCTTGACCTTTCTTGCCTGGAGGACACCTCCATTGAAAAGGTGGTGACCACTTCCGCCCTGGACCTGCTGCCCAGTGAAGCCGAAATTCCCGAACTTCTCAAAGGGTTGAAAAGAATTCCCGTGCCGGGAACAGTGGATATGCTGGAGTTGATCAAGGCTTTTGATGGAAAGAAGGCCGACGAACCGAATATCACGGCTGAAGACGTGGCATATCTGACTTATACTTCGGGGACAACCGGTCCTCCGAAGGGTGCTATGAATACCCACGGCAATATTGCTTTCAACGCCCGCGTATACCAGGAGATGCAGCGAATAGAAGACTCTGATGTGGTCTTAGGGGTGGCG
>Ga0208901_1000181_pt1 | contig 40796 bp, 40 predicted proteins | sample AntAceMetag02UKF_FD_184764 | JGI IMG/M metagenome (GOLD analysis project Ga0208901, IMG submission 184764) | Saline lake microbial communities from Ace Lake, Antarctica - Antarctic Ace Lake Metagenome 02UKF (SPAdes) (version 2) | ecosystem: Environmental > Aquatic > Non-marine Saline and...
CCGATTTCCATCTCGTCATCGGCAAGATCAAAAATAGCTTCCCCGGTGGAGGGATGGGTAGCCGTCTTTAACGCTACGGCCAGCGTGGCCATATTATTATTCATATTCTCGGCAACGCCATAGACTTCGTCCAGGCTGCAGCCGGCTTCAGCGGCGCCGCCGGCCACTTTGTAAACGAGTACGCATCCTCCCAGGCCCCGTTTGTCTTCAATGGGGGCATCAATTCCAGGCGCGATGTCTTCATGGGTCAAAATCATTTTGCCTTTGAAGTCATCGGCCATATCCAGGGCGGCGTTGGCGCTCAGGACATCGCCTGCATGGTTCAGAACTATAAACAGGACACCGGCATCGCGGTTGGCTTTTTCGAGGGCTTCAAGTACTTTCGGGGGTCCCGGGGCTGCAAAGATATCCCCTACCACGCTGATATCCAGCATCCCTTCACCCACAAATCCGCTCAAGGCCGGTTCATGGCCCGCCCCTCCGAGGGTGACCAGGGCGACCTTTCCATCGTCTTTCTTGTTGGCCCTTACGACCATTTTTCCTGATTCCAGGGCCACCTTTTTGGGGTAGGCTTTTACATACCCGTCTAACAGTTCCGAGGTCAGATCGGCAGGATCATTGATAAATTTTTTCATAGTCATGGAATTGTTCTCCTTTCTTTTCTTAATGAAATTAGCGTGATACCAAAAAAAAGCGGTTACCAGCTAAAAGCTGCAATCAGCGCTTAGCTATTAGTACCTTATCACTTAGTTTTCTGTCACAAAAAACAAGAAAATCTTTGCGCCTTCGCCGGTATCCCTGCTGCGTCTTTGTGCGAGACATTTTGGTTGCGGCTTCGCCGCCTTAGCTATTCGTCCATCTGAACCAATTCCAGCTTTTCATCGTTTGGTCCTCTGAAGTAGCAGATCTTTACCTTGTCATTCCCTTCAAAAGGAAACATGACCTCAGAGGGCTCATAGCCCAAGTCTCTGAGATGGGCGCACATGGCCTCGATATTCTGTACCTGAAAACCGATATGCCCGGAGGCATAACCGCTCTCCTTGCCTCGCCATTTGTCCAACTGGAGCAGTTCAACCATCGCGTCCCCTTCACTGAGGTTCCCCGTGGCGATATCCAACCTGTTCACGGAAAATGTTTCTTCGGGGAAGTCGACGCCCAGAGCCTCTTTGTAAAAGGCCGCTGTTTTTTCATAGTTGGGCACGGTATATGCGTACAAAATCATTTTTGCTTTTTCCGGGGCTTCTTTCATGTTCAGTCTCCTTTCTTTTGGCCGTACAGGGTGACCGGTTTACTGCAATTTTTTGCCTCAACGCGTATTTGCGTGATCCTCGATCTTTGTCTAAAATAGGTTTTGCACAGGTGTCAGGTGTCAGGTGTCAGGGAAAAACCAGAATAATATCGGTTCCACTAACGAAAATATCACCTGGTTATTCTGCATTGAATTACAACATGGGGGTAGTAGGCCCTAAATACTGACACCTGACACCTGACACCTGACACCTGACGTCTAGGTTGCGAAAAATGCCTTTTTTCCACCCCAATCCACGAAAAACCCGCTTTTTCTCATTTCCCCTCTAAAAGCTTAATAGCTGCATGGACCCGCTGCTGTTTCCCGTCAAAAATCACCATTCGATCCACTGAAAAATCGACCCACACCGACGCCGCCTCGAGAAGTTCAGGAGAAGGGTCGGTTACTTTGGCCTTGACCTCCACGGCGCCGATTTCCAGGATGTAGAGATATTGTCCCCCCACCGTAATGTATTTTCGTTTGACTTTGGCTTCCACGGCATTACCCGACGCCGATTCGGAGAGCCGAATGTGTTCCGGCCGAATGCCGATGCCGGCCCCTTGACCCAACGTTCCGTCGTCCACTCGCACCGGGGATCGTAAAAAGTTTGAGGACAACTGGCTCTTCCCATCAACAACCCTGCAATCGGCTTTGACAAAGTTCATTCCCGGGTTGCCCAGAAACCACCCGCCGAAAACGTCTTCCGGTTCATTGTATAGGATGCGAGGTTCGTTGCACTGGACGATCCTGCCATTTTCCATCAAAGCGATCTGGTCTGCCAGGGTCATGGCCTCGGTTTGATCGTGGGTCACATAGACGATTACCTGATTCAACTTCTTGGAAAGCGCTTTAAAAAAATGCGAAAATTGAACCTTTGAATTGGCATCAATGTTGGTCATGGGTTCATCAAACAAAATGATGTCCGGACGATAGGCGATGGCCCTGGCCACGGAGACCTTCTGCCGGGATACATTATCCAACTCCGAAGTGTCTTTCCCGGCCTGGTCTTCAAGGTTCAGCAATGCCAACGCCTCTTCGATCCGCTGTTTACGCTGGGCTTCGGACAGTTTCTTTTTTAGAAGGGGCAATTCAATGTTTCTGTAAACCGTGATCCCCCGATAGACCACCGGATATTGAAAGACCATGCCGATGTTCCGTTTTCGCGGAGGGAGTCTCGTCATATCCCTGTCCCCGAAATAGATGCTCCCCCCGGTCGGTTCTTCTAATCCTGCGATCATTCTCAGCAACGTGGTTTTGCCGCATCCGGATGGCCCCAGAAGGCAGGTAACCTTGCCCTCCGGAAAGGAAAAGGAAAGGTCATCCACGGCTACTATATCACCGAAGTTTTTGGTTAGATTCTTTATTCTAATTTCAGACATCGACGTTTCCTGTACCTTTTCCCAGTCTGGTCCCTGTGGCTTCATCGAAGACGAAAAGGGCCTTGGCATCCATGCAGATGCTGATCTGATCGCCCACGTCGTATTCTCCATTTTGGGAACTGGGAGTCACCATGGTCAGGCTGGCATCCTGAATATTGAGATACAATATCTCTTCGGCCCCCAGGTCTTCCCTGAGATAGATCTCCGCGCCGAGGCAACCGGTTGTTTTGTCCGATGTCTTCCGGAGGTTTTCCGGGCGAACCGCCACCATCACCTTTTTGAAGTCCTCCCCGGAAGAGCTTTCTTCATCCATGACCATGGGAAATGAAAACAAATCGGTCTCACACCATATTTCAGAGGCTTTTCGAGACAGCTTTCCCGTAAACAGGTTGGCACGGGGAAATCCAAGAATATCCATGGTGGCTAAATGACTGGGATGACCATAAATTTTCTGGGGTTTCCCGACTTCGCAGATCGTTCTTTCGTGGAGGACGGCAATTCTTTCGGCCAATGCCAGCGATTCGATGGGGTCGGACGTGGTATAGAGGAAGCAGGCATTCATTTCTTCCTGGAGCGTTCTGAGATCGTCGATCAACTGCTCCCGCAGTTTAAAATCCAAACCGGCCAGCGGATCGTCAAAAAGATAGATATCCGTCTCTTTTACAATGCCTCTTGCTACGGCCACGCGCTGCTTCTGGCCGCCGCTTAACTGGGTGGGCAGTTTGTTCAGCAGATCTTCAATATGCAGCATGGCGGCGGCGCGGTTGACTACCGGCCCTATTTCCGACGCCGGCTTTTTCATGAGTTGCAGAGGATAGGCAATGTTCTGGGAAATGGTTTTGTGGGGGTACAGGGCGAAATCCTGAGGGACATACCCTATATTTCTCAGTTTGGGCGGCATGTTGTGGACATCCTTACCCCGAAGCAAAATGGTACCCTGGTCCGGTTTCTCCAGGCCCATCAATAACCGCAACAGCACGGTTTTTCCTGAGGATGGAAGCCCGTACACGACCATGAAGTCATCCCTATTTACAGAGAGATGAACCTCTTCCAGTACCTGTAAAGGACTATAATTCTTTGAAACACCGTCTAATTGGAAAACCTTATCCATCCGTTATCGTCCTATCTTTATGAGAACCGGGGCCAGTAAAATTCCTCCAACGAAAACACAGACCACAATGACAAAGGCGATGATCATGATCTTTTTAGCTTCCTTAAAGGAGACCTCCGAAGGCATATTGCCAAAGGCCATCTGGGAGAGAGCCGATATAATGAGAAGCACCAGCCCTGCATTGTAAAGGGCCATATTTATTTGTTGGATAATGAGTACAAAGCTGATGATCATGGAAATAATGACAGCGGTTTGCATTTTCGCGGCAAAGGCGGCTTTTGTTTTCATGTTTATACCTCCCCCCTGACCGTACCGAAAGTCATACCGACCAGCAGATATTTCTGGAAAAAGAAGATGAAAATAATGAGTGGTACACTGTAAAGAGAAGTGACGGCAGCAATAAAATCCCATTGTATGGCGCCGCCCGCACTAATTCCCTGGGCCAGTCCCACCGGGACTGTAGCCGTTGTCTTTCCACCGATAATATAGTTGAACAGAAACTCATTCCAGACAAAGATCATATTGAAAATGAAGGCGGCGATCAGCCCCGGCTTTACCTGGGGTAGGACTACCTTGAAGATGATATGCATTCTCGACCCGCCATTGACCAGCGCTGTTTCGTCAAAACGCTCCGAGACGCCATCAATAAACCCTTTTAGAATCCAGACGGAGAAAGGGATGCTGAACATGGCATAGAAAAGGATGATCCCCGGATAAGTTCCTTTCCAGCCCGATGCCGCATAGAGGAGGTAGATAGGCACCACCACGGCGGCGGCCGGTACCATCCTCATGGAAAGGAGCAAAAACATGATCAGATCGGTCCCTTTGGGTTTAAATCTTGAGAAACTATACGCGGCTAAAAAAGACACCACCACAGCAATAATTACTGCGCTCAACGACATGAAAATGCTGTTCATGAGCTCTTTGGTGAAGTTGAACATGTCAAAGAGGCCCGTATAGTTTTTCAACGTGGGAACAAAGAACCATTCGGGCGGAAGGGTAAGGATCTGCGCCCTCGTCTTCAGAGAACAGATAATCATCCAAAGTATGGGCGAAAAAAAGAGGATGGAAATGCCCCACAGAAACAGATGATAGAGGGATCTTTTTATTCTATGTTTGCGATCTTGACCTTCCATATCAGCCCGCGGCCTCCTTCTTTTTGAACACGTGCAGGTAAATGGATGTAAAGGCTATGGCGATAAGCAGGGCGATAATCGCCAGGGCCGAAGCCTGTCCCATGGTAAAAGCGTTAAATGCCTGGCGGTACAGGGTGATGCCGATGAGTTCGGTGGCGTTGCCGGGTCCTCCCCGAGTCATGGTGAAAATGATATCCATGGATTTAAAGGAATCGATGGTCCTCAAGAGGATACCCAGCATGAGGATAAATTTCCCATGGGGCAATACCACATGGATGAGGCGCTGGTACCAGGAAAGATTCTCTACCTCAGCCGCTTCCAATTCCGCCTTGGGCACCGAACCGAGGGCAGCCAGCGTCATCATCATCATGAAAGGGGTCCACATCCAGGTATCTACAATGAGAACGGCTGGAAAGGCCCAGGCGCTGGAGCCTAAGAAATCGATGGTGACGCCAAAGATTCCCCGGATGAAATAGTTCAGAATGCCGAATACGGGGTCGTAGATAATTTTGAAAAAAGAGCCGGTAGCCAGCGGCGCCAGAATCATGGGCGTAAAGATGAGCGTCAAGGCCAGCCTTCTGCCGGGAAGATCTTTGCTGTCCCAGAAAATAAAACCCAATATGATTCCCAGGAACGTCTGTGAGCCTGCGCCGATGATCACAAAGAGAAAGGTGTTGCTGAGGGCATGCCAGATTTCAAAACTGGCGAATATCTCCTCGAAGTTTAGCAATCCGACAAATTTGAGTGGTTCACCGGTGACCAGAACGTATTTGTAAAAACTCAACCCCACCAGCCACAAAAGGGGGATTACATTCCATATAATAAAGAAAAGGAGAACCGGGACCAGCAACAGGTGCTGGAGATACTTGGGGTTCTCCAGGTTCTGCAAGAAACCTCGAAACCCGGTGGCCGGAACCCCTTGAAACATCATTTTGTTCATGGAGGGATTAGACATGAGTATTTCCTGAAAATTAGGCGGAGAGGAAATCCCTCTCCGCCGAGTTTAAAACGACTACTTCAGTTGAATTTTGGCGCCTTCTGCAGGCGGTTTGATCTTGGTCGACCCGTGATCATAGAGGACTTTTTGCAGTTGGTAGGCTGCATAATTCAGCGCCACCATGGGGTCTTTCACCTGCCCGGTGATATAGGCATGAAAGGCTTCCTGCTGTTTTGCAAGCATGACCGCGAACATGGGGTTATGCCAGAAATCGCGACCTTTCTTTTCGGACAGCATCCATTTGTATCCCCGGAACCACGGTTTAATGTCTTCAAATCCAGGTTTATTCAATACCGATTTGATGACGGGATTCCCGCCGCGCCTGGCAAACTCCATCTGGACGTCTTCCGTATACCACCATTCCATGAAGTCTTCGGCTACCTGCTGTTTTTCCTTGTCGTTAAAGGCGTTGATCACCCAGGGCTGGCCGCCCATGGAGTAGACCCGGTTCGGTTTTCCGGTGCCGTTGATCAGGTGGGCCGGCGGCGGTACGATCATCGGTTTGCCGCCTTTGGGTTCCATCATATACTGACCTACAGCGGCCCACATGATGGCACAGAATACTTTGCCGCCATTCCAGGCTTCCATCAGTTCAGAATTGCCGTAGTTGACCGCTCCGGGAGGTGCGTATTTCAAAGATGCCTTATACTCTTCCAAGGATTTGGCATTTTCTTTTGTATTCAAAACACCCCATACCTGGCCGGTTTCGTTGTCCCAGATCTTTCCGCCGCGGGACCAGATATAGTTGTGAGCTGCGGTACAAACGAAATCGTAGACCTTGGAATAATGCTGGGCGATTCCGTAAAAACCCTGATCCGGTCTGGTGAAAAACTCTAATATTTTCGTGAAGTTGGGGTAGGTAAGGGTTTCGAAATCCTCAAAGGTCTTAGGCAGGGCAAAACCGTATTTCGCTTGAAAGGCCTTTCTTTCAGCCGGATCCTCGAGTTTGTCTTTACGCACGTACATGACCAGGGTATCGCCTTCCAGAGGAAGTCCCCAATAGTTGTCGGAACCGAGAGGATAGCTCATATAGGTGCTTACTACGATGGGATCGTACCACTGAATGGCCTTCAAAGCCGGATTGCTGTCGATCATCTTGTTAAGCTTGATGATCCAGCCGGGTGCTGCGAATCCACCCAGCCATTGGCTGTCGCTCACAATAATATTGTAATCATCGGATTTGGTGGCCAGACTGGCGGCCGCTTTTTGAAAAAGGGTTTCAAAGGGTGCTTCTTCAAAGGTGAATTGAACGTCGTAGCCATATTTTTTCTTTGCATAATCGGCAAAGGCGGGAGACATATCCACGCCCAGCTTGCTGGGAAACCAACCTGAAATACCCAGAATAGACATGGTGATTTTTTCGCCTTTCAGATCCATTCGGCCCGCAAATGATGCAGCGGGGATGGCAATCCCTATGCAGACCAACAATACCAGCAAAAACTTCGTCGTCTTTTTCATGATGTTACCCCCTACGATTGAATGTTTACCTTGAAAGACCCGCTCGTTGAAATCACGTTCGATTCAACACCTCCTTTCTTATTCGATGTCCTGGGCTGCGCATTCCATTTCCACCACGAAGAACCGGAAGAGCACGAAAGGATCAGAGAAAAAAACACTTAACCATGCTCTCCAGTTCAATAACAAATTTGCCATCCATATACATTTCAACCTAACGTAGTTTCTTATAAAAGGGCGGAACATTTGTCAAGACATTTGTTCTGTAAAAATAAATAAAACGGTAACTATGGGTTTTTAATAGTAATTTATTTGTTAACTTAAGGCAGGTTTTTGAATTTCCGGGGTGGGCAGAAGACTGTTAAGAATGCAGTTTACAGGGGTCTTTACGAATTTACCTACCCTGGATTGGGGAGCGGATTGGGGCTTGGTTCTAACTTCAATACCCGTGAATGAATTCCATTCACCTTTGTTTGACAGGCATTTGCGCATTACTCGACTTTGCTCTCTTATAGACCTTTTTCAGGTGTCAGGTTTCGGGTGTCAGGAAAAAACTTGTTATTATTCGATTGATTCAACATAGAATCATAGAGTTATGCTGTTTAAAATCACATTTCCGGAATATTGGACCCGGAGCCCTGACACCCGACACCTGACACCTCGGCGAGGACAGGATCTCGAAATTCTTCACCGGAAAGCGGCATGAATCTCATTCATTCACGGGTATTGGTTCTAACTTCGCCCACTTGATACGATTATCCAAAAATTCGTTCGGCAGTTCATAATCATAATCATACTCGTATTTCTTTTAACCTATTCCAGGGCTATTCGATTAGGATTACGATTAAGAGTAGGAGTAAGAAAATAATTCTAATGGCCGATGTTAGGACCAAGCCAGCGGATGGTTCAACGCACGAAACTGAAACAGGGGACGTCGCAGGGGGCATCCCAGAGAGTCAGCAACTCTCGATCAATTCTTGAGATCAACATTTGGAACCCGTTCTGTTCCTGTGTGGTAATATATTCACCGATGAGACTTCTGGATATTTTTATCTGTTTGTCTTTGAGGACCTGGTGCATCCGCCTGAAGACGATATACAATTCCATCATGGTAGTTGCCCCGGCGCCGTTTAAGATGACCAGGAGTTCTTCTCCCTGAGAGGCGCCCAGGTCTTTCAATAACTGCAAGAGCATGAGGTCGGTGGTTTCATCAGCGCTTTTCATTTTTTCCACGCCCACCCCCGCTTCTCCGTGTTGACCCATGCCGACGCACATTTCGTCATCTCCCAGCTCGAACATGGCATCTCCGGTGATGGGATGGGTGGCTGGGCTGAGGGCTACGGCCAGGGTCCTCATGGACTGGACCATTCTCTTGGCAACCGCCAGGACCTCATCAAGATTGTATCCGGCCTCTGCCGCGGCGCCTGCTACTTTTATGACTGGTAGAAAACCTACGAGTCCCCTTCGTTCTTCAGGTTTTTCAGCGGGGCCCGATGCAATGTCGTCGTGGACCAGGATCATTTTCACATGGAGTCCTTTCTCCCGGGCCATCTCCATGGTCAGGTTCGCAGTCAGTACGTCTCCGGCATGGTTGAGGACCACGAACAGGACGCCAGCCCCTCGATCGGCCCGTACCAGGGCGTCGAGACAGCGTTGGGGTCCAGGGGCCGCAAATATCTCCCCGGGCACACTGATATCCAAGAGACCTTCACCCACGAATCCGCTGAGCCCGGGTTCGTGACCGCTCCCCCCCAGTGTCACCAGGGCCACCTTGCCCCAGGCCTTGGGCCTTGTTCGGGCAACAAGATGTTCTCCTATGAGTTTGACTTTGTTCGGGTAGGCCAGAGCATATCCCTCAAGGAGTTCGCTCACGAGATCTTCCACATTGTTGATCAGCTTTTTCATGGTCACAACCCTCTTACCCACAGCTCAGAGCATTTAGATTTATCAAAAATCCGGTTACTTCTTCAGATGATCCAGGGTCTCCTCGCCCACAGCCAGGCTCACGATTCTATCCGCACCCCGGTATTCCTATCCATACAGTTCGCTCTTCAAAAATCCCTCTTTCGGTTTGAGACTCACTTGAATATCCCCGGGCCATAGCCCCAACAGGAGGTTTTCCAATCTCTTTCCACCCAATTGGCCTCACGCTGAGGAAGTTCGAGGGAAATCTTGGGGTCCTCTGTGGAGATGAGCCTTTTCCTTTCCCGCTTCACGATCAGGCAATCTCTATCAAGGCCTGGGCTGTCCGGTCATCGGTAATCAGATGGGTGACCAGTCCGGTCTTGAGGGTTCCCCGAATGGAATAGGTCTTTTTTTCTCCCCCCCCGACGACAAAGACACGGCCGGTTTTTTTGAGCGAAGCAAGCGGAATTCGGATCACAATATCGTCTTCGCTCTCAATGATGGTCCCATCCCGGTCAAAGTAGTAGGTGGCGATCATTCCCACCGCCTTTTTTTCTTTCAGCAAAGATCCGAATCGAGCTGCCGTGGCCTGATCGGGTACGGAGGGGTATGTGCCTACCCCAAGGATCATCAGGTCCAATTCTTCCCAGAGTTTGGAGATTTCTTGATATTGTTGCGTATCTTCAAATAGCTTTTTGTTCTTTTCTGAGCCTGGAAAGGCTGGCGCATGCAGATAGTAAGAGGCATATCCGGTCTTTCCTGCAAAGATCCTTGCCAGTTCGTTGCTCTGGAACCATTTGATATCGTTGGGAGCGCTTCCGATGACTGGACAGACACAGCCTTTTTTTTCGCCGGAGACAACCTGCTGTTTCAGTTCATCCACAAGCTGTCCAATGGTGTCTCCCCATCCCAGTCCTACGCGATTTATTTCAGGGAGAAGTTTTTCAAAGTAGAGGGATGCCTGAGATACCAGAAGCCTTGTAATCATGGTGTCATCGGCTTTCCCGGAGGGGACAACCAGACCTCCCTTTAAAGGATAGAGCTCCTTCAGTTCTCTAAGGAGGCTTTCGTCGCTCATGAGGGGGGACTGGATCTGGATTTTGACGATCCCCCGCGTTCTCGCTTCGGAAAGGAGTTTGCTCACGGCCGGGCGTGAAATATTCATTTTTTTGGCAATTTTGGCTTGCGTCAGATTTCGCTCGTAATAGAGCCTGCTGATTTCCACCAGTTTTAGAATATCGGTATTTTTGTCCATAACGATGGTTCCCTGATTAAGGCAGCAAATTTCCTGCTTCGCCCGGTTTTGACAAAATCGGAGCCCCGGACGATCGGAAAACAGGCTCTCCCCATATGCCTCCGTGGATCTTTCCAAAGAAGAATTGACATATGTTCTGACATATGTCAAGATATTTTATCCGACAACTTAACAAAGCCTGTGTTCTGATTTTCATGGAAAAAACGGGAAACAAAACATTATTCATTTGGACCCCACCGTTTCTCCTTTTCGCTCTCTTCGCCTGCGGATTGAACGGCCTGGTCATGGAGATCGTTTTCCGGCGAGAGCTTGTGCTCCTGCTGGGGGTCACCCACTATTCCCTGGGAACGGTCCTGGCTGTGTTCATGGCGGGACTGGCCTTGGGTAGTTTTCTTTGCGGCCGCATCATCGACCGGGTCATCTTCCCGGTTCGCCTGTATGGGGTCCTTGAAATCGGCTTCGGGTTGTCGGGTTTGCTGCTGATCCCTCTCCTGCCCGTCCTCCACGGGCTGGCTATGAAAATCCATGGGGCCGTTGGGGCAACCGGCTCGCCGAGCATCCTACTCAAGGCGTTGCTGGCTGCGGTGGTCTTGATTGTGCCCACTACTTTCATGGGGGGAACGCTTCCTGTGGTAGGCAAGGCCCTGGCCCAGGGAAGGCGGACCGCAGCCCCTTCCCTGGGGCTCCTCTATGGTCTGAACACCATTGGTGGGGTCCTGGGGGTTTTGGGAGCCACTTTCTGGTTCCTGGATAAATGGGGCGCCAATCTTACCCTGGTTTTTGTGTGTTTAGGCAATATGCTCATAGGTCTGGCCGCCTTCTGGGTATTCGGGAAAACCGTTCGGGTGGATGCACGGTCCGTTGTTGAGGAATCCACGAAACCTCCACCCAGCCCTTTGAAATCCTCCTTCCCCTTCTGGCCTTATTCGTTTCCGGGTTTACCGCCCTCTCTCTCGAAGTCCACTGGACGAGGTCCCGGTGGATCCCGCCTCTCTACTGACCTTTCGGATCCTGGCCCATGTGCCGCTGCTGATGCATCCCGATCCCCGTCGTGTCATGGTCCTAGCCCTGGGAGGGGGCATCACCACCGGCAGCACGTCTCTTCATCCTCTTGAACAGATAGACGTGGTGGAATTATGCCCCCCTGTGGTAGAGGCGGCCCGGCATTTCAGCAACTGGAATCACGGGGTTCTCGATGACCCGCGGCTTCGCGTGATTTTAGAGGACGGGCGCAACCATCTGCTTACCACTTCCAATGCCTATGACGTGATCACGGCCGATGCAACCCACCCGTGGAGTGCCGACAGCTGGATCCTCTATACCCGCGGTAGATGTACCAATTGGTTCGATCCCGCCTGTCTCCAAACGGGCTGTTCTGCCAGTGGATCCCCCTGCACTGGATGAGCAGGGAAGACTTTCAATGCATATTGCGAACCATGCGTTCCGTTTTTCCTCACATGAGCCTCTGGTATACCGGGTCCTATGTGGTGGCCGTGGGTGGGTTAAGCCCTTTGACCTTTGACCTTGACGTCCTTGGGCAGAGGATGGCTCATAAAGAAATCCGGCAGGACCTCGAATCCGTAGGGATTGACTCGCCCGAATCCCTTCTGGTACTTCACCTCTTAGACGAGGATGGTATCGACGCCTTTGTGGGAGATGGCCCAATCAATACGGACGACAGGGCATACCTGGAACACTCGGCGGCGAGGTGCTTCGGCAGGGAGACCACCCCTGAAAACCTTGAAGACCTGACCCGTGTCCGGAGTCTGCCGGCCTCTCTTGTGGTTGGGACCGGGAAGACCATCGAGGCCGGCTTTGATGACCGTTTGAACCGTATCTTCCGGGCCAGAGAAAAAACGATGAGAGGCAGAAAGGCTACCTATGAGGGCCGTTTTAAGGATGCCATTGACGACTACCGCGCCACCCTTCAGGAAGCCCCCGGAGACGGGGTCACCCAGATTTTTTTAGCGGACGTTAAGGGAACTCTGGCTGCTTCGGTGGCTTTGAAAGGGGACCAGGCAAGAAGGTCGGGCCGTCTGAAAGAGGCTTTTTCGATCTACAACCAGGCACTGGGGATTGATCCCACGGAAGCCCGGTCCTTAAACGGTGTCGGGTTAATTTTTTTCAGTCAGGGAAGATACCGCGAGTCCCTGTCTTATTTCAACAAAGCTCTGGAAAGGCAGGGAAAACAAGCCCAAATACACTACAACCGGGCACTGGCCCTTTTGAAATTGGGGGAGTTCGAGGAAGCGGGTCGTGAAATGGGTATTGTAGAGCGGTTGGAAGACGGGGGCAAGCCGCAATACGCACCTCGGCTTCGGGAAATTTTTCGCCGGCTTCGCTGAGATTTTTTCTTTTGGAAAATATGGGTATTTATGGGTGTGTTTGCGGAGCTTTGACTTGACTTTGGAGGGGGGTAACAAAAGCAAACAGGAATACAATATAAGGTCAGGCTGCGGGAGCTTGTTAAAGGCAGATATCTTGTCATACAGGGCAAAGGCAAGGGTACCCGGTACACCATCGGAAGTAAGTAATCTGTGTACCCCGCTTGACCATTTTGTTATTCCGTAGTAAAGAAGTCGGCCAAGTGGTTTGAAAACATAAAATTGAATATACCTACATTAATTTAGGAGGAGAACATGCTGAAACTTGGAGAAAAAGGATCCATTATTCAGAGAGACAAAGAGACCTATGCTATTGCGCCGCATACACCGTGCGGCGTGATAACCCCAGAGCTTCTTAGAAAGCTGGCGGATGCAGCCGAGAAATACAATGCCCAGGCTTTGAAGATTACCGGCGCCGCGCGCATTGCCATCGTTGGCATCAAGGAAGAGGATATCGATTCGGCCTGGGAAGACCTTGGAATGAAACCGGGTGCGGCAGTTGGTCTGTGTGTGCGAAGTGTGCGAGCCTGTCCCGGGACAACCTTCTGCAAAATCGGCCAGCAGGACTCCCTCGGTATGGGGATGAAGCTTGATGAGATCTATCATGGTCTGCAACTTCCCGGAAAATTCAAAATGGCGGTATCCGGTTGTCATCTCAACTGTGCAGAGGGTTGGGTGCGCGACGTGGGTCTTTATGGAAAACCCAAAGGGTGGACCTTGACAATTGGTGGAAATGTAGGGGCTTCACCTCGAATCGGCCAGGAGCTTTTGATCGATCAAGATGATGAACAGGTCCTTGCAGCCATCGAAAAGGTTGTGGAATATTACAAGGAAAATGCAAAGAAAGGCGAACGTCTGGGGAAAATGATTGATCGTATCGGATTTGATACCGTCAAAGAGGCGCTTTCTTAGAATTCGGTGGGCCTAAAACCGGCCTGAAATCAGGTAGGAAGCTTATTAGGGGCCTAAGGGCCCCGGAAAAAATGTTTTATCCCACTATACATCACTGCTTCACACCGTCTTTGGACGATCTTCAGTTGAAAAGTCCTCGAAATAGAACGACTATTCCTGTGGCTCTTCGCTTTCAGATCATCCAAATTCAATGCAAATCAGAGCGCCTTTTGGGGTAAAACTTTCTTTCCGCGGCCCTAACAAAAAAAAGGACTTACCGCGATTTGCTGTAAGTCCTTGATTTGTTTGGTGGGCCTGGAAGGGCTCGAACCTTCGGCCAATTGATTAAGAGTCAACTGCTCTGCCAACTGAGCTACAGGCCCTTTATTTGAACTACCATGGCGCGCCCGGCAGGACTCGAACCTGCGGCCTACGGGTTCGAAGCCCGGCGCTCTATCCAGCTGAGCTACGGGCGCCAAAGAAGTATTCGGGACATTTATCAGGAAAATTAAACCTTGTCAAATAATTTTTTAAAAAAAATCGCTTGACATAAACCTTTTTTTTGCATAAAAGGTTCTTTTACCTTTTTTTCGGATACAGGACGGTACCTATGAAAACGTTTTTCGCAAAAGAACAGGAAGTAGACAAGCAATGGTTTCTGGTGAATGCCGACAATAAACCATTGGGAAGACTCGCAACGGAGATTGCAGTGAGATTGCGGGGAAAACATAAGCCGATATTCACCCCACATGCGGATACGGGGGACTTTATCGTGGTTGTTAACGCCGAGAGGGTGACCCTGTCAGGCAAGAAATGGGACAAAAAGATCTATTATCACCACACGGGTTACATCGGTGGTATTAAAGAGATTTCAGCCAGGAAGTTGCGTGAAAAGAGCCCTGAAGATCTCCTTCGTTTCGCTGTCAGAGGCATGTTGCCGAAAAACAGCCTGGGAAGGCGTCAGCTGAAAAAGCTGAAGATCTATACTGGCAACGAACATCCCCATCAGGCCCAACAATTGAAGGAATTGGAGATTTAAATGGCAGAAGAACTCTACAGTGCCACTGGCAAAAGAAAGACCTCGGTAGCCAGAGTCTGGCTGAGGCCCGGCAATGGAGAAATCCGAATCAATAAAAGAGCGATGGAAACATATGTCGCTAAAGAATCCGACAGGAATACGATCATGGCGCCGATTACCCTGGCGGAGGTACCTGATAAGTTTGATATCTATGTGAATGTGAAGGGTGGAGGCATATCAGGCCAGGCGGGAGCTATCAGGCATGGAATAAGCAGAGCGCTCGTGGAATGGGATGGCAATTTGAGGGAAATTCTGAAAAAAGCCGGATTTCTCACAAGGGATTCCCGTATGAAAGAGCGAAAGAAGTACGGCCAGCCAGGTGCCAGAGCCCGTTTTCAGTATTCAAAACGATAGATTTTCATCAGATCTTTTTATCATACGAAAAATTAAGGAATCCTTTCAGGATTCCTTTTTTTTTTGACTATTGTTTCCTCAAAAAAATCTCAGTTATTTTAATTGCTTTCCCCTTTACTAGGGCTTTCATTTTTTGATGTTTACCTCGTGGCATGGTAAATAACAGACATTGCAATGCTAATTGCTAACGGCTAACAGCTAATCGCATCTTTTAGGTTTCCTATGACAGCTGAGAAAAACATCAGACTTTCTGTAAGCTATGACGGTTCCCGGTACCATGGATGGCAGCGTCAGGACAATGCCATGACTGTTCAGGAAATGATTGAAGAAAAACTTCAAACCATGGTTGGTGTTGAGATCAGACTTACTGCTTCTGGAAGAACGGATGCAGGCGTCCATGCCCTGCACCAGACCTGTAATTTCAGGACCAGCACTTCCATCCCTCCGGACTCCCTTCGAAAAGGCCTTAATGGATTGCTGCCCGATGACATCCTTGTTAAAGACGCCCAATATGTTCCCTTTAGTTTTCATTCACGCTACAACTGCAAAAGTAAAATGTACGAATATCGGATTCTGAACCGGGAGGCTCCCGATATATTCCGCCGCAAATATGTATGGCATATCCGTCGACCGTTGGATGTCGACGGCGTTCGGCACTGTATGGACGCTTTAAGAGGAACCAGGGATTTTTCCTGTTTCAAATCAACAGGCAGTGAAAATAAAGATCCGGTCAGGACGATCTTTCTTGCTGAATTCGGAGGGGTGAAAGGAGACCTGCTTTTCAGGGTCAAAGCAGATGGTTTTCTGCGGCACATGGTCAGAAATATTGTGGGGACTCTGGTTGATGTGGGGCGGGGAAAGATAACGCCCACCCAATTCAAAGAAATTCTTGATTCCCGGGATCGACAGAAGGCCGGAATCAAAGCCCCTCCCCAGGGACTTTTTTTGATGGAAGTGAATTATTGATCTAATTGAACTATCTGAAACTCAAATTTTACCACGCTCTCCTGTTTTCCCTCAGAATCGTATGTCTTTTCGAAGAAAGTAGCCTGATCGTTATGATTAATAAAGAGCAGGGTTGAAGATCTGGTTCCGTAGGTCGGACTTGTTATGAATATGGGGGAAAGGATCCTTTCCCATTCAAGCCCCACTCCGGTATCGGGAAGCAGTTCATCTTCAGGAAAAGATCTATCGAGGAGCATGCGAAAAAGAGAATCTTCTGAAAGGGCGCCCTGATCTGAAAGGATATTTTTAAGAGAGTCCTTTCCCAGTACAACCTTTGGCCAGGGTGTATCCAGCAATTTATTACTCAGTCCGTGAATCCCGGGCGGACATTTCTTTATGGTATTTGTCCGATTTGAATACCAATACAAGGCCTCTTTTTGCCCAACCAAGAGATTGAACCCGTTGAAATCCCCGGCGGTCGTGGCGAGATGTTCAAGATACTCTTCCGGTCCTCTCTTCCCTGTAAGAAAATTTGTGACAATCGAGCCTCTCGAGGGCGCAATGGATTTAGTGGAGGAAGGTTCCCGGTAGTTGGTGATGCCCGCGATTTTTCCGCCTTTGGTAACACCAAACCATGTTCCCCCGCCTCGAAGATCTTTCCCGGCTAAAAGAGAGGGATGGTCATTCCAGAAAGCAGCCTGCGCAGTGGGGCGTTCGTAATATTCGTCCCGGTTTGCAGCAATAACCAGCTTATACACAGGGTGTTTGTTCAATGCCAGCAGCAGAAGACACATGGATTTGTTACCTCTCCTTTATCTCGTATTTTTTAATGATACAAAACTGCACGGTTTATTTCAACCTGGAAGGATAGGAAGGATGCCATAAGGTTCTTTCCCTTTCCGACTCGGTATTCCCAGAAATCTGTTGACACGTGATCATGGTCTTTCATATAGTTTCTCCGTTTGGGAAAATATTTATTTAGCTGGAATGGTATGGTCAATCGGGTCCGGGTTTAACCGCTCCCAACTGTGTTTTAAACCATTAATTTTTACATGTCTCGGGCAAAATCCCGGGGCGGGATGAAAAAGGGAGGTTGCTATGAAAAAGATTCGGAATATCTTGCTTTTGGGAGTCGTTTTTGGGGTCCTGATCTTGGGATTTGGTTCCCCGGCTGCGGCCGCGGACACCTATCAACTCACGTATTCAAATTTTTTCCCCCCCACCCACATCCAATCCAAACTGGCCGATGCCTGGTGTAAGGAAGTGGAAAAAAGGACGAACGGTCGGGTGAAGGTTCAGTATTTTCCGGGCCAGACGCTGACCAAGGCCAAACAGAACTACGACGGCGTAGTTCAGGGAATGTCGGACCTCGGTCTCTGCCTTTTTGGGTATACCCGAGGCCGTTTTCCTGTTATGGAAGTCGTCGATCTTCCTCTTGGATATCCCTCCGGTGTGGTTGCGACCAAGGTAGTCAATGATGTATACAGCAAGTTCAAACCAAAAGAGCTTGATGATGTTGAGGTGATGTATCTTCATGCCCATGGGCCGGGAATGCTCTTTACCAAGAAGAAACCGGTGAAAAAGATGGAAGACCTGAAAGGGATGAAGATTCGCTCACACGGCACGACGGCGAAAGTGGTGAAGGCCCTTGGTGGAACGGCGGTGGCTATGCCCATGCCGGAATTGTATCAGTCTCTGCAAAAGGGGGTTGTTGACGGGGCTATTTATCCCATTGAAGTGAATAAGGGATGGAAAATGGCTGAAGTGATCGATTATGCGACGCTGGACTACCCCATTGCCAGCACCTCATCCTTTTACGTGGTAATGAACAAGGACAAATGGGCAGCCCTTCCCGATGATATTAAAAAAATCATCACGGAAATCAATCAAGAATGGATTGCCAAGCACGGCCAGGCGTGGGATGAAAGCGATGCAGAGGGCAAGGCCTTTCTGGTTGCTAAGGGCGGAAAACTGATTGAGCTTTCCACGGAAGAAGGAGCAAAATGGAAAGCGGCTGTTGCCCCTGTCCTTGACGAGTATGCCAAGAGTGTCGAAAAGAAGGGACTGCCCGGTAAGGAAATGGTGGAGTTTACGAAAGCGTCCCTGGAGAAAAACAGTAAGTAGGATCTAGCAGGAGGAAAACGGTGGACGTTATCAGCCGTTTCGTAGAGAGGTTAGTGACTTTTGTCAAAGTCTTAGGGAGCATTGCCTTGGTGGGGATGATGCTCCTTACCACCGCGGACGTTATTTTCAGGTATTTCGGTCATCCCATTTTCGGGGCGGTTGAGATCGTCACCTTTCTGGCTACCATTTTGCTTGCCTGTGCCATGCCCATGACCCACGCGGAAAAAGGGCACGTGGGTGTTGACCTGGTGGTTCGTTTATTCAGCCGTCGCGGACAGGCGGTCAATGACACCATCACCGGTTTGCTTGCCTTCATCTTTTTTGTCCTTGTCTGTTGGCAGTGCATGCTGTACGCCCAGACCATGAAAAGAACGGGCGAGGTGTCCATGAGTCTTGAGTTTCCCAATTATATTTTTGTTTATGTGGTGGCCGTGGCGTTCGGTGTCCTGTGCCTGGTCATATTCAAAGAACTGATGAATAATATACAAACCATTTTCGGGAAAAAATGAATCCTACTCTCATTGGCGTCATCGGAATTGTTGTACTTATCCTGGTGTTTTTTTCAAGAATGCCTGTGGCCTACGTTATGGCCATGGTGGGATACGTGGGTTTTAGTATCCTGGTATCGGGAACGGCAGGCTTGAAGTTGCTCTCCCGGGATTTCTACGATGTGTATTCTTCCTATGGCCTTACCATTATTCCCATGTTCGTGTTCATGGGACAGATTGCGTTTAATTCGGGGATCAGCAGAAGGCTGTACGACTCAGCGTACAAATTTGTGGGGTCCTACAGGGGAGGGCTTGCCACGGCCACTGTGTGCGCCTGTACTGCGTTCGGCGCTGTGAGTGGTTCATCACCCGCCACGGCGGCCACGATGGCGACGGTGGGACTTCCTGAAATGAAACGGTACAAATACGCGCCGGAACTTGCGACCGGTTCCGTGGCCAGCGGTGGGGGGCTGGGGATGCTCATGCCGCCCAGCGTTGTGCTGATTGTTTATGGGATCCTCACGGAACAATCGATTGGAGCGTTGTTTGTGGCAGGGATCCTTCCCGCTATCTTTATTACGGTCTGTTTTGCCGTGGCCATCTTCATTTACTGCTGGAAATATCCTGAGCAGGGTCCTGCCGGTGAGAAGTTTACCTGGGGAGAGCGTTTTCGTTCCTTGAGCAGAACAGGGGAAACGCTTACGGTGTTCATCCTGGTGATGGGGGGATTGTTTACGGGGGTTTTCACTCCGACGGAAGCCGGCGGGGTGGGTTCGGCGGCGGTGCTTCTGGTGGCGATGCTTCGCAGGCAGATTTCCTGGCAGGGTTTTGTGAAATCGATAAATGAAACCCTAAAAACATCATGTATGGTTCTCCTGTTGGTGGCTGGGGCGGTGATTTTCGGGCATTTTCTGGCCGTAACGCGTATTCCGTTTGACGTGGCCAATTGGATAGGTGGGGTCAACCTTCCGCCATTTGCTGTGGTGCTGTTGATTATGCTGGTATACCTGATCGGGGGATGTTTCATAGATGCCCTGGCCCTAATTATGCTGACCATTCCGATTTTCTACCCGATCATTATCAATCTGGGGTATGACCCCATCTGGTTTGGGGTGGTGATTGTATTGGTGACCCAGATGGGGGTGATTACGCCGCCTGTGGGAATTAACGTGTTTGTGGTAGCGGGGATTGCTAAGGACGTTCCGCTGGAAACTATTTTTAAGGGGGTACTACCCTTTTTGATTGCACTGCTTATCGGAACTATCGTCATTATCGCCGTGCCGCCTATTTCTCTGTGGCTCCCAAGGCTCATGTACTAAGGGCTTGGAATTCCATAATGAGGGTTTCTGGATTTTTTCCTTGACACAAGAATGGTTTTTTTCTATAGCTTTCAAGCTAAAATCGGATGCGATCCGGTTGTAATCTAAATGTGTAACCGAGAAGGATAAAAAAAACAGTGATGGGTATTCAGAGTCTCCTGGCCGAAAAAAAGGCCGATATCGTTAAAGAATGGCGCAATTGTATCATTGCCTCCTACCCTGCAGACGGCCAGGGCTTCTTGAAAAAGGAAAAAAGTCAGTTTGGAAACCCTGTAGGTGTTGTCATTTCAAATGAGATAGAACCCCTGTACGACGAGCTGATCAAAGAGGATGGAGACGAGAAGAAGATTGCATTCTGTCTTGAAAATATTATCCGGATCAGGGCTGTACAGGATTTTAAACCTTCCCAGGCAGTGTCCTTTGTTCTGGAACTGAAAGGACTTGTTAGAGGTACGCTGGGAGGCGGAGACTCTGCCGAGATGCGAGATTTTGACAGCCGGATTGATCAGATTGCGCTCCTGGCCTTTGACATTTACTCAAAATGCCGTCAGAAACTCTTTGAAATCAGGGTTAGTGAAGTGAAACATCAGGTGGGAAGGTTATTGGAGAGAGCAAATCTTATTAGCGAGGTCCCGGAATATGCACCGGGCCTTAAGAAATAGGTTTACTGGGACAGTATTTTGAAATGAGGTAATGGTCTATGAATTTTGTATTAAGCATTCTGGTTTCCTTTTTTGCTGTCATCGTCGTTGTATTGATCCCCTGGATCGGCGTGGGAGCGCTGGATTTGCGCGTTCTATTCGGAATTATTATTCCTTACGCGGCTATGGCCACTTTCTTTGTGGGAATCATAGTTCGGGTCATTGACTGGGGCCGGTCTCCCGTGCCTTTCAGGATCCCGACCACTGCGGGGCAGCAATGGTCGTTTCCATGGATTAAGCAGAATCCCATTGACAATCCAAAAGGGACCTTCGGGGTCGTCATCAGGATGATGTTTGAGGTCCTTACCTTTCGCTCGCTTTTCCGGAACACAAGGCTTGAGTACAGAAGGGTTGATGGGGCTCCCAAGATCGATTATGAATGGGAGAAATGGCTCTGGATCGCTGCCCTTGTTTTTCACTATGCCTTTCTCGTCATCTTCCTGCGGCACTTCCGGTTTTTCATGGAGCCCGTCCCTGGTTTTGTTACGCTGCTTGATAGTCTGGACGGGTTCATGCAGATGGGCGCTGCTCCTCTTAACGGTTTTGGTCTCCCGGGCGTATACCTTACGGATATGCTTCTGATGGCGGCCGTCACGTGGCTTTTCCTCAGAAGGGTAATATACCCTCAGATTCGCTATATTTCCCTCCCTGCGGATTATTTTCCCCTATTTTTGATCCTCGCACTCGGTTTCACAGGTATGCTTATGCGTTACCTGATCCGGGTGGATATTACCAAGGTCAAGGAATTGGCCCTTGGACTGTTCAAGTTCAGCCCGACTGCGCCCGAGGGCATCGGGGTGATTTTTTATATCCATCTATTTATTATCTGTGTATTGATCGCCTATTTTCCCTTCAGTAAGCTGATGCATTTTGCCGGGGTGTTCCTGAGTCCCACAAGGAACCTGGCAAACAACTCTCGTTTTGTAAGACACGTCAATCCTTGGAGTTATCCTGTAGAAACCCATACGTATGAAGAATACGAAGATGAATTCAGAGAACGCATGATAGAGGCTGGCCTGCCTGTTGAAAAAGGGCTGGAAACCGCCGAAGAAACAGAAAAATAAGGAGTAATCATGGCCGATACCCCAAAACCGGAAGAAACCGCGAAAATTGATCATTCTCCGCCCTTGATGAAGGGGTGGATGGATACGCCGACGGAGATAAAGGCAGGTGTGGCGTGTTATGGGGGGAAACCCAAGAATCTTGAATACGTGGGTATGCCCAATCCGAGAGAGTGGAACCCCCTCGATGATGACTGGAAATTACCGGAAAACTGGAAGGAAATTATTGAGGAAGGTTTCAAGGACCGTCTTGACAAATACCGATCCTTCAAGCTTTTCATGGATATTTGTGTAAGGTGCGGCGCTTGCGCCGACAAATGCCATTTCTTCATAGGTTCCGGCGATCCCAAGAACATGCCTGTGCTCCGTGCCGAGCTTCTCCGTTCGGTGTACAGAAGGAACCACACCAAAGCCGGCAAGATTTTAGGGAAGTTTGCCGGTGCTCGGGATCTGACGGAAGATGTGCTTAAGGAATGGTGGTACTATCTTTATCAGTGCACCGAATGTCGGCGCTGTTCCCTTTTCTGTCCCTACGGAATTGACACGGCTGAGATAACGATCATGGGTCGGGAACTGACCAATTTGCTGGGTCTTAATATCGACTGGATTGCCGCGCCTGTGGCCAATTGTTACAGGACGGGAAACCATCTGGGAATCCAGCCCCACGCCTTCAAGGACATGCTTGAGTTCTTTGTGGATGAAATCGAAGATGTCACGGGAATTCGTGTCGAGCCCGACTTCAACCGTAAAGGGGCCGAGTACCTTTTTGTCACACCGTCAGGGGATGTATTTGCCGACCCGGGTACCTATACCTGCATGGGATATATGATGCTGTTTCATCAATTGAAGGCGCTCGGCATGGATATCACCTGGAGCACCTATGCCTCTGAAGGAGGAAACTTCGGGTTTTTTACCTCCCATGAAATGGCCAAGAGACTCAACGCCAAGATGTACGCGGAGGCCAAACGGCTGGGTGTGAAGTGGATTCTGGGCGGCGAGTGTGGCCATATGTGGCGGGTCTTGAACCAGTATATGGATACATTCAACGGTCCGGCGGACTTCCTGGAAAATCCGGTATCCCCCATAACCGGAACCGCTTTTCCAAACGCCAACAGCACCAAAATGGTTCACCTCGTGGAATTTACGGCCGATCTGATAAAACATGGGAAACTGAAACTGGATCCGAGCCGGAATGACCACCTGAACGTCACGTTCCATGATTCCTGCAACACCGCGAGAGGGATGGGGTTCCTGGAAGAGCCGAGATATGTGATCAAAAATGTCTGCAACAATTTCTATGAAATGCCCTTGGAGACGATCAGGGAGCAGACATTCTGCTGTGGAAGCGGCTCTGGACTGAATGCAGGGGAAAATATGGAGATCCGCATGCGGGGTGGGCTTCCCCGGGCGAATGCGGTAAAATATGTGCACGAGAAGGATGGCGTGAACATGCTTTCCTGTATCTGCGCCATTGACCGGGCGGTATTTACGGCTTCCATGGAATACTGGGTTCCTGAAGTCGACGTCTGTGGTGTTCATGAACTGGTTGCAAATGCACTGATTCTGGATGGGGAAAAGAAGAGAACTACGGATTTGCGTGGTGAAACTCTCCCGGGAATGGAGGATGAAGAGGATGTATGATGGAGGAAAAATCATCGCTGGGTTGATCATCGGCATCGGCTTTTTTCTTTCCCCTTTCTTCTACAATGCAGGGAAGGCAGCCAAGGCTCCTGATCCGCAGCTTACGGTCGAGGCCAAGGAAGCCAAGCAATGTGTGGCAGATACGGCGTATATGAGAAGCTCCCATTTTCAAATGCTGGATGAATGGAGGCACACGGCGGTCCGGGACGGAGAAAGGTATTACAAGGCCGACAACGGAAAAATTTACTACAAGAGTCTTCAGGTCACATGTATGAGCTGCCATTCCGATAAGACAAAGTTCTGTGATCAGTGTCACAACTACCTGGACGTGACTCCTTATTGCTGGGATTGTCATATTGAGCCGAAGGAGAGCAAGTAATGGGCGTAGACAGAAGAGACTTTTTGAAGATAGCCGGGGTTGCGGCCCTTTTCGGGCTTGGAGGAAAGGCGGCTATTGACATTCTCGCTCCGGGCGAGCTGGAAGCGGCAACGCATGGAGCTCCCCTTACCGAAGGGAAAAGATGGAGCATGGTTATCGACATGCGAAAATGCCTTGAAAAGCAGGAAAAAGATGGTTGCAAGGAATGCATCGTTGCCTGCCACAAGGAGCACAATGTCCCGGACTGGGGAAATCCAAAGCACGAAGTCAAATGGATTTGGAAAGAAGCATACGAACATTCCTTTCCCGATACCCCGAATCAATTCGTCGATGAAAGCATTCGTCACAAACCATTCATTCTTATGTGCAACCACTGCCTCAATCCGCCATGTGTTCGGGTCTGTCCCACAGGGGCGACCTTTAAGGCAGAAAATGGGATTGTTTCGATGGATATGCATCGCTGTATTGGATGCCGTTTCTGCATGGCAGGTTGCCCGTACGGCTCCAGAAGCTTTAACTGGGGAAATCCCAGAAAGGCGCCGAAGGAACTGAATCCTAACTTTCCGACAAACCCCGACTACCCTGAACGTTCCAAGGGGGTTGTTGAAAAATGTAATTTCTGTGCGGAACTGGTCGCCAAAGGAGAGCTTCCCGCTTGCGTACAAGCCTGCGATAAGATTAAGGTGCAAGCCCTCCATTTTGGTGATCTTGGGGATTCTGAATCAAACGTCAGAGAGCTGCTCCGTGAGCACTATTCTATAAGACGAAAACCTGCATTAGGTACTGAACCAAATTTATTTTATATTATATGAGGTAGGTTATGCTTGACAGAGCGCTGAAAGGAAGTCCGGGATATTGGGGATGGTTAGTCTTTCTGCTCGTTTTGATGGGGATAGGGGTTGGATGCTATCTCTATCAATACCGGGAAGGCTTGATCATTACGGGAATGAGCAGAGATGTATCCTGGGGATTTTATATCGCCCAGCTCACGTATCTGGTCGGTGTGGCTGCTGGTGGGGTGATGGTTGTGTTGCCTTATTACCTGCATGATTACAAGGCCTTTGGTAAGATCACCATTCTCGGTGAATTCCTGGCCATTGCTGCCGTTCTTATGTGTGGGCTGTTCGTTTTTGTGGACCTTGGCAACCCAACCAGAATTATGAATGTCATCCTGTATCCCAAACCCAACTCCATCCTGTTCTGGGATATGATGGTGTTAAATATTTATCTCCTACTGAATCTTATTATCGGATGGAACGTGCTTGCTGCGGAAAGGAAAGGCATTCACTACCAGAAATGGGTCAAGGTCCTGATCTATATTTCCATACCCTGGGCATTTAGTATCCATACCGTCACGGCCTTTCTTTACGCCGGTATTCCCGGAAGGCACTACTGGCTGACTGCTATCATGGCACCCCGGTTTCTGGCTTCGGCTTTTGCGGCAGGGCCGGCGTTTCTCGTGCTCATGTGTCTGATCATCCGTAAGGTGACCAATTTCGATCCCGGTAAAGAACAGATCAAGACCCTTGGCGGCATTATTGCGTATGCCTTCATTCTGAATATTTTCTTTTTCTTACTCGAAGTGTTTACGGCCTTTTACAGCAATATCCCCGGACATATGCACTCCATCGTCTATCTTTTCTCCGGGTATGAAGGGTACGGAAAACTGGTCCCGTGGATGTGGACCGCCGCCGGGTTTGCCCTGGTTGCGCTCATCCTCCTGATTGTCCCGGCTACGAGAAGAAAAGAGGACACGCTGGCGCTGGCATGTGTCGCGGTCATCGTGGCCACCTGGATTGACAAGGGTCTTGGCTTGATCTGTGGAGGTTTTATTCCCAACATGTTTGACAGGGTGATGGAATACTGGCCTACCACTCCGGAAATTTTGATAACCATCGGGATATGGGCGACCGGTTTTTTTGTTCTGACCATTCTTTTTAAGATTGCTGTCTCTATTAAAGAGGAGGTTGCTGCCTGATCGCTGTAATTTGATGGAAAACAAAAAATGGTCGGTCTGTTTCAGGCCGGCTTTTTTTTTGTTCGTTACTGATAATCCCTAATCATTTATGGGATTTGAAAAAAGGCTTGACAGCCTAAATGTACTCTGATAAACAATCGCAGAAACAGAAAAGAATCACGGAAAATAGAAGAAAGTTTTATTCACCATGAAGAGCTTTTTGAGCTGTTTTATCTTTAGATTACAGGAGGTTGGTAAACATGGGTTATGAAGTCGTTGTAGATGCTGAAAAGTGTGAAGGCTGTGAAGAATGTATTGAGGTTTGCCCTGTGGATGTGTACGAACTGCAGGATGACAAATCTGTCCCGGTGAATGCTGAGGAATGCCTCGGATGCGAGAGCTGCGTTGAGGTTTGCGAGCACGAGGCCATTACCATTACCGAGGTGTAATTGCGTCGTTTGTGATTGTCCTGAGTGACTCTGAAAGCGCTTTCCGGACTTTGTAGGTCCGGGAGGCGCTTTTTTTTTAGATCGGGAGCAGGGTTCCTGAAAACCGGAAGAGCGTTAGCAAAACAAAAGGCCAGTCTCGCGAGAAACTGGCCTTTTGTTTTGAAAAAAAGTCGCTGGGTTATTTCTTTTCGTGACAGTCGTTACATTTCTTAAACGGACCAGTCTTCTTGCCTTCTTTTCCGAGTGCTTTGTGGCAATTCTTGCAGTTTTTGTGATAGGCATTCTGCAGTTTCATCGCCTTCCCATCTTTTTTTAACGGGTCATGACAGTCGCTGCACTTCTGGACCGGTGCGCCTTCTTTCCACGTGTTCTTGCCATCGGTATATGCATGGTGGCAGTCGGCACAAGCTATTTTGTAATCCACATGGTGCTTTTTGTGGGTGAAGTTTACCGGACCTTTCTTGTCTTTCTGATATGCGTCGTTCTGGATCAATACTTCATCAGGAACATCCGCAGCTGTTAGAATACCCACTGTAAGAAAAAACATGGCAGTAAAAATTGCCATCAACACGGTTGAAAATTTCTTACTCATTTGAGATTTCACCTCCTTTCCATGAGAGAATTTGATACACTCTTTCCTTATAGAACCTATCGTTTGGGTCTCAAATACCTTACCGAATATAATCAATCCCGAATTGGTATGTCAAGAAAAACCGGCTATTACAACGGTGAACCCGTTTCAGTAAAACAAATGCGAGGGGACAGAGAGGGCATCACGCGTCACCTAAAAGCTGCAATTAGCATTTAGCCGTTAGCTATGAGCCACACAATGCCATCTATTTACGATGCAATAGATAATAGGTAATAGATAAGAATCAAAAAGTGAAATCCCAAATATTGGGAAAAGTCGTGCCAATGATTGGGATCTTTAAGCTAACGGCTAATAGCTAAAAGCTCATTGCAGCTTTCAGGTTTCACTATTCCCACTTGCGAATGCGGCCAATTCATACAGAACTTTCAAAGATTCCTTTGCTTCATCTTCGTCGATCTGATGAATGGCAAAACCGGCGTGGACGATCACGTAGTCTCCGAGTTTTATATCAGGAAGGAGGAGCATGCTCACTTCCCTCTGTACGCCTTCCATGTCAACAGTACCCATATCGTTTTCGAGTTTAATAATTTTTGCCGGAATAGCTAAACACATGATACGTAGTCCCCACGTTTCCGTTCTTTAGTTCATTTCCATTAAAGGCATTCTGATTTAACCTGGACTTCTGTCCGAGGTTCATATCCCGCGCCAAGTCGACTCAGTTCAGCCAGAACCATATCGCTAAGCGGAACCAACTTTTCTTTTATCGTGTCCGTCAGTTCAATGCAAAGGGTTTCGATGTTTTCAGGCTCAACGCCTAAAATTACGGTTTCCGGTACTTTCTCAAAAACCTGACACAAGGTCAGACTTTCAAGGAGGTCGACCTGGTGAAGGGAATTTTTCGCAAGGATGCGCTGTGGGATTTCTTCACCTTCAAGTCTGTAAAGAGATCCGGGTTTTTCCCCGTTCTTAACGGCATCCACCACGATGAGGTGATCCGCATCGGATATGGTAGAAAGGAGGTTCATCCCAAGAACGCCACCGTCAATCAATTTTACATTTTCTGGAAATGTGTATTGAGCTTCAAGGGCTTCAACTACCCGTACGCCAATGCCTTCATCCATAAAGAGTATATTCCCCACGCCAAGTACTGTAATCTGTTTTTTGGTCATATATTGGTTACCATCCTATTTCTATAAATTACGTATGTGAGGCCTCTATGTGTCAGTGGCTCTCTTTTATGAGCCGAAGCGCATCTTCTACAAATGTCTCGGCCGTTGTTTTATGCTGCATATCATAAGAAAACAATCTAAATTTCATGTTGATGTCCACTGTTGTGGAATTATATTGAAGAGAATGAGTTGAAAACAGTGCTTCAATCCTTTTAAGGATTTTTGCTGCCTTACCCTCGTCGGTAGATGGGAGCACAATGCTGAAATGTTCTCTGCCCAGTCGGCAGAGAGAGTCCACCCTTCGAATATGGTTTCTCATCAGACTGGCGCTACTCACAAGAACCAGATCAACCTTATTGTAGTCATTTCCCTCTACTATTTCTGCTAAATTGTCAATGGATATCGTAATTATGGACAGAGGAGTATGGTACCTGTGTGATCGGGAGAACTCTTTTTCCAGCATTTCCATGGAAAAATCGTGGCTATAAAGATCGGTCAGCCTTTCGGTCGCTGTCTCCTCGAGAAAGCAGGTTGTGAGATTTTCAAGGCGATCACATAAAATCGTCATGAGATTAAAAAAGAAACGCTGGGCGGCCGGTGGGTACAGCCACTGAAGTCTTTTGATCATCTTTTCATTGATCATGAGGAGTTCAGTCTGTTTCGTGGTAATAACCGTGGCCGATCTTTCGCAGGACCTGATCATTCCCATCTCGCCTACCACATCGCCTGGCTTTAAGGTGGCAATCAACCTGGTGGAATCATACAATTGGTCATCGGAGGGGTCTCCTGCAGCGTCTACGACTTCCAGTTGTCCGGAAATAATGGCATACATGGAGTTGCTGACTTCCCCTTTTTTCATGATGATTTTGCCACTCTCGTGCGGTTTCAAGGCGCCGGCCATAAGGATATAATATACCTGGGTTTTCGACAGGCCCTTGAAAAGTGGGATCCCTTTTTGCGGGTCTTTCCCGAGCCTTAATTTGAGTAAATCCCATATGGTTACCAGTTCCACGTGAAGCATCAGAGAAGGTAGAAGGATAAGATCCGCGATGAGCGCAGAAAACATGGTGATAATGATTACAAGACCAAAAATCGCTGTGGGTTTGAAATTGGAAAACATCAGTACGGAGAAACCGAGACTGATCGTCAATGTCGTCAGGATGATCGGTTTGCCCATGTGGTTGATTGTTTCCCTGAGTGCTTTTTCTTTGCTCAAATCTTTTTTAAATTCACGATTATAGCGGACTAGATAATGGATTGTATCATCAACGGCCAGGCCTACAGCGATACTCGCGACCAGGCTGGTTACCATGGACAAAGGAATTCCTATCCAACCCATCAGGCCAAAGCTAACAATAATGGGGAAGCAGTTGGGAAGCATTCCAATAATGCCCACCTTGTAGGACATGAACAACAAAAACATAATGGCAAAAACGAGAACCAGGGTAAGCAGCAGGCTTTTGATCTGTCCTTCCGTGATAAGCTGACTGCTCTTGGAGATGACCACTCCCATTCCTGTTACTGTGAATGAAAAATTGTCAGGGAAATTTTCTTGCAGATGCTTTTCAATCTGTTGCTGAATTTTGAGGAAATCTCTTGAACTGGAGATATGGGTTCGCAGCATGATATTGGCTTTTGAAAAAGCCGGATTCATAAACCGCTGCAGCATATCCTCTCCCAGCATGGTCTTAAAGCTGTTGATGAGCATGCGAACTTCAAAGCCCTCTTCGGGCAAGGTGTATAAACCAGCCTCATACTGGTTGCTGGCGAAGTTCACCAACTTGAGGTAATCACAGAACGAGATCGTTTTATCCACCCCTTTCAAGGTTCCCAGGTAACCCTGTAGTTCTGCAATCTTTTTGAGATGGGTCGGATCCTCAAAGAAATCGTCTTCCCCGCTTTCAATGGCTACATTGATGGGAAAACTCCCAGACATGTCTTGGTATATGTCACGGAAGTGCGTGGCAACCGGGGTGCTTTCTTTAAAAAACCCCATGGGGTTTGTTTCTACCTGAATTTGCAGTATCCCGTAAATTCCTGCAGCGGTAATGAGAGCGATGATCGAAAGAGCAACTTTTTGATGATGAAGGTTGATTCTGATAATGGCTGACAGAACGCGGTCAAAAAATCCTCCCTCCTTGTCCAGAGTGCTCATGCTTTTTCTTTTTGGGAAAGGCATAAGGGACATGGCGGCAGGAAGAAAAGAGAGCATGATGATGAGCATGAACAAAATGCCGGCGCATGAAAAAAGCGCGAATTCCCTGATCGCGACGATTTTATTAATGAGGAGAGAACCCAGGCCGATGGTTGTTGTCATTACCGCAAGAGAGGTGGGAAAACCGAGCTTGACAAAGCATTGGTAGGAAGCATCCTGAGGGCTCTCGGCGGTTTTTACGGCCGTAAGATATTCCGGAAAAATATACATGCAGTAGGCGGTGCCTACGGCAATGAGAAAAACAGGGACAATCATTGTCAGCAGGGATAAAGGGGTTCCTGTGCACGCCATGAGTCCAAAGGTCCAAATAAGCGCGATGGTAACAGAGCCCGCTGGAATCAGAATGCCGCGCAGGTTTCTGAAAAACAGAAAGAGGATAAGGGCTACCAGAAAAAAGGTGATAGGCGGCAGTCGAAGAAAGTCTTGCTCGGTGAAATCGGCCAAGGCCTTGGAAACAGTAGGCATCCCTATCTGGTAGAGAGAGAGGAAAGCCTTCTGTTTCTCTATGACGCTGTTTACAGACTCAATGATGAGGTCTTTGTCTCGGATATCTTCAAGGATCAGGGAAATAGCCGTTGTCTTTCCATCCTGCGAAATTATGTTCTTTTTGAGGAGATCGACCGGATCAATTTTGTCCTTGAACTCATCCAGCTTCCAGTCCCCTGTAACATCCATGGCTTTCCGGATGCCGGGAAGGCTGAGAACCCGCTTCACGCCCTTAATTTCTGAAAGAGTTTGTGCGAGATTTTCAACCTCTTGGAACGTCTTTTCAGCAAAAATATTGTTGGTTTTTGCCACAACGAGAATGATTTCTTCGCAGCCGAATTCCTTTTTGAAGGCATCGTACTCCCTGCTCTCCGGCAGGTCTTCAATGGTAAGGTCGTAAATGGAGGTTTGGAAACGCAGGTCTGGGAGGTGAAAGGCAAAAAAAAGGGTGATGAAAAAAACCAATAGAATAACGTGCCACGGGTGATCAACAACGTAACGAAGAAAGGCTGCAGGACGGGAGAGTGTACTCGTGTTTGCCATTGCAAAATCCCCGCTATAGATAAAGTTCTCTATCTGAGTGGCGACGTACCGGTCAGGATTTAGGTCACTACAGTTTTATTCTAAGAGTTTATCTTTCAGATCTGTACCAATGTTGATGAATTCGTAAAAAGCTACGTTATGACGACAAACGGCATCCTATAGGAAAAGAAGTTACCGTCGGAAAGATGCGGCAATAGGTCGATCATCTCTTTGGAGTTAAGACGTTAGCCTTTTATAAAACCTTGACAGGTAAACTCCTCATTCGGAATTCAGACAGCAGCCATTTATAAAACCTTTACAGGTGAATTCCTTGGAGAATCCGAAATGATGATCAAGGCCTTGAAATCAAAAAAAAGCCCTTCATCCCTCATTGGTCCGTGGGGCTGAAGGGCTTTTTTTCATGGTGGTTCTTTATTGCACTCTGATTTTATACACTTCGTTTGAGTTTGGATCGATCACGTGTACCGCACAGGCGATGCAGGGATCAAAGGAGTGAACGGTCCTTAAAATTTCAAGCGGTCTCTTCGGATCATCTATCGGTGTTCCAATGAGTGCTTCTTCCACGGGTCCGCGCTTGCCTTTTTCACAACGAGGTCCGAGGTTCCATGTGGAAGGAACTACATATTGATAATTCTTGATTTTCTTGTTTTCGATTTCAATCCAGTGGCCCAGGGATCCCCTGGCCACATCGTTCAGCCCGCAGCCTTTAGCGCTGTTGGGCATAGTCCAGGAAGCGCAGGTCTTGGTATCGCCTTTCTTCAGGTTTCCAATAAGTTCCATCATCCACCCCTCCATAGCATTGCCGATGACAAGGGTTTCCAAGCCTCGAGCTGCCGTACGGCCAAGCGTGGAGAAAAGAGCGGAAGAGGGAATATCCAGTTTCTGCAGGGTACTGTTGACTACAGCCTGGAAGTCCTTGTTTCCTTTGCCATAGGCTACGAGCACTCTTGCAAGCGGTCCTACCTCACAGGCTTCTCCCTCGTAACGCGGAGCTTTGAGCCAGGAGTACTTGGCATCCGTGTTGTATTGAGGGTCATCTTTAAACGGAATGGTCTGTCCCTCATATGGATGCCTGGAAGGAGCTCCTTCATACCACGCGCGGTCAATATGTTCCGTTACCTTTGAGGGGTCGGCCATTTTTACGCCATCGAGGTTTCGATTCATGATGACGCCACGAGGCAGGAAAAGACTTTCAGGTTCCTTGGCCGACATGGGCAGATCCCCCCAGGCCAGGAAGTTGGATGTTCCGCCGATACCGCCCCATTCCTTATAAAAGGATGCAATGGTGATCAGGTCGGGGATGTATACGTTTTTGATGAAATCCTGCGTTTGCTTCCAGATATAGAGGAATTCCGCGATCCGGTCCGGGGTGAGATCTCTTACACTGGTTATGCCTCCCACGCATAGAGCTTGCAGGTGGGGGTTCTTGGCTCCGAATATGGCATGATTTCTGACGGCCTTTGCCTGAATCCTGAGGGCCTCAATATAGTGGGCCACTGCCATGAGATTCGCTTCGGGAGGCAGTTTATAGGCGGGACTTCCCCAGTATCCGTTTGCAAAAGGACCGAGCTGCCCACTGTCCACAAAGGTTTTGATCCTTTGTTGTACCTGCTTGAAATAGGGCGTTCCACCATGGGTATCATTGCTCACATTGTCGGATAAAATAGCGGTTTTCTTGGGATCGGCGCTCAACGCGCTGACTACATCCACAAAGTCCAGGGCATGAAGATGATAGAAATGGACGATATGGTCATGCTGGAATTGGGTACCATGCAGTAAATTTCTGATGATACGGGCGTTTTCGGGAATGGTAACGCCAACAGCGTCTTCTATTGCCCTCACCGAGGACAAATAATGGGTGTACGTTCAGACCCCGCACGAGCGTTGCACAAACAGAGGTGCATCCCTCGGGTCCCTCCCTTGAAGGATGATTTCGATGCCCCGGAACATCTGTCCGGAACTCCAGGCGTCTTTTACCTTACCTCCTTCAATTTCTACTTCGATTCTAAGATGACCTTCTATCCTTGTAATTGGATCGACTACAATTCTTTTACCCATGTTATCTCCTCTCTTTTCCTAAGAGTATTTGCTTTTTGTTGAAACTGTCGCCATCTAAGGATCTATTTGCTTTCTTCGAAAAATGGCGTCATCTTATCCCAGAAGCCCGGCTCGCTGCAGCCGATGCAGGGGTGTCCTGCTTCAACGGGCCAACTCGTTCCATCGTTGAACTTGGCAACGGGGCAATTGTTATAGGTGTCCGGACCTTTGCAGCCCATTTTATAGAGGCAATAACCCATTGCAGCTTCCTCAGAACCAAACTCTTCAACAAACTCATCATTTTCGTAATGTGACCTTCTGGGACATTGATCGTGGATCGTTTTTCCATAGGCAAAGAGAGGCCTGCCCTGCTCGTCCAGATCGGGAAGTTTGCCAAGGAGCAGGTAGTTTACGATGGTCCCCACAAAGTTGATGGGATTGGGTGGACAACCGGCGATGTTGACCGTCTTGATGCCCAGGGCTTCTCCGACCCCTTTATATCCACCAGGATTGGGACTGGCGGCCTGGATGCCTCCATAAGAGGAGCAGGCGCCGATACAAACCACTGCGGCTGCTTTCGGGCAGACGTCCTTCGCAATTTCCAGAAAGGTCCGGCCACCGACTTTCCCGTAACCGCCGTTGTACTTGGTCGCAATCGCGCCTTCAACTACACAGATGAATTTCCCCTTGTATTTCTTTACTGCCGAATGAAGTACATCTTCAGCCTGATGTCCGGCTGCAGCCATGATGGTTTCATGGTAGGTGATGTCAAGGATATTAATGACCAGCTCATCGATCCAGGGATACATGGATCGGAGTGTTGCTTCGGAACAACCGGTACATTCAGCAAAATGCAGCCATACGACCGGAGGCCTCTGTTTTGGCGCAGCAAATACTTCAGCAACCTTCGGGATGAAAGAGGATGAAAGTCCCATGGTAGCGGTTAACACACCGCAGAACTTCATGAAATCCCTTCGTGAGACCCCTTTGCTTTCCAGCCTTTCATAAAACTCCTTGTTTTCTTTCATTCGGCACCTCCTGATGCAAGTTTATGGGACCATAATTGATGTTGGAAAACATATCGCAAAATGCTGAAAGTATCTTAAAAAAGGTTCCGGTTTGTCAAGGGTTTTTGTTTCCGATAGCAATCTTTTTTATGGTGGAATCTTTGTGGGGTCTTCTGATAAGTTATGCAAACTGTTTTCCGGCCCCAAAAGCTAACGTGTTTCCATCCATAAACATGAATGAAAGAAGCTATGGCTTGATTTTACCATGTTCTATCTGATATCTTTCTGACCATGGTGAGTTCGTCATGAAATTTTTCGGATTTTTTGATATATGAAGGGGCAAGGTATTGGCAGATTTTATAGAAAACGTTGTGCTTGTTTACGGACCTCGAAAGTCCGGAACAACATTGCTTCATAACCTGCTGGATGGAGGCAGGGATATCCTGGTGATCCCGGATGAACTCAAATTGAAATTCATTCTTGAAAAAATTCTTGAAAGCCCCTTTGAGAAAAAGAGATTTTATTTTTCAAAAGGCAGAAGTTTTTTTAAGAATCTGGAAGTCACGGAAAGGGCAGGCCGATGGCGAGTTGTGATGAAAGGCCCTTTCAAGACCGGAAATATTTCCTCCGAAGATTTAAGCAGGAAATTTGACGCGAAAGAATATGCGGAAAGCCTGAATCACATAGCGAACGACCCGGACACGGAAGACCTCAGAGATCTTTATGTTGGAGATCTGCTTGCGTTTAAAAATGCTGTGAAAGAAGATGGAAATTACGGGTATTGGGCATCCAAAGAGGTAGGAGGGAACCCTGAATCGATTACGATCCACCTGAAAAGTGTGTTTCCCCGTGCAAAATTCATATACATCGCGAGAGATCCGAACCTTATTGTTCGAAGCATTCTTTTGAAAGAGAGGCGCAAAGGAAAGACCTTGTCGGTAATGAGGATCTTAAGGGAGTGTTTGCAGGCACAGGGCATTATGGGTTATTATGAGAAAATGGGAAAAAGTCCTGATCAGATTCTGGTTTTCTATGAAGACCTTGTGAAGGACACGCAGAGGGAAATGCATAGAATTGCCAATTTTCTTCAGATCCACTACGATGAAATCTTTCAAAGGCCTTCTCTGTTTGGTGTGGGAGTGAAAGTGGGAACCTCATCGAAGAATACAAAGGCTGTTTTTCTGGAAAAAGAAGACTGGAAAGAAGGATTGTCTCTGAGAGAAAAAATGGCCATGATGGTTTTTCATTTTTCCTATCGTTTCTATAAAAAGGTTGTGGGTGGAAATGCAGGCGACTATCAAACCCTTAGGAAAATGGTTCTGAATATTCCTTAATAAGAAGTACGGGTACACCTTGACTTTTATCCGGATCAAAGTAGGATGAAATTTTTTTTAGAATAAATAAGAAAGATGAAGTCGCAAAAAGCCGCAAAAAGCCGCAAAATTCGCAAACCGAATAGAACTAAGTTCAACAAAATAAATCATTTATAGCCGAAAAAATCGCTCTAACTGACTTTTTGGGAGACTATCAAGAAAGGAATAAAATGAAAACCATATTGGTTGACGGCGTGCCTATTAATGATCCTGAACGTTGTTATGTCATCGCGGAAATCGGGCATAATCACCAGGGGGATGTGGAAAAAGCCAAAGAAATGTTTCATGTGGCTAAGTGGTGCGGGGTGGATGCCGTCAAGTTGCAGAAGAGAAACAACAAAGATCTGTTTACTCGCGACATATACGATACTCCTTACGATAACGAAAACAGTTTTGGCAATACCTATGGCGATCATCGGGAGGCTCTTGAATTTGGAAAGGAAGAATACAGGGAACTCCAGAGGTGCGCAGAAGAAATCGGTATCACGCTTTTCGCAACGGCCTTTGATTTAGAAAGTGCGGATTTCTTAGCTGATCTCGACATGCCGGCTTTCAAGATTGCTTCCGGGGACCTGAAAAACACCCCCCTCCAAAGGCATATCGCAGGTTTTGGCAAACCGATTTTTCTGAGCACCGGTGGGGGAACCTTTGAGGATGTGAAACGCGCCTACGAAACGATTATACCGATCAATCCGCAACTGTGTATTATGCAGTGTACCGCTTCCTATCCGGCGCGGGTTGAGGATCTGAACCTGCGGGTTATAACCCGCTACAAGGCCCGGTTTCCGGATGCAGTTATCGGTCTTTCAGATCACCAGAACGGGATTGCCATGGCCGTGGTAGGATACCTTCTGGGCGCCCAGGCGATTGAAAAACATTTCACGTTGAATCGGGCTTCCAAAGGGACCGATCATTCCTATTCTCTGGAGCCGGTGGGTATGCGGAAATTGGTCCGCGATCTACGCCGTGTTTCTCTTGCCCTTGGTTCGGAGGAGAAGACTCCTCTCGATTGTGAGCTGAAACCTTTGCACAAAATGGGGAAAAAGCTGGTGGCCGCCCATCCTCTGAAATCGGGACAGGTTCTCCGGGGTGAAGATGTGGCGATCCGGTCGCCGGGCGACGGACTGGCGCCTTTCGAGCTGGACAATGTTTTAGGGAAGACGGTGACAAGGGATCTGGAACAAGATGAGAATATTTCGTTTGAGGTTCTGAGATGAGGTATACATGATTACCAATGATCCCATGTTCAGTGTGGAGGGCAGGGTTGCAATAGTGACAGGAGGAATGGGGCAACTGGGAACCGCCTACGCCACGGCTCTTTCTGAGCGGGGTGCAAAGGTTGCGTTGTTTGACATAACCTCTGAGACGAAGTTCGGGAACGAGGCCTTTGATAAAGGGTTGGATAACAAAAATATCGTATCGTTTCAGGTGGATATAACTGATGAACAGGTGGTGAAAGATGTTGTCACGGAGGTAGTGGAACTCTGGGAAGAACCACATATCCTGATCAACAACGCTGCCCTAGATTCGCCCCCGGATGCCCCTCCCGAGGAAGTGGGACCCTTTGAAACCTATCCGGTTTCTTCCTTTGAAAAGGTCATGGACGTTAACGTGAAAGGATCTTTCATCTGTTGCCAGGTCATTGGCGATGCAATGGCCAGGAAAGGTCGAGGCTCCATTGTCAATATCTCCAGTACTTACGGTATTCTTTCCCCGTGCCAGGATATCTACGAATTCAGGCGCAAGAATGACGAGACATTCTTTAAACCAGTGGCTTATTCGGTTTCAAAATCGGCTGTGCTCAACCTGACCCGTTACCTCGCTACCTATTGGGCCAAAAAAGGGGTTCGTGTAAATACTCTGACCCTTGCCGGAGTATTTAACAATCAACCCGAAGAGTTTTTGGATGCCTATTGCTCCAGGATTCCCATGGCAAGGATGGCCAATCCGGATGAACTCTGTGGCGCCATCCTCTTTCTGGCCTCCGACGCCTCTTCATACATGACAGGGTCTAACCTGGTGGTGGATGGTGGCTGGTCTGCGTGGTAGAGGGGGGAGGAGCAGGATTGCGGGTTGCAGTTTTCAGGTCAATGCCATTTACTTAAGAACATTTCAAAAGATAACAATTGAGTGACGAACAACCGAACAATTGAACAATCGAACCAAAGGCTCTCTGGAGGCAAGGGAATGCTGGCCTGATTTTTTGCCGTTCCGTTCGAATGTTCGTCAGTCGAATGTTCGTTATTCGTCATGCTGTTAAGTTAATGACATTGGGTTTCAGGTTTAATTCAAATGTAGTTTCATCTGAGGTTTCCTATGAAGGGGTCAATCCCGAAAGAAATTCCTAACTGGATCAATAACGAACTGTGCCCGGCGCAATCGGGCGACTGGTTTGATAAATACAATCCTGCTGATGGAAAAGTCTTGTGTTGTGTCGCCCGTTCGGGCGCGGCAGATGTGAAAAAGGCTGTGGAAGCTGCCGGGAATGCCCGGAGGGCGTGGGGTGAAAAGACGGCGGTAGAGAGAGGCGAAATCATGCGTGCCATTGCCGTTTGCATGTCGGATCGCAAGCAGGAGATTGCTGAAATTGTCGCCCTGGAGACGGGGAAAAGCAAGGCCGATGCTCTTGGAGAAACAGAGGCTGCTATCGAGATGGGTTTTTTTGTGGCCGGTGAAGGAAGACGCAATTATGGCAAGACCACAAGCGCAACTATGGCCCACCGGACCGTCATGACTACGCGGATGCCCCTTGGCATTGCTGCATTAATCATTGCTTCCAATACCCCCATAGCAAATGTGGCCTGGAAAGCCTTTCCTTCCATGTTCTGCGGAAATGCATCCATCATGAAGCCTTCGGAGGATACGCCGGCGACAGCAGTCATTTTTGGCGAGATCTGCAGAGATGCCGGATTGCCGCCCGGTGTTTTTAATCTGGTCCAGGGGTTTGGTTCTGAAGCCGGGGCTCCCCTGGTTGCATCGCCCGATGTGGCTTTGGTGAGCTTTACCGGGTCATGTGATACGGGGCGTTTGATACAGAAAGCAGCCGGTGAGCGACTGGCCAAGGTCTGTATGGAGCTTGGCGGAAAAAATGCCCTGGTTGTATGTGATGATGCGGATCCTGCCAACGCAGAAAAATGGGTCCTCTCTTCCGCATTCAGCAATGCGGGGCAGCGTTGTGCCGCTGCAAGCCGCGTGATCGTTTTTGATGCGATCTATGATGCATTCAAGGAAGGGCTTGTGCGGTCAACCCGCGAATTGAGAATTGGCATTGGGGATGATGATTTTCTGGGCCCTGTAATCAATGAAAAACATCTGAAATATATGCTGGCTGAAGTGGAACGGGCAGTGGGAAATGGTGCGTCTGTTCTTGTGGGGGGCCATCGCATGGACGGTCCCGATTATTCGGGCGGGTACTATATGGCGCCCACAATCCTTGAAAATGCGGATGCGGATGCGGAGATTTCTCAAAAGGAATTGTTTGGTCCCATTACAATTCTCTATCGGGTTGCGGATTTCGAGGAGGCCATGGCCTTTGTCAATAATTCAAAGCTCGGACTAACCTCGTCCATCCATACAGGCAGTATCCACCGAGCCATGGAATATGCTGAGCGGGTAGAAGCCGGTGTGGTGGTGATCAACGGGGGAACCCACGGCAGTGAACCCCACATGGGTTTTGGCGGCGTGAAGAACTCGGGCACTGGATGGCGGGAAGCGGGGCTGGAGGCCATGGATGTGTACAGCGACTGGAAATATATCAATATTATTCATGATCCGGAGAAAACCTAAATGCCCACATCTGTTGCTCTCATACCGGCTCGTTCGGGTTCCACCCGAATTCCACACAAGAATGTTCGATATTTAGGTGATCATCCCCTGCTTGCGTATACCATTGCTGCCGCCATCAAAAGCGGGATTTACCAGGATGTGATTGTCTCCACGGATTCAGAGCATTATGCGCAGGTTGCCTGCCATTATGGAGCGGAAGTCCCGTTCCTTCGTCCGGTGGAGATTGCGGGTACCACATCTCCGGATATTGAGTGGGTAGCCCATACCCTGGATTCCCTGAAACAGTCAGGGCGTTCCTACGATTGTTTCAGCATCCTTCGTCCCACCAGCCCCTTCAGGCAGCCAGAGACCATACGTCGGGCCTGGGATGAATTTGTTGATGAGCAAGGTGTGGATTCCTTGCGCGCTGTCGAGAAGTGTTCCGAACATCCCGGTAAGATGTGGGTGATTCAGGGAACGCGAATGACGCCTCTGCTTCCTCTGGGGCCGGTGGAGCAACCCTGGCACAGCAGCCAGTATCAGTCTCTTCCCGTTGTCCATGTGCAGAATGCCAGCCTCGAAATTGCCTGGACAAGAGTGGTGTATGAGACAAAAAGCATCGCAGGCTATACGATCATGCCGTTTTTAACCCAGGGGTATGAGGGTTTTGACGTGAACAAACCGGTTGACTGGATGGTTGCAGAAGCACTGCTGCATTCCGGTGAAGTTTCTCTTCCGGAGATAACTTTATCTCCGTTTGAGAAGAAATAAAAATCACTCAGATCAAGGACGAAACTTGAACAAGATAATTTACCGGCCGCTTGTCCCGCTAGTGGGGCTTCGCTCAAGACGCCCCAGTTAAATACGCTGCGCTGTCCTTCGGAATTTCACGGGGTACACAAAGAACGCTAAGATTTTGTTTTTTTACCGAATCGGAACGGACGATTCGATAAAGCAATCAGCCCTTCGGGCATTTCGGAGAATGGCACCGTTATCGGAAGTGTCTTGAAGGTTCGCGCAAAAAAAGGGCTCATCGCGGATTGGTGCGATTCTTTCATGAAAAGCGGTTAACGTCATTCCGGGCTTGACCCGGAATCCAGGTTTTCGCAGGAATGACGGTCGTTTCACCGTTCGAGGCGGATTTGTTCGACCTCTTGGTCTCAGCCCAATGGTTGATAAGGAACCGTTTTTCACACTAATCCGATAAAATGAGAAAGACGGTCTCCTTTGAGGAAATACCTCATTTGTGATATTCGTTATATTGGCAAAATAAAAACGAACACAAAGAAAGGAGACCGCAATGGAAGATACC
>Ga0208901_1000188_pt1 | contig 40506 bp, 39 predicted proteins | sample AntAceMetag02UKF_FD_184764 | JGI IMG/M metagenome (GOLD analysis project Ga0208901, IMG submission 184764) | Saline lake microbial communities from Ace Lake, Antarctica - Antarctic Ace Lake Metagenome 02UKF (SPAdes) (version 2) | ecosystem: Environmental > Aquatic > Non-marine Saline and...
TTTGTTATTACGTTGAGTATTATGAATGCGGCCCGGTTTTTTCCTGACACCTGACACCTGACACCCGGAATCTGAGCATGGTCTATTCGACAACTGACAAAAATATCACGTTAATCCGCGATGAGCCTAAAATAAAAACCTTACTTCCCGAAAGAACACCTGGGGAAATGACATTGATCGCAATTGAGGCACAATCCCCCATGGGCCATGGCAGCAAGATCTTCCCTTGTAATCGTTTCCCCAACCAGGACCCTTGGCAAAATCAGATCAAGCACAGTTGCCCGATAAAAAAGGACACAGGCAGGCAATCCCAAAATCGGAACGTTACCAATACGCCCCGTAAGAAACATGGCTCCGGGTATGACCGGCGTTCCATACACCACATCCTCGGCACCCGCGTCTGCAATGGCTAACCGGGTAATATCATCGGGATCCACACTCATTCCACCTGCCACAATAAGCATTTCCGCCCCATTCTCCAAGTGCCTTTGGATTTCCTTGATGATCTTCGGTTTATCATCCGGTGAAAAAGCAGTGCCAATCACCTCGCAATGATAAGATTTCAATTTTCGCCTGATAATTGGAGCGAATTTATCATCAATGAGACCATTATAGACTTCATTCCCAGTAATCACGAGCCCGGTCATCGGTGTAGCCAGCGGCTTGACGGAAAAAATTCCGCCGGCTTCTTCTGCCAATTTAACGGCCTGGTTTAACAGGCCTTCGTCGATAACTAAAGGGATAGCACGGGTGGCGGCAATAATTTCGTCCTTTTCGACAACCGAATTATTGTGCCTCGAAGAACAGCTGATATCAGGGACAAGGTTAAGGGCTGTAAGAACATCCACATTCACTTTCAAAAGGCCGTCGTACTCGGCCCTCAGGGAAATTTTTCCCTCCGACGGATTGGGGTCAAAGACCACACCAGACCCTGATAAAGCTGCAGAAAGGGCAAGGGCAGCATTGTCCTCGTGAATCTCTCCCGGTTCGAGATGCAGCACATAGAGATGTTCTTTGCCGACTCTTTTGAGGTGAGGGACATCCTCCTCGGTAACGATATGCCCTTTTTTAAAGGCCGGCCCCTTGAAATTGCCCGGCCTGATCTCCGTAATATCATGGGCCAGGATGGTTCCAACAGCCTGATCCACAGAAATCACGGTTGCAGATGATTTAAATTTGTTTGACATAGTGCCTCCTGAACATCAGAGATTTGTTTCGATTTCCTTCGCAAACGACACAGCCTCTTTCTCAAGCCAATCAAGCCATCCATTGAGGGTAGCTGTCTTGAAACCAAAAACCATCCTCTTATAATGGTCTAGTTCTTCCTTCCGCAATTTCACAAACCGTTCTCTCACGCTCTCCAGGACTTTGATCTGATCGTATACCAACACAGGACTTCCTTTCACGGACAGCTTTCGAAAGAAAAAAATTTTGGCCAGGAACTCGGTTCGAAGGTCTCGAACATAGGAGCTTGGTTGCTTCAACCACTCCATAAACTTCTTTTTTCCGGACGTATTCAGAGAAAAAACTCTTTTCGATGGCCGCGTGTCCTGGGACTCCATAGCGGAGGTAACAAGTCCACCACTCTCAAGCCTTTTCAGGAGAGCATAGAGCTGGCTTGTGCTCACGCGCCAGGTCCAACCCAGGTCTGCGTCGAGAAATCGTAAAATTTCATATCCGTGCATGGGCCCCGACATGAGGGCGCCAAGCAAAATATATTCCGTTATCGGCTTGTCTTTCATACGGTACCCTCCATTGTACTCCGAAACCATAAGAATAATCCATACTGGAATATTCTATTCAAGTTTATTTCGTCAAGCAAAAAATAATGGCTCTTTGGTATTCTATTCAATTTTCTTGACAAAGCATCCGTTCTTTCAATACATGTACCGCTTAACATAACTTTTACTACATGGAACGCTACATGTTCAATGAATACGCAGATATTATCCCCGAATTTTCTCTTTTCCAGGAAAGTCTTTTAAATCCCCTGCCCACCTATTTGACCATCAATCGTCTCAAGGTGAACCCCACGTTCGTAGTCGAGACCCTGAGAAAAAGAGGGATCTCTCTTATACGGGCTTCCAAGAAATACGACACCCTCTATCTGGCGCCAAATTTGCCTTTTCCGGGAAATCTTTTGGAATATTTTCTGGGATACCTGCATCCCCAGGCCCTCACTTCCGCCATGGCAGCCTATGCTCTCGACCCCGAAAAGGATACCAGTCTTCTGGACATGTGCGCTTCTCCCGGCGGAAAATCAGCCCATTGCGCACAAATAATGGAGAACACGGGCATCATCGTTTCCAACGATCTGTATGCCTCTCGTCACCTGTCCTTAGGACATACCCTTTCGCGGCTAGGCGTACTCAATGCCGTGCTAACGGGTTACCAGGCCCAGGAATTCCCGTTAAAACAGCGTTTTGGTTATGTCATGGCGGATGTCCCCTGCTCTGGGGAAGGAAGATTTAGAAAAACCAACGAAAAGGTACAATACAGGAAAGGAAGAGGGCGAGAAAAACTGCCTGATCTCCAGAAGAGGATCATACTCCGGGGATTTGATCTGTTGAAAAAAAACGGACGGATGCTTTATTCCACCTGTACCTACAGCCCTGAAGAGAATGAATCGGTAGTGGACTATCTGCTGAACGAAAGAGACGCAGATCTTTTTCCACTCTATCCGGGTTTGAATGTTGCTCCAGGAATCACCGACTGGAAAGGAAAAACCTATGATAAGCGACTTAAATGCGCAAAAAGATACTATCCCCACAGAGTCGATTCAGTGGGATTCTTCATGGCCGGAATTGGCCGGAAACAATGATCGAACACTCCTTTTCTCCTATCTTTACGAAAGGTTTGGTATTCCTGAAAATCTATTCCGGGAGTATCTTCTTTTCAAACAGAAAACGGGGTGGTTTCTCCTGCATTCATCGGCTCTCCTTGAAAATGTTTCCCGGATAAAAGTATCAAAAGTGGGGTTGAGATCATTTCGAAAAGTGGGACAATTCGTAAAACCGACAACGCGGTTTATTCAGTCGTTCGGCAGGTTTGCCACGAAGAGAGTATACCGTATAAGTCCGGACAACCTGCTGCGACTGGTGGCCGGCGAGCAAATCCCTGTTGATCAAGACTACGAAAAAGGGTATGTAATCCTTGCAAACCATGAAAATTGTATCTTGGGAGTGGGCTTTTTTATCAACGGAAGAATTCGCTCCCAGCTTCCGGGGAATCAACTCAGAACCGCCATGATCGCAGATTCCCCTGTATCAACCTAACGGAGGATTCACCATGTTTACCAAGAAGCAAATCGATAAATACGCCAATGTTTTGTTATGGGGCCTAAAGACGGCAAGGACTGGGACATTCAAAAAAGGGGATGTCGTTCTCGTCCAGTTTCAGTTTGCTGCCCTTGAGCTTGCTGAGGCCGTCCATGGAAAACTGCTGGATATGGGCATGCATCCGGTCATGCGTTCAGGATTGACCCCTGCGATGGAACATGATTTTTACCAGAAAGCGAACAATAAACAGCTCGTTTTCGTGGGATCATGGCAAGAAGACCTGTATAAACAGATCCAAGGCCGGATTTTTCTGCACGCCCCCACTTCACTGACACATTTGGCGGATATCGATCCGAAAAGGATAGGCAAAACCGCAGTGGCCATGAAACCACTGAGAGATATCATGCGGAAAAGAGAAGACAAGGGCGATCTCGGATGGACTCTGTGTACTTTTCCCACCGAGGAGCTGGCTAAACAGGCAGGTCTTACCATGAGACAGTACACAAACCAAATCATTAAAGCATGCTATCTCGACAAGCCGGATCCTGTAGCAGTTTGGAAAGGGGTTTTTAAGGACGCCATCGCTATCAAGGATTGGTTGAACGCCATGGATGTCTCCTATTATCGGGTAGAATCAAAAAGTATTGACATGAAAATAACCCCCGGCGACAAAAGAAGGTGGATTGGAATATCGGGACACAATATTCCCAGCTTCGAACTCTTCATCTCCCCTGACTGGCATGGAACAGAAGGAAGATATTTTGCCAACCAGGCCTCTTTCAGGAGTGGGAACTATGTGGAGGGCGTAGAGCTTTTGTTCAAGAAAGGCGTTGCCGTCGGAGTGAAGGCCGAAAAAGGGAGTGAATTCACAAAAAAACAGCTCACCATGGATAAAGGAGCAAGCAGGGTTGGTGAATTTTCGCTTACAGATAAAAGGTTCTCAAAAATTAACCGATTCATGGCAAACACCCTCTTTGATGAAAATTACGGGGGCCGTCAAGGAAATTGTCACCTCGCCGTCGGTATGTCTTACACGGATACCTATGATGGAGATCCATCTGAACTGACGGAAGAAATGAAAGAGAAACTGGGTTTTAATGATTCAGCCCTGCACTGGGACCTTGTAAACACGGAGAAAAAAATGGTCACGGCCCATCTTGCAACAGGGGAAAAACTCGTCATTTATGAAAACGGCATGTTTACTCTTTGATACAGATCCAGTTAAGTAGTTGAGTAGGGAAGTGGTTAAGTCGTTATTATTATTAGAATTTATGCCTTTCACCCCAAAATTGCATATCTGATGAGGCTGAATGGGCATGGTAGATTTCACGTGTTAATTCTCCAATTCAACAACTCGACCACTTAACTATTTGACGATGTCTGTTGATATGGGACGAGCAACCAGTAACCAGCAACGAGCAACGAGAGACAATGCTTGAAAGAACATTCATACACGTACAAGGGGTAGGACCCAAGACAGAGCAGCGACTTTGGGCACGGGGCATCAATACGTGGCAGGATTTTATCGACCGCGGCCAGGGAGTTCTTTCGCCGGGGATACACCGTCTGATGGAACAGACCCTTGAAGCATCTTTGAAGCACAGGGACGATATCTCTTTTTTCAATGACAGGCTTTCTTCGGGAGAAATGTGGAGGGTTTTTGATGCTTTCAAGGAGAAGGCGGTCTACCTGGACATAGAAACAACGGGATACATGCAGGATGGGGCGGAAATTACGGTCATCGGGATTTATGACGGAAAGACGATCCAAACCTTTGTAAACGGAATCAACCTGGAAGATTTCGAAACGGCCATCGCCGACTATGACCTTGTAATCACCTTCAACGGCGCCTCCTTTGATCTTCCTTTTATTCGAAACTGCTTTCCCGGTATCTCCCTGCCGGGGGGGCATATTGATCTTAGATTTGTATTAAAAAAGCTGGGTTATACGGGGGGCCTTAAGAGGATTGAGAAAGAGCTGGAAATCACGCGGGGAATAGATATTGACGGCGTCGACGGATTTGAAGCGATCCGGCTCTGGTATGCATACCAGCGGGGAAATAAAAAAGCGCTGAGCACTCTCATCGAGTACAACAACGCCGATATAGTGAACCTGCATCCCTTAATGGAAATGGGATTTCGAGAGATGAAGGAAAAAACTCTGCGGGGGCTTTGAAAGAACCCCTAAACCTTCTTCCTTGTATACATCCCCTCAATCAGATCACCAAACGCCTCATTCACATAGTTTCGTTTCACCTTCATGGTGGGGGTCACTTCACCATCTTCTTCATAAAGCATTTTAGGAAGAATGGTAAACTTCTTGATCTGCTCAACGCGGGCCAAGGTATCGTTCACCTTGATCACTTCTTCCTGGATAAGTTTGTTGATTTCCGCGCTCTGCGTCAAATCCTTATAGGTAGAGAACTGCACCTTGTTATCCTGGGCAAATTTGACCACATTGTCTTCATCAATCATAATCAGGCTGGAAATGAACTTTCTCTTGTCGCCGATGACTACAGCATCATTGATGTAGGGACTGAATTTCAATTTATTTTCTATGAATTGCGGGGTAATGTTCTTTCCCCCGGCCGTCACGATAATATCTTTTTTCCGGTCAGTAATCTTGAGATAACCATCTTCGTCGATCTCCCCCACATCCCCGGAATAGAGCCACCCATCCTTGATCGTTTCTTCTGTGGCTTTCGGGTTCTTGAAATATCCCTTGAATACGCTGGGAGATTTCACCAGGATTTCACCATCCTCTGCAATCTTGATCTCTGTTCCCGTCAAGGGCGGTCCGACCGTTCCAAACTTCACCTTTCCTACCTTGGACACACAGGTAACCCCTGTACCTTCCGTCTGCCCATATCCTTCGACCAGGTTCACACCGATGGACTGAAAGAAATGCAAAACATCCGGGGATATGGGAGCTGCACCGGAATAGGCAATTCGCATCCTGTCAAACCCTAACCGTTCTTTCAATTTTCGAAAAACGGCAAAATGGGCCAGCTTGTAAAGAATTTCCAGATATCCAGGGATGGGTTTAAAATTCATGTTGAGGGTGGCACGTTTTTTTCCTATGTTAAGAGCCATGCCAAAAACCAGCTTTTTGAACCAGGTGGCATCCGACATCTTAATGTACACCGCCGACAGGTATTTCTCCCATATACGAGGGACCGCATACCCCACGGTTGGAGACACCTCAATCATATTATCATTCACCGTCTCCATATTTTCGACAAAATTAACCACGTACCCATGCGTAATATGCCCCATAATGGAAAAGAGCTGCTCGAAAACGTGGCAAAGCGGTAAAAATGAAAGGACCTCGTCTTCATCGGACATGGGATTTTCCAGGGTAATTGCACTGCCCATCCACATGAGATTTCTATGGGTCAGCATAGCCCCTTTCGGGGGACCTGTTGTACCGGAAGTATAAATAAGGACGGCAACATCTTCAAGATCAATCTGATTGATGCGTTCCTCAAAAAGATCAGGATTATCCCTGGCAAAATCCTTCCCCAGTTCTATTAGCTCATCATAGGTCATGACCATCGGGTCTGCAAAATCTCGTAATCCCTCGAGATCCCATACAATGACCTTTTGCAGTGAAGGAACATCGTGCCTGAAATTGAACCACTTATCCAATTGCTCCTCATTTTCCACAAAGAAAAATTTGGAGTCGGAATTCTCAAGGACATACTCCACCTGAGGCCAGGCGTTCGTAGAATAAACCCCGGCTGCGATTCCCCCACAGGACTGGACAGCAAGATCGATGGTGACCCATTCAGGGCAATTGTCCCCTATGATGGAGACACGATCACCTTTTTCAAGACCCATGGAGATGAGGGCCGAGCCAACATATTTCACCGCCTGGTAGTATTCATTCCACGATATATCACGCCAGAGGCCATATTCTTTTTTGCGTATGGCAATCCGATCACCATATTTCGTGGTCGTTTTTCTGAACATGCTGGGAGCGGTTTCAAGGGTCATAATTGTATCCGTTATCCATTGAAAATTGCGAGCTTGGTCCTAACATTGGTCATTAGGGTTGTTTTCTTACTCATAATCTTAATCGTAATCATAATCGAAGAGCCCTGGAATAGGTTTAAAGGAGTATGATTATGATTATGATTATGAACTGTCGAACGTATTCTTGGATGATCGCGTCAAGTGGGCGAAATTAGAACCAAGCCCAAAATTGCAGAATGAAAATTGAAAGCTGAATATTCAATATCTATTCCTATCTCCACCGTTTTTTTCTCTTCCACCGTTGAAAACCCTTGGCGGACTCTTCAGACCTGATGCCCATATAAAATTCCTTGACATCCTTGTCTTCCATCAATTCCTCTGATTTTCCCTTCATAACAAAGCGCCCGTTCTCTAAAATAAGGCCGATATCTGAAATATTCAGGGCCATCCGAGCATTTTGTTCCACCAGCAGGATCGTAACGCCCTCCTCGTTAATAGCCGTCACAATCTTAAAAATCTCTTTGACGAGAATTGGAGAAAGCCCCAAGGAGGGTTCATCAAGAAAAAGGAGTTTAGGCCTGTTCATCAAGGCCCTTCCTATGGCGAGCATCTGCTGTTCTCCACCGGAAAGCGTTCCTGCCCACTGGTTTTCCCGCTGTTTCAGCACGGGAAAATAGGCATAGATCTTGTTGATGTCCTCTCGTATACCCGCACGGTCGCTTCGAATATAGGCACCCATCTGAAGGTTCTCTTTTACACTTAATTCTTCGAAAACCTCACGCCCCTCGGGCACGTATGATATTCCCCGCCTGACGATTACTTCAGGGTCTTTCCCATCGATCCGCTTACCTAAAAACTCGATCCTGCCTTTGTCCGGTTGATCATCGAGAAGACCCATGACGGTTTTCAAAATAGTCGATTTTCCGGCACCGTTATTGCCGAGAATTGCCGTAATAGTACCCTCATTCACGGCAAGAGAAACCCCTCTCAGAGCATAAATAAGGCCATAGAATGTCTCAACATTCTGTATTTCAAGCATCGAGGTCAACGTCTTCATCCTCTCCCAGATAGGCCTTAAGGACCTCGGGGTCCTTCTGTACCTCTTCCGGAGTACCCTCAATGATCGATTTGCCAAAGTTTATCGCCAGAATCCTGTCCGAAATATCCATAACCATCTTCATGTCATGCTCAATCAAAAGGATGGTCACGCCAAGTTCATCCTGAATATCTTTCACCCAGAAAATCATGTCCTGCTTCTCTTCCGAGTTCATTCCTGCACAGGGCTCGTCAAGGAGCAAAAGTTCCGGCTCAAGGGCCAGCGCTCGACCGAGTTCAACCTGTTTTTGAATCCCATACGGCAAACCGCCCACAAATTTATTTCTAACCGACTGAAGGTCAAGGAGATCGATAATCTCTTCCACTTTCTTCCTGTGGACCGCCTCTTCCTTTCCCGCGAAAGAATGTCTCCCCCACATGAATGCCCCCCTGAAAAGACCGGTCTTCATAAAATTATGGCGCCCGGCCATCAGGTTTTCCATGGTGCTCATATGGGAAAAAAGCTCAATATTCTGAAAGGTCCGGGCAATACCCAGCCTGGCAACACGATCGGGTTTTTTCCCCTGAATCGCCTTGTCCTTAAATGTGATCCGCCCCCTTGTGGGCTTGTAAATTCCATTGATACAGTTAAAGAGCGTCGTCTTTCCTGCACCGTTTGGACCGATAATGGCAAAGACGGAACCTTTACTGACCTTGAAATTGATATCGTTCAGGGCATCGAGACCCCCGAAAGACATGGATAAGCTTTCAACCTGAAAAAATGTCATGGTGTATTCAGCCTTGTTGAAACCACTTGAAGGCCTGGGCATCCTTCATACACAAGTTTATACTTTTTTCCGAAATGAGGTTGCATATTCCGGTTTTAAGTCGGACGTCGAAACGGATAATCGAATGCCGAAACTGGAAATTCGAAATCTGAAACTCGACAACACGTTGGACCTAGTTTTTTTCCAATTTCCAATTTCAAGTTTCCAATTTCTCTACGAGAACACCAAATCAAAAAAGTGTAAACTACTTTTTGGTTTAAACGAAGGATGCAAAGGGCTGGAGCTATCGCATCAGCCCTCCGCAACCAAATTTCCCCTATTTTATCTTCCACCAACCTGTCAGTTTTTCATATTTTCCGCCATCCAGACATTTGACGAGAAAAATCTCCTTCTGACCCTGCCTGCAATAAGGTTCCGCCAGGTCTAAGGGAGCATAGTTGATGGTTCCCCCAATCCCCTTGAAATTCTTAATCCCTTCCATCTCTTTCACCAGACGCTCTCTCGTAAGGTTCTTCCCACATCGTTTTATCCCTTCAACAAGAGGCTCAGCAAACAAGATACCCGCATAGTAAAACAGTCCCCATCTTTCCCCCTTGGCGGCATATTTTTCATAAGCCTCTTTTTTGTACTTCTGGAGCAGAGGATCGTCCGAATCGGGCAGTTCCCCGAAAGTAGCAGCAATAACCCCCTTCCACAGGCCTTTGCTGATTTTGAACATGAAAGGAAAATCAGAACAGGTACTGGTACTCATCCACTGCGGTCCGAATCTCATGGCCTTTCCGGTACCCACAATCCGAATTGCATGGATCGGAGTCACCCACAGTAACACCACATCCGCCTTGGCTTTTTTCAGTTTCATGATGTGGGGTTTCATATCCGTATCGGATTTCTCAACGGGAACCTGCTCTACCAGTTCCAACCCATATTTTGCCAGTTGTTCGGCAGCGCCCTGAAGACCGTTCTTCCCGTAATCATCATTTTGGTAGGCAATGGCAACCCGCGTTTTTCGAAGCTTTTCAACAGCATATTCACAAAGTCCTTTGGCTTCGATGTAGTAAAGAGGGTAAACCGCGAAGAGATATTTTTTGGGGGGATCAATCCAGTGGAGAGACCCTGCCGAAGGCCCAACCCAGGGGATCTTTTTGTCCATCAGATAATCTACAACGGAAAGACCGGGCGCCGTTCCCACGCCGGAAACCCAGGCAAACATGCCTGTCCCCTCCTGGAGCTCTTTCACGCCCGCCTTGGTTTTGGCGGGGTTGTAACCGTCGTCAAACATGTGATGAATCAGTTTCCGCCCATTAATCCCCCCCTGGGCGTTGATCATTTTAAAGTAAGCATCGGTACCCCGGGCCACCGACCCCCATGGAGCAGCAGGGCCGGTCTGCGGACCCCACTGGCCAATATGGATTTCCGTATCCGTCACCCCTTCTTCAGCCATAGCCCCGAAAGAAAGTCCTAACGTCAAAGCAACTGCCAAAACTCCCACGAATAATCCCTTCATCTTCATAGCCCGCTCCTTTCAATTTGGTGATTCATTTAAGGTTTGCCAACTTACTATACCTTCTTCACATAGTGACGTGCAAAAAGCCCGCTTGGCTTAATACAAAGCACCAGGACAACAATAGCAAAAGCAACAACGGATTTAAATTCAATGGACACATATCCACCAAAAAGATTTTCTATGATTCCAATCAGGTAAGCACCGAATACAGCACCGGGAAGGGATGTCATCCCCCCCAGCACAGCTGAGGCAAAACCTTTCAACATGGGGCCCCACATCATGTAAGGCTGCATGGTCATGGGCGAGATGAGAAGCCCGGCAAGACAGCCCACCACGGAAGAGATCCCCCAGGTAAACATTAATATACGGTTTGTCCTGATCCCCATTAATCGGGCAGCCATGTTGTTCTGCTGGGTTGCCTTCATGGCAACACCCAGCTTTGAGTACCGCAGGAAAAAGAAAAGGATCGCCATAACGGCCAAGGCCACAAAGAACGTGAGCACCTCAAGAGAACTCACAAAAACCTCGCCCAAAGCCACACTGTCGTAGGGAGATATGGGGAAAGGCATCGTCTTGGGGTCCGCCCCGAATTTCCAGGATACAAACCCCATAAGAATCATCTCCAGGCCGATGGTGATGATAATCATACCCAGGATCGTCGGTTCCTTGGCCCGTCTCAACACAGCGAACTCAAGAATACATCCTAATATGGCCGAAAATACCAGTGCCCCCGGAAAAGCCACATAGAAGGGAAACCCATGATATTCCAGGACCAGATAGGTAAAAAAACAGGAGACAAGCGCCATTTCCCCCTGGGCGAAGTTCACCACTTCGGAGGTTTTGTAAATGAGCACCATGGCAAGACCCATGAGCGCATAGGAACTCCCGACGGCTACTCCGCTGACGATCGTCTGCAAAAAATCAAGCATGGTTCGAATCCTCAATCAAAAGGGCCAGGTCTTCCAGTAGATCTTTGTCCGTATCCAAAAACCATAGATGCCGAGAGGCTCAAAGAGCATGATCAGCACCATGATCAATCCATACACAATAAACTGGATGTTCGAAACTCCCGTAATCGAAAAATAACTCTTGGAAAGGGCCTCCAGCCATTCACCGAAATACGGAATACTGAGAATATTTCTAAGCTGCAGGTCAAGCCAGCTGAGGAGACAGGCCCCGGCTATGGAACCAAAGAGGGAACCCAGCCCCCCGACAACCACCATGGCCAGGAAAATAATCGACATCATCATCCCGAAAATCTCCGGCTCAATAAAACGCAGCACAAAGGCGAAAAGACCGCCTGCGATGCCTGTGTAAAAAGCGCTTACAGCAAACGCAAGCGTTTTGTAGAAGGTCAGATTAACCCCCATGGTCTCTGCGGCGATATCCGCATCGCGAATGGCAATAAAGGCACGTCCCACTTTTGTTTTGATCAGGTTCCGTGCCCCTAAAACAAGAAGGACTGTAATAATCATCAGCAGATAATAGAAATCTCTATCCGATTCCACATGCCAGGGACCAATGGTCAAATCCGGGGTGTGCAATCCCTGCCTGCCTCCAAAAAACTCGATCCGACCGATAACCTGGGTGATCGTCAATCCAAAACCTAAGGTAGCAATGGAAAGATAGGGGCCCTCCAACCGCAGAGCGGGAAGCCCCAGGAGAAATCCCAAAAGCGCGGCAAATAACCCAGACGCAGGGAGAGCCAGAAGAAAAGGAAAATGGGCCTTTGACATGAGAATGACGGTCCCATAGGCCCCCAATGCAAAAAACCCGGCATGTCCAAGAGAGATCTGGCCTGTATACCCCACAAGAAGATTCAGGCCTACAGCCACGATGATGTTGATGGCCATATAGTTCGCCATGTAAATGTAATAATTTTTCACAAGGAATGGAAGAACGGCGAGAAATGAGAGCAAGAGCAAAAACCAGAATAGGACAACACCAGACGAGAAAAATTGAACATCCTCGTAGTAGTCCCTCTTCATATCCATACGCAAATTCTCCTGAAACCGGAATTGGTAAGGGCTTTAAGTGCTATATTTTTGACTAAATTAGTTCGACTACTGTTCTATCCATCCCACTAATGTCAGAATTTCAAAAGCAACGGACAGAACAATGTTACAATCATTTTTTGCCTAATTTGTCAACCAGCTTTTCATAATAGATTTCGGTTTCATCCAGAAGGGGAGAACTTTTTCCCATCATATTCAATTGCATGACTTTGTAATTGAGCCTCTTGATGTGCCGATATTTTTCCTTTTCGTCCGGGATCTGATCCAGCATGTCTTCCATCTGCCTGATTTCTTTTCTGAGCTGAAGTTCCGGTGGCAGGCAGTTGGCATTTTTCAGTATTTTGTAGGTCAAACGCAGCTCTTCGGGGATGTGGCTGTCATCCTCAAGGGTCATCGGCTCTCCACAACCGGGAAGGTTTTCAAATTCCCCTTTCTGCTGTGCTTCCCTGATCTTCTTTTCAACAATTTTCTGGAAGGCAAACATGACTTATCCGGGTTGATCGGTTCAGGGTTCAAGGTTCATGGCTAAAAAACCACAAAAAGGATACCGTTACTTTTATCTCATTTCACAGATTTTTTAAAGAGAATTCGGATTCTATCCGCAATAAACCCCTGAAAAATCCGGCGTATTATGGTATGCATAATTCCTCATCATGAAACTTAGAGGGTAAGAGGATTGGAAGGTTAGAGCCTTAGAGGTTCCCTCCTGGGAATTTTCCTCCCCCCCTTCATGTTCTTCATGTCCTTACATGGTTACATATTCGTGTCAAAATTAAAGTTTCTTTCTCGATCTAACTGGCCTGCACGCCATGTCAACTGCCTAGGGGAGAATCGAAGCAATGTTTATCCAGAAAATTGGTATAATCGGAAAAACATACCGTCATATGCAGCGTTACCGCCAAATCCTGACTGTATTGTTTAGATATGGTTTTGGAGACATGATTGACACCCTCAAAATTGAACAGTACCTGGAAATCGGGCTGAACATGGTTTCAAAAAAGAGACGCAAGCGGATTGAAGGACTGACGCGCGCCGAAAAACTGCGCATGGTCGTGGAAGAATTAGGGCCCACCTTTGTGAAGATGGGGCAGATACTCTCTACCCGACCTGACCTGCTGCCACAAGAGTTCCTGCATGAATTGCAGAAATTACAGGACCATGTCCATCCTTTTTCCTTTGATCAGGCAAAAGAAATAGTCGAGGCAGAAACCGGAAAACCTCTTCTGGAAACGTTCCAGAGCTTTGATGAAAAACCACTTGCCTCGGCATCTATCGGGCAGGTCCACTGTGCCCGGCTCATAACAGGGGAAGATGTGGTTGTAAAAATTCAGCGACCCAGGATTCAGAAGATTATCGACATCGACCTTGAAATCATCCTGCATATAGCCACGTTGATGGAAAAACACCTCGAAGGATGGGATACGCAGCGCCCCACGAAAATCGTGGAGGAATTTGCCCGAACACTGGAAAATGAGCTGGATTATGGCATGGAAGCGGCACATACAGAGCATTTTGCCATGCAATTCAGTCAAAACGATTCCATTTATGTTCCCAAAATCTATCATGAGGCCACGACCAGACGTGTTCTGACCATGGAACATATTGAAGGCATTAAGATATCGGACATCGATCAACTGGAAGAAAAAGGCCTTGACAGGCGCGTCATTGCCCGTTCGGGTTTTGATTTGATCATGGAGCAGATCTTCACGTACGGGTTTTTTCATGCGGACCCCCATCCTGGGAATGTTTTTGTTCTCCCGAAAAACGTCATCTGTTATCTCGATTTCGGCATGATGGGCCGCATTGATACAACTACGAGGGACCACTTTGCCGAATTGCTCATGAGCATCGTCCAGCGCGATGTGGAAAAAGTGGCAAACACATTAATATCGCTTACAAGTCACGAAGAGGAACCGGACCTACATTCGCTGGAAAGGGAAGTTGGAGACTTTATCGATCGGCATTTTTATAAGCCCCTGAAAGATCTGAAACTGGGAAATATCCTTCACCAGCTGTTGGACATGGCGGCAAAATTTCGGCTTCAAATCCCACCGGACCTGTTTTTAATGATCAAGGCCCTCGGTACTGTGGAAGGGATCGGCCGCGAACTGGATCCCGATCTGGACATCTTCACCCAGGCCGAGCCATTCATGCGACAGGTTCAAATGGATCGCCTGAATCCGGAAAAAGTCGCGAAAGACATTTTCAGTTCAGGAACAGACTTGCTTCATCTTCTCAAGGAAATTCCCAGAGAACTCGACAATTTTCTGAAGCAATTCAAAAAGGGTCATGTAAAAATTGGATTCGAGCATCACGGCCTGGGTCCGATGCTCACTACCATTGACCGGACCAGCAATCGAATCGCCTTCGCCATCGTACTGGCATCCCTGGTGATCGGGTCTTCACTTATCGTGCTGTCTGGAATTCCTCCAACATGGCATGACATTCCCGTCATCGGCCTCATAGGCTTTGTCATCTCGGGACTCATGGGTTTCTGGCTCCTTTTATCAACCTTGAAAAATGGGAGAATGTGAAAAACGGGGTACTGGGTACTGGGTACTGGGTACTGGGTACTGGGTAACGATGACTATATTTCACCTGAAAGCTACCATTAGCTCTTAGTTTTCGTACATAAGTCAAACGGACGCGAGAAATGAACGAGAAGAACAGCGAAAAACCAGACACATTGGAACTCAGAAAGCTGGCGGAAAAACTGGTCCGCGAACAAAGCGCCATGACACTGGCTACTGCAAGAGAAAGCGCTTCCTGGGCAGCCCCGGTCTACTATGTTTTTCACGGGGCCTGTTTCTATTTTTTCTCTTCCCCCCAATCGAGACATATTCAAGAAGCTCTTGAAAGCGGGCGCGCATCCGCAGCCATACACCCGGAAGTGAGTACATGGCAGGAAATTCGGGGCATACAGATGGAAGGGCATGTCGAGGCAGTATCCAAAAACCTTGAAGCCGTTGCCGTAATCGGGAGATATCTGAAGAAATTCAGTTTCACAAAGCAGTTTTTCAAGCAGGACCAGTCTTTCACCATTGAAACTTTCTCTGAACGTTTCAAAGTGGGCCTATACAAGTTCACCCCTGAAACCATGTATTACCTGGACAACAATATTCAGTTCGGTTTCAGAGAAGTGGTCATTCTGTCTTGAAAATAATCCACTGAAGAAGTTGCATCTTGACAACTGAAAACCGATTCGATATTCCCATTGAGAATAGATGAGGAAAACATGATTACCGAAAAAGATAAAAAAATCATCAGCCTGATTCAAGGGGACATACCACTGGATACCAGACCGTTTGCCATTATGGCTGAACAGGCGGGAATGGAGGAAGAAGAGTTCATAAACGGGATAAATGATCTTCGAAAGAGGGGGGTTCTGAGACGCTTCGGGGCAACCCTGCGACACCAGGAGGCAGGTTTCCATTCGAATGCCATGGTAGCCTGGACCGTCCCGGAGGAAGAAGTGGAAAAAGCAGGAACAATTCTTTCGAGTTTCCGGGAAGTCAGCCACTGCTACAACAGGATTCCCCAGAAGGACTGGCCTTACAATTTGTACACGATGATCCACGGCAGCAGTCGTAAGGAATGCCGCCAAATCGCCAAAAAAATGTCGATGGTTTCAGGCATTCGTGATTACAACCTGCTCTTCAGCGAAAAAGAATTCAAAAAAACAAGCATGGAGTATTTCTAATGAAAGCGAAAGAAAAATCGGAATCTCTCTTTAAGAGGGCTCAAGAAATTATACCCGGGGGAGTCAACAGTCCTGTCCGCGCTGGAAAATCGGTGGGAATAAATCCCCCGTTCATTAAAAAAGCCAAAGGCGCCCTGATATGGGACGCGGACGAAAACGAATATATCGATTACGTATGCTCATGGGGACCTATGATATTGGGCCATGCCCACCCCGATGTAGTCGTGGCTGTTCAGGAAAGTGCAGAAAAAGGAACGAGCTACGGTGCGCCAACCGAAATGGAAGTGGATATGGCTGACATCATTGTGGACATGGTTCCTTCCATTGAAATGGTACGAATGGTCAACTCCGGAACAGAAGCCACCATGAGCGCAATAAGGCTTGCCAGAGGATATACAGAGCGGACAAAAATCGTCAAATTTGATGGTTGTTATCACGGACATGCGGACAGCCTGCTTGTCTCAGCAGGGTCAGGAATCGCCACCCTTGGAATTCCAGGCAGTCCCGGGGTCCCGGAAGACCTCGCACGCCATACAATTTCTCTTCCGTTTAACGATCTGCCCGCAGTGGAAAAAGCCTTTGAAAAATTTGACCGTCAGATCGCTGCCATTATCGTAGAACCTGTAGCAGGAAATATGGGAGTTGTTTTGCCTGAAGACGGCTTTCTCAAAGGACTCCGAAAAATCACCGAAGAGTCCGGAACAATCTTGATCTTTGATGAAGTCATCACCGGCTTCAGGCTATCCCCGGGAGGCGCCCAATCCCTTTACGGCATCATGCCGGACCTGACGTGTCTGGGCAAAATCATCGGCGGCGGGTTACCGGTAGGCGCATATGGAGGAAAAAAAGAAATCATGTCCAGGATGGCGCCTGAAGGAGAGATTTACCAGGCGGGGACCCTCTCGGGCAACCCCCTTGCCATGTCTGCGGGATTAGCGACCCTGAACATTTTAAAAAGCGGAACCATTTACGAAAAGTTAGAAAAGAATTGTGATCTTCTTTTCTCAGGCCTTGAAAAGGCAGCCTCCGAAGCCAATATTTCCGTCAAAGTAAATCGCGTGGGCTCCATGGGGACACTTTTTTTTACAACCTCCTCCGTCACCGATTTTCAGTCTGCCAAAGCATGTGATGAAAAGAGATTCATTGAATATTTCGGGAAAATGCTTGGTCAGGGAATATACCTTGCGCCGTCACCATTTGAGACCAGTTTCATTTCTCACGCCCATACGGAGGAGCTGATCGAAAAGACAATCCATTGTGCATCGAATGCTTTTAGAGACATGCGGTAGAGCGGTTGAGTTGTTAAAACAATTATGCGACACAAAGCGTTTTTCTCTGTGCTCTCCGGGCCTCTGTGGCTTTTTTGGATCATCGGATTAACGTGATATTTTTGTCAGTTGTCGAATAGACCATGCTCACATTCCAGGTGTCAGGTGTCAGGAAAAAACCGGACCGCATTCAGTATATTCAACGTAATAAGAAATAGTTATGCTTATTATAACCGTAAAATGGGAATAGTAGGTACTGAAACCTGACACCCGAAACCTGACACCTCTGTTCCGGAAAATGGGATTCTTCACGCTAATCCGCGTTGAGCCGCTTTTTTTTGACCGCACGGGGCACAAAAATTTATTGACTTACCACAAATTTCTGTGATAGGACGCTTACGAGTTTTCCTAATACTGAGCATGGAGGTCTTTTAATTAAATCAAATGGATAAAGACCTGAAAAAATCCATCAAGGATTTAGGATACTTAAGCACCGTCGGCATGACCATGGCCTTCTCTATAGCCATTGGGGCCGTCGGCGGGTACTATTTCGACAAATATTTTGAAACCAGACCGTGGGGGTTTTATATTTTTCTTGGATTCGGCATCGCTGCTGCCTTCAGAAATTTGTACCTCCTCTACAAGAAAGCCAAAGATCTCTGATGAACCCTGAAAAAATGCTCCAAAAAATTAGATTTCATAACTGGGCCATTCTCATGGTCGCAAGCTCCCTGAGCTTTCTTTTCATGAGTACAACCTTTACGTTGGGCCTGATTGTCGGAGGGCTCATTATCATCGCGAATTTTGGACTTCTCCAGCATACAATTCGCGCAGCATTTCCATCCGAAGGGGCAATGAAGAGAAAAAAAGGGCCTATTATAATAAAGGCCTATTTTAGGCTTGCCATTTTGGGTCTGATTATTTATATCCTTATCACCAACGGCTGGGTCAATCTTCTTGGGCTGACCGCAGGGCTTTCCATTGTTGTTATTACGATATTTTATGTGGGAATACAGGCTGTTTTTAGAACATCATCGCGGGAGGCTGCATAACTTATGGAACATCCGATTTTTTTCATTGATTCAATCTTAGCTGCCATAGGACTCGAGCATTTTGGGAAAGCATACTCCCATGTGACTTACACCTGGTTGACCATGCTGATTCTCATCATCAGCGCTCTTATCCTTGTCAAAAAGGTCAACATTGTCCCCTCAAAGGGGCAGAACTTTTTTGAAATGATCATAAGCGGACTTGAAAATTTCATGGTGGAAATAACCGGACCGGAAGGAAGGTTCTTTTTTCCTTACATTGCAACGGTATTCCTGTTCATCCTCGTTGCAAATATGATCGGTCTGATCCCCGGAATGTTTTCCCCTACTGCAAATTTGAATACAACGCTGGCACTTGCCCTGTGCACATTCATCTGTACACATGCCATAGGAATCAAATTCCACGGAGTGAAATATATCAAACATTTTATGGGACCTGTATGGTGGCTGGCGCCTCTCATGTTTCCCATTGAACTCATCGGTCACTTAGCCCGGATCATGTCCCTGAGCGTTCGACTGTTCGGGAATATTTTTGGAAAAGAGATGGTTTTAGCCATCCTGTTCGGACTTGCGGGTCTCTATCTTGCACCCTTACCGATCATGTTTCTTGGCATTCTCGTCTGTTTTATCCAGGCTCTCGTCTTCATGCTTCTTTCCACCATGTATTTTGTCGGCGCCATGGAGCATGCACATTAGAATATGAAGGACCCCGCGTTTGCTTGCGGGGCCTTGTTTTTTGAAGAAGGCCAAACAATAATTTTAATGAAAGGAGGAACACATGTCTAAGAAAACGCTTATTGGGGTACTTTCATCCGTAATGCTTCTCGGTATGGCATCCATGGCATTTGCAGGCGACGACAGCGCAGTCAAAGCTGCCGGTCTGTGGGTATTCTTTGGAATCGCCATTGCTTGTGGTATCGGTATCGGAATGGCTGCTCTTGGTACCGGTATCGGTATGGGTAATGCCATTAACGGTGCTCTCCAGGGAACTGCCAGAAATCCAGAAGCAGCCGGTAAGATCATGACCACCATGATTATTGGTCTGGCTCTGATCGAGTCTCTCTGTATCTACGCTCTGGTTATCTGTTTTATTCTTGTTTTCAAGATTCCGGATCTTGGCGGGATGCACGAACTCATCGTCAAATCTCTCGGAGCATAATAACTCTTTAAAAAAAAGCGAGGGCCTGTTTTCAGGTCCTCGCTTTTTTTTCTTGACCCATGTGCCTTATTTCACAATATGGATGAAAAAGTCAAAATACCCAACCCAACAATCGAACGTCTCGCCCTCTACTCGAGACCGCTCGAGACCCTTGTCGATAGAGGCCCAGCTGTCATTTCCTCTGAAAGACTTGCAGCACTATGCGGCGTGAACCCTGCACAGGTAAGAAAAGATCTGGCCTATTTTGGAGAATTTGGTGTCCGGGGTGTTGGTTATGAAGTAAAGGAGCTTCTGCACGAAATAAAGAAGATTCTCGCCACAAATAGAGACTGGCCCTTGTGCATTGTGGGCATGGGCAACCTGGGAAAAAGTCTGGCCCAGAATGATAATCTCAGGAAAAGAGGGTATCTGCTTGTAGCCGCATTTGATGCGGATCCCGAGAAAGCCGGCGTAGAACTGCCATGCGGATTGATCATTGAGCCATCAAAAAAGATAAGGGAAGTGGTTGCACAGCGAGGTATCGAGATAGGACTGATCACCACACCTCCGCAAATGGCCCAAAGGGTTTCAAACATACTTTTTGACGCAGGTGTCAAAGCGATCCTTAATTTTGCCCCAATACATATCAGAAAACCGGAATGCTGCATTGTAGAAAATATGGATTTCTCAGTAAAGCTTGAACATCTCGCCTACCATATTGAACAACTCCCAAAAAGAAAAAAATAGGACACGCCCGGACAATTCGGAACAGAAAAGGTCTCATGGGCTTTGCTTGCCGTTTCCGCCAAAAGGTCTTTCTCCTCTTCGTCCTCTGTAGCTATTTACTAAACCGCAAAGTCTTATTTTTTCAAGATTTTCTTCAGAAACTGCCCGGTATACGAACCTTCAGTTTCCGCAACTTCTTCCGGGGTACCTTTGGCCACGACATATCCGCCTTCATCTCCCCCTTCGGGCCCAAGATCAACCAGATAATCGGACGTTTTTATCACATCCAGGTTGTGTTCTATGACAACAACACTGTTCTTGAGATCCACAAGATGGTTCAAGACATCAAGCAATTTCTGGATGTCTTCAAAATGAAGTCCCGTCGTGGGCTCATCAAGCAGGTAGAGGGTTCTTCCCGTATTCCTCTTACTCAGCTCCCTTGAAAGCTTGACCCTCTGAGCCTCACCGCCCGAAAGTGTCGTGGCTTGCTGTCCCAGTTTTACATAGCCAAGCCCCACATCGATCAAATTGTTCAGTTTATTCTTTATGGCAGGGATATTTTCAAAAAATCGGGCAGCTTGATTGATCGTCATATTGAGAACATCGGAAATGTTGTTTCCCTTGTATTTAATTTCCAGAGTATCCCGGTTATACCGAAGCCCCCTGCACGACTCACAGGTTACGTAAACATCCGGCAGGAAGTGCATCTCAATTTTTTTTATCCCATCGCCTCGACATGCTTCGCACCTGCCCCCCTTTACATTGAAACTGAAACGTCCGGGCTTATACCCTCTGGCTCTAGACTCAGGCAGCATGGAAAATAGCTCTCGTATATGCGTAAAGGCTCCAGTATACGTAACCGGGTTCGATCGCGGCGTTCTTCCTATGGGACTCTGATCAATATTGACAACCTTGTCCAGATGTTTGAAGCCTTTAATAGACGCCACGCGGCCGATTTTCTGGCTGGAGCGGTATAACCTGTGGGCCAGTGCGGGATACAGGATTCCATTGATCAAACTGCTCTTTCCAGAGCCGGAAACTCCTGTAATACAGGTAAAAACACCAAGGGGAATTTCTACAGTGATGTCCTTTAAATTGTTTTCCCCGGCACCGGTCACAACAATGGCAGTCCCGTTCCCTTTTCTCCTCGCCGTAGACGCACGAATATTTTTTTTCCCGGACAGGTATTGCCCCGTCAGGGAAGACCCGTGGTTCAAAAGTTTTTCGGGCGTCCCTTCAAAAACCACCTCACCACCTTTCAAACCGGCTCCCGGTCCCATATCGATCACATGATCCGCCTCAAGGATCGTCTCCGCATCGTGCTCCACAACAAGCACGGTATTTCCAAGGTCTCTTAGTCTTTTAAGATTTCCGAGAAGCCTGAGATTATCTCTCTGATGAAGCCCGATACTCGGCTCATCCAGCACATATAATACACCGGCCAGTCCTGAACTGATTTGCGTAGCCAGCCTTATCCGCTGGTCTTCCCCCCCCGAAAGGGTCCCGGATGAACGACCCAGACTGAGATAGTTCAGCCCCACACTTCTTAAAAAGCTCAACCTTTCACGGATCTCCTTCAATACCCTCTCCGCAATAGCCTTTTTCCGAGATTCAAGTTCCAACATCTGAAAAAATTCGTACGTATTTTCAATGGACAATGCGGTAATTTCATGAATCGACATACTACCGATCTTTACCGCCAGACTGATCGGTTTCAATCGAGCGCCGTTACAGGCAGGACATGGCCTCATACTGAGAAATTTTTCAATCCTCCCCCGAACATGATTGGAATCCGTTTCGCGATACCGTCGTTCAAGGTTTGGAATCACTCCCTCAAAAGGACGGGTATAGGAATGGTTACGCTCGCCGTTGGCAAGGACAAAGTGAATAGGATCTTTCCCAGAACCAAAGAGAAAAACCTGTTTAATTTTCTCTGGAAAATCCTTGAAACTGGTATCCATACGAACATCATAATGACGACAAACAGACTCTAACAACTGGTTGAAATAGCCTGAATATCTGGTTTCCCAAGGGGCAATTGCACCCATCCTGAGGGAAAGCTTCGAATCGGGCACTACGAGCGCCGGATCAAAATACCGCTTTGTTCCAAGACCGCTGCACTCTTCACACGCCCCCTGAGGATTATTGAATGAAAACATCTGGGGGGTCAGTTCGGGAACGCTCAGGCTGCACTTGGTACAAGCGGCTTTCTGATTGAAAAAAAGCTCCTCATCCCCTACTACATCTACCACAACCTTACCGTCCGAAAGCCCGAGAGCCAGTTCCATTGAGTCCGTTAGACGCCGGGAAATGGAATCCTTAACAATTAATCTGTCCACAATGACCCGAATAGTATGCTTTCTGTTTTTTTCAAGGGCAATATCTTCTTCAAGAAGCCGGATCTCTCCATCCACCTGAACCCTCGTAAAACCATCCCTTCGCAATTTCTTGAAAAGTTGAACGTATTCCCCCTTACGCCCTTCGATGAGGGGAGAAAGAATCTGAATTCTGGTTTCGCTTTCCAATCCCAGCACCCTGTCCACAATTTCCTGGGTAGTCTGGGAACTGATTTCGAGGCCACATTCGGGGCAATACGGCTGCCCTGCCCGTGCGAAAAGCACCCGCAGGTAATCGTATATTTCCGTTACTGTTCCCACGGTCGAACGCGGATTACGACTGGAAGAACGCTGTTCAATACATATGGCGGGGGAAAGCCCTTCAATGGAATCCACATCGGGCTTGTCCATCTGTTCAAGGAACTGCCGGGCGTAGGCGGAGAGCGATTCCACATACCTTCGCTGCCCTTCGGCGTATATGGTATCAAAAGCCAGTGAAGACTTCCCTGATCCTGACAGACCGGTAATGACAACCAGTTTATTGCGAGGAATATCCAGCGAAATATTCTTGAGATTATGCTGCCTTGCGCCCCTGATTTTCAAAGTTTCAACAGCCATCGTCATCCTGAATATCCCCGGACACCTTCTTGTTTCCTGCCATCACGGCCGCCATCTCGATTGCCGCACGCAAACTTGACGGATCAGCCTTTCCAGTGCCGGCGATATCATACGCCGTACCGTGATCTACCGAAGTCCTGATAATCGGGAGTCCCAGCGTCACATTTACAGCATCTGAAAAATGAAGTAACTTAAGGGGGATCAACCCCTGATCATGGTACATACACACAACCGCCTCATATTCCCCCGATGCTGCCCTATGGAAAAGGGTATCCGCCGGAAACGGACCCTCCACACGGTATCCTTCTTTTTCCGCCATCTCAACGGCAGGGATAATGATATCTCTTTCCTCTGAGCCGAAAAGACAGGATTCTCCCCCATGGGGATTGAGCGCCGCCACTGCAAGTCGAGGATTTATAATTCCAAAATCTTCTTCAAAGGCTCTGGCCGTAATGCGTATTGTTTTCTGGATCATTTCCGAAGTGAGGATACGGGGGACCTCCTTGAGCCCGCAATGAATCGTCACCAGTACCACACGCAACCGTTCTCCCGCCAGCATCATCACGTATTCATTGGTGTCTGTGAGATGGGAAATCAATTGCGTATGCCCCTCAAATTTATAGCCGGCCTTTTGCATCAGGATCTTGCTGATAGGACAGGTCACCATGGCATCTATCTCACCCTTCTTAGCCATGTCAACAGCCTTGAGAATATATTGAACCATGGCCTCCCCTCCCTCAAGGCTGGGTCTGCCCGGTTCGAAAGTTCCGTCCTTCAAATCTGAAATGGGGATAAGATTAATGATTCCAGTCCTTGCTTCGACCTCACCAGGGCTCGAAATCACACGGATTTCCATTTTTCTGCAATCTTCAAACGGTGACTTCAAAATTGCCGAAGAAAGGGCATTTCGGTCACCTAGAACCACTGGACAGCAGAAATACTTCATCTTCTGTCCGCTCATTGCCCTGACAATAATCTCCGGTCCAATTCCGGAAGGATCACCCATGGTTATACCAACCAATGGCAAACGACTCATAATTCATACCCCTTCAAATAGGATTCTTTTCCAGGACTCTCGGGAAGGCAACATTGCAGAGAAGCAGGCTTTATATAGAGATGCAGTGAAAAGGAAGGCTAGGAAAAAGTAAATCCTCCTTTTTCAAAAATTTCGCAACAGACCCTCACCACCTCGGCATCATAGCGTTGGCGCTTTTCTCCGCTGATCTCTTCCAATGCCTTTGGGATACCAAGGGCAGCCCGGTAGGGCCTGTGGCTAGCCATTGCTTCAACCACATCCGACACACACACTATTTTTGCTTCAAGAAGAATATCATCCCCGGACAGGCCCTGAGGGTATCCGGAGCCATCCACATGCTCATGGTGCTGGTGAACAATCTGTGCTACAGGCCATGGAAATTCAATCGCTTTCAAGATATCGTAACCAACCCGGGGATGTTTTTTAATCAGTGCAAACTCCTCTTTGTCCAAAATCCCCGGTTTGCTCAGTATGGCTGCGGGAATGGCCATCTTTCCGATGTCGTGAATCAGGCTTGATACGCGTATACATTCAATCTGATCTTCCGACAATCCCATTTTAACAGCAATCGCCTGAGCCAGTTCTGCAACTTTCTTCTGATGACCTGAAGTATAAGGATCCTTTCTCTCTACAATCAACCCGATTGCCTGAATAGTCCCGCTCAACGTCCTCTTCAACATTTCAAGGCTGGCATCCAGATCTGCTTTCGCCTTCTCCCGTTCGCCTATTTCTTCCTGCGCACGTTCGTACAGCCTGGCATTTTCAATGGCGATAGCCGCAGACGCAGCCAACCACTCCAAAAGGGTCTGGTGAACCATATCGAACCTTCCGGGGGCCACATCAACCACCTGTATTACACCGACCAAATTTCCCTTTAAAATAAGCGGCACCCCGAGAATAGAACGCATCTCCAACCCTGTCGAACTATCTACTCCTTTATAGTGGCGCTCATCTGTTCTTGCATCAAGTATATTCAGGGGTTCGCAGTGGTGAGCGACCCACCCCGCCAGTCCTTGCTCCGGGTTCAGACGCCATCCATTCAGCGCATCAGAGCAAACCCCGGCTGCCTGTCGACATACGAGTTGTCCACTTTCTGGCTCCAAGAGCCAGATTGTACTCCCAATAACATCCATCAACCTTAGCAGCTCTTCCAATACGGTGCAGAGCACACGGTCCAGATCAAGGCTGGAATTAAATGCGCGACTGGACAGATTAAGCAGTTCGAGTTCACGGTTCCGCCGTTTCAGGGCCTCTTCAGCCTCTTTCTGCTTGGTCACATCGTTCAAAATAAGCACGGCTGAAGATCCGTCATCGTTGAGAGGCAAAACCTTCACCGTCACCAGGTATTGGTTTATATTCACAGGGGCATTTTCCGTAATATCTACAGGTACCCCATCTAATTCTGAAATGATTTCAGTAACCGTCTGCCGATATTCTTCGGGAAATATCTCTACAAGGTGTGAAGCGAGGAGTTTTTCCTCGGGGAGGTCAAGGATACCAAGGGCGGCAGGGTTCGCATAAACAATTCTTCCTTCTCTTGAAATTTCAAGAATGCCTTCAGACATCCTTTCAAATATAATCTCGAAGTGCTTCTTGATAGAAAACAACTCCCCGGTTATTGACCTGAGGGAAGCCGGCTCAGGCCTCACCTTCTCTCTTGACGGAAATGAGATCTGGTGATCCACTTGCCTTTCATTGACCGCAGAAAGGACATCCCGGGCCATGTCAACGAGAGGGCCTTTTGCAAGGCACTGATTGACCCCTAAAGCCTTGAAATCGATGCCTTCTTCTTCGAGAGTCGCTGAAAGGACAATCAGATAAGCGTCTTTCAGTTTGTGCATGCTTCTGATGATCTTACAGAGCCGCTTTCCATCTATGTTGGGCATAATGAGATCCACAAAGATAATATCAGGAATCTCATGGTCCAACACATCCACAGCCGAAAGACCATCTTCCGCAGTCAATACCTCATGACCTTCATGGGAAAGGAGATCTTTGAGAAACTCAAGAATAAACGGATCGTTGTCTACTGCCAGTATTTTGCTCATAGATTCGCCTTGATATAGGCAGACTGCGTCAGTGGAAAACCTTCATCCAGTATGCCAACGTCAGGCTGACCATCCGGGGAAATTTTCGAGAAAATAATGTGGATAGCCACATCTTCAATTAGGTTCTGCTTGCCGGTTTCTCCTTTTTATATGAAATGACAGCAATATTCAAGGCCCAAAACCACAAACAGCAATTGCCATTATGGATTTTTTCCATGCTGTAAAACCAAAAAGCCCATAATGACAATCGCTGAAGCAAAAATGGCTCTACGCTGATTAGCGTGAAGAATCCCTTTTTCGGGGACTGAGGTGTCAGGTTTCGGGTGTCAGGTTTCAGTATCTGCTATTCCTAATTTTCTGGTTCTAATAACCATAACTATTGGTTATTCAGTTGAATAGGATGAATGCGGCCAGGTTTTTTCCTGACACCTGACACCTGGAATCTGAGCATGGTCTATTCGCGAATTGATGAAAATATCACGTTAATCCGATGAGCCGCAAAAATTTACTCGTGAATCCTTATATCGTATGTTTCCTGCATTGCCTCCACAATGCACGTCAGGGTACGGTTTACAGGAGTAGGTATATTGAGTTTTTTTCCTTCACGCACAATGGCGCCGTTTATAAACGCCACTTCAGTCATTCTTTTATTCAATATATCTTGAAGCATAGAAGCCACGTTATCAGATGTTCCCCGGCAGACTTCCAATACGCGACCAAGGGGGTCCTCATAAGGCAGATGAATCCCTTTTTTTTTCGCTACCCGTACAGCCTCGTTCACCGCTTCTTCCATGACAGACTTTGTCCCCGCCAGGCCTGGTAGAACCCCGTTTTTGAGTCCTGTAATGGCCGTCAAGGCATTGATACCGACATTTACGATCAGTTTCCCCCAAACGAGATTCTCCACCACATCCGCCTCGTACGCTTCAAAACCTGCGTCCTTAAAAGCGGCTACGATCATCCGGGCTGATTTTCCAGAAGGGCCAATTGTCGTCTGCCCTTTTCCGGCGTGCTTCGCATGGCCGGTGCCCAAAAGTACAGCCCCCTCCGAAGTGACACCTCCCAGGGCCCGCTCCCGACCGAATACCTCTTCAATGATATCCAGATTTCCCAATCCGTTCTGAAGAGTCAATACGGGCGTTTGAGGATCAAGCCAAGAGGAAATCTCACGAATACTCTCGCGCGTTTTGTTAGATTTGACACATACAATTACCGCATCCGCCTGAACGCCCTCCCCACCGGTTACTGCAGGAACATCCACACGGTATTCCCCGGAATTATCCTCGATACATATCCCGTTCGTACTGATAGCGGCAGCCCTGTCCGGTTTGTAATCTACCACCGTAACGCCGTAACCAGCTTTCTTGAGACCTGCGGCAAAAAGGCACCCCATGGCCCCTGGTCCCACAACAGCAAATTCCATGGACTTTCCCCTTATTCTTAGATCTTTTCAGCTTCTTCCACGTTCATGGCAAAAGTATGTTCAGGACCCGGAAATTCGCCGTTCTCCACCTCATTCTTATATTGAACAAGGGCCTCCCTGATCTGGGGCGCCAGATTAACATATTGCTTCACCATCTTCGGCGTGAAACGTTCAAATAGACCCACCAAGTCATGGTAAACCAGCACCTGTCCGTCACAAAATTTGCCTGCACCGATTCCGATTGTTATCATATCGACTTCTCGTGTAATTCTCTCGGCAACAAGGTCGGGGATACATTCAAGGACGATCATAAAAGCGCCGGCTTTCTCCAGTGCCCTGGCGGCTCTGACAAGCTCTCTCGCGCTTTCCGCATCTTTTCCCTGAACTTTAAATCCGCTCAGTTTGGTAGCACTCTGAGGTGTCAGACCGATATGGCCACAAACGGGAATGCCTGCGTTCACAATTGCCTCTACCACCGGAACCATTTCCGTTCCACCTTCCAATTTCACCGCTTCACAGCCTGCTTCTTTGATAAATCTGCCCGCATTTTCCACGGCTTTCTCAACACTCACCTGATAGGATAGAAACGGCATATCCCCAATGATAAAACTCTTTTCCGTTCCCCTGCGAACCGCCTTGCAATGGTGTATCATTTCATCCATGGTAACCGGGACCGTTGAGTCATACCCCAACACAACCATTGCCAGGGAATCACCTACCAGAACGGTATCCATTTCAGCCTGGTCTACCAGCCTGGCTGTGGGATAATCGTAGGCAGTTATCATCGATATTTTTTTCCCGGTTTCCCTTTTTTCAAACAAATAGTTGATTGTATTTTTTTTGATACCCATAATTCGTTCTCCTTTCTAAAAAAATTTCAGTAAACAGTTAATAATCTCTGAGAAAGCCTTCAAGAGGCTTTTTGAGAGGTTAGATTTTTTAAGGCCTCTCTAAAAAAAAGGCCCTTCCAGTATGTAGAAAGACCTTTTCAAAAATAATTCAATACTCGTCGGAAAAATCTTATCTCTCCCAACAAGCTAAAAAGACCTTTCAGTGCATCCGTCCCGTTCACTATCGATCCAGGCGGCGCCACTTCAAAAGGTTGATATTGCTATTCAAAAAAAGAACTGCCACTGAATAGATGTCGTCAATAATCAGCCGATCATCTTTCATTTTCGGGCTCAATGGGTTGGAACGTATAGAATAGGCTACTCTTTGTCAACAAAAAGAACATTTAACTGGAATTCCCTCGTACATTTTATTGTTGAATAGAGATTATTGCTGTGTATAATGAGAATGGATTGGGGATTTCAACTTTTTTTGGCTATAATTAAAAATATTGGAGGTTATCATGGCACAAATAGACGCCTTTTTCAAACTGATGCATGACCAAGGCGCATCAGACCTTCATCTTATGTCAGGGCAGCAACCTGCCTTGCGAATACACGGTGATCTGGAAAGAGTCAAATACAAGGTGCTTGAAAATGACAGCCTCAAGGCGCTGCTCTATGAAATAGCTCCGGAAGAGAAAGTGAAGGTCTTTGAAGAAACGGGCGACGTTGACTTTGCGTATGAAATCCCATCCCTTGCACGCTACCGAGCCAATTTCTTTCAGCAAAAAAACGGAGTTGGCGCAGTTTTCAGGGAAATTCCTTCAGATATCCTGACCTGTGACCAATTGGGATTGCCCACCGTCATAAGAAGGCTTGCTTCTCTGCCAAGGGGGCTGGTGCTGGTCACCGGGCCAACCGGCAGCGGAAAATCAACAACTTTGGCGGCGATCATTGATGAGGCCAATAAGACAAGAAAAGATCACATTCTTACGGTTGAAGACCCTATTGAATTTGTTCATCAGAGCGATAAGGCAATTGTCAATCACCGGGAAGTGGGGTTACACACCCAATCCTTTTCGGCCGCATTAAGAGGGGCCTTAAGGGAAGATCCTGACATCATTCTTGTTGGGGAAATGCGAGATCTGGAAACCATCGCCCTGGCTATTGAAGCGGCGGCTACCGGTCACCTGGTATTCGGAACACTCCACACAAGCAGCGCAGCCAAGACCGTGGACAGAATCATAGAGGTGTTTCCAGCCAGTGAACAGGCCCAGATACGCAATACCCTTTCAGACGGTCTGAGGGCCGTCGTTGCACAAAACCTGTTCAAAAGGATAGACAAAAAGGGACGTGTTGCGGCCCTTGAAATCATGATTGCCAATCCAGCAGTCAGAAATCTTATCAGAGAAGGAAAAACCTTTCAAATTCCATCTATGATTCAGACCGGGATGAAATACGGAATGCAAACGCTGGATGATGCAATTATGCAGCATTTAAGCAAGAAAATTATCAGCCCGGACGATGCGTACGCCAAATCAAATGATAAAACAAAATTCCTACCGTTTCTGAAAAACCCGCCTGTTGATTTTACGGATGTATAAACAGTGGAAAGTCAGTTTCTGATAAAGAGGTTCGTAAAATGAAAAAACATCAGTTAGATACAATACTTACGACCATGTTGAGATCATATAGTGATGTTTCAGACCTCAATTTCACGGTTGACAAACCACTTCAGGTCGAATCGGCCGGGCAACTGATGCCCGTGGAAACAGATCCGCCCATCGGAAAACTGACGCCGTTTCAAACGGAAATGCTCGCTCTTGCCTTGATTGATGGAGACCGTCGTCTGACAAAGATTCTATTGACGGAAGGCTCGTGCGACTTGTCCTACCAGCTTGCGGGAAAAGCCAGATTTCGAGTCAATATATTCTCTCAAAAAGGCTTTTACTCCATAGTCATGCGCCAGCTTCAAAGCCGGGTCCCTACATTGCAAGACCTGAAGCTTCCAACAGCATTCAACAAAATGACAGGGGAAAAAAATGGGTTTATCCTTGTCACAGGATCTACGGGAAGCGGAAAAACAACATCGTTGGCAGCTTTCTTAAATGAGCTCAATGAGAAGAAGGCGATTCACCTTATCACCCTGGAAGACCCTGTAGAGTTTGTTCACACACAGAAGAAAGCCACCTTCAACCAGAGGGAATTGGGAGAAGATTTTGACTCTTTTGCTTCCGGACTTAGAGCCGCACTACGACAGGCCCCGAAGGTCATCCTGGTGGGGGAAATGAGAGACAAGGAAACCGTTGAAATTGGCCTTTCAGCTGCAGAAACCGGGCACCTCGTGGTGAGCACCCTCCATACGGTTGATGCCGGACAAACTATCAGCCGAATAGTGGGCATGTTTGAACAAGAAGAGGAAAAACAGATCCGAATACGACTTGCCGAAACTATTCGCTGGATTGTCTGTCAGAGGCTTCTGCCTAAAAAGGGAGGAGGTCGTATAGCAGCCTTTGAGATCATGGGAACCAATCTACGGGTAAAAGATACCATCTTGAATGGGGAATCGGAAGGTAAGACCTTTTATGAAATTATTGAAGCCGGCAAAGCATTCGGAATGATGACATTTGATCAATGCATAGCCGAACTCTACAAGCGTGAACAAGTGGATGAAGAAACCGCCATGGCCTATTCATCAAGACGCGCCTTGATGGGCAGAGCCATTGATTCCATCAAATCTGAAAGGGGCGAAAAAACCACTGAAATCCAGGATCTATCTATCGACACGGATTACGGAAGCTAAATGAAGAATGGAAGTCAGAAGTCAGATGACAGAAGACAGAAGACAGAAGTCAGAAGTCAGAAGTCAGAAGACAGAAGTCAGAAGTCAGAAGTCAGAAGTCAGATGACAGAAGACAGAAGACAGAAGACAGAAGTCAGAAGACAGAAGTCAGAAGTCAGAAGTCAGAAGTCAGAAAAAATAGTGCAGATTCTCTCTTTTAAAGCAACAGAAATGCATCAAACAGCTTGAGGAAATAACCTATGGAAATTCTATGCAACAACTGCTCTGCTAAACTGAATATTCCGGATGACAAAATTCCGAAAGGCCAGAGAGTAAGCGTCAGTTGTCCGAGATGCCACGAAAAGGTTGTCTTTGATACGACTTCACCGGAGCCTGAAACAAAGCCTCTTCAGCAAGAATCCCGAGAAGACCAGAGTGATTCTTTGAATGCCGATTATAACAACAATGAAGAAGATCTCATGATTGATTCATTGAAAGACGGAAAAAATCTCGCGCTTGTTATGTGCAATAATGAACACAAGGCCAATGTCTTGAAAACCTCCGTCGAAGAACTGGATTACCGATTTATCCAGGCAGAAACCCCGAGAAAAGCCATAAACATGATGCGATTCAACAACTTTGACCTTGTCATCATGTCTGACATATTTAATGACATCCCGCTCGAAAGAAACCCGATCCTTGATTTTCTGAATCATCTACCCATGTCAGTGCGGAGGCAAATGATTTTTGTCCTGTTTGGTGAAAGGTTTAAACGTAATGATGTCATGATGGATTTTACCTTGAGCGCAAATATTGTAGTGAACAGCCAGGATTTGGGTAAAATAACAGACGTCCTGGTACCTGCAATTTCTGATCAGCAAATGCTTTACAGGGTTTTTTCTAATACACTTGAAGAACTTGGTAAAATTTGATACATATCCACATATATAACACTTGGAAGGAAACGCGGAGGATTTCAAATTCACGAGGGCAAAATGAATATAACGGATAAATACCGTATGCGAGTACAGAACTGTGTTGGAACCATAATTGATGTGCACGGTATGATACAGGATAAACACGAGGTAGAAGAATCCCTGACCCAATTCCAGGATCTGGAAGAAGCGATTAGAGCATTGGACATGAATCTCATTTCCGAATTAGACGTACTTATGCTGGAGCAGGCCACAAATGCCCTGCTATCGGAATTCAAAATCCTCTTTGAAGCAGGAAAGCTTGGAACGGCGTGGCGAGGGTATCCCCTCAACTGAAGGCGCTACATAGCCCCCGCCCCATCAATCCTGCAGTCCAGAATTCTGCCCCCTTCCATTGAATCAAGGGCAATCCCCCATGCTTGTCGCAGTTTTTCGATGGCAACCACTTCCCCCAATGCCCATACCGACCCCCCTGCACCCGCCCCAGCAAATCGCGATCCACAACCCAGTTTTTCAGCTTCCATAACCAGGCGGTCAGTTAATGGGGTCATTGCTTCTGGAGTAATTTCCCTTCTCAGAGCCATTTCCTCTTTAAGATGTGATGCAGCTTCATTCCAATGCCTTTCCTTTAAAGCACCGGCAAAACGATGGACAATTTCGTTGGCTTTGATCCAGCCTGCTCTGGTTTGACCCGCTAAAAAATCGTGGACCCATTTTCGATTTGTTGTGGCTGAAACATGGCTTTTTCCGCTGTAAACCACGAGAATTCTTTTTGAGAGCTGTTCCTGCCCTTCTTTGTCCAGAAGCAGGGTCTTCCTGAACAGCCCGGAACTGTCTCCATGTCGCCAAATCCACTGGTTGACGCCCCCGTAGACCGCAGCAGCCTGGTCCTGAAGGCCACAGTTACCGCCGCTGACTCCATCCTCTACATGATAAGCAAGATAGAGGATTTGTTTTCTTGAAAGACTTTTTTGCCCAAGCTTTGCCCTTACCTTTGAAAGGGCTTTGATCAGGGCAACCAGGGCGGTACTCGATCCTCCCAGGGCCGACTTAACCGGGGCCTCAGAATCAATCTCCACTTCAAGCCCGGAAAACCCGAAATAGGATATGGCGGCAAAAAATATACCGAATGGAGGATTAAACGGCATCTGATCAGCCGAAAATATCTCTGACTGTGAAAAACCCCTTGAAGATATTCTCACAGTATTCCCCGGGGAAGGCTTGAGAACAGCGGATGTTCTGAGCGTCAGCCCCATATTAATGGTAGCGGGCTGAATCCTTTCCATTGGAAGGGACAAAGCTTTGATATCCCATGTCCCCCCTGCATCTACTCTGCATGGGGCAGATGCTCTTACAGGTTCTTTTTCAAGCAAAGTCGTTAGATTGATCATCAACGGCCTTTTATTTGAGGATATAATGTAAGATTGACAAAGCACAATGCAGCGATGGTTTTGGCATCCTGTATGTCACCGTTAAGAATCATCTCAATGGCTTTTTTGAAATCCACCTCGTGAACTTCCAACACTTCGTCCGCGTCCAGATGCTGTTTAGCCGGCGTCAGTTCGGAAGCTAGAAAAATATGGATTCGCTCATCCGAATACCCTGGTAAGGGGCAAATCTCTCCAAGTTTCTGCCATGAATCCGCAGAATATCCCGTTTCTTCAATCAGTTCTCTTTGCGCGCATTGAATGGGAGCCTCATTATCTTCAAGGGTTCCAGCCGGGATTTCCCAGATAAAATCTCCCACGGCATGCCGGTATTGTTTGATCATCAGTAAAGTGTTTTCATTCAACATGGGTACCATTGCGGAGGCCCCGGGATGACGAACGATATCCAAATCAACATTCACCCCATTATTGAGGGTAATATTCTCTTTAACCAGCCTGAAGACCCGCCCCTGGTGCAAGGCCTTTACACTGTTAACTTTTGCAATCACAATGGTTCCCCTTTCAATCTGACGAAAATCATTTGACATCAGAAAACAATATGCTATAAAGAAAAATTATGCCCCCGTAGCTCAGGTGGATAGAGCGCCAGATTCCTAATCTGGGTGCCGCATGTTCGAGTCATGCCGGGGGCACCAACTGAAAACTTTCTTTTGAATCCATGCCCCTAAAACACTTCGGTTTTTTTCATACCAATCCACTTCTTACTGCAGCACGTTCAATGGCAAGACAACTGAGTTTACCCAAACTGTTTAAAAAAGCTATTTCATCCTGAGTGGGGACTTTTCTGAAAGAAAAGTAGGTTCGCAAAATGGAATAAGTTGTCTCGTTCACTGTAAAAGGAATGCCGATAACGGAATGGACATCTTCCTTTATCGCTGCCAACCCATTTTGTATCCGGGAATCATTTTCAAAATCATTTATGATGATAATATCACCCTGCATGATCTCCGTAACACTCTTCCCATAATCAATGGCGCCCGACTCAAGATATTCCGTTGAAAGACCGTAAGAAGACACGACTTTTAAATCAAACGTGCCATGTTCAAGAACACGAATCGTACTGCCTTTGGCACCAGTTATCTCTGATGCGAGGGACACGACAAAATAGAGAATATCGGGAAGGTCTTCTTCATCCTGATAAATCACGTCTATGACCCTGTTCAATGCAAAAAATGAAGAATCCAGAAAATTGTCTTCCATTGCCACACCCCTTTACGCCATTTCCGGCTACACTGCTCTTTCTTTAGAAAAGTCCTGCAGGAAAATATGCTGACTTGAAGCTTCCCCTTTTGTATACTAGCATCAGAGTGGGGACTAATTCAAACAAAACTTCAGAGTACTTCATTGAATAGATTATCCGCTAAAAAACCCGTCTCTTTTCTGCGACCTTCAATGGACAAGGCCGTAATGTACTATTTTCTTATTTTTTCTTTTTCCATCATTGCAGCTCAACCTTGGCTTTCATCCGCAGACGCGGAAACTGCAATTCCAAAGCTTGAAGGCCCTGTCAACGATCTTGCCCACGTCATCCCGCCCACTTTTGCACGAAGGATTGCAGCCGTTTCGGACACACTGTTTCAGAAGGCAGGTGTCTCAATGATGATTGTAACTGTACCTGATACGGGAAGAGAAAACTTTGAACGCTTCGCCAATCTTCTATACAGCCGCTGGGAAATGGAAAAGAAAGGGGAAAATAGAGGCATTCTGTTTTTTGTTGCTGTCAAAGAAAAGAAAATGTGCATCAAACCGGGGCACGCTTTAGAGGGGGTTTTACCCGATGCTCTTGCAAAGGAAATGCAGGATCAACATATCCTTCCCTATCTGAAACGAGACCAGTTTGGAGAAGGCCTCTTGGCAGGCGCGATTGCCATAGCAAAAATAGTTGCGTACGACGCAGGGGTGTCCTTAGACGGTAAGATCTTCCTAAAACCTCTAGCCAGAGAAAAAAGCAGAGAAGACAATTTTCAGTTGATTATCCTCGCCGTTATTGCCTTCCTTATCATTGCAAAAAGACGCGCCGGATCTTAACGAACTAACGCCTTCTCATATAATATTTTTCCATCATCAGAAGGTTGCCCATATACTCGTCCTGAAATTCGAAATCGGGATAAAAGCCTATCTCCTCTTTTGCACTCCTTATGAAAGGGAGAGCATCTATGCCGTATTGATTCAGACCAAGTCGGTCCGCTTTGTGGATAATCAGAAGAGAGTAGTAGGTGGTAAGGAGTCGAACAGCCGTTGACCGCCGGAACATATATGAACGCCCGCCGGTAGTGTTCAGAAAAAACCCGGCATATTTGTATAAAGCATCAAAAGAAGGTCTACATCCATTGGAATCAGGACAATGCCTGTCTAACATGAGCCATCGGAAAAACATGTCGAGATTGATTTCCATGGTATCTTTGTCAGATCCGATTACATTCTTTAAGAAAGCGATATCCTTCCTGTCAAGGGCACGACTAAAATGAAAAATATTCGCAATCATTACGGTTGTTGGGCTGCTCCCTTCACCCGCAGGAATCGGCGGTCGTTTCTCCAGATCCTTCACAATCCTTTTAAAATGATTAAAGGCATCGATTTTTTTTGTGGCGGGATCCATCTGCGTATCTTCATCGAGATATTTGAAGTAACCCACAACATATTCTTCCATCTTCTTGCAGTACTCTTTTCCCTGGCCCGGCGGCAGTCCGGGTTCAATTGCCGAAAGCGGCTGGTTGTTAATTTTTCCTTTAACAACCTGTTTTGTTTCCTCTGTGGGGCCAGACTCGCCTTTTTCCAATGTGGCAGACTCATCCTGCTTTTTTCCGGGCGCATCCTGTTTTTTTCCGGGTTCATCTTCGAGCGCAGCTGTTTTTGCAGGCTGCACTTCTACCTCTTCAACAGAAACAACCTCAACGTCCACCTGCTCTTTTGCTTCATCAAAACCTTTCACTGAATACAGATAATAGCCAAAAACAGCCACCGCGACCGCGAGAACTGCCAGCAGCCATATGCGAGCGGATCCTTTATCGCTCATAGTTTTCCCCTTAATTTCACACTGTAAGAAATCCAAACCTCAGATTTTCCTTTTAAACACAGACTTATATTGTGTATATTCTCAAATAATCTAAAAATCAGTGAAGGCCAATATACAGCACACAAACCTGATAATCAATAATTAAACAGAAATTCTCTCTACTACCCTGAATTTCTGTTTAAAATTGGAGAGCCATGCTCATCCTTCTAACCAATGACGACGGCATACACGCTCCCGGCCTGTTTGCCCTTTACCAGGCCTTGAAACCAGAACACGATCTGTGTGTGGTTGCGCCGGAATCGGAGATGAGCGCCGTCGGACATGCCATTACTTTATCTTCTCCTATCCGGGTGAAGAAAATTCGAAAAAAGGGAATGGACTTCGGATATGCCGTACAAGGCACCCCAGCAGATTGTGTAAAAATAGCGGTACAGGAATTGCTTAATGCTCCTCCCGATATGATCCTCTCCGGAATAAACCTCGGCGCCAATGTGGGAGTGAACATCCTCTATTCAGGAACCGTATCCGCAGCAACTGAAGGTGCTTTCTTAGGAATACGATCAGCAGCGATTTCTCTTGATACCATCAAGAATCCTGATTTCAGTTTTGCTGCCGATTTCAGTAAAGAGATTATCAGATTCATGATGAAAACGGATTTGAAAGACGGAATAGCCCTGAATGTGAACGTTCCGGCCATCTCTAAAGACAAAATCCAGGGGGTATCCATTACAAGGCAGGGAACTTCCCGGTTTATAGAGAGATTTGAACGCCGAACGGACCCAAGGGGAAACCGGTACTATTGGCTCACAGGAGAGAAATTTATCGAGAACGGAAACAATGAAAACGACTCGGTCGCATTGAAAAATCAGAGGATCACCATTACACCGATCCATTATGACCTCACTGCTGAAAGAGAACTTGAAAGGTTGAAGACACTTGAGATGCCTTCCCTCAAGAATCTCTAACGCGGCATAAATAAAACCGAACATGTCTCGCGCAGAGGCGCAAAGGCGCAGAGATAAGAAACTATGAACGATATATTTTCTCGTCAATTTCAGGGCTTCTCTAATGGTGATTGCTACTTTAGGGACTGCCAAAGGGCTGTAATTTTTCTTTGCGTCTTTGCGACTTTGCGCGAGACCTTTTTATTTGAGGTTCAAGATGAAACTATCTGTAATTATTCCATGTTATAATGAAAGAGCTACTCTCACGGAGCTGATAGCACTTGTCAAAAAATCCCCGGTCCGGGATATGGAGATCATTCTTGTTGATGACTGCTCCACAGACGGAACCACTGAACTGATAAGAAACCAGATCGAGAAAGACGTGGACAGGGTCATTTACCATACAAAAAACATGGGGAAAGGAGCCGCAATAAGATCGGGACTGAAATACATTACCGGGGATGCGGCAATCATACAGGATGCAGACCTGGAATATGACCCCATGGAGTACCCAAAGCTGCTGACCCCCATAATGGATGGGAAGGCGGATGTGGTTTACGGATCGCGCTTCCTTGGAGGCGGTCCCCACAGGGTACACCTGTTCTGGCATTATGTGGGAAATAAATTCTTAACCCTTCTTTCAAATATGTTCACCAATCTGAATCTGACCGATATGGAAACCTGTTACAAAATGATGAAAGCCGAAGTAGTCAGACAGATTGTCATCGAACAGAACCGGTTCGGCATGGAGCCCGAAATTACAGCCAAAATCGCAAGGTTGAAATGTCGAATTTTTGAGGTTGGCGTGTCCTACTACGGGCGCACATACGAAGAGGGGAAAAAGATCAATTGGAAAGATGGTTTCAAGGCCGTTTACTGTATTTTTCGATACGGTATTTTTAGATAACAATTATGGCTCAACCGGAACTGGTGTGATCCTGAACCCCGTCAACCGGAATCAGTGTGGTCAATAAAATCAATATGTTACGCAAATCATTGCTAAGATATCAATACCTTAACAATGTTGTTAAGAGTAAAAAAACGGCATTTTTTAACCCTGATGTAACTATCTGTAATGCAACGACAAAAAGGAAGAAAAGGGTTATTTTACCACATCAGTTCCGGTTGACCCACAATTATGAGCGCCACCGCCGGCTAAAAAAAAGCCAGTCAGATCAAGAAAGAAACTTTTACAGTATATTTACCGCCCGCTTGTCCCGCTAGCGTGGCTTCGCTCAAGACGCAAAGAACGCGAAGATTGTGTTTTTTTACCGAATCGGAACGGACGATTCGGTAAAGCAATCGGCCCTTCGGGCATTTCGTAACACGGATAACTAGACCTTGATGATTGTTCTGTCCTTTCCAGGGAGTTAATCTGTCAAGATTTTATAGAAGGCTGACGCCTGAATTCCGCATTCGGATTTTACCTGTAAAGGTTTTATAAAAGGTTTACACCTTAATTCCGTATTTAGAGTTGACCTGTTAAGGTTTTACAAACAAGAATACTTATGGCTGTTTTTTCGAATCGTCCGTTCCGATTCGAAAAAGGCTTTGCGGCCTTCGCGCCTTTGCGGTTCAAAAACCAATAATCAGATGTAGTTTCACACGAGCCATTCAGACCAATTTTTTCGCATTGACTGTTCGGCAATGATAGCATGCAATATGCTATACATTACACACTAACGGAGAGGTAAAATGAGTACAACAAAGACAGCTACAGCCGGGGCCTTACTCGATCCAAAGGTGAAAGAAGAGGCCGAAGAGATTTTGAAGAAGTTAGGGTTGTCAGTCTCAAAATCATTTGAGCTTTTTTACCGGCAAGTAATTGCACAACGTGGATTGCCGTTTGAACTCCATATTCCAAATGAAAAGACCATGAAAGCTATTGAGAATTCAAGGGAGGGGAAAGGACAAAACTTTTCATCTACACAGGAATTATTTGATGATCTCGGAATATGATCAGATGAGAGACATAAGACGAGATACGTAATTCAAGAGAGATGTAAAACGAGCAAAAAAACGCGGCAAAGATATTGAAAAGCTAAAACCCATCATTTGGACACTCGCACGTTCACAAAAACTGCCACCCGAGAACAAGGATCATCCCCTGAAAGGGACCCTGAAAGATTGCCGTGAGTGCCATATAGAACCGGATTGGTTACTTATCTACCGGATAGAGGGGAGTGAACTTTGTTTGGTTCGTACCGGTACTCATGCGGACCTTTTCGGTTAATGTGAATCCTCGGCATCCTTCATAAAAACATAAAAGTAGTTGACAAGTTTGAACAGGAAAATCAGCCGCAAAAAGGCGCAAAAAACACAAAGGGTTTCGAATTTTAATAGTTCCGTACGCTTGTGTTACAGCAACACCGCAAGACTTGAATTAGTTTGGGTGTGGCTCTTTTGCATTTTTCGATATCACGATCCCGCGATTGCTATTCTGTTCATTCGTCTGGTGAGAGTTTACTTGATTATTTTAAGATGGCCACTGTCTTTACCAGATGACTTTTTGTTCGTTGTAGCAGGAACGAAACCCTCAGCATAGGAGGCTTGATGATTTCGTTCGTATTCATATTTCTCATGAAAAGTCCAGTACGCATCGAAATCCTTGCTTG
>Ga0208901_1000190_pt1 | contig 40379 bp, 34 predicted proteins | sample AntAceMetag02UKF_FD_184764 | JGI IMG/M metagenome (GOLD analysis project Ga0208901, IMG submission 184764) | Saline lake microbial communities from Ace Lake, Antarctica - Antarctic Ace Lake Metagenome 02UKF (SPAdes) (version 2) | ecosystem: Environmental > Aquatic > Non-marine Saline and...
AGATTTGTGACATTTGGGGCGTCTTCCTCTTTGCTCGCCATGAGCCTTTTCGGTTGTGCTGCGGGGCAAAGGGAAACATTAAGGGATTCCAACCTGAATCGGGCCAAATCCCTCGGGGTCGACGAGGATCAAAGATTAAAATCTAGAAGGTATGAGGGATCTCTCTGGCAGGACAAAGGGGCGCTCAGTTCATTGTTCCAGGATTATAAGGCGAGCCGTGTGGGAGATGTTGTGACGATTATTTTGGATCAGAAACTCACGGGGTCCTCCAATGCCAATACGGACACCAGTAGAGACAGCTCACTGAAGGCAGGGATGGATTCCGCCTTTACCGGTTTTGGAAAAACGGCCAGCGCCTATAAAGCCGATGTCAGTTCCAGCCTCGGCACCTCGCATAAGGGGAAGGGCAAAACCGACCGGTCGGGAGCGCTGTCGGGCACCATAACCTCGAGGGTTGTCAAAGTGCTTCCCGACGGGAACCTGGTGGTTGCGGGGTCTCGGGAGATAATGGTGAACGACGAGACAAATTTCCTGAGCCTGTCGGGAATAATCCAGCCCAGGGATATTCGTTATAAAAAAGACAAAAATGGTATATGGGGCTATGAAATCGAATCGTCCCGGATCTCTGATGCCAAATTCGTTTATAGCGGCAGGGGCGTGGTGGCCCAGCGTCAACGTCCGGGTTGGCTTTCCAACTTTGTAAATGTGATATGGCCATTCTAAATATAGGGCGTTTTGAGAATTCCGTCCGGGGGGACCGGGGGAGAGAAGAAATGGAAAGCACCTTTTTGTTTTTTGACGTCAAAAAAATATTTGCCAAGGTGAGTCTGACACTCATAGCGCTATTCGTCTTGACCAGTTATGCCCATGCAACGCGCATCAAGGATCTGGCCGACGTTAAGGGCGTGCGTGAAAACCAGTTGGTCGGATATGGTCTGGTTGTGGGGTTGGCCGGGACAGGGGATGGCAAGGATTCAAAATTCACTTTTCAGTCCTTGGCGAGTATGTTGGAGCGGATGGGTGTTACGGTTAATGCAAAGGATATCGAAAAGGCTCAAAATGTGGCCGCCGTAATGGTCACCGCCGATCTGCCGGCCTTTGCAAATGTGGGCTCCAGAATGGATGTCACGGTCAGCTCAATAGGCGACGCGGAAAGCCTTACGGCGGGAACCCTGTTGGTTACCCCCCTCAAGGGTGCAGACGGCAAGGTTTATGCCGTTGCCCAGGGACCGGTCAGCACCGACGCGTTCTCTGTTTCAGGGAAGGCGGCCAAGGTCAGCAAAAACTTCCCCACTGTGGCTCGAATTGTGGGCGGTGCCATCATTGAAAACGAGATCCCCTATGATTTTGTTAATAAGGGGAGTTTGTTCTTGACCTTGCCCTTGCCCGACTTTACAAACGCCGCTCGGATGGCAAAGACGATCAATTCAGCCTTGAAAGGTAGTGTGGCCAGGACCTTGGATGCCGGGACAATAGAGGTTGAGGTCCCGAAAGAATATTCCGGTAGGACAGTCGAACTGGTCGCCATGATAGAGCAATTGGATGTTACCCCGGATAAGTCATCCACGGTGGTGTTCAATGAACGGACCGGAACGGTGGTCATCGGGGAAAATGTCAAGATCGCCACCGTAGCCATTGCCCATGGGAACCTGAGTATCGAGATCAAGGAAACCGCAAATGTCTCTCAACCGATGCCTTTTTCTCAGGGGGGGGGGGTATTCGGCGGCGGGTCGGGGCCGTCCGGACCGCCCGTGGAGTCCCGGGATGGCAGTGCTATCGTTGCACCGGGGGCCAATACGGCGATTACTTATGACACCGGCATCGGTGTAAAAGAAGAGAAAAGCAAGCTCTTCTTAGTGAAATCAACGGTGACTATTTCAGAGGTGGTCAGAGCCTTGAATGCGCTCGGCGTAACCCCCCGGGACCTGATGGCCATATTCCAGGCCCTCAAGGTCGCAGGGGCTTTGCACGCAACCATAGAGGTGATGTAATGTCAGATTTCCTATCGCTACCCGCCATACCCTATGAAACGATAGATTTAACCGGTAAAATGGAGAGGGTGCAACAGGGCGTGAAATCCGAGAAGATCTCTCAATCCGTTAAAAACCCTGATCAACTCAAAGAAACATGTTCTGAGTTAGAGTCCCTTTTTATCTTCCAACTTCTCAAAGAAATGCGGGCCACTATTCCCAAAACCGGGCTTATCAGCGGGGGCAGGGCCGAAGAGATCTATACCTCCATGCTGGATTCTCAAATAGCGAAGGAAATGGCTTCTCAGCGGGGAATCGGATTCTCTTCACTCATTCTTAATCGGCTTGAAAGCCGGCCGGGAGAGGTGGAGGTGAAAAATATCAAAAAAAATGAATCAAAAGACTAAAGTTTTTGTTCTTTCTTGCCGATATGAAAATCAGAAGAGAGGACTAATTTGTAGTAACGCCTTGCTAAGTTGGCGTTTATTTAGTAATATTTGACGGTGATTTTTTTTAAAGAAGGAGATTTTCTCTCCTTGAAAAGGCAGATCAGCACCCTAAGACCTCAGATTTACATGACAAGAAAGGAGGTTCTTACGCATGGAAATTACAGGTAGCAATCCTTTTACCAGATTAGACGCCTATGTGAAAAACGTCGGCAAGGAAAAGAACAGAACGCAAGAAGCATCTAAAGAGGTGCCAAAAGGGATCTTGTCGGAAGACAAGGTCGCCTTATCGCCAGAGGCAAAAGAGATCCAGGAGGTAAAAAAGATCCTAGATTCTCTTCCTGACGTCCGGGAAGATAAGGTAGCGGAAATTCGGGAGCAGATAGAAAATGGGACCTATGAGGTTGATAGTGAAAAGGTCGCCTTTAGGATGATAAAGGAGTCCATTCTCAACGAACTGCTTTGAGAACGCATAGCAGATGCATTCCCCGAGACATGGTATTCAATATCGTAGTTTTCTCAAGCACATTTCCGGTCCTGCAAGCAAGAGCTACGAAAGAAAGGTATCCTTAAATAGTGAATTTTGAACTTGTGAAAACGTATGATAGCCTTCTGGGTTTGCTGGAGGGAGAGGCTGGCCATTATCGGTCCTTGTTGTCCGTTCTCGAAGGGGAAAAAAAGGCGATCGTAGAGTCAAATCTTGGCGATTTGGGGGAAACAGGTAAGGAAAAAGAGGCATTGCTCTCCAAGATTCGAATAATTGAAGAACAACGGCAGAGTATGATAGAGAATCTTGCCGAGTCCTTAGGATGCTCTCCCCATGACCTGACGATCACTACATTGGCTGAACTCGTAGAAGAGCCTTACTCCGCCCGATTCAATAGCCTCTGTTCAGACCTTTTGCCATTAGCAAAAACTGTTCATGACGCGAATGACGCCAACAAGGCTTTGTTAAGACACTCCGTTGAACTTATAAAGAGTTCCTTCGCCTTTTTGAATAATCTGATTACAGCGAATGTCGTTTATTACAGATCAGGCAGGATGCGACAAAATGATCAAAGCGGAAAGGTCCTTTGTGGCAGCATATAACCTGAATTCAGCCCCCCGGATATCTACTCTACTCGAAGACCTGCCGTCAGCCAGACAAAAATCCCCCTCTCTTTTTGACGTCAAAAAACTGACACTATTTTCGTATCAATCCAAATACTGCAATAACTTACTTGAATGACAAGAGAATTAAGCCTGGAGCAATGTGGTATACCTATTGCATAGGCTTCTTCATATGAAACATTGCTGACTCCAGATCGCTCTATGTGGAAAGGATGCTCCAGGGGAATTGCATTAACAGTTCGCGGATGAATTTCTAGACCCGGTCCGCCTGCAAGTAGTGAGTCTCCCCTGACTCTTTGGAGCTCAGGTTGTCATAATAAATTCCATGCGCTGATGAAGAGAGGAGATTTAATGGCAGGGATAGCAAAAAAGACAGCAGACATTCTCAATCAAATTATTGAGGATATTGAAACTGTTAACCTGAAGGACGGAAAGGCGTGGGAAAAGATACTTGTTAATCTGAAGGACCTGATTTGCAAAATCCCCGCGAAAAAGACCGGTGCATTGACGCTTCTTGGTCTTTGCCAAGAAGCTATGGAATGCCTTTCCAAAGAATCGATCAAGGATACTTTATCCCTTGTTGGAGGAATATCCGAAGCCCTGATAGAATTGGAGGAATACCTTACAAACAAGAAGGAGGACGGCGGGTTTTCTGTAATGGAGGCAGCAAAGGCCCTGGAGAGCGTCATGGGAGAACCTTCAATCGATTGGGAGGGGCTGATGATGACGTCCGGGAAACCAAACAAGCCTGAAAAGACCGGGGGCGATTCGGAGGAAAATGCAGCCCAGACTCTCGATGATATTGCCGCTCACCTTATTCTGATCGAGCCCGACGATCTTCTGGAGTTTTCCCGCCTGAAGCAATCATTAGAGACAATCGCGGCCGGCAATTCATACTCTGAAACATGCAGAGGGAATATTGCCCTGGCCATAGAAAAAATCGAAACTCTCCTTGACGCGAGTGTTTCTGATCCGGATTTGATCATTAATGAAATCGGTGGACTCTTGGAAGATACCATGAATGCAATAGAAGAGGATTGGGAGGATGGGCCGATTGACCAATCCGCCGATGCGGTTGTGGAACAGGGTGATGGGCCCGGCATGGATGAGACCCCCGAGCAATTTTCGGATATTATTCCTGCAGAGATGAATGAATCTATCGAAAAGAAGTCACCTGAACACCCTTCGGATACTATTTCCGGGCTTGATGATGAATCAGCCTCTGAAATAACCTTCCCCAAGTCCCTTCCGGAAGATGCTGATCTTGATTTGTTAGGCGAGTTTATTACTGAAAGCGGCGACCTGATTTTAGAGGCCGAAGAGGCCTTGCTTACCCTTGAGTCCGACCCGGAAGATACCGAGTCGGTGGGCTCTGTTTTCAGGGCATTTCATACGGTAAAAGGGGTCTCCGCCTTTCTTGAACTTACGTTCATATCAGAAATGGCCCATCACGCTGAATCACTCCTGAGCCGTGTCCGGGATAAGGAGATACGATATGCCGGCGGATACGCCGACCTTGCGCTCCGCGGGCTTGATATGATTAAGCAGATGATTGATCTGGTTCAGAATGCTTTGGGTGGAGCACCCCTTTCCAAGCCGGAAGAGTATGATGAACTGTTGACTATATTAGCCGACCCCGAAAGGGCGGGCATATCCGATGAAATTAACGAAATTGCAGCGACAAATGTAACTCCGCGGATCGGGGACATCTTAGTGGCCGAAGGAAAGGCCGAAAGAGAAAAGGTGGAGGAAGCTGCTTCCGGTGAGGATGACAGCCCAATCGGCGTAAAGATGGTGAAATCACGGGCCGCAACGGTCACGGATGTAGCTCAAGCGATTAGAAAACAGGACCAAATAAGGGGAAAAAAGGGCGTAGAATCGTCAATCAGGGTGGGCACAGGCAGGTTAGACAAGCTGATTGATATGGTTGGCGAATTGGTGATTTCCCACTCTATTGTTGCACAGGACAAGGTGGTGACCGGATCCAATGATCATGAACTCTTAAGAAAGATCTCACAGACAGGCAAGATTGTCCGGGAGATGCAAGACCTCAGCATGTCCATGCGGATGGTTCCTCTCAAGGCGACTTTCAGTAAGATGGCTCGTCTCGTGAGAGATGTGTCACGTAAGGTCGGGAAAAACGTAAACCTTGTTACCGAGGGCGAGGATACCGAGATAGACCGGAATATGGTGGATGTTATCAATGACCCCCTGATGCATATGGTTCGTAATTCAGTGGATCATGGCATCGAGATGCCCGAGGTCCGGAAAGCGATGGCAAAACCCAGATCCGGGACAGTAAAATTGTCCGCCTATCATGCTGCGGGCAAGGTAGTCGTAGAGATAAAGGACGATGGGAAAGGGCTTTCCCGCGATGCCATCCTTGCCAAGGCCAAAGAACGGGGTCTTGTGAGCGATGAGGCATCGCCCAGTAATCGCGAGATTTTCAAGATGATTTTCGAGCCTGGCTTCTCCACTGCCAAAACAGTCACCGACGTATCGGGTCGCGGTGTGGGGATGGATGTGGTAAGAAAAAATATTGAGTCTTTGCGGGGGCAGGTGGAGATCGATTCAGAAGAAGATAAGGGGAGCGTTTTCAGAATGAGCCTTCCCTTGACCCTGGCCATTATTGACGGCATGGTTGTTCGAGTGAGCAGTGAAACATATATAGTTCCGACAGTCTCGATTGTTACTTCGCTTCAGTCTGAGCCGGAACAGCTCTCTTCAGTGTTTAACCAGGGGAAGATGCTTTCCTTGCACGGAGGCCTTCTCCCTCTCTTTCGATTGGCGGATCTTTTCTCCATTGACGAGCCTGACCAGGATTCGGATAATCGACTCATCGTGGTCATTGAAGATGACAACAAAAAACGTGCAGGATTGATCATTGATGAATTGATCGGCAGGCAACAAATCGTTATCAAATCATTGGGAGAGACTATGAAAGATATACCCGGCGTGTCCGGAGCCGCTATCATGCCCAACGGCCAGGTTGGTTTAATCCTTGATGTTGGGGGTCTGGTGGGTATTGCCAATTCGGGAAATGGAGACCGGGCAGGAGAAGAGAAAAATTAGAGGAAAGATGAATTTCGTATCAACAGAATTGAGTGACCTGCAATTCGAGAAGGTCAGCGATATAGTATACAGGGAATGCGGAATTGCCCTGAAACAAGGCAAAGAGGCATTGGTCAGGGCCCGTCTCACAAAACGGTTGCGCGCGTTGAAAATGGATAGTTTCAGCGAGTATCTAAGATACCTGGAGAGTGACAACCAAATGGAGGAACTGGGCCTTATGGTCGATGTGATGACGACCAATAAGACGAGTTTTTTCCGTGAAATGGGGCATTTTGACTTCTTGGGAGAAACGGTTCTGCCAAAATTGACCGGCAGGAGACTGAGATTTTGGAGCGCGGCCTGTTCCTCCGGAGAGGAGCCGTTTTCTCTTGCAATGTTCCTGTTGGACAGGATGCCGGGCTTAGGATCTCGGGACGTTAAGATTTTAGCCACCGATATATCTCCGACAATATTAGGAAAGGCCGGTAAAGCTACCTATGAGGAGGGGGTGCTTATGGATCTCCCCTCAACTTTTTTGCGAAAATATTTTGTGAGGGTTGGAAATAGGAATTCCCGGACTTATCAGGTGAGCAATGATGTCAGAAAGATGGTTCGAATAGCGAAACTGAATCTGCTGCACCCGTGGCCAATGAAGGGGCTCTTCAATATAATTTTTTGCCGCAACGTCATGATATATTTTGACAGACGGACCCAGCAAAAGCTGGTTAACCGTTTCTGGGAGATTCTGGAACCGGGCGGCTATCTTTTTGTGGGACATTCCGAGGGCATGTCGGGCGTCAAACATAAATTTCGGTATGTTCAACCGGCAACCTACGTAAAGTGACAATGAATCGACGTGCTGACATTACGATTGGATGGAATACATGAAACAGATCGTTCAGGTAGGTGATATGGCAGTTGGTGTAAAAGGTGATGAGATCGTAACCTATGCCTTGGGTAGTTGCCTCGGTCTCATGATTTATGACCCCGTTGCTCAGGTAGGCGGGATGTTACACGCCATGTTGCCCTTATCGAAGATTAATCTGGAAAAGGCAGAGAACAACCCCTATATGTTTGTGGACAGGGGGGTTCCGATTCTTTTCAAAGAGGTGTATGGTTTGGGGGGGAAGAAAGAGAGATTGATTGTCAAGGCTGCTGGCTGTGGTTCTCCAATGGGTAACAATGAGATGTTCAAGATCGGTGAAAGGAACTACACCGTCTTGAAAAAAATGCTCTGGAAGAATGGCGTTCTTCTGAAGGCAGAAGAGGTAGGTGGTAGTATAAGCCGTACGGTTTATTTTGATATGTCTACAGGACGGGTAACCATAAAAAGCGGTCGGCAGGAGAGGTTGCTATGAAACAGGGCAGAAAACGTGAAATCATCACCAAGATGAAATCGTTTCCCAGTATGTCAGGAATAGCGGCAAAGGTGCTCAAGGTCCTTGATGATCCCAATTCAAGCGCTGGTCAGGTGGAGCAATTGTTGAAACAAGACCCAAGCCTTACCGCTAATCTCCTGAAACTGACAAATTCCGCCTATTTCGGCATTCCCTCCAAGATCGGTTCAGTACGACATGCCATTGCAATGATGGGATGGAAAAAGGTTACTAAATTGGTAATGGCCGCATGTGTCAACGCTATAAGCGACCAGCAGATTCTTGGATACGATCTGCCTCCCGGTGTGCTCTGGGAGCACTCGGTTGCGGTTTCTGTTACTGCTGAGGGTCTGATGAGGGAACTGAAAATAGCGGAAAGCGATGAGATTTTTACTGCAGCTCTTTTGCACGATCTTGGAAAGTTGGTTTTAGGCGGATTCGTAGAAAAAGAGCTCAACAAAATTGAAGAGGTGGCCGCTCGGGGAATACCATTTCAGATGGCAGAGCAGGAAGTGCTCGGAACAGACCATGCTGAAATCGGGGCGCTGATGTTGGAGAGCTGGTCATTTCCGCCAAGATTAGTCAGCGCAGTGAGATGGCATCACGATCCGGACTCTGCTCCAGAGACAAGTTCCATGACGGATATAGTCCATGTGTCCAATGTGCTATGTCTTATGATTGGGATTGGAGTTGGAGTGGAAGGTCTTCACTATGAACCCTCTGTATTGGCAACAAAAAGGTTGGGCATTAAGCCCAATCAGCTTGAGCTGATTGCAAGCCAGACATTAGAATGGGCGAAAGAGCTAACAGATGTTTTTTAGATTCGGACTTTGTTTTAACCGCGCCTTTTGTTCAAAAATAACGAAAAGGTCCCCGAGATTGAGAGTATACCGAATTCCAAATTCAAAAAGGAGTTTTTGAAGTGGCAATCAATATCCTCATTGTAGATGACAGCGGAGTCATGCGCGCTATGATTTTAAAAACCTTACGTATGGCCGGGGTTCCTTTAGGAGATATCCACCAGGCTGGAAACGGTAAGGAAGGGCTTGATATCCTTGCTGATCAATGGATAGACCTGGCCATAGTGGACATCAATATGCCGGTCATGAGCGGAGAGGAGATGATAGATCGGATGAAGGAGGACCCGGAGATGAAGGAGGTCCCGGTGATTGTTATATCTACCGAAGGGAGCAAGGTCCGCATAGAGCGTTTTGCACAAATGGGCGTCTCCTTTATCCACAAGCCGTTTACTGCTGAAATTGTTCGCGATACCATAAACAGGAGTTTAGGACTCGGAGATGATGATGAAAGCTGAACTTGAAGAGATAATGTTTCAGGTGACGATTGACACATTAGAGAAACTGGCCTTCATGTTCGCATATATGGGTGAAGATGAAAAAGCCTGGGCAAAGGATTCCATGGTCACAGGGACAGTCTCGTTTACTGGGCCCTTTACAGGCACCCTGGTTATGACGATTTCGGTCGAGGTGTTGCAGGAGTTAACCGCCAATATGTTAGGCCTTGATGATGCTGAGGATGTTACAGAAAACCTTCGGTCTGATGCCCTCAAGGAGACAATGAACGTTATTTGTGGCAATGTTCTCCCTGCTGTTACGGGGGATGAGTACATTTTCGATATAGGTGTCCCGGAGGTCTTTCCCGCGGATCAAGAGATAACGAAGGGATCAGGTATCCCTGTTGGACTCGATCTTTCAGCCAAAGTGATTCTTGAGTTTGACGAGGGGCAATGCGTTCTTTCGCTGTTCTCCGATGGAAAAATTCCCAAGGACGCTGTTTCACCGGAGGTGGGGTGATACACGGGAGAAAAATATGATCAAAGTGCTTATTGTAGATGACTCCGCAGTTGTGCGAAAGATCTTGGCAAGTGAATTATCGCGACACAAAGATATCGAGGTAATCGGGACCGCTGTAAACCCTTACGTGGCACGCGACAAGATCGTTAAGCTGCGTCCTGACGTGATCACTCTCGATATCGAAATGCCCAAAATGGATGGCCTTACATTTCTTTCAAAACTGATGAAGCACTTTCCCATGCCAGTGGTTGTGGTGAGTTCTTTGACCCCTGAAAATAGTGACACAGCTCTCAAGGCCTTAGATCTGGGGGCCATAGAAGTCTTCTGTAAACCTGGTTCGGCATATTCTACAAAGAATATCTCCATGGATCTGGCTCGTGCTATAAGGACGGCCGCATCAGCGAGAGTAGAAGCTCGTATTGAACAAAAACCTATGGGGGCTAAAAATGCTCAAATAGGGCCAATCAATTTTAAGACAACGCTTAAAATTGTTGCAATAGGGGCCTCTACTGGAGGAACCAAAGCCATCGAGACTGTTCTCAGCGGCCTGCCGGTTACCACCCCGGGAACGGTAATTGCCCAGCATATGCCGGAGACCTTCACAGCCGGATTTGCCAAAAGGCTCAATGATGTATGCCAGATGGAAGTTCGGGAGGGGCGCGACAATGACCATGTGATTCCCGGAGTAGCGTTGATAGCCCCGGGGAATCGCCATATGGTGCTCAGGAGGAGTGGGGGAAACTATATAGTGAGGATAAAAAACGGCCCGCTTGTTCATTATCAACGGCCGAGTGTGGATGTTCTTTTCCGATCTGTAGCCAGGAGCGCGGGGAAGAATGCCGTGGGCGCGATACTCACAGGCATGGGGGCTGACGGGGCTAAGGGGTTGTTGGAAATGAGAGAAAGTGGTGCCTACACCATAGCGCAGGATGAAGCGACATGTGTCGTTTTTGGGATGCCTAAAGAGGCCATTGAGATGGGCGCAGTCAAGAAGGTCGTTCCGCTGTCCCATGTTTCCCAGGTAATCATTAAAGCCCTTCAGGAGTAGGGGTTGGGGAGATGGGGGTAAAGTTCTATTTGTTTGTTGCCGATAATAGATATAGTGCGGTAACGGGAACTAAACTGCGAAGATACACGAACATGGAATGAGGAGTTAAGTATGAGCGGTATATATGGAATATTGCAAACAGGAATGCAATCTCTTTTGGCTCAACAGAGGGGAATCGAGGTTGCCGGCCATAATATCGCCAACGTAAACACCCCGGGCTATTCGCGTCAGAAAGTAAGTATGGAGACAACTATACCGGTGCTGACTTCTCAGGGAATGGTTGGAACGGGAGTAGCTGCCAGGGAATCTCAAAGGGTTTATGACCGATTTGTAGGCCTTCAGATCGAAAACGAAAATGAAGAACTGGGAAGATGGGAGAGCCAAAAAACTGCCCTTGAAAGGGTGGAAATAATATTTAACGAAAGCTCAGATAGTGGACTGAGCAATGCAATGGGCGATTTTTGGAATGCCTGGCAAGATCTCATCAACAATCCCTCCGGCAATGTAGAGAGAGTAGCCCTTTTGGGTAAGAGTGAAATCTTAACTTTTGAATTTCAAAATACCTATAATAATTTTTCACCGCTTCAAAATGATTTGGATCTCTCCATAACGGCTACCGTTGATGAAATAAACCTGAAAGCGGCTGAGATTGCCAATCTCAATCAAAAGATAGTTGAGGCCGAAGGAGGAAACATCTACGCCAATGACTTCAGAGATGCCCGCGACTTGGCAGTCAAAGACCTCGGCTTGATGATAGATGTTGCGACTTATGAAGAGAACAGTGGAAGTCTCAACGTCAGCTTGAGGGATGGGAGTAGCTTGGTGACAGGTGCTAACTCCTCCGAATTATCCACGATGGTCAATGACTCAGGGGGTAGAGATGTTGTATGGGCTTCTGATCCGACAGTAAGTATTAGCAGTAATATTTCCGGCGGGAAATTGAAGGGATGGATCGAGGTAAGAGACACTATCATACCGGACTATAAGGAAAACATGGAGGATCTTGTCAATGGAATAAAAGGCGTTGAATCCACCACGGTGGTTACAGGTCCTGCCTCCACTCTGACCGGAGGAGAATACTTTGCCATCAGCTCGCCTGAAACGAATTATCATGTGTGGTATTCGAAAGATGGGATAGGCGCAGATCCTTCTCCGGGAGGTTCCGGGATAAAGGTTGACATATTATCCACCGATACAGAAGTTCAAGTTGCCGTTAAGACGGCAGATGCAATAGCCGGTGTGGGTGATTTCGATGTGTCCGTAACTGGAGGAGCTACCATAGCAATAGCCAATGTTACCGCGGGGAATGTGACCGATTCTGCTGATAGCGACACAGGATTTACCATTACCAAACGGATCGATGGAGGAGACGGGATCAACTATCTTCATAAAAACGGTTTTGGCCTGGATGGCGTAAGTGGAAGAGACTTCTTTTCCGGCACCCTGGCGGGCAATAATTTTGCAGTGGATACAACCATTGCTGCTGATTCAAACAAGATTGCCGCTTCTGGAACAGCTGCCGGAGCGCCAGGGGATAACAGTAACGCTATCGCTATTGCCGAGTTGCAGAATGCCCTCATGATGAATTCCAATACCGCAACCTTTGATAATTACTATAATGCCATGGTTAGCGATACAGGGAATAAGGTTCAGCACGCTAATATGAGCTATGATCATCACACTGCAATGGTGAGTCATCTGGAGAATTACCGCGAATCCATTTCAGGCGTCTCTCTTGATGAAGAGATGATAAGCCTGGTACAATTCCAGCTTGCTTATGACGCCGCTGCCAAACTAATCAGCACCACGGACGAGTTACTCCAAACCCTGATCAATATGGTATAACCTAAAAACTGCAATTAGCGCTTAGCCGTTAGCTATTAGCTCCACGATATCGGTTATTTACGGTTACGTTAGGTTGGCATCAAAAAATGAAAGCTTCAATATAACAAGAAAACATTCAAATGTTTGAATCCTTTAAGCTAACGGCCAATAGCTAAAAGCTAATTGCAGCTTTTAGGTGTAAATCATTCATTAACCCTGGGGGCAAAAATGCGGGTGAGCAACAGGCAGATGGTGAACATCGTTAAAAGCGATCTTTTCAGGAATGCCGGACAGCTTCTTAAGCTTGAAGAAAAGGTCGCAACCGGAAAACTCATCAACAGACCTTCCGATGATCCAATCGGGATGGGCAAGGTGCTTGATTATCGGAAGTCCATTTCCACCATCGACCAGTACAATAATAATATCGTCTCTGCAAAGAGCAGAACGGAATTCACCGATACATTGTTGGAGAATCTGCACGACCTGCTGGGTCAAGCAAAACAGGTAGCTGCTGAACATTCCGGCGGTGAACTGGATCCGGCATTGAAGCAAAGCGCGGTGCAGCAGGTTGAGGGCATCTATGACCAGATAATAGCAATCGCAAACACCAAATTCAATGGCAACTATCTGTTTGCAGGCCATAAAACGGATACGCAGCCCTTTACTGTAGATGCCGATTATAATGCGACGTATAATGGTGATAGTGGAAAAATTAATGTAATCGTAGGAGAAGATGTACAGGCAAGGATCAATCTCACAGGGGATGAAGTCTTTACTGGTGCGGCTGTTGCCAGTGGGAGCAATGTTTTTGATGACCTGAAGGCGCTCAAAGACGCTTTTGAAACCGTGCCTTTTGATACATCCGTAATTTCCAGTCTGGTGGACAACCTGGCAAAGGGAGTTGATCAAGTTGAAAACGCCGCCGCCAGACAATCAATTACCTACAAACGGCTGGAAACCACGGAAAACCATTTGAACAAATTCAAAAACAGCATGCTGGACTTGCTTTCTAAAGTAGAAGACGCTGACCTTGCAAGTGCTATTGTTGAGCTACAGACCCAGGAAACTGCCTATGAGGTCTCACTGGCCGCGGCCGCCAAAATGTTCGGAAAAAGAAGTCTCATCGATTTTCTGGGGTGATAGATGATGAATAAAGGGTTATCGTGCATTCTGGTATCAATTTTGGGCCTGTTCCTTATGGCAGGCCCGGCGTTTCCTTTGGATAGCCAAGATATGGCCAGCCTGAGAAAAGCTGGGATAAGTGGAGAAACTATCCAGACAATAGTAGATGAGAAAGTGATTGAGACGTGCGCTTTTACCGTGCAAGGCATTGTGGATTTAAAAAAATCGGGTCTTAGCAATGAAGCTATCCGGGGGATAATCAAAAAAGGTTCGTTCATGAAGGATTCAGAACCTGTGGTTTACGGTGACGGCACGAAGTCAATGAAGTCATTAAGTCCACAAGATATCGTTGAACTCAAGAAGGCCGGAGTAAGTGATGATGTGATCGAGTCAATAGTGTCCGGGTCGTTCAACAAGGATGACGAAGATCACCGGAAAGCCTGGCGGATGCTTGATAATATGGGATTGATTGTTGATGAAAGAAGATGACATACAGCGCAGATGACCCCCATTGACTGCCATAAGTGCCGGCATTACTACGTTACCTGGGACAAGAACTTCCCTCACGGTTGCCGCGGAATCGGATTCAAGAGCCGTCAACTGCCGAACATAGCTGTTCGCAGCAACTCTTCAGGGATGAACTGCCTTTTATTCAAAAAAAAGGCAAGAAAAAGACCTGCCCAATAAAGGAACTCACCCCCTATTCTTTTCTGCCATGGCTGAACCCACCTGTGTCACCAAAATATTGAATTGCGACGACGTCGGCAAGAAGCGAACCAATGGTTTCTATGGTTTTTCTAAAAGGTGTATTCCTCACATACTTCCATCTTATATCCTTCATATAGTGTTCGGGCATTCCGATATTATAGATTATAGGGGCCTTTGCATCGTTCAGATTGTCGAAATTCGGTGAGTGTACCCTGAGCCATGCCTCTCCGGTAGGGAAGATGTCGGTCAAGTAATCTATCGCCACCTGGCCATTATCAAAAATGGTTGTGGTTAATTTTCTCCCCTCTTCAAAATTTCCAATAGTCGCGTCGGGGATGACCTCGGCAAGATTCCAGCCGGCAAGAACAAGGCCTTCTCCGACTCTTATGGCGCTACCGCCAACCCCTTGAACAAGATCACCGAAAATCGATTCCTTCATCTTGGAAAAAAAGAAACCGATTCGTTTTACAAAGCCTGCAGGTTCCACCTCACCATCCGGGCGCCAGGTTCCAAAACTCAAGGCGCTTCCTAAATCTTTAAAAAATTCCACAACTGAGCCGACGACTCCGGGCTGGGCCGCTTCCCGAATTTGATTGTTTTCGTCCCGGTATAGTATTTCAGACCCAAAAAAGAGATCTTTGAAGGAGTTTTTGAGATTGTCGAAAGAATCCGAAAGGTCTTTCCCGATCCTTCCCCAAAAGGATTCCTGATCTTCTGGATCAGATATGACCTTTCCTTCCTTCAAATAGTAGCCATCTCCTCCAGGGTTGCTGAGAAGCTGGTCATCCTTGTATTTCTGCCAATCACTCATTTGAGCATTATAGCGCATCTCTTTTTCACAGGCAGGCCTAACCTCCTCCCCAGACAAGATGTTTGGTATATTTTCGAACGTAATATCAGGGGGAAGAAGGGTAAAAGCTGGACTGGCCACCGGTTCATAGCTGTCAGGACCTGCGAACTCTTCATCAAGATAAGATTCGAAATCGTCTCTCACACCTTTAAGTGAGCGAGGGATTTCGGCACAATGGCCTGCTATCTCTGGTGTGTCGTGAATATTATGGATTTCCATTGCAACTCATATTGGCCGAATATTGGATCCGCCCTATTCCTCATGCGGCAACTTCGCGCCCATATTTGAATATGACCGTGGAATTGCCCGAGGTGGGAGATCACGAATCATGTTGCAGAATTTTTCAGCATTTCTCTTCATAAGTACCGCAGTTGACGGAGCTGGGGCTCCTTTCCCTTGTGCTATGATATAATCGGTTGAAAGGGCCGGCGGCGCTGTTTCCGTTGCCTTGGCGTGCCAGAGGATCTGCGGATTCCCTTCGCTTACTTCTACAACATGTATTTCTTCCGTCACACTGGAAGGTTCCAGGAAACTACCCTCAAACCAGTAAAGCAGTTCTCCGGTAATGATCACGTCGCATTTTTTTATCCGGGCAATATTGACCAGGTTGCCCATAGTCATATCCCTAATGTCGGGCAGATGAATAACCTCTGCGAATACGTCTTTCTTTTCCAGTTCCTGACGCAAAAACCGAGCGGCAGCTTTTCCTTTCCCCTCGGCATAGGGTGGGGTACTGAATGTAAAAACACCCACCTTCGTAGCGCCGTAGTTATTAGACTGGGGGATCTCAAAGACTCCTTCCGGCAGGCCGACAGGCGGAAGGATGACTTCGCGTTGATAGGAACATCCTGCAAGAAGAATTACCACTATGATAGTATAAGCCGATATTTTTATCTGAGTGTACATTGGTTTCTAAATCTCCTATTTCTGATCCTTTGAATGAATGGTTGCTTTTGATCAGGATGTTGAACTATTTAATTTAGGTACATTAAGGTTATTCAAGTTTCGTGCCAGTTACTTCTTCTTTGTGGTTTGGTATGAGCAAACATGAGGATCTTTTTGCTTGCCCATCGGGTAAAGAGGTTTCGTATGTTCCATTGCACCTAATCAATTATCGGGTTGCTGAAAATAAATGATTTCCCAGAATGGCTATCCATGTACAATGCGTCATAAATTTGACACAGATCTGGAATCGAGCACTTTTTTTCAAGTCAGGATGTGTCCCGAAAACCAGTTTTCTGGACTTTTCCTTCCAATATGTGTTTGATTTTGATGAAAAAATAATATAACTTGATTATAGGTCACTTCAGTCGCTGAATTCATTTCGTGGACAACACAGATGCCCCTTTCCAAAGGAACAATGGCCATGGAAAAACATACAGTATTGTTGGTAGATGACGATCCTTCAACTCTTCATATGATCGAAAGGGCGCTTGCGAATCAGGGCTATCTAATTACAGCAGCCTCCCATGGCCAAGCGGCTATAGATTTAATTACCACAAAGCATTTTGACCTGGTTCTCACTGACATGATCATGGCTCCTATTGATGGCGTAGAAGTCCTGAAGAGGGCGAAAGAGATAAGCCCTGACACCATGGTCATTATCCTGACCGGCCACGCGGATGTACATTTCGCAGTAGAAGCCCTCAGACTCGCAGCAGATGATTACCTGATTAAGCCTGTAGATCTGGACATGCTTTATTTCAGAGTATCGTCATGTCTGGAAAAATTTAGGCTTAAAAAACAGATCTCCGAATCCCAGAATAACCTTATTCTTTTCAAGAATCTTGTTGCTTTCTCAAACCAAGCCATTGCGGTTAGCGGACCTGACGGCCAACTTATCTATGTTAATCCTGCTCACGAAAAACTCTTCGGCCGTTCTTTAGAGATGGCCCGATCACTCAACTACCGGGATTACTATCCTGAGAGATCCATTGAGAAATACAATCAAGAAATTCTGCCAGCCCTTAAAAAAGGGGAAAGCTGGGAGGGTTTTATAGATGCTCTCGATTCAGAAAAACATCGTTTCCTCCTCTGGCAACGTGCATATGCTATGTATGACGAAGAAGGGGAAATACATTGCTGCTTCACTCTTATGCATAAGTTCAAAGAAAGGAAGGTTGAGGAAAAGTTTCGGCAGGCCCAACATGCGCAGGCTATCGGGACGCTTGCAGGAGGGATTGCCCATGAGTTTAATAACATCCTCTGGATTATTGTGGCTAACATAGAACTTGCATCAGGGAACCTCCCGGAGGGAAATAGGGCACACAAAAACCTCCAACGAATGGAAAAAGCCTGCGCACGGGCGACGGACCTTGTGCAGCAGATCCTCAGTTTCAGCAGGCAGGGCGAATATAGACCCAGGCCGTTAGACATCATGCCGATTGTCAAGGAGTCATTGAAGTTTTTGCGATCATCCATTCCAACGACTATTGAAATCCGGACAAACATCATGACTCAATCAGCGACAATCATGGCTGACCCATCCCAAATGCATCAAACCATCATTAATCTTTGCACCAATGCGGCCGATGCCATAGGCAAAAAGCCTGGGGTTCTGGAAATAAGCATGACTGATGTTGAATTAGGCCGGGATGAGACAGTCTTTCATCATGATTTGGTCCCGGGAAAATACGTCAAACTGAGCGTAAAAGATACCGGAATTGGAATGAAATCCGAGGTAAGAAAAAGGATCTTTGAGCCGTTTTTCACAACTAAGGGTGTGGGTGAAGGGAAAGGAATGGGACTGGCCGTGATCCACGGAACAGTCGAAAGCTGTGAGGGAACCATAGAGGTACACAGCGAACCGGGAAAGGGTTCAACCTTTCATCTCTTCTTTCCGAAAATAGAAAAGCGAAACAAACCTGGCCCCGCTGGATTCATCCCTTCTGTTAAGGGGAAAGAACGAATACTTTTTGTGGATGATGACAAAGACATTGCAAATATGGGGAAAGAGATATTGGAAGCCTGCGGTTATCGAGTGGTATCTAAAACCTGTTCTATGGAGGCACTGAAAACATTTCGTGAGCGCCCTGACGAATTTGATCTGATTATCACCGATATGGTCATGCCGAAAATGACGGGAGAAGAGTTGGCTGAGAAGTCTGTGCAAATCCGACCTGATATTCCAATCATCCTCTGCACAGGATATAATGAAGAGATTTACAACGAAAAGGCCAGGGAAATCGGAATTAAGAAGGTCATAATGAAGCCCATCAACGGACGTGATCTGGCCAATGCCATCAAGATGCTTTTAAAAGAGAATATGGAATCCCAGGATATCACAGGGGAAGATGAGTCCTGAAACTCAAATCGTTTGCGCGAAAAATTCGAGGCTTTATTGATTTTTGCATAAATCAAGCTTGCATTAATTTCTATAGTGGCTTATAAATAGGTTTCTCCCTTATGACTCTATCCCAAGACCTGCCCATTTGAACATGGATACTTCGCTTGCTATAGTGCCGGTTCATGCTTTTCCCCCTTTATTTTCAGGGACCAATACCCTTTTGACCAATCATAACCACGACTCCGGACGATTCTCTCGAGAAGCCACTAATATGATTCATGCGAGTGATGGGCTGGGTCATATTTATGGATCAGATGGGCTCGAGATTGTTGGGACCGTATCAGGAACGTTGATAGATATCTATACTTGACTTTATTTCAAATAGTTAAGGTAAGAATCACCACAAAGGAAGCCCTATGGATGTGAAAAAGAGGGAAAATCAGGAGAAAAGGAAATACTTTAGAATAGAATATCCAGCCTCAATGAGACCAATCCTAATGGTCAGAAAACACGAGTTTGAAGTAGTGAACATTTCTGAAAAAGGGGTTATGTTTTCGGCTGACGGAGAAGTGAAATTTGGGAGATGGGTAAATGGACAGGTTACATTTTCTGATGGTCAAACCGTAAGTGTGGAAGGAAAGATTGTGCGGAAACGCGAAAAGAATATTGGAATGTTCCTTACTATAAAGTCCATCCCATATTCAAAAATTCTCAGTGAGCAGCGACTTCTTGCTCGTTTTAATCCTGGAGACAATTTTTCCGGCAAATAGGACCGGAATAATTACTCACGGCGTAATGAGGTCTTATAGGCTCTTTTGATGTCGGTTGGAGGATTTGGTTGTGCACGTGAAACAAACGTATGGAGAGCTTGAGAAGAAAGGCAAAGAGTTGGAAAAAAAGACTGAACAAGGCCTTTTCGAATCAGAAAATGAGGTTCGTGAACTGTTTGATTCATTAACAGACCTCATTTACGCTCAAGATCTTGATGGCCGCTTTATCTCCGTCAACCAGGCTATGTGTACTCTGTTTGGTAAAAAAAAGGATGAATTGATCGGAAGAGATGCGTCGGAATTTACGAAGCCTGAAATGAAACCCTTTCTTGAAAGCGAATACCTGGAACAAATCAAGAAAAAAGGCTACCATAACGGGGTCATAAGCATTTTCGTCAAAACCGGCGAAAAAATCTATATCGACTACCGAAGTTCGCTCGTCAATCCTGATAGTGGGGGTCCTTATATCTGTGGCACAGGAAGGGATGTGACAAAACGAATCCTGGCGGAAAGGGAGAAGAGAAATATTCAGGAAGAGATGCTGCAGTCGAGAAGGATGGAAGTCCTATCAACCCTGGCAGGAGGGATTGCCCACAGGTTCAATAACGCTCTGTCTGCAATTACCGGCAATGTCGACCTGATCGAGATGGAGTTTCCCGGGAATGTTAAGTTAAATCGATATGTCACCAGAATGAAAGAACCTGCGTATCAAATAGCCCACTTGAGCAATCAACTCCTGGCCTATGCCAGGGGTGGCAAATTCAATCCTGAAATAATATCCCCGACCCAATTCCTGAACGACACCATTCCCCTAATCAAGGACACTGCTGATCTTGACATACTTATAGAAACCGATTTCCCATCAGATATCATGAACATAGAGGCCGATAACGCACAGATGCAGATGGTCTTATCAGCAATATTAATCAACTCCAACGATGCCATGGAAGATACGGGTCGTATCATGATTTCGGCCAGAAATGTGGCCGTTGATAAGGATTTTGTAAAAGGCTGTCCCACTCTGAAGCCAGGCACTTATGTTTCTATCGTTTTTGAGGATGATGGCAAGGGCATGGATCAAGAGACAATAGACAGGATCTTTGAGCCCTTCTTTACTACGCATTTCACGGTGCGAGGGCTTGGAATGGCCGCTGTGTACGGTATTATCACAAACCATGATGGTTGGATAGCAGTCGATTCTGAAATGGGCAAAGGATCCAGGATTGTCATTTATCTCCCTGCTGTGGAAGTTAAAGCAAAAGAAATAAAGGCACCGGATACAAACGGCATTAGCTCGACAGCCACGGTGTTGATTGTTGAAGATGAAGAGGCGGTTTTTGATGTTACAAAATGGATGGTAGAAAAATTGGGTCACCGAGTTATAGAAGCCAAGACGGGAAAGGATGCCATCCATGTAGCCGAAACCTTTGATGGGCGGATTGACCTTGCCCTATTGGATATACACCTGCCTGATATGGAAGGGGGAGACGTCTATCCTCTCATCATGAAAGTCCGCCCGGATCTAAAAGTGATTGTCTTTAGTGGATATACCATTGATGGGCTAGCCCGGAAAATCCTGGACGAAGGTGCTCAAGACTTCATTCAAAAGCCGTTTTCATTTGAGACATTGTCGGAGAAGCTCAAGAAGGTTTTGGAGTAAAATAGATCACAAGATCATTTTGATTCCCTTCACAACGCGTTTAAAGACGTCCTACTTCGTTGATTATCATTTATTGTAAACTAAGCATCCTGAAATGGCCGACTTTCAAATCGGTTATGCCTCACCTTTGGTGAGTCTGGATGGTTCAGGTTCGATGGTATCTTCACTGACCACCCGATTCTTGCCGGTTCTCTTGGCCTGATAAAGAGCCTGATCGGATCGTTCAATAACACTGGGAACCAAATCGTTTTTGCGAAATGAACTCACGCCAATACTCACCGTAATGGAGAGGCCTTTGCCTTTCTTTTCTTTACTGGTTGTGTAATGGGTTCCTGCAATCGCTTTCCTGATACGTCGCGCCTTTTTTAGAGCATTTCTCAACGATGCCCCCGGAAGTACCATGACGAATTCTTCGCCGCCGTAACGCGCCAAGAAGTCTTCATCACGGATGAATTCGGAGCATTTTCTAACAAAGGCCACCAGTATCCTGTCACCGATCTGATGTCCATGTTCGTCATTAATTTTCTTGAAATCATCGATATCGAGCATGAGTAACGAAAAAGGTGAAGCCTTGATCGCATTTTGGTCCACGATCTTGCGTATATAGTTGTCAAAGGCCTCCCGGTTGTAGGCCTTCGTGAGGCCGTCGGTCATGGCCTTGGTCTTGACTTTTTTCAATTCCACGGTAAGTTTGCTTATCTGTTTGGCGAACTTCTCCATCTGCTGTCTGTCGTGTTCTTCTTTTTTATGCACGGTTGCCTGAATACCCGCCACTTCCCTTTTTAAATTTTTCTTCATGATCTTGATGTCATCAAGCATCGTTATGGCTTCGATCTGTTTGCTTTGTTCATACACCTTACGATTGTAATCGCGGTTCTCCGCTCCAAACATCGTAATGGCCGTTCTCTGAAGGCCGATGATATCCCATATTTCCTTTTCTCGGTTGTTCACATACTCTTTTTGCCCCCGGATGAAGGCGGGAATGGTCTTTTTGTAGTTTTCAAAAATGGTTTCAACGCTCTTTGTTTTTTTTTCGGTTACGAATCTTTCCCACAAGTCATCAATCTGCTCGGCAAATCGATCGGCACCGGTTTCCTTAAAACTCATGGAAGAATCTTTGATGAACAGCAACAGCGCTTGGATAGCATTCAAATAGAAGCTCTTTTTTTCCGCATTATCTCGAATTTCTTCAATAAATATTTCCAAGTGGCTGGCCTTTCTTTCCTTTCTTTTCGAGAAATATGTCATTTGATCTCCTTGTTTAGCCCATTTTCTTGCCCAGGTTAAAGATCAGCTTAAAAAAACGCTGAAAGGCACCACTCCAACCGACAGCGGGATATCAAAGAGATATCCCGCGTCGATTCTTGCAAAAATGGTAAAAAAAACTTATTGAATAACGGTCGCCGTTTCCAAAATGGTAAAGGGAATTTCAAGTTTCAAGGCCTCTGCGGTCTTGGCATTGATATAGAATTTCGGATCCGGATCGACTTTTACAGACACCTCTTTGATCGTTTTACCGTTTTTGAGAACAGCCACAACCGATTCCGCCAGCATATATCCCAGTTTCTTGTCATCGGCAACAAAACCGCCCAAAGCGCCTACCTTGACCGGTTTTGACGAATAGGAGAGGACCGGAGTGCTCCCGGCAGCTTTCACGATATTTTCGGCATTATCGAAGATCAGGGACTGATTGCCGATAATGAGGACGGAAACCTTCCCTTTATACTGATCCACCGCTTTAATAGCGTCGTCCGTGGTGATGCACAATTTTTCATGATATTCTATGCCGCGCTTTTCACAAACCGCTTTTGTTGCCGCCTGGTCCACGGGAGCTGAAGGATTTGCGGCCCCAAGGAGAAGCAATACGGATTTGAGATCGGGGATAATGGCCTGAAAAATTTCAAATTGGGTGTCCACCGGCAGGTAATAGGTCACTCCGGTGATGTTTCCTTCCGGCGCCTGAAGGTCCTTAATGACGCCCAGTTGCTTCGGATTGTTGCAGCTTCCGATAAATGTTGGGATTGCAGGCGGATTCTGCCCAAGCCATTTTGCGGCATTGGAACGCAGAAGGACCATGCCGTTCTTTTCTTTTTCCCATTTTCCCGCAACCACGGCCAGGTCATCAATGCTCCCCAATTCCTTTTGATACGCAATTTTGACATCCGGCGCCAACTCCTTCATGCCTTGTTCAAAACCGGCTGACACTCGTTTTGCCATTCCGGATTTTCCTGCCCATGCCACACCGATATCCGTCGCATTTGCCACAGTTACACCGCTTAACATCAGAATTGAAATACAAAATGATACCAACAAACCTCTTTTTTTCATCATGTCCTCCTTCTTTGTGTTGAATGTTTAATCTCACCTAATTCCAGACCTCAATACTTTGACAGGATCAATCCCGCTTCCAGCGGGATTAACGGGATAAGAGAAAAAACTATAACTAACTGAAATAAAAAAAATCTTGTCGTAACACATCTGAAACAAACGCTCTGGAAGAGCAAAATTGGACATTTATTAGTTTTCGAATGATTTAAATATCAGCTACTTATACCAGCAATAAGTTCATTTTGAACCGTTATGAGCCATAAAATGTCCATTTTTTGTGTCTCAAAATGAGGCGAAATAACGAGGTCTGTGATAATACATAAGGAGTCTTTTACCGCCGTGGATGTTCCCATGCCGAGGATAATTAGTAAGAGCATGGAATGAACAAAAAACCAATGAGTATTCCTAAAATCCTTTTCACAATCAATTCAATTTACGTTAAACTACATTCCTCAAAAAACTTACCTCTTCCCCTTAAAGGGTAACTTCCTCCTTTCATTCAAATGCTTCACTCCTTTGAGTGGGTGTCTACGAAGCCAAATGTTATGCAATGTACATGCCACTATGCCACAGGGAATCGTCCAAATCGTACGGGTAGCGATATTTTGTTTCAATGCGGCAAATCTTCCCGCGGATTGCCCCAATAACCCCGGTAAACAGGCAGAAACCGTGCCCTTGGTTGGATAAGATGCGGGAGATCAGAACCGAATAGGGAGAATGCATGCCAAAAAGAAGGCTGAGGCATTACCGTGTAACATGATCGTGTCATTTATTTGACGTCTGCAAATCAAGCGGAATCCTTCCTCCGTTTCAATGTCGATAAAGCCGCCTTGGTCCTTGACGGTTGACCAGATGAGCGTCATGCCCAGGCCTGTTCCGCTTCGTCCCAGTTTCTTTTTTGTGTAAAAAGGCTCGAATATCTTTGTCAGGTCCTCCCTGTGGATCCCGATCCCAGTGCCGGCGACGCTTAAGACGACATATTCTCCTTCTTCGATCCGTTCATAGACATCGTGCGGTTTGTCGAAATAGCAGTTTTGTGTGGCAATTCGTTGGATGGGCCATGATCAGGTATTTGGTTGCCCGTCAAACTGTTTTTCGGTTTCCAATCGTTTCAACAAGGTCCGAATTTCGGCAAGGCGAAAAGGTTTCTTAAGAAAACCGAAGGCCCCGGATGCCAGCACCTCTTCTCGAGTCTCATCGGAACCGTGGCCTGTCATGACAATCACCTGTATCTCCGGATAAAGTTCCTTTGCCTGACGGAGAAAACCCATACCATCAAGAACCGGCATCCTGATATCCACAAAAACCGCGTCGTAATCTTCCTCTTGTAGCTCGCGGATTCCCAATAGTCCATTTTCAGCCGTATTGGCCCTGTACCCCAGGTAGTGAAGCTGTTCCGTCATGGTCAAACGGACGATCTCTTCATCATCCACAATCAGGATTTTCAACGATATCGATCTGCTCATTTTTGTTCCTATCCTTTTGTGAGGAGCAAGGGAACGCAACAGTGAAATGGGTTCCTTCCCCCTCCTTTGTCTCAATGCTGATCTTCCCGCCAAATCCCTCAACGATGGATTTGGCGATAGACAGGCCCAGACCGGTTCCCCTATCCGGTGCTTTCGTCGTATAGAAAGGGTCGAAAACCTTCCCGGCGACCTCCGGCGTCATGCCGGCTCCATTGTCGCTGATTTGGAGGATAGCCAATTTCCCGTCTGTTCCGTCTTCACTCCACGTGTTCACCTGGATACGAGGCGTGGAAGTTTCCCCATCTTTCCTCTCGGTTAAAGCATCGCGGGCATTACTGAGTAAATTCAGGATAACCTCCTCAACGGAAAAGGGATTCAGCTGCACGGGGAGATATTCCGAAAAAAGGTGCTCTTCCAGCATCAAACCCTGCGACCCCAATTGCGTCCTGAGAAGATCCACTCCCGAATGAACCACATCGTTTAAGTCCACCAGAGAAGTCTTCTCATTTCCGGCATCTCTTGCAAAAAGTCGTACGTGGTTGATAATGTGAACCATACGATCGGCTTGCCGGACGATCAGGTCGATTTTGTGGCTTATCTCCTCTTTTGGTGGGGCCTTTCCGCTTTCCATTTGCAGAAGGAGCAACTCGGCCAGTCCTCGAACGCCCACAAGGGGCTGGTTTAATTCATGGGCAATGCCGGCTGCCATTTCACCCAGGGATCGGAGACGGTCCGAACGCATCCTCAGGGTTCTTTGCAGTTCCAGCTTCCCTTCCGCCTCTTGTCGCCGGTGAATTTCATCCTGCAGCTGTCGATTCTTTTCACCCAAAATGTTCTGTTGTTTTTCCGCTTGTTTGAACCTTGCGGTAAGAAGGAGATTCAGGGTATTGTATCGTAGGAGCAATCCTGCACCCAACAGGATGAATACCGCCAGAAAGCCCGCTCCCAAGAGCATTTCAGACGGGGTTACAGCACCTTGGATTTCTTCCCTTTGAACCCACGACACCAGAGACAAAGGCATTTTGCTGATGGGAACGCTGCTCAGCAGGAATTCCTGGGGGGGGGCGTCCCCGAGGGCAACGGTGCCGCTGAACAAGCCCTCTTTTCTTTCTTGTGCCATGAGATCCGGGAACCGCTTCCGGAAAGATACGCATTCCCGGTTGGTTGGCGGGCAGATCAGCCCGCCGTCTTCCAGGGACAATGCGGATCCTTTCGAAGAAACTGCAGGCGGCGAATCAACAAAATGGTCAAAGATCGTGCCGATCCGAAGCCAGGATATGAGGAAACCGCCTAACCTGCTTCCATAAAAACAGGGAGCAATGACAAGGATATTGACCCCTTCGTTTGTCCGCTCGAAAAAGATGGCCGGCTCACCCGATTCCACTCCAGGCTGATGAAGGGCAATCTTCAGCCTCTGTTCTTCCACTGCCCCAGCCGAATCCACAAGCACCTTCCCTTCACGGTTGACCAGAAGAAAGCGCGCATAAATTCCATCGCCCTGGACCACTCTTTCCTGAATGGTTTTTTCAAGTACCTTTCCGATGACGAAGAGACTGACCTTGAGCCCGTACTGTTCAGACATGCCCATGGCCTTGTTGATAAAATAGCTCTGAATTTCTTTTGATGCAGCAATGGACCCCAGATCGTACTTTCTTTCTGAAAAGAAATATTCCAGGGCTACCGCACGTTTTTCGGAGTCAAGCCGAAAACGCATCAAGGTCGATTTTCGAAGGGCTTCTTGGCTGCGATAATTGAACCCCATAAGCAAACCGATAAAGCCCACCAGGGAAAGGCATACGATCAGGATGGCCAGGGCTGATTTGCGATTCATGCCCGATGGAGTCTTCATCTGTTCAATCAAACCCTGAATCCCCTATGGTTTCAAGAATTCGGGATAGAAAACAAAAACCGATGGATAGTATTTTGCCACAAGTCTGCGGTATGTGCCGTCCTTTTTGCACTGTCTCAAAAAATCGTTGAATGCACTAAGAAGATGAGGGGATGTCTCGGGAAAGGCGCAGGCCATTTCCTGTGTTCGCGACACCGGGCCGATGACCTTGATCTCTCCGGGCCACCGCTGCAGGGCGGTAAGTATGACAGGCACATCCATCAGGGTTGCATCGGCCATTTTTGCCATTACTGCGGGGATCATGTCATCAAGATTTTGCCCCGTCGGGAAATACTTCAATACAGCTTCCGTTTTTTCCAGGCCGTACAAGGCCGGATCAAGACAGCTGTCCTGAAGAACCAATACGCTGACATTTGATAATTTATCCTTGACGGATTGGATATCCCGTGAAGAATCTCCCGTGGGGACGACGGGCTGGAGTGGTGAATCTCCTCTGGTGACGAGCCAGACACCCGTGGGGAATGTCATCTCCGAGAAATTCACCACTTTGGTTCGCCAAGGCAGTACGGTGAAACCGGTGGCAATGACATCGCCCTGAATCGGGTGTTCCCCTGCCACCATCAGTTTTTCTCCCTCCGGCCTGACGACTTTCCCGATTAGATCCGCCACGATGTTTTTCCAGGTGCTCTCCACATATTCATATTTCACACCCAGCTTGGAAGCGAATTCTTTCATCAGTTCCACATCCAGGCCCGTCTTTTCCGCCGTAATGAAGTTTGCGTACGGAATGCCCAGATGGCGGAGTTTGCCGGACTTGAGAATCTCTTCCAGATCCCCGCCCCACGCACTTCTTCCAAACGGAACCAGCAGGCATCCAAACACCAGGAGAGCCAGTAAACACAACGAGAGGTCTCTCTTTTCCAAAATCGGTTTGGATTTTGCGGAAATCCCCAAAAATCCTTTTTTACTCTTTTCCATCATCCTATCCCCCCTCTTTTCTTAATTTTTTGCCGCAAAAAAATCACCCATATAAATGAACACGGAAGGATAATATTTCCGGACCAGCCTTTCATAGGCGCCCTCCTTCCAAAGCTTCTGAAAAAACCGATTGAATTCACCGATGAGCGCCGATGAGGATTTGGCTGCGGCCACACCCATCAACTGCGGCTTTGAGATGGGACCGATGATCTTTATCTCGCCTGGCCATTTTTGCAGGGCCACCATGGCATCGGGGACATCCAGTATGGTTGCCTCCGCCTCGTCGTTCATGATCGCCGGAGCCATTTCGCCGAGATTCTGGCTTTTCGTATAAAGTCGAATGTCTGCGCCCGCCTCGCCCAGATCATAGAGCTCAGGATCCAGACAGGTACCTTTCATGGCCAGAACGGAATGACCTCGAAGAAGGGCCTTCACCTGTTTGATATCGGTCTCAACGTCTCCGCTGGGTTTGATCGGTTTGATGGGGGAATCGGCGCGGGCCACCAGCCAGACGCCCGTGGGAAAAGTAGGCTCCGAGTAGATCACAACTTTCTCGCGCCACGGGAGCATTGTCAGGCCGTTAGCCAGAATGTCCCCCCGTATGGGGGTTTTACCCAGTACCCTGACCCCGTCGCCGTCAGGAGATACCTGCTGGCCGGTAAGATCTCCAAAGGCTTTCGACCAGGTGGTTTTCACCAGTTCATAGCGGACCCCAAGGTGTGCGGCAAAAAGCTTCATCAGTTCCACATCAAGTCCATCTGCACCGATTGGGCCTTCTCTGACAAAGTGGGCATAGGGAATACCCAGATGCCGCAAGACGCCCTGCTGGCGGATCGTTTCCACATCGGCGGCAAGTGCGTTTTGCACCAGGAGACCCAATGTCACAACCATAATAACGGCCTTGGAAACATGAAGTAAAGAATCAATCTTAGACAATTTTATACCTCCCTGAGAATTCGTCCCTCGCTCTCCATGACCTTGGAACAAAACGTTTAAACAAGAAGAAACGATGGTACTCTATGTCCGTTTGGTCATTTCCAGAACAGCCGGCCATCTGGGGGCTTCGAAATATCTTCTCCGGCAACCGGAACCAGTTAATCAACGATACCCACTTCTTTTTGAAACGCGATCTTCCTCTTCGCGGCCATCGCCATCAGAAGCTCGGTAAAACCGACTGAAACTCCATTAAAAATCCTTGAAATCGTCATCATCCAGGGGGAGCATCTTCCCGGGGTCCGGTTCTGCTGCTTTTTGAGGAAGCAACTTCCTACCCCCGGAGCGCGTCGAATCCTGGACAGGACGTCTCTTGCGGGCAGCGGCTAAAGGCACCTTTTCATCGCTTGTTTCCTTTTTTCCACTGACCAACGTTGACAGATCGCTCACCATTGCTTTCATGTCCAGGGATTGGGCACTCATCTCTTCCGAAGCCGATGCGGATTCTTCTGCATTGGCCGCCACCTGCTGGACCACCTTATCCATTTCTGAAATGGCCCGGTTGATCTGTTCAATCCCTTGGGCCTGTTCATCCGATGCAGCGGCAATTTCACTCACAAGTTCTCCCACTTTGGTGGAACTCTGGTTCAATTGGGCAAAGGCTTCGCTTGTCTGGGTAACAAAACCTGACCCGTCATGCACCTTTTTCACTGTACCTTCAATCAGTTCCGCCGTATTTTTTGCCGCTTCGGCTGCACGCAATGCCAGGTTTCGCACTTCGTCGGCCACCACAGCGAATCCGGCCCCGGCCTCACCCGCTCTTGCCGCTTCCACCGCCGCATTCAAGGCCAATAAATTGGTTTGAAAAGCGATCTCATCAATGGTTTTAATAATCTTGGATGTTTCCTCGCTTGCCTCCGAGATATCCGCCATGGATACTGTCAGTTGCTCCATCGAACCGTTGGCCTGTCTTCCAAAATCACCCACTTCCTTCATCAGGCTGTCCGCTTGTCGCGCATTGCCTGCATTCTGCTTGGTCATGGAGGACATTTCTTCCATGGAGGAAGATGTTTCCTCGATGGACGCGGCCTGTTCGCTGGCCCCTTCAGCAAGGGACTGGCTTGAAGCGGATACCTGGTCGGCTCCGGAAGCCACCTCCTCGGATCCTTGTTGAAGCCCGCTCACGATTCCATTGATCGGTTTCACGATGGACTGCACCAGCAACAGAATGACGATCGCGGCAAGCAAGACTACGCCCAGGGCAACTCCCAGGTTCCAATAACTGAGATTTCTCACCGGTGCCAGAAGTTCAGCGGTATTGGCGGAAATACCCAGGGTCCATCCCACGTCTGGAATCGTCTCATAGACCACCAATTTATCAACGCCTTTGTATTGATAATATATAAGGCCATTACCTTGGGCTAACATCTTTTTCCCAAAATCAAATTCATTCATATTTAGTTTTAAAATGTTATTTTTATCCGGATGGGCAATCAGAAGTCCTCTTTTATCGTAAACATAAGCATACCCCGTTTCTCCCACTTTAATGGGATCCACAAACTGCTGAGTAAACACATTCAGATCCACAATGCCAAATATAACCCCGGTGACCTGATCTTTCGACTTGATGGGTGCCGAAATCACGAACACGGGATTGCCGCTTCCCCTGCTTTTCAGCACTTCGGAAACACAGACCTTGCCCGCCAGGGACCCTTTAAAATAGGCACGATCTTTCACTTTCATTTTGAAAATTTTATCGTTTGAAGCGGCAACAAGGTTACCCTCTGGGTTGGCAACACCGATATCCTCATAATACTGATAATCCGCCTTCACCTTTACCAGTTCGGTGTTGGCCGATTTCCGTGCGGCTTTTCCGATAAAGGAGTCTTTTACCGCCGTCATGTACATCTTCTGGCGACTCCAGCTAGACACATTGAGTTTTTGATCTTTGATCCATGCATCTATAACTTTCCGGGTGGCGTCTGTCGTCTGTTCAATTTGTGAGACGATCTCGCCTTCAAGGGCTGTCTTTGCCTTGAAATATGACACCGCCGTGGATGTTCCCATGCCGAGGATAATCAGCAAGAGCATGGGAAATAAGAACCTGTTCCTCAAATTCATTTTCATCGTAATGTTTTTCACTCCCTTCTTTGTTTGTCCCGTTGGCTTTTCAATAATGGGGGGAAAGTTCCGCCACGAAACCGGTCCTCTCCCCGTCATTTATTTCAGCCCGCAGGTTATTCAATTACCTTGTCTGCTGATTCCAGAATCTCAAAGGGAATTTCCGCCCCTATCTTCTTGGCGATACGGATATTGATGATCAGCACCCCCTTTTCGTTCTTGACCAGGGGGATTTCGGCGGGGGACGTGCCGTCCAGGATCCTAAGGGCTGTTTCAGCGCTCCAAATTCCCTGTTCCTGAGCCACCTTCGCGTAGGTCAGAAGCGCATAGGAAGACATGAAATCGTAGGCCGTACCCGTGGGAATCCTGGTGTTGGCTTCCACAAAGGCTTTCATCTCGTCCGCGTGATCCTTGTAAAGGCCGCCGTCGCTCTCAAGGATCAACATGTCCACTTTTCCTTGAAGCTCGGTGAAACCTTTTTTCCAGTCTTCAAAGTCTTTCGCATAATAGTCCGTGACCTCATAACCGAAGATCTTTCGGTAGTTGTCGGCCTCCTTACGGGCAGTGGCGATGTCCGGAGCGATCATGCCCATACGGTCCCCTTTGGCATAGGGCCTCAACTGCTCCAGGATCTGGGGAGTGGGGGTCACCTCCAGCATGCCGGTAACATTTTTGTAAGGATATCCATACACGGCGGCATCCCAGTTTACGCCGCAGAACACGAAGGGCAGATCGGCATCTTTGAAGTAGGGTACCACAAGATACTTGGAGGCATTGTCGTCGGCGACGATCACCACATCGGGCTTGAACGCTTCGATGGTGGCTTTGACTTTTGCCGCGGCCTCTTTCTTGAAGGCATCGCCCGTGTTCCGCTTGGTGTCCATTCTGACGATTTTGAGTTCCACACCGGTCCCTTCGAGGGTCTTTTGAACCCCCTCGGCGATGCCGTCACTCCAGGCATACCCTTCGTGGTATGAATCAACAAAAAGGACCTTCTTACCGTTATAGCCCTTGGCAAAACCGGCCGATGCAAATGAGACAATAAACAAAAAACCAATGGTTATTCCTAGAAATTTTTTCACAATTAACTCTCCTTATCAAGATCAGTTCAATGTACGTTAAACTACCTTCCCCGGAAAACTCACGCGTTTCCCTTCGAGGGTCATTTTCACCCTCCGCTGTAATGTTTCACAGCTTTGGTTCGGCCTCTGCAAAACTGTTTGGAGACAAGCTTTTGCAAAATATATGCCACTATGTCCTTTGAAATCGTCCAAATCGTCCGGACACCGATACAGGGGCTTACTGCGGGAAATTTCCCTGCCTATGGACCCTGTAACCGTGGTAAACATGCCAAAACCATAGATCTGGCGGGATAAAAGAGGAAGCAACAGAATCGAAGGCGGAGGGAATGTATGCTGGAAAAGGGGGCGAAGTTCTTCCATTGGACATAATCCTGTCATTGTTTTGACGTTTGCGGATTGATCAGGAACTTGTCGCCTCCGCACCCGTTCCATGGCATCTTCTTCATTGAAACAATGCGCCAGGCAGTTGGATTTCTACACCGCCTTCTCCAAGGCGCCAACCTCTTCAATGCTCAACACCCGATCAATGTCGAGCAGAATCTTTACGCCCCCTCCCATCTTAGCCATTCCTAAGATATAGTCCGTGTTCAAGCCGGTTCCGAAGGTGGGCGTGTCCTCGATGTCGTCGCCTTTGATGTTCAATACCTCCGAGACCGCATCCACCACGATACCGATCATCACGGTGCCGGATTGCGCTTCAATTTCCACCACAATGATACAAGTACGTTCGGTATAGTCCATCGATTCCATGCCGAAGCTCAACCTGAGGTCCATAACGGGGATCACCTTGCCACGCAGGTTGATCACCCCCTTGACAAACTCCGGTGTCTGGGGCACGGACGTGACCGGCATCATCCCGATAATCTCCTTGATTTTCAGAATGCCGATGCCGTACTCCTCTTCAGCCAGGGTAAAGGTAAGATATTTCCCCTCCCTGTGCGTCATAACTTTCACTGCCTGGCCCGTTATCGTCTCTAATTCAGCCATTTTCTTTCGCCTCCTGTCTTCCTTTCGTGTTGCTTGTGAGAAAAATTTTGCATGTCATAGGGAGCCCTTCTCCCGGTTCCATTTTTCGTATAGCGGAAGCTACCCTCGTCAGGGAGTTTCTGCGTGGGAGCGAGCAGCCACAGGCAAATCAGAAATCTTCAAAGTCCTTGTCATCCAGGGGGAAGACTTCTTCGGGGCTTACCTCCTTCGGAGCGGCCTGTTTTTTACTCTTGGGCGCCGCAAGGGCCTTCGCTTTTCCGGGGGCGGTCTTTCCGACGTTTGGCGCCTTCTTGGGGGCCGGTCGGCCTTGAATCCTGGGTTGTTGTCCCGTCTTTCCGCCCACAAGGGCCGACAGATCGTCCACGTAACCCTTCATTTCTTTGGCCTGGACGCTCATCTCTTCTGAAGCGGAGGCCGATTCCTCTGCATTGGCCGCATTTTGCTGGGTCACTTTGTCCATCTCCGTGACCGCCGTGTTCACCTCTTCAATCCCCTGGGCCTGTTCTTTGGAAGCCGCCGAGATCTCACTGACCAGATCGCCCACTTTTGTGGCGCTTTCAGCTACTTTGCTGAACTCAGCGTTGGTTTTCTCCACCAGTTCGGTGCCGTCATGGACCCTCTTTACCGTGCCCTCTATGAGTTCGGCCGTGTTCCTGGCCGCCTCAGCCGCCCTCAGGGCAAGATTTCGTACCTCGTCGGCCACCACGGCAAACCCGGCGCCTGCCTCTCCGGCCCTGGCCGCCTCCACCGCCGCATTGAGTGCCAGGAGATTTGTTTGAAATGCTATCTCATCAATGGTTTTGATGATTTTTGATGTCTCCTCGCTGGCTTTTGAGATTTCCTCCATGGAATGGGTGAGGTCACTCATGGACTGGTTGGCCTCCCCGATCACCTGGTTGGCATCTTTCATGAGGCTGTCTGCCTGGGCAGAATTATCGGCTGTTTGCTTGGTCATAGAGGACATCTCTTCCAATGATGCCGATGTTTCCTCAATGGAGGCAGCCTGTTCGGACGAACCCTCGGCCAGGGACTGGCTGGCAGCCGATATCTGCCCGGAGGCGGATGCCACCTGGCTGGATCCTTCATCCAGGCCGACGATAGCCCGGTTAATCGGTTTGACGATAATCCGTGTAAGCAAAAGCCCGAGCCCCGTTACTATGATGACAAGCCCAAGGCTCACCATGGATATGAGAAGCATCATGGAATCGAACCCTTTGCTCAGCTTCACGGCCGCTGTCCCAATTTCATCCTCATAGGCGCTCGCACCAATGACCCAATCCCAGGGGGCGTAATAAATGATCTTCGCGATCTTCATTCTCGCTTCTTTTTCTCCTTTGTTCCGCCACGGGTATCTCTCGATGGCAAGTTCCCCCGGATTAAGCGCCACGCCCTTTCGGACAATGGACTGGATGAAAAGGGTTCCATCACTGTCTTTTGCATTCCATATGTTCTCCCCATCCCGTTTTCCTTCATGGGAGACGATATACTGTCCTTTTTTTTGGCCACTGCCCCCAAGAACATAGACATAACCGGTTCGGCCGATTTTCTTTTCCATGATCATTTTTCGGATAAAGGGTTCAATTTCCGCTTTTGCCAATATGGCAAATTCCTGCTTGTAGCCCGAAGAGGAAATAATCCATCCCCATGGCTCAAAAAGCTCCTGTCCAAGGCACTTGGCCCGTTCGACTTGTTCGCCCGGGTTCTTCCACATATATTCGAGGAATCCCGATGAACCCATGGATAACTGCTTTCTGATGAAATCGTGCTTTGTTAAATCGACGCCAATGAATTCTTTTTTTGGGTGCACTAAGATTTTCCCCTCCTTGGAAAGGACATAGATGTATCCGGATTTCCCTATTTTCTGGGAGAGCAAGAAGCTGGCTGCCTTGCTTTTCGCCTCCTCTTCGCTGAGGTTTCCCGCTGAAAATTGATCATAAAAAAAACGCACGCCTTCCTTCGCATTTTTTGCAATGGAAAGGCAGTTGATCCGTACTGAAGAACTGACGGCTTGATCTATGGCATCTGTCACACCTTTGGCGATGTGAGCCAGTTGGGAGTCTGCCATTTCATGAACCTCCGCATTCACCATTTCTCTCATGGCTTTTCCCCTTATTTGCGTGAGGGCCAGAGTAATAATGGCTGGAATGAGGATGCTCCCGATGACCATAACCATAATCTTTGTTTTGAGTTTCACGTCTTTAAACATTTTTCATTGTCCTCTCTTAAAAAAAATAATATCATGCCGCCTTTTCCAAGGCAGCAGCCTCTTCAGTACTTAGAACCCGGTCAATATCGAGCAGGATCTTCACGTCCCCTTCCATCTTGGCCATGCCGAGGATATAATCGGTATTCAATTTGGCACCAAAAGTGGGAGTATTTTCAATGTCCCTGTCCTTGATGTTCAACACCTCTGATACCGAGTCAACCACAAGGCCGATTGTAAACACTGCGTTTTGCACCTGCATGTCTTGGTAAAAAGTACATTTGCGGCAGGCCTCCATTTTTTCGTGGAATGAGCCCTGTATTTCGTCCCGGCACAAGGTCCCGGAGATCATCCAGCAACGATGATCCCGATTCTCATAGGCAGGACATCCATCTTTCCCGCATTCCTTTGAAATCCAGCATTTTATTGCCTTCGAGGTCTGTGCTTCCACCACAATGATACAGGTCCGTTCTGTATAATCGATCGACGCCATCCCGAACTGCAGCCTCAGGTCCACAACGGGTATTACCTTCCCGCGTAGGTTAATCACCCCTTTGACACATTCCGGAGTCTGGGGCAAGGATGTGATCGGCATCATCCCGATAATCTCCTTGATCTTGAGGATGCCGATGCCGTATTCCTCTTCGGCCAGGGTGAAGGTGAGGTATTTTCCCTCTTTTTTAGCCATACGCTCCACTTCTTGGCCTCTCTTTTTGTCTGATTCTGTCATGCTTCTTTCGCCTCTGTTCCGTATTTGATTCGTACCAAGGGTTCAGGGTATAGTCCCTGTTCCATCGCCATTCCGAGGGACTCTTTTCAGGGTTGATTCACTCCCGGGTGAAATAAGGGAGCGGAAAAGCACGGGCAGGCAAATCAGAAATCTTCAAAGTCCTTGTCATCCAGGGGGAAGACTTCTTCAGGGTTTACCTCCTTCGGAGCGGCCTGTTTTTTACTCTTGGTCCCCGCAATAGCCTTCGCTTTTCCAGGGGTGGCCTTTCTGACTGTTTGGGCCTTTTCGCGGGCCGGCCGGCCGTGAATCCAGGGTTGTCGTCCCGCCTTTCCACCCACAAGGGCCGACAGATCATTAACGTAACCCTTCATCTCTTCGGCCTGGGCGCTCATCTCCTCCGCAGCGGAGGCCGACTCTTCCGCATTGGCCGCATTCTGCTGGGTCATCCTGTCCATTGCAGTGGTGGCCTTGTTCACATCTTCGATCCCCTGGGCCTGTTCTCTGGAGGCGGCCGAGATCTCACTGACCAGTTCACCCACCTTTGCGGCGCTTTCCGCCACCTTGATGAACTCAGCGTTGGTTTTCTCCATCATCGCCGTGCCATCATTCACCCTGTTCACCGTGCCCTCTATGAGTTCGGCCGTGTTCCCGGCCGCCTCAGACGCCCTCATGGCAAGGTTTCGTACCTCGTCAGCCACAACGGCAAACCCGGCTCCGGCCTCACCGGCTCTGGCCGCCTCCACCGCCGCATTGAGCGCTAAAAGATTGGTCTGAAACGCTATCTCATCAATGGTTTTGATGATCTTGGATGTCTCTTCGCTGGCCTTTGAGATTTCATCCATGGAATGGGTGAGGCCGGCCATGGATTCGTTGGCCCCCCCAATTGCATGGTTGGCATCTTTCATGAGGCTGTCTGCCTGGGCGGAATTATCCGCGTTCTGTTTGGTCATGGAAGACAGTTCTTCCAAAGACGAAGAGGTCTCCTCCAGGGACGCGGCCTGTTCGGCTGACCCTTCGGCCAGGGACTGGCTGGAAACCGATACCTGCACGGAGGCGGATGCCACCTGGTCGGATCCCTGGTTCAAACCGGAGATGACCCGATTGATCGGTTTGGTGATGGAACGAGAGATGAGCCAGCTGCTCAGAATCCCTATGATGGCCCCGATCAGGCTTATGATGATGATCCCGGCATAGGCCTTCCCAACAATGCCTTTTGTCTTCGCCTGGGAATCCGCCTCTATTTTCTTGGCCGCTTGAGAGATGTCTTTAAGGGCCAGCTTGAAATTGCCGGTTGCCGATGCAAGGGTATGTTGCAGAGTACCAATATCGGATGCTGTTTTCAGATATTCCCGATGGATGGCAAACAGGCCGTTCTCCTTCAAAGCATCGTCTTTTAGGCCCTTAAACCGGTCTTTGAGCTTCCCATAAAATGCCTTGTTTTCTTTGCCCCTTAAACGGCTTTTGAGCCTCTTTAACCGGGATCCGATTTTCTTGTCAATTTTGGTGAACTTCTTTTCTATGCCAGGAAGACGGGCCATATTGCTTTCCGAGGTAAATGCTTGAACGAGCTCTTGCAGCTGCACGAGATATCTACGAAGCGTTGTACCGCCATTAAGTAGAAAATAGTCCCGACTAAACAGCTCCGAAAGCAGATCATTCATCCCGGCAACCGTTGCGTCCCCGGATTCTGACATCCTCTTTCCATTTTCTTCCTTTTCGTTGATCAAGCCCTTTTGCAGGCCGACAAAAACACTCAAGATCTTATCCAGTTCCGAGCATTGTTTTTTAAAGCCATGAAGGAGTTGCCGTTCCGTATCTTCTGTTTTCAGCCCTGTCTGATGTGCCGCAATGATCTCGCGGGCCTTTTGAAAGAAAGCATCCTGTGCCTGCACGACCGCTTGAGCATCCAGTTGGATATTTCCGGTCTTTAGTGTGGCGTTTAATCGATCAATATTCTCTCGAAACGCCTTTTCAATTCCGTCCAGATCCTTGGCCTGCTCCTGAATCTTCTGTTCATCTTTTAGCGTTAACAGCTCAGATAAAGCAGAGGTGGATGCCTGCATTTTTTCAACGAGCGCTCCGGTCTGTTGAAACAGGGGTGATGCCACATCCGTGAGGACCTGGATATCTCTTTTGATTTGTTCAACAAAAAACAGACTCGCACCCCCTAATCCGCACATGATCAAAACCAGGAACAGGAATGCCGTCACCAGTTTCATCCGAATACCCATTTGCCTTAGCCGACCAACTCTTCGTTTAAAGAATAACACAGTGCCCCCTTTTATCGGGTTTTGTGATCCGGTCACTTTCCCGGAATCGATTGGTTTGGGTGAAAAAACTTTATTTATTTAGGCTTAAACTTAATTATGGCAGAAGGCTCTGATATTTATCTTAATTTAATGTCGTGGGCAAACGCTCTATGTCCATGCGAAAACCATAAGAAAAAATGAAAGCACAAGTTTGAATGAAAGTCTCAATTCGCGAACAAAGCCGATAGCCTTTTTGAAAATCCTCATTTATCTCGCTCTTCCTTTCCGCTCTTGATTAGGGCGCAGGATGGACCCCATGCCCATCCTGCCCGTCCTTTTTACGACTTGGGTTTGAACACCTGGATGCGGTTGTTGGCAGTGTCCGCCACGTAGACCCATCCGGATTCTCTGTCTACAATAAGGCCGTGGATGTTTCCGAATTCGCCGTTTCCTGAGCCCTTCTTGCCCCACATGGCGATGAAGTTGCCGTCCTTGTCAAACACCTGGACCCTGTTATTGCCGATCTCGCCGACATAGAGGTTATCGTCTTTGTCAAAGGAAATACCGGCCGGGGTTTTTAATTCGCCGTTTCCACTGCCGGTTTTGCCAAAGGACTTGACGAACTTGCCGTCTTTGGTAAAGATCTGGATGCGGTCATTTTTCAGATCCGCCACATAGCACAAGCCCTGGCTGTTGAACTTGGCGGCCTCCGGATTGTTCATCTGCCCATCGGCAGTGCCTTTTCCTCCGAAGAGGAATTTGAAGTTGCCTTCGAGGTCGAAAACGGAAACCCGGTGGTTGCCCGCCTCAGGCATGTAATACAACCCGTCATGGATATCCGAGAACTCCGACTTGATGTTTTCTCCGGGTTCTGATCCATAATCGCTGAACGACTTTAGCCATTTGTACCCCTTATCGTAAATTTTGACGTACCCCGTGTTGTAGTCCGCAACAAAAATCCTGCCGTCCGGGGCGATTGAAATGCCTTCCGGCTTTTCCAGATGATAATCCTCGTCGCCTTTGCCGCCGAACCGGGCGACAAATTTACCGGTTTTTTTATCAAACACCTGGACATACCCATGCGCGGCATCGGTGGCAAGAATATGCCCGTTGCCGTCAAAGGCGAAGTCTTCAACATACCTGAACTGTCCCTCGCCCGATCCTTGCGAACCTATGTTCATGACGTGTTCGAACTGAAGGCCCCCTGCGTTAACCATGGTGCAGAGGCCCAACACCAATCCGGAGCAAAATAGTGAAACAAACGTTTTTCTTTTAGACATGATATCCTCCTTTTCTTCCTTTTTTTTGTGAGCGTTAACTGGTTGGTCTAAATACCTTGCATACTGCTTCATCGTCTCGTCCTGTTCTGCCCTCCCCGTATGCTCGACCCATGTGGGTCAAGGGCCAACCTCCTTTCTTTCTGAGAACAAAACCTCATTCACCAGACATTCCTCCCAATGGATTTCCGGCCTCTCTCGCGATTCTTCCTGTTGGTGTTTCGTTTTGATGCCCGTTTCTCAAGTCCGAGCTTGATGGAGTTTCTTATCGATTCCAGGGTGAAGGGTTTTTCCAGGTAGTCGCTCACTTCAAGACGTATGGCTTCGATAGAACTCTTCGTGGCGCCTCTGCCCGTGATCATTATGGGAACGATTTCAGGAATCGTTTGCTTAATCTGTTCGATAACCTGAAGACCGTCCATATCCGGAAGACAAAGATCGGCAATGAGGACATCGTAGTCTTTCCGTGATCCGAGGAGTATGCCGCTTGCGCCATCGCCAGTCACATCCACCTCATAATCTGCTGATGAAAGTCCCATGCCCAGGGCCTTTCGTATGGAAGGATCGTCATCTACTACCAGGATACGGTGCATGTTTTTTCTCCAAAAAAAATCGTTCTCTCGCGGGGAGGCAAACAGGGCAGGGTTATGGGAAAATCCGTCATCTTTTTCTCTGGGAGCCTTGCAGCGCCAACCTCTGCGTTCTCACGGCCTGTTAGTGCATCAAGTATGCCAATAACGTTTATAGAGGGCATGAATTATAAATGTGTTGTTATTACAACAGGTTAATATAGGTAGATAGGAGATGATGGCGACGTGCCGTCCTGGAGGGAATAGGAGAAATATTATCAGAGAAAAATTCGGGAGAAGGAGTGCTTTGCTGGTTTTTTGATGTGAAATCGGGTACTTGAATGTCTGACAAAAAATGTCATCAAATCATGAAATTTCTCGGAGATTTCATGCACTGCGGCTTTGTCCCACTTAGAGGTTCGATCTGCCTTGCAGTCCCAATTTTTTGATCCGGTATCGCAATTTGTGAACCGGCAAATTCAAGAGCTTGGAAGCCTCGGTCACATTCCCGTTAGTCCTGCTCAGGGTCTCCTGAATGATGCCCCCCGCTTTTTCTCTATACTCGGCGCCGA
>Ga0208901_1000193_pt1 | contig 40084 bp, 29 predicted proteins | sample AntAceMetag02UKF_FD_184764 | JGI IMG/M metagenome (GOLD analysis project Ga0208901, IMG submission 184764) | Saline lake microbial communities from Ace Lake, Antarctica - Antarctic Ace Lake Metagenome 02UKF (SPAdes) (version 2) | ecosystem: Environmental > Aquatic > Non-marine Saline and...
TACTCCTTTTAACCTATTCCAGGGTTCTTCGATTATGATTACGATTAAGATTATGAGTAAGAAAACAACTCTAATGGCCGACGTTAGGACCAAGCCCAAAAAACCTATGACCGAGAAAAATAAATTTCTGGAATATATTGTCAATCCTCTCAGGAGATTTGCCCTGAATATCGTGGGAGCCTGTCGGGACCTCCTTCCGATTATACTCGTCATATTGATCTTTCAATTGGCCGTGGTGCGCCAACCCTTTCCTGATGTCATGAATGTGTTCGTCGGGCTTATTCTCGTCATTTTAGGGTTGGCCCTTTTTGTTGTGGGGCTCGAGATAGGGCTTTTTCCCATCGGGGAAGCCATGGCGGAAGCCTTTGCCCGCAAAGGCAGTCTCTTCTGGCTGCTCCTGTTCGGATTCGGACTCGGCTTCTCCACGACGATCGCAGAGCCGGCGCTCATCGCGGTAGCAAAAGAAGCTTCCGTGGTGGCGGCTGAGGGGAAACTCATCGATTCTGATCCGGGATCCATGCGGTCCTATGCCCTGGGGCTTCGGATCACCGTTGCACTGTCCGTGGGAATCGCCATATTGGTAGGCCTCATACGAATCCTCAAGGGCTGGCCTGTCCAATATCTTATCATCGGCGGCTACATCGCCGTTATGATCATGACAGGCTTTGCACCCAAGGAGATCGTGGGGGTTGCCTATGATTCAGGGGGCGTCACCACATCAACGGTAACGGTACCCCTGGTAACGGCCCTTGGTGTGGGCCTGGCTTCCACAATCCGTGGACGCAATCCGTTGGTGGATGGCTTTGGACTTATTGCCTTTGCCTCATTATTGCCGATGGTGTTCGTCATGGGGTACGGGATAATCCTTTTTCGCTGATCAGTAGGTACTGGAATGGAATTATTTATCACATTCGTTCATACTCTCGCACTGACGGTGAAAGACGTCTTTCCGGTTCTGGCCTTGCTGATGTTTTTCCAGTTCGTGGTTTTACGTAAACCTATACCGGACTGGAAGCGTGTCGTGGCGGGTTTCGTGTTCGTCCTTCTGGGTTTGGCTCTTTTTTTAAACGGACTGGAGACCGCTCTGTTTCCCATCGGCAAGGTCATGGCGAAACAATTATCAACCCCCGAATTTGTTTTCGGATTAAAAACAGCCCCTGCCGATGCGCCCTGGCATGCTTATGCCTGGGTGTATATCTTCGGCGCATTGATTGGATTTGCCACAACTGTTGCGGAACCGGCGCTCATTGCAGTGTGTTACAAAGCAAGCGAAGTCTCTCGGGGTTCTCTGAGTCAGTGGGGATTGAGGTTAGCCGTTGCAGTCGGGGTCGCAATCGGGATAGGAATCGGCACATTTCGCATCGTTACGGGAACGCCATTGTATATTTATATCATTGCAGGATATGTGGTTGTTGTGATCCAGACGGTATTCGCTCCCCGGGAGATTATCGCCCTTGCGTATGATTCAGGTGGGGTGACAACCTCGACGGTGACCGTGCCCCTGGTTGCTGCTCTGGGACTGGGCCTGTCCGAGACTATTCCGGGCCGCAATCCCGCTCTGGACGGATTTGGATTGATCGCCTTTGCAAGTGTCTTTCCCATCATGACTGTGATGGGATACGCCCAGCTCGCGCACTGGCTGGAACTGCGCAGTCTTAAGGCGAAGAGGGAGGAATGAGATGAAACTAAATTTGATTGTCGCAATGGTAAAGACAACGGAGACCGATCGAATCGTAGATGCCGCCAAGGCATCCGGCGGAACAGGAGCCACTATCATTCCGGCCCGCGGGACGGGCATACACGAAGCAAAGACCTTCTTCGGCCTGACCCTTGAAGCCCAGACCGATGTGGTCCTTTTTCTCCTTGAAGAAGGCCTGGTGGATTCCGTACTCAAAGCCATTTACGAGGCCGGACGATTTAAAGAACCAGGCACGGGCATAGCGTTTGTCGTGGACGTGGAACGTGCCGTAGGCCTGCAAAGCCAGATAAAATATTTCAAAGAAAAAGCGGAAGAAAGCTCATAAGTGCCCCGGGCAGCCCTTTCAAGGCGGTTATCGAAATCAGGTAATAGATAGAGTTTATAGATAAAAATCGGGTTCAGAGCATTTAGGTGTCAGGTATAAGGTGTTTCAACAAATATTAATGGACAGAATTGCTTTATTCCTGAAACCTGAACACTGACACCTGACACCTGAAACTGCAACATAGGCTAATATCCTAAGCCTTATCTCCAAATCCTCCAGGTTAGGAGTCACCTTGAAAGGGCTGGTGCCCCGGGGTATTCCATGTCTCCAATGTCCCCATGATCTTTTAAAGAGTTACGGGGCAGGCGAACAAAGAAAGGCCTATCATGAAATTTCTTTTTGGACAGATCGCCTATATGATCACAGGGACAAGTGAACGAAACATCAAGATGTTGCTGAAGTTTCTTCTTCTCCTGATAACCATGGTCACTGTTTACAGCGTCCTGTTCCATTTTATAATGGTTCTGGAAAACAAGACGTTCAGCTGGATTACAGGTTTTTATTGGACCCTTACGGTCATGTCTACCCTCGGTTTCGGAGATATTACCTTCGATTCGGATCTGGGTAAGCTGTTTTCCATGCTGGTGCTCCTGTCCGGCATCATACTGCTTCTCATCATGCTTCCCTTCACTTTCATCCAGTTCTTTTACGCACCATGGCTGGAGGCGCAAACAAAAGCCAGGGCGCCTCGAAAGGTGCCCGACGACATGAAAGGCCATGTCATCCTGACCAACTACGATCCCATCACCATGAATCTTGTGGACAGACTGAGACACTATCAGTACGAATATGTCATTGTCATGGAGGATGTAAAAAAAGCGCTGGAGCTGATCGATCTGGACTATAAGGTGGTGGTGGGTGAGTTGGGTGATCCGGAGACCTACAGATGCCTCAATGTAGACAAAGCCACCCTGGTGGTCGCCAATATTAACGACATGATGAATACGAACATCGCCTTCACCGTTCGGGAAGTCTCCAAAGCGGTGTCGATTGTTGCCAACGCCGATCTGGATGATTCCGTGGATATTTTGCAGCTCGCCGGCAGCACGCACGTTTTCCAATTCATGACATTACTGGGCCAATCATTGTCGAGACGGGTACTCAAGACGAGCGCCCGGGCAAACGTCATTGGAAGCATCGATTCTCTTCTTCTGGCGGAAGCCCCCGCCATGAGAACAACGCTTGTGGGCAAAACCATCCAGCAAAGTAGGCTGCGCGAGACAACGGGTCTTACGGTTGTGGGTATTTGGGAAAGGGGTACTTTTGAAAACCCTGCGGCGGCAACACGGATCAATGCCACGACCGTTCTTCTAATGGCTGGAACCGCGGAACAACTCAAGAACTACGATGATCATTTCGGGGGGCATCAACAATCACGGGCGCCGGTTCTTATTCTGGGCGGCGGCCGGGTTGGACGTGCTGCAGCGGAGACCCTGGAAGAGGAGGATATCGATTATCGGATTATTGAAAAAAACAAGCGGCTCGTGGAAGATAATAGGTATATCTATGGAAGCGCCGCGGACATCAACACCCTGGAGCGGGCAGGGATCAAGGAGGCCCCATCGGTTATCATCACGACCCATGACGATCCCACCAATATCTACCTGACCATCTACTGCCGGAGGTTGCGGCCCGATATCCAGATCATCAGTCGGGCGACGCTCGACAGAAGTATCTCAAAGATGCACACAGCCGGGGCCGACCTGGTGATGTCGTATGCCTCTCTGGCGGCCAATACAATTCTTAATCTTCTGAAACCCGATGAGGTGCTGATGCTTGCCGAAGGGTTAAACGTATTCCGTGTCGGCGTTCACGCCTCTCTGAAGGGCAAATCTTTGGCAGAGAGCCGGATCCGTCTGGAAACGGGCTGCAGCGTCATCGCCACCAATCAGGATGGGAAGATGGTCATTAACCCGGACCCCTCTGTTTGCCTTCATGAGAATAATGAGTTAATTCTCATTGGCACCGATGAGGCGGAAAAACAGTTTTTTAAGATGTACTCAGAAGGGTGACAGCTCAGTGGAACAGGTACTGGCTACCGAAAAAGGAGTCAGGATTTCGCCCACTTGATGATCAGTTGCCTGAGGGCGCTGGGGCCGGCGGAACGTTACGTGAGCGGGTATCTGGAAACAGTACCGTCACCAAAGAAAAATCCGTAATGGTGGATTTGACAAGATGAACCAAACAAGAAGCATATCCCGCCTTAATGTGAAAATGGGGCTCGTAATACTCTCGGTATCCGCCCTGGTTTTTACGGGCGTTGCCGCGATGGGACTGCGCCTCATCACAACCCGGTCCACCCACCCGCAGAATCTGCAGAGTCACTGGAGTATCAGTTATTCCATCAAGTTCCGGCCAAGTGGAGAGGCTACCGTGGGGTGGGTGGTTCTCCCCACGAGTCACACCAATTTCCAAATCCTGACAGAGAGATTTACCCATTCTCAAATGGAAGTCTCCTTCACTCAAAACCAGGAGAGCCATAAACGAGCAGTCCGTATCTTCAGCCCGCCACAGTCCAAAACGGCTCGCTTTGAGGCACAATTTGATGTTCTGATAGAGGAAGGAGACGTTACACCCCCTTTCAAATCAGAGATATTGACTCCGGAAACCATCGAAAACATCCTTCGCGACGGGGAAGGCATCCAGGCAGACAGCCCTGTCGTCTTGAATACATTGTCCAGGATACGGTCAGAAGGGGATAATCCGGAAAAGACCCTGCTTCGAATTTCCTCCTATTGTGAAGAAATCAAGAGCGCTTCAAGCAGGGAGAAAGGCCAGAAATTAGACCCGATGCTTTCCAACACTGTCGGTGTGATAGAGCAAAGACAGGGAACCGTCCTGGGCAGGGCAAGAACCATGGTCGCGCTCTGCCGTGCTGCGGGCATACCGGCCCGGGTGGTATCGGGCTTGCTCTTTACCGATGCCCCGTTGACACAACCCCATCGCTGGGTGGAGGCCCATGTTGATGGAACGTGGAGATCATATGACCCGGCACTCAAAGTGCGCCATAATCTTGGGACCTGTTATCTACCTCTTCAACGCGGTCGGACGACGATCATGGAAGTATCGGATGTCAAAGGCCTGAACATGCAGTGCGCGGTGAAACGCAAGGCGCCCGTTTCGAAAACAGCTCTTTCCAGCGATAGTCAGATTCTTACCATTCTGGATTTGACAAGCCTTCCCCCGCGGCTCTCAGACGCGGTCGCGCTCATTCTCCTGCTCCCCTTGGGAGGACTGGTGATTTCCATTTTCAGCAACATATTCGGACTCAAATCTTTCGGATACTTCATCCCAGCCTTGATCGGCATGAGCTTTGTTGATGTGCAATGGTTGCCCGGGATTACCGTGTTTCTCGTGATCATAATCATCGGGCTGGGAGGCCGCACACTTTTTAATCGATTGAATCTCAATAAAATGTCCCGTTTGAGCCTGGTTCTTCTTTTTGTCGTGCTCAGTTTAGCGATCACCGTCTCTGTGCTGGACTTCTTTAACATCAAGCCGGGTCCGCGAGCCGTTTTATTGCCCATGATCTCTCTGACCATGATGATTGAGGCATTCCAGAGAAGATTTGAAGAAAGTGGTTATAGGTCCGCATTCAAGAAACTTCGCATCACCCTCATGGTTGCTTTCTGTTGCTGGTTCTTGTTCAGCATTGATAAGATCCAGTGGACTTTCCTGACCTACCCGGAAGTGGAATTCTTCGTTGCAGCGGCGCTCGTTCTCGTGGGAAGCTTTAAAGAATCAGATTCTATCATGGCTGCCCTATCTCCGCAGATACGGGAATCAATAACAAAAGAAACCCCATAAAGAAGCAATACCATCCGCATAAATGCCCGAATTTATGAAAGAATCACTGGAAATAATAGGAGAGGCTTAGGGAACCGAAGACATCGGAAAAGTCTTGTCCTTCAAACTCTTTGCTGCGCAATACCTGGGTATAGCCGATTCGAAAAGAATTCCACTGAACCACAAGCCCCGCCTGGAGATTTCCGACAAAGGGCTTTTTTTTCACGGAATAGCTGTCTTGAAAGGTATTTCCATCGAGAAAAATATTCCGGAGTACGGCGCGCCCTTGGAATCCTGCAAAAACATACCAGAGGAACCCTTTCTTTGGGCGGAAATAGCTGCTCCCTGGAAAACCGGGACGAATGCGGGGAGGGCCGAAATCGTGGGCAAGATCCGAACCAAGACGAAGGGCCAACCCTGCTTCGGCGTAGGTAAACACGTTGCCCAGAGATCCCCCCACGTTCGGCAACAGATCAAAATTTAAGCCCAAAAACAGATTGCGAACCTCATAGCGCCGAATCTGGCTATAGGAAAGAATAAGGCCCGGTTCATTATTTAGCTGGTTGTCCCACCCTTTGGGAACATTCAGGCCGAACAGGGAATGCCAGAAACTTTGCGCATTCTCAGCGAACGAATAGGGCCCCACCATGCCTATTTCCAAACCAAGTTTGTCACTCCGTTTACTTCCCTGGTTGGCCTCCATCCCAAAGCCCAGATAGAGCCAGCCGGCATACGGTCTGTCATGTGGAACCCATTGAACCGCAGTCGTGTCCTCCGGAGTATAGATGTTCTGCCCAACTGACAGGCTTACCCTGGTTTCAAGAACATCAGCGGAATCGGATGTCTTCTTTTGGAAGCCAAGCCACTGGATCTGATCGACCTTATCGCCTATCGACTTTATGGGATTACTCAACCATTCTAACCGTGTGCCGTGGGTAAAGTGCCTGTCCGAATCCCCTCCAAAAAAATCATTCTCAAATTGAATGCTGACCACCTGCCCCAGTGCCTCTGCAAAGGAAAAGATAAGAAGCGCCCCTATGGAGAGTGCCACAACGCCGATGATCTTGAGTCCATGAACGCGCATAGGAGTACTTGATATATCCTTTCAGTAAATATGAAACCCAGTGTACATCACAAAAAAAGCAGCAACGTGGGGAGGTGCTTTCAAGCCTTCATAATCTGGCTCATCGGATTAACGTGATATTTTCATCAATTCGCGAGTAGACCATGCTCAGATTCCAGGTGTCAGGTGTCAGGTGTCAGGAAAAAACCTGGCCGCATTCATCTTATTCAACTTAATAACCAATAGTTATGGTTATTAGAACCAGAAAATTAGGAATAGCAGATACTGAAACCTGACACCCGAAACCTGACACCTCAGTTCCCGAAAAAGGGATTCTTCACGCTAATCCGCGTAGAGCCCATAATCTTTCCACATACGACTGATACCCTTATTGTGACTCCATTAACTATTTCAGGCATTGATTAGCAGCGAAGATGTTTGCCTTGAATATATCCGAAGAATCTGTTATCGTACAGGCTCTCTTATTCGATAATCAAATCGAGGTGGTGATGGAAAAACCTTTTCCAAAATCCATATCATTTGTCAACAAATATAATCGGCTTCTGAAAGTGGTGAACCCTTCAGACACCCTCGGTATCCTGATCAATGCGGATCCTGACAGCATGGCCAGCGCCATGGCGTTGAAACAGATCTTTTGGAAAAAGGTGCGGCATGTAGTCATTTACCGGATCAATTCCATCAAAAGGGCGGATAACCTTGCTTTTATAAAATTTCTTGAAGTTGACCAGAAACACATCCGTTACCTGAAACGGTCCGCTATCACAAAATGGGCATTGGTGGATTCCCAACCGCACCACCACAAACTGCTCATGGGTACCCAATATCATATCATCATCGATCATCACCCTGTGACTGACCCCGTAAGGGCTGATTTCCTTGACATCCTGGAAGATTACGGAGCAAACGCGTCCATCATGACCGAGTATCTCAAGGCCGGCAAAATCACGCCTTCTCCCAGACTGGCAACCGCCCTTTTCTACGGGATCAAAACAGATACTCATAATTTTGTCAATACATCCATTCGCAACGATATGGAATCCTTCAAATATCTTTACCGATTCACCAATTTAAGCATCCTAAGAAAAATTGAATCTTCAGAGATGACTCGAGGCATGCTGGCTAAGTACCGTCTGGCAATGGAACGACTGGTTCTTTTTAGCGATATTGCGTTTGTTCATATGGAAAAGGTGGACAACCCGGATACATTGGTCCTGATTGCGGACTTTTTCATGAAGATCGCTGAAATTCAGTGGAGCATCGTGTCGGGAGTATACAATAAAACCCTTATCGTTATCCTGAGAAATGCCAGTTTTGATGGCGATGCAGGCAAAACAGCCCGTAAGCTCTTTGGCCCCTGGAAAGGATCTGCCGGGGGGCACAAAAACGCTGCCAGAGCGGAAATCCCATTGGAAAACATATTGGATGATCCAGAAGACGCATCCGGCCTTGGAACCATCGTGAAAAAAATTTTGCAGAGTATAAAATAGCCATCTTAATTTGTAACCTAAAAGCAGCAATTAGCTTTTTAGCAATTAGCCGTTAGCTTAATGATGTAAATGATTTATATCAATTTTTCCTGTATTATAGTTTTCACTTTTTGATGCTGAGCTGTTTCTCCGTAAACGACTTATATTACAGGGCTATGTAACCGCTAAGCGCTAATTGCAGCTTTTAGGTGTAAGGCTAATTTGTACCTTTCACCTTGTGGTCGTCAGGCATTTGGCATCTATTCCGTCCCCAACTTCACAGGGTATGTGAAATTTGATAAGTATCCGGAATATCGTCTAACGGCCCGTTTTTTTGTTCCATGGCGGTATGCGCCTATGATATAATAATTATCTTGTAGTTTTATCCTTTTTTGGCGCCAATATTTAGAAACTGTCAACATTAGAGATGGAGGGTGGAGATGAAAAATCGACACGAATACAGGTCTCGGTGCATCAGTTCGTTATTATTGATCCTTACGTTCGTTGTGTTTACCGGACTTTTAGGATGCGGTAAACCCGAACTCGGGGAGGTGGAGGTTACCCCCGCCGAAAAAACGTTGACCGTCGGTGAAAGCCTTTCGTTCAAGGCGTTTGCCCGTTCCACCAAGGGCAAGGAGATGATCGATATGGTTGTCACATGGCATGTTGAAGGTGAGGCCGGTACAATCGGTGCGTCGGGTCTATTCAAGGCCGATAAACCCGGTAATGCCCTCGTCGTCGCAAGCGCTGACGGCGTCAGCGGCAAGGCCAGAGTCTCCGTTCAGCCTCCGGTAGTGGCCGGGTTGAAGATCGAATCCGATCAAACCGAAGCCTATCCGGCCACGAAGGTGAAAATCACGCTGAGCGCTGTTGCCGGCGGCGACAAGCCCGCCGGCTACAGCCAGGTGATGGTATCTACACCAACGGCGGGGGCCGCTCTCAGTGCCGAAAAGGCCGTCCTCGACGCCGATGGTAAGGCCGCCCTTGAACTGGCGACGCCGGAAGCGCCCGGTGAGGTCATCGTGGAAGTTTCCGCGGCCGGAATCAAGCAGCAGTTGCTGCTACAGGTCAAACCACGGCCGGTCGCAAAACTCGAGGCTCAGCCTCAAGTACTGGAAGCCGCCGTCGGGTCGCAGGTGGCCTTTGCAATCAAGGCCCTGGCTGAAAACGATTTGCCCGCCGGTTACAACCAGCTGAGCATCAGCACACCGAGCGAAGGGGTGGTGATCCATCAACAAGCGTTGATCCTGGACGGCAATGGCCAGGCAAGCTTCAAAGTTACCACCCCCGCCAAACCGGGCCCGGTGGTGGTGGTCGCGGCTTCCGGCGAGAAAAAAATAGAGATTCCGTTAACAGTCGTGCCGCGACCCGTGGCAAAGCTCGAGGCGCAACCGGCTACCGAACGGACCATTGCCGCTTCCGATGTCAAGGTCACTGTTCGGGCCTATGCAGACGGCGAGCAGCCGGCCGGTTACAACACGGTGACCCTTGCGGCCCGTAGCGAAGGGACGCGTGTTTCAAACGATACGGTGGCCCTCCACCCAAATGGCGAGGGTACGTTCAGCGTCATTTTGGCGCCCGCTCCGGGCGACAACGTGATCACACTGAGCAGCGGTGGGGTCACGGCCCAGCTGAACATCGAGGGGACCGCCGTTTCGCGTTTGGTGATATCGCCCGCTCCTGAGGAATATGAAACAGGGCAAAAGATCGTCTTCGGGGCTGTAGGCCAGGACAGCTACGGCAATTCGTTGCCCGTTCAACCAGAATGGTGGCTTTCGGGTGAAAACGCGGCTATCGAGGCAGACGGCGTTATTACGATGCAGTCGCCGGGTACCGGGATACTCTTCGCCCAGTTTAAGGACGTCAAGGTGGGACAGCCATTTACAGTAGTACCCGGCAAGGCGGCCAAATTGGTTGTCGAGCCGGAAGGAGTCCGTCTCAAGGCAGGTGAAAGTGCCCTATTCATAGGCAAGGTGTTCAATGCCCAGGACTACCCCGTTACGGCCCAGGTTGAGTGGTCGGTTCAAGGCGATGTGGGAACGATCGACTCTGATGGCGCCTTCATGGCCAACACCGCGGGGGAAGGCAAAGTGGTGGCCACCAGTGGCGACGCCGTGACGGCGATCCCCGTAACGGTCGAACACGGGGGGCTGGCCGCCATCGCCTTCGATCTCGATCAAGAGGTCATCAGCGCCGGGACCCCTGTTTCGCTGACGGCCGAAGGGATCGATGCTTTCGGCAACCGCTTTGCGATTCAACCCGAATGGTTGTTGAGCACATCGCTGGGCATCATCGATCCTGCGCGGTCCGTGTTCACCCCCCAGCATGCAGGGTCGGGTGATATCATCGCCAAAATCGGCAATGTCTTGAAAAAGGTTGCCATTAAAATCGTCCCCGACAAACTGGCCCGCCTGGAGATCATCCCTCAAAACGTGGACGTCATAGCCGGCGAATCGGTTCAGTTCGAAGTCCAGGGGCTTGACCGCTTCGGCAACTCTGTGGCGATCACCCCGCAATACTCGATAAGTCAGCCCCTGGGCGCACTCGACCCGACGGGACTATTGAAAACGCTACAATCCGGTAATGCGGTTGTACAGGCCAGTGCCCAGGAGCTGGTGGCCGAAAGTACGGTAACGGTGGCGCCGGCCGAGATGGAGCGAGCGGTGCTGTCGCCGGAAGGCCCCATGGCGCTGAAGGCCGGAGATGCGCAGCTTTTGAGCGTGTCGGGCTTCGACAAGCTCGGTAACGCCGTGCAGACCGTGGTCGTATGGGAGGTCTCCCCGGCACTGGGATCGATTGATGCACAAGGGGCGTTGCATCCTGAAAAGGCCGGGAAAGGAAAAATTTTGGCCACAATCACCCAGGTTCGCACCGGTAAGGAGATCGAACTCGCCACCGACATCTCCATTATTGCGGGGGAGACGACTAAAATCGTAGTTGCGCCGAATCCGGTGCGGGTCGTTGCCGGCGAAGAAGTCATGTTTGAGGCGCGTGCCTTCGATCGGTTCGGCAACGCCACCGATGCCTATTTTAAGTGGCAACTCGAGCCGTCTCAATTGGGCAACCTCGCCCAGGACGGCCGTTTCAGTGCCGTTCGGGCAACTTCCGGAAAGGTACTGGTCAGGTTCGGCAATGTGGTGGGCAGTGCCGACATCGAAATTCTGCCGGCCGAAGCGGCCTTTTTGAAAATCATCCCTGAAGGGATCTCCCTTGAAGCCGGGGAACTGCTGCGGCTGGAGCCGATCATTGAGGACAAGTTCGGGAATGTGGTGCCTGGTAATGTCCTGTGGAATCTTACAGATTCTTCTTTGGCAGTCATCGACTCCGATAATAGGATGGTCGCTCAAAGGACGGGGGAAGGTGAACTCCTGGCCACGTTTCAGAGTCTTGTGGCGACCGTACCGGTGAAGATCAAGGCGGGTCCGTTACACACTATCGCGCTCAAACCGGGCGACCAGACGATAGCTGCGGGTGCGACCGTTCAATTGGAGGCGGCCGGCTTTGATGCCGGCGGCAACCCGATCGATGCAGCCTTTACGTGGTCGGTAGCCGAACCCGTCGGACGTATCGACGCCGACGGTCTTTTTACGGCTGAAAAGGTCGGAAAAGGCACCGTCGAGGCCCGTTCGGGAGAGGTCGCACAGTCCGCCATGCTCAAGGTCATTCCCGGGAAACCTGCCGTCATTAAATTTGCACCGGAAACGATCGCGCTGACGGCTGGTGAGACCCAGGTACTGAACTTCGAAGTTTTCGATGCCTACGACAATTTCATACCCTCACCGGACTACCGTTTTGAGGTGGAGAAGGGTCTTGGTTCCGTGTCCGGCGAAAACGTCTTTCGTGCCCAGAAGGCAGGGGAGGGCTTCGTTCGCCTGCGGGTGGGAGATGTTTCTGCCCAGAGCGCTGCCAAGATAGTTCCGGGAGCAATCGCATTGGTGGTAGTTTCACCTGCCCAAGTCCAGTTGAGCGCCGGTGAGCAGCAGGCCCTTTCGGCCGTTGGCTACGACGCCCAGGGGAACCTGCTCGATCTGGCGCCCCGATGGTCGGTTGTCGGTCACATTGGTACGATCGAGGATGCCGGGGCCTTCAAAGCGACGACCGCCGGCGACGGATTCGTTCTGGCACGGATGGATACAGCCACGGGTGTGACTGCGGTCAAAGTCGATCCGGGGCCCGTCGCCCGGGTGGTGGTCAAACCGGCAACGGCCGATCTACGAGCCGGTGAATCGGTCGGGTTTTCCGCCGCCGCCTTCGATGCCTTCAACAACGTCACATCGGCCGATTTCACCTGGGCCTTTGAAGGCGATCCGGCCCTTGGCGAGTGGACACCCGAGGCCCTCTTCAAAGCGATCCATGCGGGCGTCGGAAAGGTGACAGCCACTGCTGACGGAGTCATCGGCGTGGCCCCAATCAAGGTCGAAGCGGGTGATTTGAAACAGATCGTGCTCTCGCCGGATCATATCAATCTCAAATCCGCTGAGCAGGTGCAGATCGCGGTGTACGGACTCGATGCTTTCGGCAATCGGCTGGACGTCACTCCCCGCTGCACGGTGGAACCAGCCACTCTGGGTTCCATGGATACGTCGACAATGAACCTGACAGGGCTCGTGGCCGGGAAGGGACGTCTATTGGCTGCAGTGGACGGCATCAGGGCCTCGGCGCCGGTTAAGGTCGTCCCGGGCGCCCTGACGGCGATTCGAATCAACTTGCCCGAGCAGAAATTCATGGCCGGAAAGACCTACCAGTTGACTGCCACCGGATATGACATGGGCCAAAATGTTGTCCCTCTGAATGTCGAATGGGCGGTGACCCAGGATATCGGTGCGATTGATCGAAAAAGCGGTCTTTTCCACGCGCGCAAAGTGGGCAAGGGGCTGGTGGCGGCCTACAGCGGTCGAATCGAAACGGCCAGGAGAGTGGAGGTTTACCCCGGCGACCTGTACAGTCTGTTCATCGCACCCAACCCCGTTACTGTCCGATCCAACACCTTGCAGACTTTCACTGTCAGCGGGTTAGACGTGGAGAAGAACGCGGTGCCGCTCTCTGAGGCGGCCGTAGAATGGGATGCCGTCGGCGGAATCGGGGTGATGGAAAAGCCGGGTGTCTTTCAGGGTACCATGATGGGCAAAGGCAAGGTGCTGGCATCCAGCGGGAACCTGCTGGCCGAAGCCTACGTTGCCGTCGTTCCAGGTGCGGCCGATGTCTCCAACTGCCGCATCCGGGTCACCTATCCGACCCTACCCGCCGACGGTAAATCCTACTCGGAGATTATCGTCGAAGTTCGTGATGCGAATTACAATCCGGTCCCGGGTGTCAACGCGACCCTGGTATCGAGCCGCCAAAACGATATGATCACCCAACCGGGAGCCACCGGCGCTGCCGGTACCGCGCGCGGGCGCATCAGCTCCACCGAGACCGGCTTGGCGACCGTTCGGGCTGTGGTCGACGGCGCTGCGTTCGCCGACACAGCCCCCGTCACCTTCGAATAATCACCTCCATCAAGGGAGGTAGCTATGAAAATCCTTGTACCTATCGCCTGCTCTATGCCTGATCAAAGGACAACAGCCTATGTTGTCAATATGGGCAAGAGGCTCAATGCGGAGTTGGTTGTTTTACGTGTCCTCGCCATGGACGAGACAGAGGAGGCAGGAAAACAAAGCCTGCGTCTGTTTATGGAAAACGGCAAAGAAGAGAAAGTGTCGGTCAATACCATTTCACGGCGAGGGGATATCGCCGCAGTCATCATAGAGGTTGCCGAAAAGGAATCTGTGGATCTGATTATTTTCGGCGTCAGCCATGGAGAGATCGTCGCTGGGTGGCTGAACGCAAAAGCAATTGAAAAAACGGATATTCCAATTGTTATGATTCCGAAATGGGTGACAGCCGGGGAGAAATCGTCGCCGAATAAATAAGGACAAACCCGAGCGGAAGTTGGAGAAAGGATTGCCGACGATGAACAGTTCCAATCATTCCATAAGACAGCCGCGTTCTGATGAAGACCTGGCCCGGGTGGTTGTCAGCGTGGCCAATGCAACACAAGTTTCCGGTATCATTTGCATTACGGAAACCGGAGCGCTCGCCCAACATCTTTTTCGCTTGTCGGGGGAGTTCCGGGTCATTGCCTCCACCACCAATGGTGAAACATACGATGCCCTGACAAAGGCGGGCTTGGAGGTGATACGCCTGCCCCTTCGCACGGCCGACAAGTATACTCAGATCCGCCATGCCATCTCGGTGATACTTCGGTCATCTGGTGTTTCGGTCGGAGATTTCGTCGTCTGCGCCATCGGTCGTAATGTTTATCAGGAAGGGGGAGATCTTGTTGTTCTGACTGATGTGGAAGCGAATTTCGAAAAACCTACCGTCTACGATCTTCTCAAACTCACTGATGGGATTCAGCCTACGGTTCTGGAGTCCACCGTCATGGTCGCTTGCAAGATCGGACGTGCAGCGCGGCGCGGAAAGCGTATAGGCGCTATCTTTATGATCGGGGATTCTCTCAGCGTCCTCGATGGAAGCAAGCAACTGGTTCCCAATCCTTTTCAGGGGCACGACAAGGCCAACCGCATGCTGACAAACCCTGGCATCCATGATGCCCTTGTTGAATTGTCAAAACTCGATGGCGCCTTTGTTGTCCGCGGCGATGGCTTTATCCAGGCGGCGGGCGTTTTCTTAACTTCCCCACCTTCTGAAACCGAACTGGTTTCCGGGCTGGGAACACGACATGCCGCCGCCGCCGCGGTCACCATGCGTACCATGGCGACGGCAATCGTTGTCTCCGCCACCGACGGGCAGGTACGCGGGTTTTCAGGTGGTAAGATGGTTATCCAGATAGATCCGGAGATTGCACAAGGGCACATCAGCATGATTGAGTAAGATGTGGTTTGTGGACTATTCTATTGCTCAGGTTTTTAACTTTCCTGTACTTTCTTGAAAACGAACGCAAGCTTTGACGGATCAACATCCACCAGGTTCACCCGCTTGGCGTAAGGCATTAGGGATTGGGATGAATTCAAAGGACTTAAAGATGAAGGGAAATCGGAGAGAGCCCGAAATCAGGCGAAGAGCTGAGGAAACATTGAAAGAAGCGGCCGGCGGCAGCACATATCCCACCGAAGTCCCGCCCGAAAGGATGGCGAGTCTTATACACGATCTTCAGATCCATCAGATCGAGTTGGAAATGCAGAACGATGAACTCCGCCGCGTCCAAGGGGAATTAGAAAAGACACGGGATAAATATTCTCATTTGTATGATTTTTCGCCGGTCGGCTATGTTACGCTTACTGAAAAGGGAATCATCGATGAGAGCAATCTTCCCCTTTCTTCCATGCTTGATGTAGAGCGGGCCACTTTGATCGGAAAGCCTTTCACTCGTTTCGTTTTTAGTGAGGACCAGGATGTTTTCTACAAACTTCGGCATCGCCTTCTGGAAACAGAAGAATCCCAGTCCTGCGAGCTGCGTCTTGAAAAAAAAGACGGACATGCGTTTTTTGCCAATTTGGAATGTATGGTTGTAAAAAACAGGGACGACGATTCCAGGGTTATCAGGGGGGCAGTGAGTGATATCACCGAACGGCACCTTATCGCTGAGTCCTTACAGGAAGCCAACGACGATCTGGAACAGCGGGTTGAAGAACGGACGGTTGAACTTCTGACGGCTTTTTCCGAAATCAAAAAGCTGAAGAACCAACTCGAGGCAGAGAATATTTACTTTCGTCAAGAAAGAAAAATGAAACAATCAGCTGACCTGATTTTAGGGCAAAGCGATGGTCTCAAGCATGTTCTCTTTCGGGCGGAGCAGGTGGCTCCTACGAACACGACGGTCCTCATCCTTGGGGAAACCGGTACTGGAAAGGAGCTGATCGCCGCCGCCGTCCACAACATGAGCCCCCGCAAGGATCGGCCCATGATTACCGTCAATTGTGCCGCTCTGCCGGCCAGTTTAATAGAGAGCGAGCTGTTCGGCCGGGAGAAGGGGGCCTTTACCGGGGCCGATAGGCGACAGATAGGGCGGTTTGAGGTGGCCGACGGATCCACCCTTTGCCTGGACGAGATCGGAGAACTGCCGCTGGAGCTGCAGGCCAAGCTGCTCCGGGTGATCCAACATAACGAATTTGAGCGTCTGGGTTCGTCGCAGACCATCAAAGTCGATGTGCGGATCGTGGCAACGACCAATCGAAACCTTGAGGAAGAAATCCAAAAGGGTCGATTCAGGCAGGACCTTTACTATCGACTCAACGTTTTCCCCATCACGGTCCCTTCATTGCGGCAGCGGAAAGAAGATATTCCCTTATTGGCCCAGGCCTTCGTAGAGCGATATGCCAGGAAAATGGGGAAACAGATCACTTCAATCCGGAAGGAGGCCATGAAAACCCTGCAGGACTACCCGTGGCCTGGGAACATCCGGGAGCTGGAAAGCACCATTGAACGGACCGTGATCTTGTGCTCCGGGCCGGTTCTGCACCTGGTGGATAAACTGGCGATTTCATCTCCTCCCTTGTCATCCGGCATGAGAACGCTGGAAGAAACAGAGCGAAACCAGATCCTTAAGATCCTCTTGGAGACCCGATGGCGCATCGAGGGGAAGGACGGGGCAGCGGAGACCCTGGGTCTCAACCCGAGTACCTTGAGAGCCAGGATGCATAAGCTCGGAATTGTCCGTAAACAGACCGAAAAATCGGATTAAGACTCCTCCCCCGCCCTTTCAAGGTGACCTCTAAACTTTTCATAATTTGGGACAAAGGCGTGACTTATAACCCCTTATTGTTGTTTTAGGTTTTAGGTGTCAGTGTTCCCCGCCGGGCGGGATCTTCGACAGGTTTCAGGAATGAAGTAATTGTCTATATCAATACCAGCCTGACAGCTGACACCTGAAACCTATTGCTTTGGAACCCCATTTATACACATAAAACCCTGATTATCGCTTGATTACAATTAACACCTTGAAAAGGCTGGACTCCTCCCCAAGTTTCCCCTCAATATATGGAGGTTCCACCAAATATTGAGGTGCAGCATCTCTATTCAAACTTTCCTACACTTCTCTCCATTTCACCTAATCATTTGTTTTTAAAAGATAATTGCAAAACCATCCCTCCTTTTCGGTTCATGGCAGGATAGTTGCAGGTACTATTTTCATGATCCTGGTTACCATACAAATGAAGGTTCTTGCGGAGAAGCGCAAGGAATTTTCGCAGACGATTGCGTTACTGATCGGCTCCATAAAGACCGAGAAGGGATGCCTGAGGTGCGACTTTTGCCGGAGTATGGAGGATGGAAATCGCTTCTTTTTTTTTGAAGAATGGGACACCCGGGAAGACTTTGACAGCCACCTGAAATCGGCGTGCTTTACTGTACTTCGAGGGACACTGAACCTCCTCCAGGAGCCTTATGAAATGGTATTTCACACCGTAAGCCGGCGGGAAGCCATGGGTTGAATGGAATTGATTCCTAACGCGGATAGCCGCAACCAAAATGTCTCGCGCAAAGGCGCAAAGAGAGAAAGATTTTCTTGTTTTTTAGGACAGAAAACCTGGAAATAAGGGGCTAATAGAAAAACCAGAACACAAGCAATGGAGGCACGCATTCGTGGGTGAAGACAATATGAAGAGCTTTTTTGAGAACTTCCGGTTCCTGTCCTAACCTTCACACAAGCGATTTGGAATAGATGGCTTTGCCGTCTCCCGCGGAATAGAAATCCTTGAGAACCGCCGCCAACCGATACCCGCAACTTTCGTAGAAGTGGCGGGTGCTGTTGTATTGCACCCGTTGTGAAGTGTCCAGGTAGATCTGGGTGCCGCCCGATTCTTTGATCCGTTTTTCGGCTTCCGTGATCAACCACCCGCCCAGTCCCAGTTCCTGAAAATCGGGATGCACCGCGATCCAGTACAGGTCGTAGCTGGAAGATGTGCAGGGGATCGGTCCGAAGCAGGTGTATCCGATCAGACGTCCATAATGATCGGCCATGACGAATTCATACCCGCTCTCAGGCCCTTTGGCGATTCGCTCTGCAACCAGTTCCCCGGCCACGTCTACTTCTTCGGGCGAAAAGAAGCCGGTGGTCTCAACCAGTTGACGGATTCTTTCAACGTCAGGGGGTGCGGGTTCGTCCAAGAATACGACGTCGTGCACCCTCTCCTTAAAATTCTTCTTGCCAAGCGACAGGGTGGCGACGGCTTCCGCCGGAAGATGATTTGCGTCTGCGATGATGCGTTTTATGGCATCGGTATAGGGGATGCCGGCCCGTTTAAGTGCTGCGGCGAACCCGGCATCGGGTGACAGGCACGGGTTGGCATTGACCTCCAGAACCCATGGGTTTCCCATGAGGTCCACACGGAAGTCCACTCGGGCATAGCCGGACAACCCGAAATGGTCCCAGCATCGAATCGCCAGGGCCTTCAGGCTTTCCAAAATGATCTGATCGGATTCGTCGAAATCGAAACGGCGGGGGGTATGGTGGTATTCATAAGCCGTATCATCCCACTTGGCCCGGTAGTCGACAATACGCGGCATGTCTTCTGTATAGCCCTCAAACAGAATTTCCGCCGGTGGCAGTACGTGGGGGCCGCCGGGTCCCGCCAGCAGCGACAGATTAAATTCCCGGCCCTCGATAAAACGCTCGGTAAAGCCGTCCCCGCCCAACAGCGCCGCTCTCGAATGCAGCATGGAACGCAGAAGCGATTTTGACGCTGAATCGACCAGACTATTTTGGTCCAGACCGATGGAGGCATGTTCCCATACGGACTTGATGATCCATTGCCCACTATCACGAAAATTATCGGTTCCTTGACAGCCGTCTTCAGGACCGGAGCCTATCCATTGCGGTGTGGGGATGCCGGCGGCATCCATCCATTGCTTTGCCACGATCTTGTTGGAGGTGAGCATCAGGGCTTCGGCCCGCGCGCCGGTGTAAGGCATGGCCAAAGCATCGAGGCAGAAAGGAAAAAGGTGAATGAGCCGGCCTTTTCCCGAGATGGATTCAACCAGATTGAATACTCGATCCGCACCACAGGCGATCAATTCCTTTTGTACGTCGGCCAGATTCAGAGAACACTCCATACGGAAGCTCTCGTGCCCCAGCCTTTTGAGTGCCTGTTCAACCGCCTCGGCCTGGGCGATCACGTCTCGGACATCCGGTGCGCTCGAGTTTGGGACGGCATCGTGAACAACGGCGATTTTCATCAAAGGGATCCTTGCCCCCGTGACACGGCGGAGGTGATGATCCTGCCGATCAAATCAGTGTAGGTCACGCCCAGATGATTGCAGATGATGGGCAGGTCGGAATGCTCCGGGTGAATTCCCGCCAACGGATTGACCTCCATAAAAAGAGGACGGCCTTCGGCGTTACAGCGCAAATCGATACGCCCCGCGTCCCGGCATCCTAAAGCACGCCAGGCCGACAAGGCCACGGCCTCCGCTTCGGCCACCACCGGATCATCCACCGAATCGATCAGACGATACCGGACCCGCGATTGATATTCCGCCTTGTTGGTATAGGAGTAAACCCCCGCTTCCGCCGTATCCAGCAGATGTATTTCAATGGTGCCCAGAACTTCGGCCCTGCCGCCGGTACCGATGATACCCGTCGTAAATTCGCGGCCCGGCAAATAGGGCTCGATAATGACCGGCTGCCGATAGGTTTCGATCAGCCTGCGACATGTGGCTTGGAGATCGGAACGTTCTCGAACGATGGACGACGGCGAGATCCCTTTTCCCGTGCCTTCTGCAACCGGTTTTACGAAAAAGGGCGGGGCGAAGGCAATGGCCTCAGCCTCTTCCGGCGATTCCGCCACCATAAAATCGGCAGTGGGAACACCTGCATCTCGAATTACGCGTTTGGTCATGCCTTTGTGGAGGGTAAGGCCCAGGACCAGAGGATCGGAGAAGGTGTAGGGAATCCGGTACATGTCCAGGAGTGCCGGAACCTGGGCCTCCCGGCCGATGCCGTTCATGCCTTCGGCGATGTTGAAGACCAGGTCCCAGCGTCGCCCGGCTACCAGCGCCGCGGCCAGCTGACGGCCGTGGCCAATCCGTTCGGTGCCATAACCGAGGGACCGGATGGCGTTTTCAAGGGCCGTCACGGTGTCTTCACGATCAAATTCGGCTGTCTCTTCTTCGGAGAACCCTTCGGCCAGGTACTCATTACGCAGGTCGTAGGTCAATCCAATCTTCATGGTCATCGGTATACACCTCTCTGATCCGGATAAACCGGACCAGTTACCAAGCTGTTCATTTTTCACATTATGGTGCAGGGTTGTGGATACCGGAACAATCCACCTTCATAATTGTGCAGCAACAATGCATCCTTTTCATGGCCGGCCACATAATCGGGCATCAACGGGATTTTTCCGCCGCCGCCGGGGGCGTCCACCACATAGGTGGGTACGGCGTAGCCGCTGGTAAACCCGCGAAGACCCCGGATGATCTCCAGACCTTTTTCAATGGGTGTTCGGAAATGGGCCGATCCGGTAATGGGATCACATTGGTAAAGATAATAGGGACGGACCCTCATCTTGAGCAGTTGGTGCATGAGACGACGCATGGTTTCCACATCGTCGTTGATTCCCTTCAGCAGGACCGTCTGCGATCCCAGAGGGATGCCTGCATCGGCCAACATGGTGCAGGCACGATATGCTTCGGGTGTACATTCATCCGGATGGGTGAAATGCAGGCTCATCAACAAGGGATGATACCGCCGCAGCATACGGACCAGTTTTGGGGTAATGCGCTGGGGCAGCACTGCCGGCACCTTGGTCCCGATTCGCACGATTTCAACGTGGGGTATTTGCCGCAGCCGCGACAAAATCCAGGACAGCTTTTCTTCTCCAAGCATCAACGGGTCTCCGCCGGACAGCAGTACGTCCCGGATGGACGGGGTGTTGCTGATGTACTCGAAGGCGCGATCCAGTCGTTTTCGGCCGGGGTGAATATCGCCGTGACCCACCATGCGGGAGCGGGTGCAGTAGCGGCAGTAGGTGGAGCAGAAATCCAGGAGCAACAGGAGCACGCGGTCGGGGTATCGGTGAACCAGTCCCGGCACCGGACTCTGAGCATCCTCATGCAGGGGATCATCGGCTTCGCCCTCTCCGCGCATGGTTTCAAAAATAGTGGGGATGACGCTGCGGCGAATCGGCTGGCTCGGATCATCAGGGGACACCAGGCTCATGTAGTAGGGGGTGATGCTCAGAGGCAGCATGGTTGGAGACCGGGTGAATGCCTGGCGTTCGTCTTCGGAAAGAGAAATCATCGATTCCAACTGCGAAAGGGTTCGAATGCGGTGAGTGGTCTGCCAGCGCCAGTCATTCCAAAGCCTGGAGGTTACGCCGGGAAAGTATTTCTTGCAGAAAGTTCTTATGGTTGGGTCGAGAAATCCGGTATGGTGCTTGGAAACCCGAACAACACGTCCGGTGGTTTGAGGAGGTAAAACGACGCCAGGGATAGCCTCACACGGACTGGGGTGGGGAGGCTCTTCGTCTCCCTCCTCAATTACCTGCGGGAGCGAGGTCTTCAACTGTTCCACGGTAGTCATAAATGCTCTCATAATGGTCATTTTCCTTTTCGTGTAAAGGTCACTGGGCTCAAATCCGAAACACCTTACGGAACGGGGCGTTGCCGGTACTTTTAAATGGGCTATTTTTTCGTCTCTTATTGATAGTGTCGTACTGCAAGCAGCTTGCCAACACGCCAAAGAATATTGGAAATGCGAAATCTTCTATTAATAACGGCATATTATATTAATGAATGAGAACAGCGGAAAGATATTGAAAGATTTGTTTGGCCTCCATATATGGAGGTTCCACTAAATATTGAGGGCAGGCAAACGGTTCAACCTTGCAACGATTTCTCTTTATTTGGCCTAATAATTTGTTCTTAAAGGATAATTACAAACCCGTCACTTTTTTCGGTTCTTGGCAGGAAAGTTGCAGATACTATTTTTAAGGTGAAGGCAAGTCGTATTTTTTACCATCGCCCCATTTGCATAAGCGTTCAAAGAGGAGATTAAAGACTTGGAATCGAGTTTCCCTGGTTTGCCAAAAACATTTTCCCTGATGGAATTTATCCCAAAGGAGGCTTCTGAGGATCTGTGGAATGCCTATTTCACCCTTTCGGAAACAATTTTTCGTGAATTTAAACAAAAAGGGCGTCTGCCAGACCGTGACGTAGTGAGGCGACTTTTCCTGTCTCCCAACCCCCTCTATTCAGTAAAAAGATGGGTGGTGTTCGACAAAGCCAAAAGGGCTGCCGCTTTTGCTTCCATCTCCTATGATACCGAAGTATCCCCGGATTACGACGGCAATCGTCATCTCTGCCAGATTCATATTTCGGTTGTTCCTGCCCACCGGAGGAGAAAGATTGCAACGGTCCTGTTGAAACACCTGGTGGAAACAGCGAAACTTCTTGAAAAAACCACCCTTATGACGGAAGTGGATAACCCCCTGGGCCTGGAATTCAGGAAACAGCTTCGGGGCGAACTGGTCCATGAAGAAGTTCAATATAGACTGGACATGGAGGACGTGAACTGGCAGGTGGTGGACAAATGGCTTCAGAGAGGCAGGACGAAACACTGGGACACGAACATGGAGTTCTTTCGAGAATGCCCTGAGAAGGATATGGAAGAATTCAGCCGGGTCTACACGGAAATCATCAACCAGCGCCCCACCGGTGATATGGGAGAAGAACTCATTACAACGCCGGAATCCAGGAGGATTGAGGAGCGCAATTTAAAGAAAAGAGGCATTGAATGGTATACGATGATCAGCCGTGAACATGATGGCAAAATCAGCGGACTGACGGACATCATGTACCATCCTGAAGAACCCCATCGGATGAATCAATACTTCACGGGCATTTTGGTAAAGTACCGCAAAAGGGGACTGGCCAAACGCCTGAAAGCTGAAATGCTTGCAGTCGTCAAAAAAAAGTTCCCGGAGGTGGAATACATTACCACCAGTACCGCAAGGAGCAATCGGCCCATGCAGGCGATCAACAAGGAATTGGGTTTTCGCCCTATCAAGACCTGTTTTATGTTTCAATGGACCCGGCGGCTGTTAAAGAAGCAAACAAATCGGATACTCTCAAACCATGAATTCTCATAGATCAAAAGTAGAAAATGGGTTATCGAAAGGGTTGCCTCTTGTGATATGAAATTGGAGGCGCTCCAGGTCCATGATGATAGAGGTCACCGTCATGGAGGTATCATCCGTAAGCCACGGGTGAGAAAAGCGTTTGCGACAGATGGGATGCTCTTCATCGGCGCGATCTCTCAAGATGTCCTTCATGGATTGTATGGAAGGATCATCGAGCATTTGCAACAACTCCTTGGCGCGACGATACCGGCCCATGGTATTGGGAAATAATTTGAGATCGTAATCCACTTTCGTCAGAAAATGGTTCGTGTGAGCGAAGAGGTCTTCCACCGGGATCGAAAAAACCTCATCACCCCCGATTTCAATGTCTTCCACTTTTCCGGTCTGATCCGCGATCAGGATATTTCCGACTTTTCCCACCAGATGGGGTTCAATCAGAGAGAGTGCCTCTTCCATGCTCTTACTGTCAAGGATGGTCCTTAATATGACATGCAGCGGAATCCCGTATGGCTGATAGTCCTCGATGCTCATGAAATTCAGACAAACACCGAGACCGCAGTGATTCATTCCGATTTTGCCGATCATCCCGGGTTCGGTCATGGTGATGATCCGATGCCCATCCTCCTTTTCAATATCCAGAATGACCGCCAATTCCTCCACTTCCAGATCCCAATCCCAGTTCTGGCCGATCAGCTTCTCTTTCCTGAAAGCCAATGTGGTGCATTCCATGGGGTTCAGGTTTAAAAGCTCAGTGCGCCCATTTAAGGCATAAATCCATAGGGGTTCGGCTTCCGCCGCCTGGGCCATTGCTTCGATTTCAAGGTACAAATCCTCCCGGAAAGCCTTGGTGGCGTTCCTGAATTCGTTGGCAATCCTGAGGATCTCCTCTTCAGGGATGAGGAATTGTTTTTTGTAAAATTCAATCGTTTTGTGGATTCGCTCTTTTAGCAGTTGTCCCTGCTGTCGGCCGCGATCCTCAGGCCCGCCTTGGATTTTAAGCACAGGAAAGTATTGGTCCATGGTTTTATGCTCTCTCGGAATGTCGATTAATTTCGGGGCAGTTACCAAAAATGATTTCCCCCTGATGCACAAAATTGCCAAAAACGTTTAACATGCAGGCTGAATTTTACGCAAGAAAATAATGTTTGCATTCAAATGCTGCCGCAGCTGAGATAACTGGTATCGATCCCGATGTGGCCCATGGGCATATAAGGATGAATGAATAAGGTTGGTTTGCGTGTTACCTAAAAGCTGCAATTAGCACTTAGCGGTTACATCGCTCTATAATATAAGTCATTTACGGAGAAACAGCTCAGCATCAAAAAGTGAAAGTTGCAATACAGGAAAAACTGATATAAATCTTTTACATCATTAAGCTAACGGCTAATAGCTTAAAAGCTGATTGCTGTTTTTAGGTGTTACATTCCCCCGAGTTTTGGCAGAACCGCCGCGGCAAAACTCAAAACGAAAAAGAATCCGCACATGTCGGTGACCGTTGTCAGCAACGGGCTGGAAACCAGGGCCGGATCCAGTTTCAACCGCTTGAGCACAAGGGGAAGCATACCACCGAGGGCAACGGAAGCCAGAGTATTGGCTGCCAGTGCACCGCCGACCACCACGCCGAGCCACGGGTTTCCTTTCCAGAAAAAGGCGACTCCGCCAAGCAGACCATAGGCAAGGAATTCCGAAATCATAAGACCGCCGGCGCAATCCGGTGCGTACTCCAACAACATTCTCGCTTCTTCGGCGTCTTCCTTGTCCATTTTCGCCAGAATGGCCTGACTTGCATCCTCATCCATTTCGCCCAGCACATCTACGAGATGATCGCTGGTGGCCAATATTGTGTGTGCATCGCAACCCTTATATTAAAGTTGAACAATGGGCAACCGGTATCCCATCCATTTTCTTCTTATAATTTCCCTTTTATTTGTAGCCTTTTCCATATATAATCTAAAAGCTGCAATTAGCTCTTAGCTAATAGCTAACCGCTAATTGCATCTTTTAGGTAGTATTTTCCAGCTTGAAAATTCGGAATGCCGGAATTATGGCTCGAATTGTGAGTAGAGAGCAGAAAACATATGAAAGGGGGAAACGATTTGAACCCCATATTTTACCTCCGTATGACCAAAGTGATAATGGTATTTTGATGATGAAACAGGAAAAACAGAAAACAGATAGCTATTATCGCCTTCTAACCAGGAATATGCTGTTGACGGTTATTATTGTATCGGTCATGCCTATGATTCTGGTCAGTGGAATCATTCTTTACCAGTTCGAACTTTCCTCCGAGGAAAAAGTGCATGCCCATCTCAAGGAACTGGTGCTTAAGCATAAACAGAATATCGATAGTTTCCTGCGAAAGAAACTGGACGACATCCGTTTTCTAGGCGACTCCTCTTCTTTTGAGGAATTCAAGGATGAGGATTTTCTGCGGGGTCGCCTGGAAGCCCTGCAACACTTTTACGGACGTGTTTTTGTTGATCTCGGTGTTGTGAATTCTGAGGGAATTCAAGTGGCCTATGCCGGACCGTTCAAATTGGGGGAGGCTGTTTATTCCGATGCGAACTGGTTTTTGGAAGCCATGCAAAGCGACTATTTCAAGAGTGATGTTTTCCTGGGGCTGAGAGGCCTGCCCCATTTTATTATTGCTGTCCGGGAGAGATGGAAAGGCGAGGAGTGGATTTTACGCGCTACCATCGATTTTGTGGCCTTCAATAATCTGGTAGAAAATATCCGTATCGGACAGACGGGTTTTGCCTTTATCCTCAACATGAAAGGAGAGTTTCAGACCAAGCCGCTCTTTGAGCTGGTTCCGGATAAGGAACCCTATATCGGCTTTCTTCGCGACAGTCGAAAATTCAAGGATGGGGTTCGAATTGTAGAACAAGATGACTCGTATGGACACAAAATCATTTATGTGGCCGCCGTCTTAAAGCGTGGAGACTGGCTCCTTGTTTATCAGCAAAAGGCCTCGGACGCCTTTTCGGATCTCGGTTCAACGATCAAAATAACCTTCGCTCTCATCCTTTTTGGTACGATCTGTATTGTGACAACGGCATTTGTCCTGTCTAAGAAAATGGTGGCTCGGGTGGTGGAGGCGGACAGGGAATCGGAATTGATGAATGACCAGATAGTTGAAACAGGAAAACTCGCTTCGATCGGCGAATTGGCAGCCGGTATTGCCCATGAAATCAACAATCCGGTTGCCATTATGGTGGAAGAGGCGGGCTGGATAGAGGATTTGCTAGAGGAAGAAGATTTCAAGAAAGAGGAAAACCTGGCCGAATTTGAGCGTGCCTTGAAACAGATCCGGACCCAGGGTACACGCTGCAAGGAAATCACCCATAAACTGCTCAGTTTTGCAAGAAAAACCGACTCCCGAATTCAGGATGTCCAACTGAATGATCTGATTGAGGAATTGATCGCACTCTCCGAGCAGAGAGCAAAATACAGCAACGTGACGATCCAGGCGGACCTTCAGAAGAATCTCCCAACTGTGAGAGTTTCCCAGAGCGAACTTCAGCAGGTCTTACTCAACCTGATCAATAACGCCCTTGACGCCATGGAAAAGACCGGCGGAAATCTACGTGTATCGACCCGGATGGAAGGGAAAAATATCATTATGGGGGATCATCTCATCATGGAGGTGGCCGACGACGGACCGGGTATTCCTGCGGCGAATCTTAAAAGGATTTTTGATCCGTTCTTTACCACAAAACCTGTGGGAAAAGGTACCGGCCTGGGACTGTCTATCTGTTATGGCATTATCAAGAAGATGGGTGGAGATATTGAAGTGCGAAGCGTTATTGATGAGGGCGCCACATTTACAGTGAAGGTGCCCCTGCCAAAATTAAAGAAGGAAACTACCTGAAATTTGGTGTAAGAGATGAAACCGAAGGCTCTGATGGAAACAATGAAGTTTTCTATATAAATAATGAACAAAAAGGAGAGAAACTTATGTCTATCGCAAACGTACTTCTGGTGGATGACGAAGTTCCTTTCGTAGAAGCCATGTCCAGACGGTTGAAAAAAAGGGATATCCATATCGTTACTTCTTTCAGCGGACCTGAGGCCCTGGATCTGCTTGAAAAAAACCCCAGCGTGGAAGTGGCTATACTTGATGTGAAGATGCCCGGCATGGACGGAATCGAAACCCTCGGTGAAATCCGGAAAAGATTTCCCCTGGTGGAGGTCATCATGCTTACCGGCCATGCCACGGTTGAAACCGGCATAGAAGGAATGAAGCTTGGTGCTTTCGATTATCTCATGAAGCCATGCGATATGGACGTGCTCATGGATAAGCTGAAGGAGGCTGTGGCCAAAAAAAGAAGTCATGAAGAAAAGATAATCGAGGCGAGGGTGGAAGATATTACCTCCCGCCGTGCTTAGACAGGGGTAGGGTTATGCCGGATATGGAAGGCGTTCATTTAGATGGTATCAGGCTTCTTCTCGTTGATGATGAAGTGGGTTTTGCGGAGGTTGTTTCCAAACGATTGAGAAAGAGAGGGATGGTGGTCAAAGCTGTTTTTACAGGAACTGATGCCGTCCGGGCAATCCGGAAACAGGACTTCGACGTGGCAATCCTTGATTTGAAAATGGAAGACATGGACGGGATAGAGGTCCTCAAGATTTTCAAAAGGGCCTACCCCGAGATGGCCGTGATCATGCTTACGGGCCACGGGTCCGAGACTGCCGCGAAAGAGGGCCTGGAGTATGGGGCTTTTGATTATCTGACCAAACCGTGCGACCTGGAAGAACTCGTAAAGAAGATTCACCAGGCAACTCATCAAGGGAGGTGACTCAACTGGAAGAAGTCAGTGTATTGCTCGTAGATGATGAATTGGATTTCGTAAGCACATTGACGAAACGGATGAATAAGCGCGAGCTGAAGACCTCCAGCGTCAGCAGCGGTGAAGATGCGCTTGAATTCTTAGACCAACATCCCGTGGATGTCGTTATTCTTGACGTCAAAATGCCGGGTATCGGCGGCATTCAGACCCTGAGGGAAATCAAGAAACAACATCCTTTGACCGAGGTAATTATGCTTACGGGGCATGCCAATATGGAAGTGGCCATCCAGGGCATGGAAATCGGAGCGTTTGACTATCTCATGAAGCCTATGGCGATTGATGATCTAGTGTACAAGATTCAAGACGCCTACAAAAAGAAATCGATTCAGGAGAAAAAGATAAAAGAACATCTCCGGAATTCTTCCGTCTGAAGTGAATAAGGGAGTGGTTTCAGGTCTTTATAAGTCTTCAATGATTATCCCTCATCAAGGGAAGGAGTGATTTTGAAATGAATTTTTTCAGAGAGTGGGGCAAATTTATGATGATGGGTGCCAGGGCCCATGCAAGGTGGGAGATTGATGTATCCAATACCATCTTTGGAGACAAAAAACGGCTGATCATACTTGGGTTGCTTACCATCCCCGTCATTTGGGGGGGCATTGCATTTGCCGAGCAGATCGGCACTGCCTTGCCTGAATTGTTAGGCGGTAAAAAAGCATACAGCCCGGCCTTTTACGGCACCGGGATCTTCATCGTATCCATACTTATCGGGTTGGGTGCCGGCCTGATCACAGGATGTATCGGGGCCGGTGGCGGCTTCATTATCGCACCCGCCCTGATGAGCGCCGGCATCAAGGGTATTCTGGCGGTGGGGACAGACCTTTTTCACATCTTTGCTAAGGCCATCATGGGGAGCGTTATCCACAGAAAATTGGGGAATGTCTCCGTCCCTCTGGCGGTTGTCTTCCTCATAGGCGCCATTATCGGGGCAACATTCGGAGGGTTGGTCAACCGGGTGCTTTACGAAATCAACCCGGTACTCAGTGACGCATTTATCACGACGATTTATTCCCTCATGCTGGGATTCTTAGGCATCTACGCCATGACAGACTTTCTCAAAGCGAGAAAGGCCGATAAGGGTGTTGACTCCCCCCATGGCGGCGGAGATGCCCACGGGGGGAAGGTAGAAGGAGCGGAAATGGGTAATCTGCCCAGGAAACTTCAGGGGATGAAAATTCCTCCCATGATTAGATTCGATGCCGAAATAACACCAGGAGGGAGAAGTATTTCGTGGGTGTTCTTAGTCTTGAGCGGTGCGCTCGTGGGTCTTGCAGCGGGGATAATGGGGGTCGGCGGCGGGTTTTTGACCTTTCCGATTTTTGTATATATGTTAGGTGTATCCTCCATGACTACAGTGGGAACCGACATTTTCCAGATTGTCTTTACAGCGGGGTACGCGGCGATCAGCCAGTATGCCATCTACGGGTTTATTTTCTATACCTTGGCCATGGGCATGTTGTTGGGGTCGCTGATCGGCATTCAGATCGGCGCCTTGGTGACCAAAGTAGTTCCCGGCATAACCATTCGTGGGTTTTACGCCATGGCAGTGTTAGCTGGTTTTGTTAATCGCATCTTTGCTCTGCCCGGCAAATTAGGGGAAATGGAAGTTATTCCCCTGTCAAAGGGGACGGGGGCCATTTTGGATACGATAGGGATCTGGGCTTTCTTCATTGTGATCGGAGGATTTTCGGTCTGGGTAATCGGTACATTTCTGCGCAACATCAGTGTCCTCAAAGGAGAGGAGGGTAGAACATGATTGTTAAGAAGAAAGAGTTCTTTGGCGGTTTTCTGTTGTTATTAGCGTTTATCGCAGTGCTGATTGTCATATTTTCACCTGTCATCAAGGGACAGAATGGCTTAGAGTACTTGGACGCCCTTTATAACTCCATATCAAAAGGATCAGCCTATTACATTCCCGCAGTTAAGGAGGAATCCGGCAAGTTCGCTGGGAAATCCATTGAAGTGACCCTGAGCATGGAGGATGAGAAGCAGGCGAATCAGACAGCACTCCTGTTTGAAAAAGGAGAGGCGTCGGTAAAAATCTCAGGGAACGACCTGCAAATCACCGGAGATTTAGGTAAGATCCTTGGAAACAGTCTTGCTGACGCAGACCTTATGTACCATAATGATGGAAAAGAGATCTCCCTGAAATATGGCTATAATGAGAGGCAAATCCTCTTCAACTGGTGGAAGGCCCTTAATGGGATGGATAAGAATTTGACCAAACAGAAAAACTTCAAGCAGGCCAAAGTGGTCGCCTTAGTTGTAAAAAAGGCCATTGAGCCCTCCTATAACTTTTACAAGATAGTGCCGCAGAAAATCTCCGACCGGTTTGGAATTGTCATTTTCTCCTTAATCTTCTATGTGGTCTATACACTGTGGTACGGCTTTGCCATAATGTTCATGTTTGAAGGGTGGGGCCTGAGGCTGGAACATTAAGGGTTTGTTAATCAACAATGGTATCCTATGGACCGGATCGTTGGGTTTCTTAAAAGCCTTTTCTCTAAACCGCGGAAAGAGGACGACGCGGATGTGGAAAGTCTCCGCAATGACTTCAGGAGCCGTTATCACCATTTCAAGTTGCTATTAAACGCCAATAACAAAGCCCTCGGTGTTATGTCTGAAATGGAAGAGGCCCTGAGAGGAACCCAACCCTTCGGAATGACCTTTGTTCTCTCCCGTTGCACCACCATATCCACAAACGTCTGGCAGATCAGCAGTAACTTGAACCAGTTGGCTCCGGGAAAATATGAGGCGCTTTATGAGCGTTTCAAAGAGATCCAACTGAAAATCAACCCGTTTATTTGTCATCGGGCCGTATTGAAGGAAGGACCCATGGTCATTCCCCTGAAATCGGTCAACAAAGATATGGCGGATCTGGTGGGAACTAAGATGGCCAATCTCGGGGAACTGAAAAACCGGATGCACCTGCATATCAAAAACGGATTCGCCATTACGGTCAAAGGCTATGACCACTTCATGCAGCAAAATGACCTTCCCTCTGAAATCAACCGCCGTATTCAGGCAACCGATGTAAAGCGTTTAGATCAGCTTTTCAGCATCTCCTCGGACATTCAACAACTTATTATTCGAGCGCCTCTCCCAGAGGAACTTGCGTCTGCCATTTCCGAGCACTACCGCAACCTGGAGAGAGAGGAAGGAAAGGGCCTCAGGGTGGCAATGCGGAGCAGCGCACTGGGCGAGGACCTGAGCGGGACCTCATTCGCCGGCCAGTACCGTTCTGAACTGAATGTGAGTGGCGAAAACATCTTACAGGTCTACAAGGAGATTATTGCCGGCAAATATGGTCTGCCGGCCATGACTTATCGCTTGAACCGGGGGATCCGAGATGAAGATGTCTCCATGTGTGTAGGTTGCATGGGGATGGTTGATGCCATCTGCGGAGGGGTGATGTATTCCAGAAATCCCTTGGACTTCAGAAATAAAGCCATTGTCATTAATTCGGTCTGGGGACTTCCAAAATCAGTTGTTGATGGGAGCGCTCCTGTAGACCTTTTCGTTGTCTCCCGCGAAGAGCCCATGGAGATCATCCAGAAGGAAATCCCTTCTAAAAGTGAAAAATTTATCTGTTACCCCGATGAAGGGGTCTGCAGGTTCGAGATAAGCGGGGATGAGAGCACCTTGCCGTCCCTGAATGACGACCAGATTTTTGAATTAGCACGTGTGGCGGTGAAATTAGAGGATTACTATGGCGCCCCTCAGGATATGGAATGGGCTATTCAAAAAGATGGATCCATCATGCTCCTTCAGTGCCGGCCCTTACAACAGGTCGAGGGGGACCGGGCACGTCGCATAGAGATATGGGAAAAAAATGAACCAGCACCTGTTATCTTACGGGGTGGTGTTCCGGCCAGTCCGGGAGTGGCTTCAGGCCCGGTCTTCATTGTGAAAAAGGATATGGATGCACTGCGGTTTCCAGAGGGAGGCGTTCTGGTTTCGGCCCAGTCCCTGCCCCGCTGGGCCACCCTGTTGAACCGGGCCTCAGCAGTGGTAACAGGCCAGGGGAGTGTTGTGGGGCATCTGGCCAATGTGGCCAGGGAATTTGGGGTTCCTGCCCTTTTCGGGGTTGAAGGAGCCATGGACAGACTGAAAAACGGCGACCTGGTCACCGTGGATGCAGAGGGGATGAGCGTATACCAGGGGCGTGTGGATTCCCTTTTGAAAAGAGAGAAAATGCCTAAGAATCTCATGGAAGGGAGTCCCGTGCATGACGCCCTGAAGGGCGCTGCACAACACATCGTGCCCCTCCATCTCTTAGACCCCGATAGTCCTGATTTCAAACCGGGAAACTGCACCACACTGCACGATATCACCCGTTTTTGCCACGAAAAGGCAGTGCACGAGATGTTCCAATTTGGAAAAGAGCACCTATTTCCAGAACGTTCGAGCAAGCAACTTTTTTATAAAGTCCCCATGCAGTGGTGGGTCCTGAATTTAGACGACGGGTTTAGTGAGGAGGTTAAGGGGAAGCACGTCAAACTTGACAATATCGCATCCATTCCCATGTTGGCCTTCTGGAACGGATTTGTTGCTGTTCCTTGGGACGGCCCCCCGGCCATTGATGGAAAGGGGTTTATGTCAGTCATGTTCCAGTCAACCCGGAACACCGCCCTGAATCCTGGTGTACGTTCACGGTACGCAGCTCGGAACTATTTTATGATCTCAAGAAACTACTGCAACCTGAATTCAAGACTTGGTTATCATTTTTCTACCATGGAGGCATTGGTAAGTGACAGGGTCAGTGAGAACTACGTGGGTTTTCAGTTCAAGGGAGGAGCTGCCGACTATCAGAGGCGACTGAGGAGAGCGCACTTCATAGGGGAGATTTTGGAAAAATATGATTTCAGGGTGGAGGTAAGAGAAGATAATCTCATTGCCCGCATAGAGCATCATGGAAAAGAATATATGAAAGAGCGTCTCCAGATCCTCGGTTATCTCACCCTCCATACCAGACAACTGGATATGATAATGGCCAATGAGTCAGAGGTACAACACTACAAAGCCAAGATCGAGAGGGATATCCGGAACGTTATAGGCGCCTAACATGAAACCTAAAAGCAGCAATTAGCTTTTGAGCTATTAGCCGTTAGCTTAATGATGTAAATTATTTATATCAATTTTTCCTGTATTACAGTTTTCACTTTTTGATGCTGAGCTGTTTCTCCGTAAACGACTTATATTATAGAGCTATGTAACCGCTAAGCGCTAATTGCAGCTTTTAGGTGTTACATTCCCCCGAGTTTTGGCAGAACCGCCGCGGCAAAACTCAAAACAAAAAAGAAGCCGCACATGTCGGTGACCGTTGTCAGCAACGGGCTGGAAACCAGGGCCGGATCCAGCTTCAACCGCTTGAGCACGAGGGGAAGCATACCACCAAGGGTAACGGAAACCAGAGTATTGGCAGCCAGTGCACCGCCCACCACCAAACCGAGCCACGCATTTCCTTTCCAGAAAAAGGCGACTCCACCAAGCAGCAAGCCAAGCACCACACCGTTGATGATGCCAACTTTGGCCTCCTTTGCCAGCACCCAGAGCAGTTCAGCGGGTCGAACCAGACCAAGGGAAAGTTCACGCATGGAAACGGCCACCGCCTGGTTTCCTGAACAACCGCTCATGTCGCTGACCATGGGTAGAAAGATCGCCAGGGTAATGACTGCTGCAAGGGTATCCTGATACAGGGCAATAACACTTGCGGCGATGATATTGAGCACGATATTCATGCTCAGCCAGGACAGACGACGTCCTGAACGGGAGAAGAGCGGCATGGTCCGGAACTCCTCGCCGCCGATGATGCCGCTCAGTCGCAGAAAAGTTTTTGTTTTCCGCTTATTGACAGCCTCCTCGATGGCATTGGGCAGCACTACACCAACCAGCCGCCGCCCATCGTCCACAACCGGAACGCCGAACAGATGATGTTCCTCGAAAAACTCTTCAAGTTCTTTAAGCGAAGCCTTGTCCGACACACTGAGAGGCGAAGAAATCATGACCTCGGTAAGCAGTTTCTCCCGGGCGGGAAAAAGCAGGTCGTGCATACGAAGAACGCCGGCCAACTTCCTTTCCCGGTCGACAACATAAAAATACAGGACATGGTAATCGACGTATTCACTCCGGTTGACCTGCATGTCATCGAGGACGTCCTGGATAGTATTATCGGTTTTATAGACAAGGAACTCGGAAATCATAAGACCGCCGGCGCAATCCGGTGCGTACTCCAACAACATTCTCGCTTCTTCGGCGTCTTCCTTGTCCATTTTCGCCAGAATGGCCTGGCTTGCATCCTCATCCATTTCGCCCAGCACATCTACGAGATGATCGCTGGCCAGCTCTTCCATAATTGCCGCCGCCTGCTCCGACGGCATTTCTTCCACCAGATCCGCAGCCTGGGCTTCCGGAATGTCTTCAATTACGTCGGCGGCATCTTCGGGGCTGAGAAGGCTGAATAGCCGGAGCTGTTCTTCCTCTGTCAGTCGAGAGATAATCCTGGCTGTCTCAGACGGGCTGAGCGTATCAATGAATTCTATTAGCTCAAGGCTGTTTCCTTCGGCAATCAGTTCGCCAAGCGTTTTCCAGGGAGATGTTAAATCACTCATAATTATCCTCTTGAAATGAAATGATAACTTGCCTAAGGGAGCAGAAGATTCTGGAATACCACGGCGAACCCGAGAAATGCCAGAAAACCTAATACATCCGTCACGGTGGTTAAAATGATACTGGAACTCTGGGCCGGGTCGATGCCGACCTTTTTCATAATCAGCGGGATAGATGCCCCGGCAAGGCCGGCGAATATCAAGTTCACCAACATGCCAAGGCCGATCACCAGTCCGAGGTATGGATTCCCATACCATACCCATGCCACAAACGCCGTTACCAAACCGATGACGACGCCGTTGACAGCTCCGATCTTGCCTTCTTTTAAAATCAGTTGAAAAATCTTGTCTTTCGGTATTTCTCGCATGACTATACCGCGCATGACCACCGCCAGGGACTGAGCTCCGGCATTTCCGCCCTGCCCTGCTACCACCGGCAGAAAAACGGCCAGGATGGTCAATTTGGCAATAATACCATCGAACATGGCGACGACGGCGGCAGCAAGGAAGGCCGTCGCCAGATTGATGTGGAGCCAGGGCAACCGCTTCTTCAAGGAAAATCCAATGGTCGAAAAGACCCGTTCATCGCCGCCGGCGCCAAACATCCGTTGAATATCCTTGGTGGCGTCCTCTTGGGCCCCGTGAATCATACGTTCCGCCTTGATGATGCCTAAAATATGATTCTCACTGTCTACAACAGGGGCGGCAAAGAATTTGCGTTTGGCAAGCTCGCCGGCAGCCTCATTCCGGTCCATAAAACAGTGCAAGGAAAAAAAATCCTTGCGACTGATCTCATCCAACTTCTTGTCGGGTGCGGCGAGCATCAACTCGCGCATATTCAATACCCCTGTGAGATGGCCGTCGTCATCAACAACATATACGTAGGATGACGGAAATCGCCTTTTCGCCAGGGAACGAATCTTTTCAATCGCCTCTTCCGCATTACTGTCCTTTTTCAGGGCAATAATATCCGTGGTCATAGTTCTGCCAATGCTGTCCTCCGGATATTCCAGGAGTTCTCTGATTTGCCCTTTCAGTTTTTCGGAAATATGTTTGGTCATTCGCTCCCGGGCCTCCTGCGGGAGGCGCATCAGTATGGAAGAGGCCGACTGGGGGTCCAGGTGCGATGTCATTTCCCTCAGGAAGTCCTCATCGGCATCTTGGAGCAACGTTGCGGCATAGCTGATTTGCAGGGCCTTTACGACACGGACCAAAAGGGGCATAGGAAGGGATTTTAAGACCTGGGCGGCTTCTTCTTCGGCCATGCTTTCGAGAATATGGACGGCAGTTTCCAAATCATATTCAAAGAACTTTTGAACCACTGGAATTAAATCTGCATTATTTGTCATGACCACACTCCTGTATGGATGATATCCTTTAACTGATTGTAAAATGTCCTTTCTATACAGGCTCTTTTTCCCGCCAAGGATTAATCCTTTATTCTGTCCTTTTCCTCGTCCATAATCTCTTTGATATCCATGGCACGGTCGAAATTATTGATCTGCTCCAGGGAAAGGAGCAAATCCTTCATACTGTATATCTGCATCCGGCACGACTGGGTAAACAACCGGTTCACCAGTAAAAGGGATGCAATTTCCATTTCCTGTATTTTCTTCTCCGCAACCGCTTTGAGCGTGTTCTTGATAAACCGGTTGTCGCCCTCTTCGATTTGCACAAAGGTCTTCAGCAGGCTTCGGTACTGGGCTTCTTTTTCTTCCATGTTGAGGATACGGCTCATGTTGTGGTAAAGTTCTACCAGACGCTTACGGAACAATTTATACTGGGTATTCAGGTAAACATTGTCCGAGCCGTCAAACTCATCCATATTATGCCGAATACTTTTGAAGTTCTTTATGGAGTTCATCATGTTGCGCGAGGCATAAATGATTCGCTCCAATTCCTTGACCTCCGTCTCATCAAGCTTATGCATCTGGACTTGAGAATAGAAGGTAAAAATCTCAGCATGGAGCAACTTGACATTCTCATACAGGTCGTCGAGGGAACATTTCTTCTTTCTGTTGCATTCAAAGGGCAGGTCCACATCGAACACGAGCTTTTCATCGATTCGCAGCAGTCTCAGGTTGTAGAGCTGGCACTCCTGAAGCAAATGGCCGGTCTCTTTTCTTAACGCAGCGGTAGCGGCATCCGTAATTTCCGGAGGCGTCTGATCGAGATAGACGGTAAGAATGGTCTTGTAGTCCGGATAAATTCTTGTGAGCAATCGCGAAAAAGGTCCGAGGAAAGGAATAAAAAGAACGACTCCCAGGATGTTAAAAAGCGTATGGAAAAGGGCCAGCCCCATTAAACTGTCGGAACGGATATCCACGAAAATCGAAACGACCCATACCAATGCCGGGAGTCCCAGGAAGGCCACGGCGCCGGTGACGATATTGAAAATCAAATGGCTTAAACTGACCCTTTTTTTGGCTTGTACGCCTCCGATGGCCCCCAACAGAACGGTTATGGTCGTACCGATATTGGCCCCGATGACCATGGCCGCTCCGATGTTGAACGTGATCAGCCCGGTGCTCAGAGCCGTCAGCACAATGGCAATGGTGGCGGCGCTGGCCTGCATCAGGGCCGTGATAAGGGTGCCCACCAGAAGATAAAACCATAGTCCGTAATGGGGAAATTGTTCCAAACTGAAAGTTTGGGTAAAGCTTTCAACGCTTACTTTCATGAAATCGAGGCCGAGGAACAAAAACCCGAAACCCATGAGAAGTTTTATGACCTGGAAAGGCTTGGAGGCGGGTTTAAAAAAAATAAGACCGAGGGCGCCCACGCCAATAAAGGGCAGGGCAAGACTCTCAATTTTAATTTTAAACCCGATGGTGGCAATGATCCATGCCGTCAAGGTCGTACCAATATTGGACCCCATGATGACGCCGATGGCGTTTTCCATATTCATCACGCCGGCCCCCACAAAAGCCAGCACCATGAGGGAGACCGCTGAACTGCTTTGCAACAGGGCGGTGACCAGGGCGCCGCTTCCGATGGACCGCAATCTTCCATTGGTATACACCCGGATGATTCGCCTGAAAGCCCTTCCCGACAAGGCCTTTACCGATTCCTCGATCAAAAGCATCCCGAACAGGAAAATGCCCAGTCCGGCCAGTAGTTTCCAAAAGTCTAAATTGAGTGTCATGTGTTATTCCTATTGTTTGTAATACTTAACGATTTTGCTTTGAAACGAAGGTTTCCGAAGCAGGGCAAAGAGAGTTGAAATCGGTACAAGTCTGTCAGTATATAGCATAGGCTGATTCCAGGTGCAACCCATCCTCAAAAGTTCAAAATGGTTGCTCGTTTCCACCTGCTCTTCCGATATGTGGCAAGGCCCCAATCTTTGGGAAAATACCTTTATCACCAGGGGATCTGTTTTCAAAGATGAAGAGGAATTGGCGACTCCAGCCGATTTGGATTTGACTTAGTTGATAATCAAAGCTAGAATAAAGGTGTTTTCGCGTCTTAAACATAAAATGATATGAAGCATGAAAGGAGTCTATTTTATGAAACGTTTTAAGAACATTCTTTTTGTCTATGATGGTGAAAAAGAGAGCGGCGTTGCCCTTAAAAAGGCAATAAGTCTGGCCCAGGAAAACAAAGCCACATTGACAATAGTGGAAGTGCTTGAGGAATTACCGCCGGAAATACAAAGGACGGTCCAGTCATCAAAGATCGTCGATTTCCAGAAAACCGTTGAGGAAGATAGCAGGCGGGACTTAAAAGATATAATCGAAACAATTGAAAAGACTGGGATTCAGGTGAAAAGCAGAGTCCTTTGGGGGAAACCCTTCATAGAGATCATTAGGCAAGTTCTCGAAAACAATCACGACCTGGTGATGATAAGCCCCCAGAAAAAGCCAAAGCTCAAAGAAATGTTGTTCGGAAGCAGGACCATGCATCTGTTGCGCAAATGCCCATGTCCGGTGTGGGTGATAATACCGAGCCAACCTAAAAAATATGCCCGTATTCTGGCTGCCGTGGACGCTGCACCTCTTGATGAAAAAAGCGCTTCCCTCAATATCCGGATTATGGAACTGGCAACGTCGCTGGCTCATATGGAAAAATCCGAGATACACATCGTTCATTGCTGGGAACCTTATTTTAATAAAACCGTGAGAAGCCGTACTTTGATTACGGGGGAGGAAACAGACAAGCTGGTTCGTGAAGCCCGAAATACCAACAAGAGACGGATCAACGAATTGGTGGGGAAATTTGATCTCGAGGGCCTTACTCACAAGGTGCATATATTGGAGTGTAGCGGAAGAGCTAATTCCAAGCATGGTATCGAAAAAGAAAATCGAACTGGTTGTAATGGGCACAGTTTCCAGAACGGGGGTGGCCGGATTTTTCATCGGCAATACCGCCGAGAAAATTCTCAACAAAAGCTTGACTGCTCAGTCCTCGCCATTAAACCGGAAGGGTTTCAAACCCCGGTAAAACTGGGTGAATAGCCAAAAGACTCGTAAAAGGGGTTTACGTCTCCAGCGTATAGAGAAGGATGTACGGTATGAACGAAGAAAAATATTCAAGCTTGTCTGAAGACGATAAAGATCCATACATGCGGGTGCTTAACAAAGTGATCCGATGGGGCGTGAAAATTTTGGCCTTGCTCATGGTGCTCATAATACTTTGGAGCATATTTGATGTCATTTGGGTTTTCATAAAAAGGCTTAGTGAGCCACCCTTTTTTGTCTTGAAAGTCAATGACATTCTATCCTTATTTAGTGCGACCTTGGTTGTATTAATCGCAATAGAGATATTTTTCAACATCACTCTCTATCTAAGAGAAGACGTAATTCATGTTAGACTGGTCGTGGCAACAGCCCTTATGGCGATTGCTCGTAAGGTGATTGTTTTTGATTATAAAGAACTGAACCCGCAGTATATTTATGCGTCAGGGATGGTAGTCTTGGCCTTGGGCGTCACTTACTGGCTTTTGAGTAAAAAAAACCCTTAGGACGCAATAAATCTCTCGACGATGCATCATAACTTCGGGCCATTTTCGGCCGATATGAAATCACAAAAACATTGAAATAGCTCGCTATTACTTCAGCTAAGGTGGCGTACATGGCCAAAGGTCTGGCTTTATGGGTAATGAATTGAAGGTCCGGCGCCTTGGAATCGGTTGCCTTTTTTTCCTTGTTCTTTCGCTTTTTGGAAGCCTCCATCGAGCTGCCCAT
>Ga0208901_1000194_pt1 | contig 39884 bp, 30 predicted proteins | sample AntAceMetag02UKF_FD_184764 | JGI IMG/M metagenome (GOLD analysis project Ga0208901, IMG submission 184764) | Saline lake microbial communities from Ace Lake, Antarctica - Antarctic Ace Lake Metagenome 02UKF (SPAdes) (version 2) | ecosystem: Environmental > Aquatic > Non-marine Saline and...
TCTAATTTCTCTCCGAGGCGTAGGCTCACCTCTACGAGCCGGAGGCCAATTTCCAGTTTCCAATTTCTCTGCGAAAACGCGAAATCACGAAAGTGTAAACTACTTTTTGGCTTAAATGAAGGATGCCCAAAGGCGCAAAGAAAAACTATGGTCCATGGTTGAAAAACAAATGACAGAATTGGGTACTGAACAGGTTGAAATATCCGCCCACCTGAACTGGCCTCCACTCGTCCAGGGTATCCTTGTGAAAAGATACAAGCGCTTTATGGCCGATGTGAAATTGAGAAACGGCCATGTGGTCACTGCGCACTGTGCCAATTCAGGGCGTATGCTCACCTGCAGTGAGCCGGGGCGTCCTGTATACCTGTCCCGCCAGAATAACCCGAAAAGAAAATTGAAATACACCTGGGAGATCATAGACATGCCCGGTTCTCTTGTAGGTGTGAATACCATGGTGCCGAACCGACTGGTCCGTGCGGCCATCGAGGCCGGCAATGTAAAGCCGTTGAGGGGATATAGCAGTGTTCGGAGCGAAGTGAAATATGGGAAGAATTCCCGTATAGATCTCTTACTCGAAGAAGGGGAACGGAGATGTTTTGTTGAAGTGAAAAACTGTACGCTCGTCAATGCTGGGATCGCTTGTTTTCCTGATGCCGTTACAACGAGGGGATTCAAACACCTGCAGGAACTTCAGGAACAGGTTCGAATAGGTGATCGTTCGGTGATGTTTTATCTTGTGCAGCGAACGGATGCTGATCGGTTCCGACCGGCGGATCATATCGACGAAAGCTATGGAACTGAGCTCAGAAAGGCCATACGGAACGGGGTGGAAATGATGGTGTATGATGTGTCGCTGAGCCTTAAAAGCATCGCTTTGAACCAGTCGTTACCATTTGAACTCTGATAATCATCTGCGTCTATCTGCGGAAATCTGCGTCCCCTCTTTTCATGGCCTTTATTTTTTTTGGCTCATCGCGGATTAACGTGATACTTTATCAGTTGTCGAATAGACCATACTCAGATTCCAGATTCCAGATTCCAGATTCGAGGTGTCAGGTGTCAGGTGTCAGGAAAAACCGGGCCGCATTCAGCATATTCAACATAATCGCAAATAGTTATGCTTATTAGAACCAGAAAATAGGAATCCCGCTGCGGCGGGACTGAAACCTGGCACCCGAAACCTGACACCTCTGTTCCGGAAAAAGGGATTCTTCATGCTAATCCGCGTTGAGCCTTTTTTTATTTCTCTCGACTTTTATGTCTCTGTGGGAGACCTCGTGTGGGAAGTTCAGGCGCTGCCGGCCTAACCTCCGGCTTTTCTACAAGTTTATAGCCCACGGGAACCGTGAACAGACTCTTGTCGAGAGGTTTCTGTTCCACTTTATTAACAGTTGTGGTTGTGGTCCCGCCCATGATGGTCATGATAGTCATAATGGGGAATCCATCCAGTTTGTTGAGAATCCCCGACATGTTCATCAATTTGACCATCGGTGCATTCTCAAAGGCCTTTGCCATTTTTTCGTTGAAATTTTTGAGTTCTGAATACCCTTTAACATCCTTGGAAACCCAATATTCGCCTTTGGCCATCATCATCTGGACGTCATACTTCCGGCATTTATACCCCGAAATTGCCTTCGTTTCATTTGTGGAAACTATTTGTGTACTATCAGCCATCTGTTTCAGCATTTGTTTGAGCTGGGCGGTTTGGGCTTCATCCATTTCAGGTAATTTGAGCATTTCCTTAAGGTCGCTCTTGGTATACGTCTTATCTTCGGTGTTGATTTCGTAACTGGTCATTTCTGTGAAATTCAGAATGGTTATTTCGCCCTTCTTTTCCGCGCGTGAAGCATAATCCGTGATGTAAGTTTTAAGAATTTGCGATTGATCCACTTGTCCGGGAAGGCCTTTTGTAACTTCCGTGGAGTCCCAATACAAGTCAGCATAGGCCATGGGCGAGATAAAAAAGAGGAAAATCAGGGTGATAAAGACAAAAATTGTGGGATGTGTTTTTTTCAATGTGAAACTCCTTTCAGAAACCAGTTTTTGTTTATCGTTTGAAGAGTATTGTAGTAGTTTATATTAAAAGTCCTGGGATGAAAATGAAAAAAGTCACGTGGCCCACTTTTATCTGTGGATCTCCTTATTAGGTAGTAAAGAATGGCAAAAGCCAGAAAAATTATCCATCTTGATATGGATGCTTTCTATCCCTCTGTAGAGGTCCTGGACAATCCTGCTTTGAAAGGGAGGCCTGTCATCGTTGGGGGCGGAAAGGAAAGGGGTGTGGTTTCTTCTGCGTCGTACGAAGCACGGAGATTCGGAGTGCATTCCGCTTTGCCGATGGCATCTGCCATGCGTTTTTGTCCCCAGGGCATATTCCTTCCGGTAAGAATGGACAGGTACAGGGATGTTTCTCGAAAGGTCTTGAGGATATTTAAGCGGTACACGCCCCTCGTTGAGCCCCTGTCCATAGATGAGGCTTTCCTGGATGTAACGGGGTCAGAGCGCCTGCATGGAACCGCGGTAGAGATTGCTGCCCGTATACGAAAGCAGGTATTTCATGAGATCGGTCTTACCATATCCGCTGGAGTTGCGCCCAGTAAATTTGTTGCCAAGATTGCATCCGATATAAAAAAACCCGATGGGCTTACCGTGGTATCGCCCGATAAGGTCAGGCATTTCCTTGACCCGTTATCCGTAAGCAGGATGTGGGGTGTGGGAAAAATGACCCGGAAAAAGCTGCTGGAAATGAATATTCAAACATTCAGGGATTTGAGCCTGGTTCCCGTTGACGTCCTGGAAAGAAGACTGGGTTCGCACGGACGCAAAATGCATTTCCTGTCGATGGGAATCGATGAAAGGCGTGTAGAGCCCGAACACGATGTGAAATCCATTGGTCATGAGCAGACCTTTGTGGAAGATATTACAGACCTGGGGTTGTTGGAAAAGAATCTACTTCTATTGTCTGAAAAAACCGCAAGGCGTATGCGGAAAAAAGGGCTGACGGGGAAAACCGTGTCACTGAAGGTAAAGTATCATGATTTTAAACAGGTTACCAGGTCTGCAACCCTCGATAGGCATTGCGATGATGGTCCTTTACTGTATGCAGAAGCGTGCAAGCTCCTGAGAAAGACAGAAGCTGGAAAAAAACCGGTAAGGCTTGTTGGCATCTCCATGTCCCAATTCTGCGACGAATCCAGAGGAGAACAATTGTCCCTTTTTGCAAACGAATACGAGGAAGAAAAACGAGAAAGACTTCACCATGCCTTGGATTCTGTTTACCGGAGACATGGAGAGAAAAGCGTTGTCCCCGGGACACTGGTGTGAGAAGTGCAGAAGTCATTAGGCAGTAAGCAGAAGGCAGCCCTGCTTGTGTGAAACTGTTAAAGGTTTGGCTTTTTTCCTTTGCAGATTACGAGGGGTGAATAGTGGAAAACTCTTGGATTGGAAATTGAGTCCTTGAATTCCTGGAAAAACTCTTCATAGCCTCCTGGATAACCGGGGAATGTAAAACCAGATCTCTTTCCTGTTATTTGCACTTTATTTTGCCAGTTGAAGAGACTGTGATCAGACACGGAACCGCAGATGAGATTGTGGGCTGTTACGTCTGCATTTATTTCTTCATACCCCAGATCATACAAATAAGAATATAACTTAACACCGGCGTATGGGTCAAAATTGTAATTCAATGTTAAATCCTCCATAATTCCCTGGATAGCCTTTTCGAAACGAAGAGAAAAACCATGGTACCGGAGGCAGTTAGAATCCAAATCGACCAGACAAAGGATCCCACCTGGTTTCACAATCCTGGAGACGTTCTTGACAATCTCAAAGCTGTTTGAAAGAAAGTATTCAAGCACGAATCTTATCCAAACGAAATCAAATATGCCCAGATGATCAAGTGGTAAACAAATATCGCCTTGTACGTATTCTATCTCCGGTGCAAAATAATTCTTCCTGGCATATTCGATCCTGCGTTTGGAAATGTCCATGCCCATGGTTTGTGCCATTGGATTGGCTAGTTGATTCAAACAAAATGTTGTTTTACCTGCGCCACATCCCAAGTCGGCTACCCTCATTCCGGGTTTCAGACCCGCCCATATTGCCTGCCTTGTGACTTCGTTAACATTGGTTTTGAGATCCAGTCGAAGAGCTTCTTCATCACTTTCCATGAGATATTTTGATAAAGACATAATAAATCACCAAATTCATTCAGTTTTTTAGGGTTGCGTATTTTTTTCTACAATAGGGGCCAAAAAAGAAAAGTCCTTAACCACTTCCTCTTCATTCAGACTGCCTCGAATAGCAGATTTTGCATGTTTTTGGCGAAGTGCTTCGAATCGATTCCGGCCTTCAGAACCAATTGCACTTAGCATATCTTGATTATCTCCCCGGTAAATGGGCCCTGAATTATCCATAGCAAGAAACTCTTGGATTACATGATCTCGGGCTTGTTTGGAGTTCATGGTCGCATGTTGCCAATTGTGCATGTACCCGGAGAGTTCATATGCCTTTCGCTTTGCGGGCTCATATATCGGGCTCAGAGGGCTCAGGATGAAAGGAAACAGGGAGCAGGTGAGAATTCCCCCCGAATCAGCGGATTGATGGCGCCTGATAAAATCCCGAGTACGTTTGAGGCTGTCTGGAGTTTCCCCTGGAAATCCGATAATAAAGTAGCACGAGCAATTGATGCCGGCTGCCAAGAATTTTTTCAACACTGCCTCGTAAAGTTCGGGACTGGCCTTTTTGTTCATGTTAGCCAGAATACGAGGGTCTGCAGATTCTATCCCGAGCTGAAGCTCAATGCATCCTGCCTCTCGCAACAATTGCGGGTCTGCTTTCATGAGGGTGCTGGCCCGGATGAAAGTCATCCAACGGACGTCAAATTTCTCATCAATGAATCGACGGCAAACCGAGTCCAAATCCGGCTTTCCAAGTCGGAAATTGTCATCTACAAACCATACGTAACGAGCGCCTAGCCTGGATACGGCCTTGAGTTCTTCAATAAGCTGATCCAAAGGCTTTGTGCAGATCATCCGGCGGTCCTTGACAAAATTACAGAAAGCGCACTGATACGGGCATCCGGAACTGGCCTGAAGTGGTACGACACCTGAGTCGAAAACTCTTTTGGGCAATGACTCCCAGTTGATAGCACTCATATCAGGACTTGTAGTTCCATCGGTTCTCCGGGAAAAATGGTAAGTCTTATTCGTAAGGCAGGCAGAGTTGGGAAGTTCCTTGAAGTCTTGGCCCCGCCTCAGTCGCCCCAGTGCCTCTGAGAGGACATCCTCCCCTCTCTGGCTGACAATGTAAAGGTCAACGGAGGGATCATCGTCGCTGTCCAAAAATAGAAAGTCATCTTTTGCAGATGCTGATAGGTACTCTGGTTCTTTGGAGCGTTGCAGAATCAGATAAGACATGTAAACCAGCGGTCCTCCTGCAATGATATAAACATCAGGAGCCAAGTGACGAACATCATCCACGACTTTTCGCAACACTCTTTTACCCGGCATAAAAGTCGTAGAGATAACTATTGCTCGAGGCGGAGACTTGAGCAACTCTCTGAAGAAATTTTGCTCTTCGGAATAATTCTGGATAAGTTCAACTTGGAATCCCCGCTTGTTCAGGTAGTCGAACAGGTAGATGCCGTTAAGCTTGGGGGCGGAACTCCAACTCATACGAGTATCACCGACTATCGGTGTGACAATTCTGCCCTTGTTAATCGCATAATTGCGAATTAGCTGGATGTTGCCGACCCTGCCATTGAGAGTCAAGCGCAGGGGATTGCTCCCGGAAAGGCTGTCAGCCCCCGAATCGGAAATGATGATTGCATCAAGGCACAAAAGAGGCCTCCCTTACAAGTTGAGATTCAATATTTGAAAAGCGCGAAAGCCGTGCTCACGCCATGAATAGGGAATCCCCGCTTTTTCCTCCCAGTCCGGGATGAATGTCGAAACGGACTACGCCAACAGGTATTTTTCCTTCCACGGATTGGGTTACTATGGCCGTTCCCTTGTTCCCGAAGCCACCGCAAAGTTCAATCGCCTGGATACCCTCATCCATGAGCTTTTTTGCGAGTTCTGCTGCTTCCTCATAGTTTTTGACCGCGACAGTGAGGAGATCGACCATGGGTGTTTCAACCCAGGACCTGTGTTCATCAGGGTTGCCATTCGGTGCAATAAACATAAATGCTGCTTTTAATTTTGACTCCATTGTTTTCCTCCAGAATTGGTGGAGTGGTTTTTATCTTAATAGTACTTTAATTTCACCAATTCTCATTATAACTATTTTCCGTATACCCGTCCATTGATTTTATTGGAATGATCTTTCAGGATTACGCCTGATGCGATCAGTTTCCAATGATTTTCACTATTTGAAGTCCCCATCTTATCCCAGCCAATATTTCTGAACAATCCCAGAACCGCAATCCAGCCTACCCCCGGCTATATTGTGGTTTCTTTTTCCTTGACGCCCAAGTGGCATTTCTGTATGGTCGCTGCCAGAGAAAGCAAGCTTTTATCACATCACCTCACTGATCGATGATTTCATAAACATTGTCAGACATGTTACCCATCTTCATGAATGGTTAATGGTGGACTCCATGCTTTTCTGCAGCCGCCGGCCGGGTAGCGATCCTGTTGGGATGGAAAGATCGTCACGCATCGATGATGAGAATTCTCGTTGAAAAGCGTTGTCAGAATGCTGGAACGGTTTACGCCTGAACAGGATTGTCGAAATAGAATTCCTCTTTTTGGAGCGCCTTGGACGGACCGGAATGGGCTGAGAACATGGAAAACGTGCACAAATTTCCCGAATTGGGCGACAGGTACACCGGAAGCGGCGATTTTGTCGGGGAAGCACAGATCAGCCGCAAACGGTTGATCAACAAACTGAACTACATTAATTTCCAAAACAAAACCCTCCTGGTCCAGTTCCGGCATGTCAAGTACGATCGCATCGTCTCCTGTCCTGTCAAACCGCTTCCGTGCAGTGATGACGTCCTGGAATGCGTTTGGGACGGTCGAAACGGCGGTCAACCGGATTTAACTGCTTTTCGATTTCTACAGCTTTTGGTTCCCAACGGGCATCAGGTTCTGATCGTTCGGCCGGAGGTCCTCAGGATTGACGAAACCGGTATTGAGGTCATCCTTCCGGAACTATGTGTTCTGGTGACTTCCCGGAAGACGCAAAGACGCGACTGCAAGGGAATTCAAGCCCAACTGGTCCAGAACAGTACCATGTTTTACGGTGTGCTGCTCGATTTTTCCGCAATTTCTTTGCACGTTGAGCTAACAGCTTTACCACCGCAAACATTTCAATGGATCGACAACGAATCCTGCATTACCCTGATCCTCTCTAACTCGAATGAAATGCTTTATGCCGGCGAGTGTCGGATTGTCAAGCACTCCAGTGGCTTGAAAACCAGACGGTTTATCGTGGAGCCCACCGGAAGGGAGATTCAGCGACATAAACCGAAGGAATTTCGCAGTACGCGCCAGGAGCTGGTTCCTTCGCCCAATGTCATTTTCAAACATCCATTTACTGAAGAGATCATCAATCTCAAGGCGCTGGACGTGGCCGGTTCAGGATTTTCGGTGGAAGAAAACGAAGACAGTGCTGTCCTTTTACCGGGCATGGTCATCCCAGAATTGAAACTCGATTTTGCCGGGACCTTCAAGATCGAGTGCAAGGTCCAGGTGGTATACAGCCTGCTCCTGGATGAAGGCCGAGACGGTAATCGGTTAAAATGCGGCTTGGCGATGCTGGACCTGGATATTCAGGACCATACGCGCCTGCTGGGCCTCCTGCAGCAGGCCATGGACAAAAATTCCTATCTTTGCAATCCAGTTGACCTGGATGAATTATGGAACTTTTTTTTCGAATCCGGATTCATTTATCCCCAGAAATACGCCTTCCTCGAATCTAACAAAGACCAGATCAAGGCAACCTACGAAAAACTCTATACTCAAAATCCAAGCATCGCCAAGCATTTCATATATCAGGATAAAGGGCGAATTCTTGGACACATGGCCATGTTGCGGTTCTACGAAAGCAGCTGGCTGATCCATCATCATGCCGCCAATGGTTCTGCTTCCAACCGCGCCGGTCTGGTCGTATTGGATCAGATCAGTAGGTTTTCGAATTCTTCCCGTAGCCTCTATTCGATTCACATGGATTATCTGATCTGTTATTTCAGACCGGAAAACAAGTTCCCCAGCCGGGTTTTCGGAGGAGTTGCCCGTTACATCAAAAATCCAAAGGGTTGCTCGCTGGACGAGTTCGCCTATCTGCATTTCCGAAACAGTGTCTCAAAACCGACGATGTTGCCGAAGCCATGGACCTTGTCCCCAACCGATGTAGACGACCTGGTAAAGCTGGAGGCCTTTTATGAAAATGAATCCGGTGGCATCATGATCGATGCTCTGGACCTCCAGCCGGATATGGTCGGTTGCGAAGATTTGTCCGAAGAATTCCGGCGGCTCGGATTTCAGCGCGAGAAGAAACTGTTTTCACTCAAGAAGGAGAATCGCCTGAAGGCAGTTTTCATGGCGTGCATATCGAACTTGGGGCTCAATCTCTCGGACCTGACCAATTGTCTGAAGGTTTTCGTCCTGGATCCCGAAACGCTCCCCCGCGATACCCTGTATCAGGCGGTATCCGAACTTTCGGTTTATTTTGAACGCGCCGAAGTTCCCTTAATGATCTACCCGGTCTCATACGCGGACAGTGTATCCGTCCCCTATGAAAAGGTGTACACCTTGTGGGTCCTGAATACCCAGTTCGGGGATCCTTATTACAAGTACTTAAATCGGTTGTTAAGAAGCGTTCATAGCTAACCGGATGGGATGACCATTAGCTGTCCAGTTCGGCCCGAATTACCCTGGCTATGGTTTTCAAATGATACGGTTTTCTCACATAGGGCCCGGCGCCCAGGTGTTGCAGCTCTTTGACCCGGTCGGATTCGGAAAAACCACTGACGATGACGGCCTTTTGTTTTGGATTGGCGGCAATAATGTTTTTATAAGTTTCGAGGCCGTCGATTCCCGGATCCATGATCATGTCCAGAACCAGAATGTCTGCGGTCTGGGTTTTCAGGTGTTCGATCGCATCCTCTCCGCTCGGCAATGCCGTTACCGCGTAGTTTAACTTTTTGAGCATTTGGACGGCGATATCGCGCTGTTCGGCCACATCATCAATGACCAGAATCGACTCGCCACGGCCCGAATATTCCTGGGTTTCCACCAAAACCGGTGTGTCTGCCGTCAGCTGTTGGGTGATGGGGAAATAGAGCGTAAACATCGTTCCTTCTTGTTCGGCGCTTTTGACGTCAATGTATCCCCGATGATCCTTAACGGTACCCCAGATCACGGCGGTCCCCAGTCCGGTCCCGCTTTTGCCCATGACTTTTTTCGAGTAAAAGGGTTCAAAAATGCGCTCCAGGTCCCGGGGCACAATGCCGATGCCGGAATCCGCGATACTTATGGTTACGTAATCTCCTTCTTTGATCGATTCATATCCGTGAAACAATCTGTCTACATAGCGGTTTTGGGTAGTGATAACAATTCTTCCGCCATTGGGTGATGCCTCGGCAGCATTGTAAACCAGATTCATGATGGTTTTGGACAGATGCACCGGAGAACCAAGGATGTTGAAAAGATCTTTTTCAGAACAGGTTTCGACTCGAATCTCTGGATGGTAAAATAATAATTTTTCATGTTCGGGGCTTTTTAAATAGTCGCTGAGGATATCGTTCAAATTAACCACTTCGGTTACGGAAACCCCCCGTCGAGCCAGCGTCAGAAGGTCTTGTACGATGGCGGCGGCCTTTTCACCTGTTTTTTCAATGGTTAAAATTGGTTTTCGAAGTGGGCTGTCTTCAGGAATATCCATCAAAAGTAGTTCAGGATAACTGACGATGCCTGAAAGGATGTTGTTCAAGTCGTGGGCGACGCCGCCCGCCAGTGTGCCGATAGCCTCCATTTTACTGGCGCGTTGCAGGCGGGTTTCCAAATCACGTCTGTCTTGTTCTGATTTCTTCAGGTCGCTGATATCGTTACCGATACATAGGATTTCCTTTAAGATGCCATCGCTTCCAAATATTGGCTTGTAGGTCCAGGCCACCCAAACTGTATCGCCTGACTTCAATATGTTCTGGTTTTCAATAACGCCTGTTCGATCAGGGTCTTTTTTCAAGGTTTCCAGCAGGCGGTACCATTCCAAGCGGGAGACGTCGGTGCCGGGCATAATGGTTTCAACCAAATTTTTGCCTAAAATTCCGCTTTCCGGGTAACCGAAAAATTTCTGCGCGAATTCGTTAAAAAAAGAAATTCGGCCATCGGTATCGCAGCGCATGATGATGCTGTTCGCGCTTTGAACCAGATCGCGATATTTTTTTTCGTTTTCCCGGATCCGTTTAAATGAGCGGGCGTTGATAATACTGACGGCGGTTTGCGAAGCGATTCCCTGTAAAAAATTCATATCGCTTTTGGTCAGGGGTCTTTTGGAAATAAGGGTGTCCACCGTTAGAATGCCAAGAGACTCTTTTTCATATACGATCGGCACGCAAATCAGGGCATGAGCCCCCATTAGCCTGGCAAATTTAAGGCTGCGTTCGGAAAGGGTATTTTCAATTTCAGACGGATCATTGATTAAAAAGGATTTTTGATCTCTAAAAGCGATCACGAACAAACCTTTTGATTCGGGGTTATCCAAATGAAAGCTATTCTGCTTCAAAAGCGCTTCTTTGGTCTGGTCGTAACCGTAGCCAGAGATGTAGACAAGACGGGCCTTTTCTTCATCGGCCAGCATGATCATGCCGCGATCGAAATCCATACGCATTTCCATTTTTTGCATAAGTGCGGCTATCAGACGGTCGGCGTCTAGAATGCTTGCTGTGACCTGTCCGATTTCCTGAATCAACAAGGCATTGTCATGCCAGATTTCCATCTCATCCAGAAGGTCCTTGGCCGCGTCACCCTGCTTCGCAATGGTTTGAGTGAGTTCTTTTTTTTCGGTACGGGCTAATAAAAGGGAAAACAATATGAACACGCATACGGAAGTGAGCGCATAAAAAGGCCACGTTGTTGACGAGACGACGAAAAAAAGTATGACCGACAACAGCAGGCCACTAGCGAACGAATAATTGCGTAAGAGTTTCAGAGTTGTAGTTGGCGTCTTTTTCCACGAAACGATGTAATGGCACATCTCCCCGCCGCGGTGAAGGCAGACAGGGTGCTCCACCGTGGCAAAGCTTCCGGTGAAAAACTTGGCCAGAGACTCGAAAATGCCGATCCGGTTCTCACATTGGTAAGGTTTTTCGCGGATGCCCGGTTTCGGGATGGAGCTGATTTCAACGCAATTGGGTCTGAGCTTTTTAGCCGTTACCGTGGCGCCTCGGCTTAAAATCGGGTAGAGCTTTTCGATTAGAAGGTAGACTGAAACCGGCGTCATGAATCCCAAGAAATGCTGGCGAGCCGGCCCCAGACCTTCCGCCGCGGCCGTGAAACGTCCCGCTTCCCTGGCAATGCCCGGATTGCCGGTTTTGACCACTAAAATTTCATGGAAGCGGTCGACCTGATTTTGGGTAAACCAGTGCGCCGGATCCTGGATCTCATAATTCGCCATGGCCGAATAATCAAGGACTTCCTGGATGTTGATCTGCGGGTAATGCCTGCCAAGAAATTGGAGATAAGTTTGGATGACGCGGCTGCTGTATAAAGGAAGTTTGTCTGTCATTTATTCACGCTATTAATAGGTTCATGGTTAACACTTGTCATTTTTTTTCGCGAAAAGATTTGCTTCGGAGATCCGGGAATAATCGTCGGGCATATCAGGCGCGAGAAGTCTTTTTTTCATGGCGGATTGCATCGCTTTGTGTGCATCCATGACAACCGGGCCATCGAGGTTGAGACGAAGGCTGAAGCGTTCGCCCTTTCGAATATCTATTTCACGTTCTCCATCCAGGGCAAGAACCGAAGGAGAACAGGTTACCGGTATTTCCTCGCCTGATTCAAAAGATCTGCATTCTTCGATTTTTACCTCAACGATTGTTCCCGGAGCAATAGGCGCAAACACCGACCTTCCGTTCTCACCCAGTCCCAGGCAGAGTCCTAATGGGTCGTCCGGGGCAATGGAGCAGAAAACACCTCCAATGGCTGAGAGTCCAATGCTGGTGGGTTCGGCCCTGTTCAGAAAAAGTTGCCGGACCTTTCCCATCTCCCAGATGGCTCTGGATCCCACGAATGGATCATCATAGACGGCTGCGTCCACCAGGGCCATATCAAATGGCTTGCCGTTCTTAAAAACCTCCAGGCTGGTGGTGGAACAAGCGGCTTCTTCGAGAGACAACCGGTTGGTCGCCAGTAGACTGGCCGCGAGTCCGGCTATGGTTCCCTCCACCATGGTGGGAAACACGTTGTTGGTACCCGTGGAAATGGGGAGAATCGGGGTGTCTCCACATCCTTTGGCTACTGCCCGGTTGGTACCGTCTCCACCGAGGGTGATAATACACGCCACCTTGCGGTCGGCCATCATACGACCGGCACGTGTGGAATCTTCCTGGCTGTGAGTCGGTTTGAATGGGACGGGAGCGCCTTCCATGGGGTGAGGCATGCGCTCCCGCGCCCTTTCTACAATGCCAAAATAATCCTGCATGTACGTGATTCGATCAACCCCCATGGCAGCGAGTCCGAGAAGAACCCGGCGAACAATGCGCACTTTTTCCTGATTATCAAAGGAACTGCCGAAAGCGACAAGTCGCCGGATATCTTTTCCAGAGGCAGGATTAGCGATGATACCTACAATGGACAATCGACTGCTCCCCTAACCCAGAGCCTTTTTCGCGCCGGCCAGGATTTTGTCAACGCTCGGGATGTATTCTTCTTCCAGCGCTGGGGAGAAAGGAACGGGTGCGAAGGGGGCGGCAACCCGAACGATTGGGCCGTCAAGATAGTCTATGGCCTCTTCTGCGACCATGGCCGCAATCTCCGCCCCCGGGCCGGCAAATTCAACGGCCTCGTGCACGATCAAAAGATGGTGGGTTTTTTTTACCGATTCTATAATGGTTTCCCCATCGAGCGGGGACAGACACCTCGGATCAATGACCTCCGCATTGATTCCATCGGCAGCTAATTTTTCTGCAGCATCCAGGCTTCGCCACAGCATCTGAGCGGTAGCTACAATGGTGATATCCCCTCCTTCCCGTTTGATATCCGCCTTGCCTAATGGGATAGTGTAATCTCCTTCAGGGACCTCACCTTCTACTCCGTAGAGCATTTTGTGTTCAAGGAACACTACGGGATTATCATCCCGGATAGAGGTAAGCAGAAGTCCCTTTGCATCATAGGGGGTGGCCGGCATCACAACCTTGAGTCCCGGTACATGCATGAACCAGGCTTCAAGACACTGGGAATGCTGGGCGGCTGCCCCTATGCCGCCCCCGCAGGATGCCCGGAGGGTCAGGGGAATTTTCGCTTTTCCGCCGAACATGTATTTCATTTTTGCCGCCTGGTTGAAGAGCTGATCAAAAGATACACCAATGAAATCTACGAACATGAGTTCTGCTACGGGTCTCAGCCCTGCCGCTGCGGCCCCAACCGCACAGCCGACAATAGCGCTTTCGGTGATGGGTGTGTCAATGACTCGTTTTTCTCCATATTTTTCAAAGAGGCCCTGGGTGACGCCAAAGCATCCCCCAAAGCATCCCACGTCTTCTCCTATAATGAACACATTCGGATCCCTTTCAAGTTCCATGTCAAGGGCGTTGTTTATCGCTTGTAAAAATGTCATTTTCGGCATGCTCAAATCCTCCATTTTCAGAGCGTTCAAAAGTGGAACCAGGGCAAATTATCAAACCGTGTAGACGTCGGTTGTCAGTTCTTCCGGTTTGGGAAACGGACTTTCCTCTGCAAATTTGACGGCTTCATCGAGATCGGAAACTATGGCCCCATCAATTTCGTCCATTTGTTCCTGGGTAAGAACATTCATGGAAAGGAGCTTTTCCGCAAACCTGGCCACAGGTTCTTTTGCCATCCATTCGGCGACTTCATCCTCCGGTCTGTAGACGCATGGATCTCCTTCAAAATGCCCTTTATGACGATAGGTTTTACATTCGATAAGGGAGGGCCCTTTTCCTTCTCGGGCGGCTTTAATCGCCTCTGCCGCTGCTTCGTAGACGGCTACGACGTCGTTTCCATCTATCACCACGCCGGGAATGTCATAGGCAGCGGCTTTGTCGGCCACATCGGAAACTTTCATGGATTTGTTTGTGCAGCAGGAAATGCCATACAAGTTATTTTCATTGACGAATACGACAGGCAGGTTCCATGCGGAAGCCATATTCATAGCCTCAGCGGTTGTTCCCTGATTTGATGCTCCATCTCCGAAAAAGCAGACAGAGACATTATCCGTATTCTTGTATTTGGTAGCGAAACCGGCTCCCACTGCGAGCGGTGCGCCTGCGCCTACGATTCCGTTGGCGCCTAAAATGCCCAGGTCCAGATCGGCGATATGCATGGAGCCGCCTTTTCCCTTACAATACCCCGTCGAGCGACCGAAGAGTTCTGCCATCATCAGTTTGATGTCTCCGCCTTTCGAAATGAGGTGACCGTGACCGCGATGGGTGCTGGTGATATAGTCAGTTTTGCGAAGGGAGGCGCTCACGCCCGAGGCTATGGCTTCCTCCCCTATATAAAGATGGACGAAGCCTCCGAATTTTCCTGCGGCAAACAGTTCAGAGACCCTTTCTTCAAATAATCGAATCTTTTTCATGGTTGTGTAAAGACTGATCAATGTTTCATTATTCAGTTCCATTTCTTGAGACCTCCGTCTATCTTAAGTTGATTTTCATCCAGAAATGACCTTTTTAAACTTCAAATTAGATGTTGCGCATTGAACGCCGATATAGGACTATATTATGAGTATCAATGTCAATACCTTAATGGTCGGATTCTTGAAAAGGGGAGAGTAGATCCGCAACACACAATCTGAGATACTATACCATGGAGATACATGATGAAAAAAAATGTCCGAATCCAACGAGATCAAAATGGCATTCCTCATGTGGAGGCCGAAACCCTGAATGATCTGTATTGGGGGCAGGGATATGTTCACGGAATTGACCGTGGCCTGCAGATGGCCTTGATGAGAATTTTAGGGCAAGGCAGGGCCTGCGAACTGCTGGATGCAAGTGATGAAAGCTTGGGTATAGATACATTCTTTCGAAAAATGAACTGGCGTGGCCATGTCAGAGAACAAGAAGAAAAACTGTCTCCGGATACAAAAAGCTGTCTGGATTCCTATTCCGATGGCGTTTCGGTTGCTATGGAGAAACGGTTTCCGTGGGAGTTGAAGATGATAGGATGCCGTTATGAAGCCTGGCGAGCGGAGGACAGCATCATGATGACGAGAATGCTTGGATATCTTACCCTTGCACAATCCCAGGCCGAAACGGAGAGGTTATTTGTGGAGATGGTCCAGGCCGGGGTGGAAAACAAAAAGCTGGAGGAGCTTTTTCCCGGGATTCTGGAAGGGTTTGACAGGGAACTGATTCAAAAGATGTGCCTCAATGAGAGAGTTGTTCCTACCCGCCTGCTCTGGAATCTCGCCGTACCGAGGATGATGGCCTCCAATAACTGGGTCATTTCCGGCAAAAAAACCGCATCGGGAAAACCACTGTTATCAAACGATCCGCACCTGGAAACGAACAGGTTGCCAAACGTGTGGTCTGAAATCGTTCTCGCGTGTGGGGACCGCTACGCCATGGGTGGGTCCATGCCTGGATTTCCGGGGATTTTGACCGGCCGTACGGGAGATGTTGCCTGGGGCGTAACGTACGCATTCATGGATTCTGTTGATTCGTGGGTGGAACGGTGCAGGGATGGCAAATATTACCGGGAGGCAGGAGAAGAATGGGTTCCTTTTTCGGTACGGAAAGAGACAATCCTTCGCAAAAGAAAAAAGCCGGTGGATATCATCTTTCACGAAAACCTGCATGGCGTTCTCGACGGAGACCCGGATAAGGAAGGTTCTTACCTGGCCACATGCTGGGCGCCGACCCGGTCCGGCGCCCAAACCATAGAAAGCATTCTGGGAATGTGGGATGTGAAAATCACAGAAGAGGCCATGGATCTCCTTGGGCAGGTGGAAACGGCCTGGAATTTTGTGATTGCGGACAAAAAAGGAGATATCGGTTATCAAATGTCCGGACTCATGCCGAAACGCCGTGAAGGAGTCAGTGGTTTTGTTCCACTTCCCGGATGGGATGAAAAGAATGACTGGAACGGATTTGTGGGGCATTGTGACCTTCCGAGGGTTATAAACCCGGACAAAGGGTTTTTTGCCACGGCCAACGACGACCTGAATCGCTACGGCAAGGTAAGTCCCATCAATATGCCGATGGGTTCATACCGGGCCGATCGGATTAACGACCTTCTAAACCGGGAAAAACCGTGGTCTCCGGAAGATATGTTCCAGATGCATTTTGATTGTTATTCGATCCAGGCTGAAAAATTCATGAAAATCTTGAAGCCGCTTCTTCCCCAAACGGAACAGGGAACAATCCTTGCCCGTTGGGATTTTTGCTACGACAGGGATTCAAAAGGCGCATTTTTGTTTGAGGCCTTTTATGCAGCGCTTTATGGCGAAGTCTTTGGGAAAAACGGTTTTGGAGAGGAAACCTGTGATTTTCTGCAGAAGGAGACCGGAGTTTTTATTGACTTCTACAGAAATTTCGACCGAATCCTCCTTTCAGAGAACTCTTGCTGGTTCGGGAATGAAAGCCGGGAAGAGATATACCGAAAGGTAGCAGCAAAGGCCCTGGATATCCCCATTCGTTCCTGGGGAGACACACGCCAATTTGTTATGAAACATATCCTCTTCGGGGGGAAACTGCCCAGGTTTCTGGGGTTTGACAGGGGACCGATAGTCGGAATAGGAAGCAGGGCAACTATACACCAGGGACAGATCTACCGAAGTGAGGGAAGGGATACCACATTCATGCCTTCCTACCGGATTGTCTCTGATCTGACCACGGAAGAATGTCGTACGAATCTGGCTGGTGGCCCAACGGACAGAAGGTTTTCCCGGTGGTATATTTCCGATCTTAAAAACTGGATGGCCGGCAAATACAAGACGCTGACCGTCCATGGGGATGGAAAGAAACAGCGATTTCCATGAATAGGCTTGGGACAATCATCCGGCCCTTTCAAGGTTTTTATTAAAACCAATCAGGGTTTTATGTTTGAAAATGGGGTTCTAAAGCCATAGGTGTCAGGTGTCAGGTGTCAGGAACTTAACAGACAGAATTGCTTTATTCCTGAACACTGACACCTGACACCCAAAATGATAATAATGGGTTATAAGTCACGTCTTGGCACCAAATTATGAACGGTTTAAAACCTACCTTGAATCAGCTTTCGACAACCATCCAGGTCGAATAGGGGTTATTGTCAAAAATCATTTAAATCCAGGCCGGTCATAATGTTCAGGACGCCGGTCGTTATGGCCATGTCCACGACGGTGAATTCCGACATGGGAACCAGTTCATGGGCATCAATATACCTTCGTAGAATGGGATAGGGGTCCACGGAGGTATAACTCTGCGGATAACTGTTTTTGTCGCTCTGGGTTGCTGCGTAATAGGATTGTCCATTGCTCATATGAGCAAATACGCCGAATACGGGAATGCCCGGCACCGGTTCTTCCACCTGATCGTATACGGATATCTTGTGAAGGGGATCCCGTGGATATTGCTTTCCAACACCCGTAATAAAACTCAAAGAAAGGGGATTGGCTCCCATTTGAGCATCCAGGTTCAAGGCTGCAGCTACGAGGTATTTCTTTTCACGAGTAAGGGTCCATACCTGCAGAAGGGGAAATGCATACTCCATACTCTGGGTAAAAGCCCCCCAGCCAATCCAGTCGGGGACATCAAGCCTGGCGCCATTATGGTAGGGGTTCCGTTGTGTAAACTGCACGATGTTTTCGGCATTCTGAATAAGTTTTTCTGCTATTTCGGCCTGTATCCCCACATTCGCATCCCTGTGGCAGGATCTTAAATAGGCCCAGTAGGCGCTCTTATAATGATGTTGCCAGTTGTTCCAACCGGACGTATGGCTGTTTGTGTTCCACCATTGTTCGAAGAAATGTCTGTATTTCTCCTTTCCTGTTGTTCGATAAAGTTCCGCCGCAGCCCATAACCGATTGTCCGCATCATCTGTGTCATTGTATTCACCGGTTCGTATGCCGGTTGGGTTGTGAAACCCTTTCTCCGGCGTTGGTTCCGGGTGGTTTTCAAGAAAAGTCCAGGCCAGTTCGGCCCGGCTCAAATAGTTGTCTGCAAGTAGGACATCAAAAGTGTGCCAGAGTCTTGCCGAAGACGAGAGGATTGCAGCCGCAATAGCCGTATCGTGCGTGGTTTTTTCATAAATGAAGCGTGGCCCTTCCTGTTCATGGGGCATGCCTGAAAACCAGGTTTCAGCTGTGAGCTTATGGTATACGCCGCCATCGGGCGCCTGCATTCTGGCGATCCAGTCAATTTCCCATCGGGCTTCATCGAGGAGATCCGGGACCCCGTTTCCGCTTTCCGGAATATTCCAGTCGCCGTCGTTGAAAGATGCCGGAGACATATCGTAGGCGGTAAGGAGGAACCAAAGGGCGACGGCTCCTGTCGGCAGATATTTTCCGTAGTCACCTGCGTCATACCAGCCCCCGTGAGCATCAAACATCTCCCCAGGTGTTTCACCGTTATAAAGGGGGCTCCCGGTGAGGGAAGAATGGAATGCTGCATCAATCTTTCTGCCTTTGGGATCGAATTCATGACTCAAAGGCCGTGAAAATTGTTCTTCTGCCCACGGTGGTTCCAGAGCCATGCCGCTTCTCTGATAGTACAGTCCTCGAGCCGCAGTTTTTGCGGCATGGGCAAGGGAATCTTCTCCGATGCTAAAAGGATGAGACAGACCCACTCCGGGGATATAGGCTTCGTATGTGCCGGGAGATGTAAGGGAAGAAAAATCAAAGGTATAGACATCTTCCCCGGAGAGAACCCAGTTGGCAGCCCTCAATTCCAGGGGGACGGAGAATACCATCCGGCCTGTATACACATCACGAATCGAGGCATTGGGTGAAGAACCGGGCATGCGCATCGCTCCATAGGGGAGTGCGCATAGGCCGTAGAGGTTTTCCAGACAGACCCCCGTCTCCTTTTTCCAGGAACCGGCGGTTTGTTCCAGATAGAGGCCGTTCTGACCAACGGCCCAGACTGCCCGTGCATGTTGCCTGGCGAGTGCAGAAATGTTACTGGTAGACGCGGAGGTCTGAATCTCAAAGGGCGAACTGCCGAAGCCACTTTTTCTCCACAAAAGACCGCCGTTTCCTGCTATCCAGATCTGCCCGCCCGGGTCACAGATCACCGCATTCAGCGTTAAGGAAGTGGAAGGCGTTTCATCATATGAAATCCATTTCCCATACCGGTGAAGGAGCACGGAACCGCTTTTTCCGGAAGCCCAGAGCCAGTCCCCGTGGGGGCCGCCGATTGCATGGAGATCTTCCTGTATGGGAGTCTCATCCATTGACCATTGACCGTTTTCCCATTTCAAGATGGTTCCCCCATCTCCTACGGCCCACGCCATATCCTCGGCCCCTGCCCAGATTCCCCGCAATGTCTGCCTTGTGGGCGTAGACATGATTTCAAGGGTTTCATTTTCGATACGGATAGCCAACCCGTTTTCGCCACTGATCCATCCAATATTGCGGGGACCGAAATGGATGGCCAGAAGGTCTTCCGTCACGGGGGAATCGATTTTATCCCATGAGGATCCGTCCCATCGAAGAATAGTTCCCCCGTTTCCTACGGCCCAGGCCCTATTTTTTCTGATTGCGGCAACGGCCCTGAGAACGCTGTCCACGGGAGATGTCTCTTTTCGCCAACCGGCCTTGTCGCTCCAGCGAAAAATAGCTCCCCCATCTCCCACAGCCCATCCGTCTCCTCCAAGGTCTCCAAAAAAGCCACCCGCATAGCCTATTTTCGGGCCATCGGGCAGATACCCCGCCTGGTTGGTTTTGATGTTGTGATTAAGAAGAGAGAAATCGTCATACTGGAACAGGTGCCGGCTGGGTTTTATTGTGTTGCCTGAGGCGTCCCGGATGTTTTCGACTGTAAGGGAATATTCTTCGCTGTTTAGGAAAGGGTCTTTGAACTCTAAAAAGACCTCCCATCGCATGATGGGCGTCTTACTTTCAGTAAATCCTGTAACCCTGAAATGGATCCCTGTGTCTATGGGATGTTGCGGACTTATATAGGCGGGGTCCGAACTACTGGAAAGGGTGTAGTTGGCTGGATCGCGAGCATCCGATTCGTTGTAGCGTTTATCAAATCTGAGCCTTAAAACCGTATTGTTTTCTGGAAAAGGGGCATCTTGCTCCGAAAAGAGCAGCTCAAGAGGCGTAATGCTTTTCAGGATAATATTGTCTACATAAAAGGTCCGATTTTCTGCATCTTTGTTCCAGGTTATCTTTTCAACGTTTCCTAATGACCAGTCAGGTGTTTTCAGCGCTTTCAGAGGAACCGTTACTTTGTGCCACGTGTTATCAAGGATTCCTTCGTCAATATAATCCCGTATGAAAACCGTATTACTGCTTCGATCCCAGGTCTGAAGATTGAAAGATGGATTCCCCGGATCCGCATCGGGACTGCGAAAATCAAACTGTATAACATCATAGGCCGTGAAATCACGACGATTTTCTCCACCGCAATAAAAAACGACAGCCGGACTGTGCCACCTGTCCGGTGTGAGCTTCAGGGCATTGGTTTCATTCACCCCTTCGAAATTAACCAATTCACTGTATTTCAGACAATCAACTGCATAGAGATCTTCAAATAAAATATACTGGTTTGTTTGAGAGATCGATGGATCTTCCCCAAAACTGATATCTGGTAGGCAGAAGACAAATGCAACGAAAAGCAGCAGCAGAAAATGTTTCAAAACAGGGAATCTATACCCCTGTGTTTTACGGATTTTGAATGGCATAGCGTCTGCTCCTTATGAAACATGATAAAATCCAGTTGACAAAGAAATGACAAAGAAGGTAAAAGGGGATAAATTTCTATATCCCGACAATTTGCCCCGTTTTCATTTTCAAATATAAGGGTAGAGCCTTTCATTTTCAACCAACGATTTTAGATCGAAGTTTTGAACCTACTTAAAAGATGCAATTAGCGGTTAGCCGTTAGCTGTTAGACGTACAAAATAAGTTACTTACCGTGCAATAGGTTCGCATCAAAAAGCGAGAACCTCAACATGGGAAAAAGTCATCAAGATGCTTGATATCTTTAAGCTAATGGCTATGTAAAAACTAATTGCAGCTTTTAGGTCATACTTGAAAAATTCTTTTGTCGTAGCTTGATAACCGGAGGAACGGAATATGAGTGAGAAAGCGGATATCAAAGTGTTGCTCGTTGATGATGAAGAAACGCTTCTGGAATACCTTTCCAAGCGTCTTCTGAGAGAAGGATTTACTGTAAAAGCCACATTCTCAGGAGAAGAGGCTGTTGCAGTAGCTGATGAAAATGCTTTTGACGTGGCAGTAGTCGATTTGAAAATGCCGGGAATGGATGGCGTTGAAACGCAAAAGCAGTTGAAAAAAATACAACCTTACCTCCAGTGCATTGTGCTTACCGGACACGGGGCAATCGACACTGCTCTTGAAAGCGGACGGCATGAAGCCTTTGAGTATCTTCTCAAACCAATCGAATATGACACACTTGTGGGGACTATAAAGAAAGCTTACGAGCAGAAAACACAGGTCCAGAATGCCAAGTTCCGGGAAGAAGTGGAAGATATTTACAGGTCTGGCCGTGGGGCCAGAGGAATTAAAAAGGCTATCGGTAAATTAAGAAACATTTATGGAATCGACTGATCACCAACAGCAGCCGAAGGAATTTCCCCGGGAACTGCCTGAATCGACTTTAGGACCGGCAGCTGCGGGGGAGCTACTTCAATGCGTTTTGCAGAATACCAACGACCTGGTATTTGTCACGGATGCCGATGACATCATCGTATCGGTCAGTAAAACGGCAGAAGAAATTCTTGGGTATGAAAGGGAGAAGATCAGAGGGCAACATCCGAAGGAATTGGCCGGGGATTCTGAGGAATTTGAAAGAATGACGGCGGTCCTTTTTGAGGAAGGCACGGTCAACCGCTCAGATTTTCCCTTCCGTCATGCGGACGGGCACCTTGTGTATTGTGATGTCTCTTTCGTTGCGCTCAAGGACGCAAAGGGAACATCTACAGGCTGCGTTGTGATCGCCCGGGATATTACGGAGTGGAAAAACTTTCAGGAAGAGTTGATAAGAGTCGATCGTCTCGCGGAGGTGGGACGTACGGTTTCAGGGACTGTTCACGAAATCAACAATCCCCTTGCGGTTATTAACGAAATTTCCGGATGGATGGAAGTTGTTGTATCCGATTCGGAAGGATTGAACGAGGACGACAGAGCTGACCTCAAAACGTCCATTGCGAAACTGCTTGAACAGGCAAGCCGTTGCAGGAATATTGCACGTCAGATGCTCGGTTTTGTGAGAGATACGGGGCCTTCCGGGGATTCGTTCGACCTGCACGAGCTTTTGAAAAATTCAGTGAGTTTTATTTTTCCGGAACTTAAATCCAAGGATGTGGAGGTGCTTTTCGATTTAATGGAAGGCCCGCTTCAGATGCACTCGGAACCAAGAATGTTGGAACAGGTTTTTGTAAACCTGCTCACCAACGCCATTCACGCCATCGACGAAAAGGGCGACGGCGCCGGTAGCATACAGATCAACACCAGACTCGAGGAAACGTCGGTAGTGATCTCCTTTGTTGATAACGGTACTGGAATCGCCCCAAAAGACCAGAAGAAAATCTTTGAACTTTTTTATACTACCAAGCCTTCCGGAAAAGGGACCGGTTTAGGCCTGCCCATATGCCGGAATATCATCCATAAACTTGGGGGCGCTATTCATGTGGAAAGTGCTTTCTGGAAAGGCGCCACTTTTGTAGTTCGCATCCCTCTCCGTAGATAGGGAACTTTTTAACCAATTAGTGAGGATGGAACAAGAGCCAATTAGTCAATAAACCGCTATCAGATAATTCGAAAAGCAGATCGTTCAGAAGAACAGCCATTTCATTTTGACCTTTGGAAGGGAGGACTTTTGTGGACACTCGCGCCGGTATGAAGATGCCCGATGAATTACGAGGCACTCCCAATAAACGGCAGGTCAACAACGCTTCCCAAAGAAAAAAAAGTTTTCCGTTCACCCACCTTGCAACCTTTCTTATACTTTTCAGCCTCTGGCTTATTCTTTCAGGCAAATTTGATCTTTTTCATTTGAGTCTTGGCCTCATTTCGTGCGGTCTTGTTACCTACATTTCCGCAGATCTCTTATTCCCTGAAGGTCTCCCAAAAAGGGGCATCCGGATCTGGATAGGGTTCCTCAAATATGTACCCTGGTTGCTGTACCAGATTACGCTCGCGAACCTGTACGTTCTCTACCTGACCTTCCATCCGAAAATGCTGGATATTCTTGACCCCAGAATATTTAAATTCAAGAGCAATTTAAAGGGCGACCTGGCCTTGGTTACATTTGCAAATTCAATTACCCTGACTCCGGGAACCATTACGGTAACGGTCTCAAAGGATGGAGATTTTCGAGTTCATGCCATTGACCGGAAATCGATGGAAGGGGTTCCCGGCGAGATGGAAGGGCGAATCGCGCGGGCGTTTGGGGAGGAAATCTAACACCTAAAAGCTGCAATTAGCTTTTAGCTATTGGCCGTTAGCTTAAAGGATTCAAGCATTTAAATCTTTAGCGGTTAAGTGGTTGTTATGGTGTGATTTTGGTAAGTCACATGGGACCAAAACCAGAACCCTTGAACCCTGAACCCTGAACCCTTGAACCTGAAGCTTTTGGGTTGAAGAACAGTTCTTGTCCAAAATGTTGCCTCATAATACATCATAATTTACGAGGTCTGAATGGTTACTATCTTTTTGTATTGCGGAATTTTTATCAGTTGCCTGATGGTGCTTTCCCTGTACCGTGCCGTTTTCGGTCCAACTGTCCTTGATCGCATGATAGGTGCGAACGCCATCGGGAGTAAAACCGTTGTTTTATTAATCCTGATCGGTCTTCTTTATGAACGGGTGGATATGTTCGTAGATATCGCCCTTGCATATGCCATGTTGAACTTTATTGCGGTACTTGCCGCTTCGAGATATTTCCAGAAACGAAAGGGCCTTTTCGAAAAAATGGAGTAATGATTACTGTCCCAAAAGGAGGATTTTGGATGGATATCCTGACTATTTTTCTTTTACTGTGCGGTCTGGTTTTTTTCGCGGGTGGGGCGGTGGGTATCCTTCGGTTTCCTGATTTTTATTCCCGTCTTCATCCCGCGGGTAAGCTCGATACTATGGGATCCCTTCTCATGATGACAGGCATCGCACTATTTAACTTGCACCATTTTTCCCTCGCGAATATCTTCACCAGCGCGAAAATTATTCTCATAGTCGTTTTTGTTTTCATATCCAGCCCCACAGCGATTCACGGTATTGTGGATGCAGGGGTGAGGGCTGGTCTCTCGCCCTGGGAAAAAGGGGATAAGAGGAGATAGCCTTTATGATTTGGGAATTGGATATGATCATTCTGGCTCTCGTAGTCATAGCGGCTCTGGGTGCTATCAGTATCAAGGACCTGCTTGGTGCGGCGATTCTCTTTGGCGCCTACAGCTTCATGATGTGCCTGCTCTGGGCAATTATGGGTGCAGTTGACGTGGCTTTCACCGAAGCCTCTGTCGGGGCAGGCGTCAGTACGGTTTTTTTCGTGGCGGCGGTTTTTCGAACAACCAGAAGGAGTAAGGATTGAAAATATTCGGGCTCATTGCAGTGGGGTTGACAGGCCTGCTTTTGATTTATGCCACGGATGATTTTCCCCGCTGGGGGGATCCTGCATCGCCGGCCAGCACCTACCTTTCAACCAGGTACATCGAAAAAACTATGGAGGACACCTCCGTTCCCAATATTGTAACGGCGGTTCTGGCTGATTATCGGGGTTTCGATACCATGTTTGAAACCACGGTTATTTTTTCGGCTGGCGTTGTCTGTTTTTTTCTCTTGCGGATTTTCAAAAATAAATCTGATGAGGAAGGATTGTTTCGACACAGGACGACCGGTATTACACTTCGAATCAGGGGTGTTGAAAAAATCTCCTATTCCATGGGGGAATTCGATCGTATTGACAAACACTGGACGCCGCAGGATTTGATTATTACCACGGCTTGCCGACTTTTGATTCCCTTTATTCAGTTGTTTGCCCTCTACGTAATCGCCCACGGTCATCATAGTCCCGGTGGGGGGTTTCAGGGAGGAGTTATTTTAGGATCCAGTATCATCCTTCTGGCCATCTCACACGATCTTCGCACAGTTCTCATGAGAATCAGCGAAAAAGAGGCCGGACTACTGTGCGCCATCGGTGTTTTTCTCTATGCGGGGACAGGTGCGCTATGCTTGCTTCTTGGAGGAAATTTTCTGGATTACAGTGTTCTCTCAAAGATTCTTCCCCTTGATCCGGTTTCTGCACGATCCTTTGGAATACTCATTGTTGAGGTGGGCGTTGGAATTGCTGTTATGGGAAGTATGGTCTGGATATACGGCAATGTTTCTTCAGCCGGCAACTACAGAGAGGGACTTTAAAAAGTAGGCAGTAAGTAGTAAGCAGTAGGCAGTAGGGGACAGCCAGTAGGCAGTGTGCGGTAGAGAGTAAGCAGTAGGTAGTAAGCAGTAGGCAGAAGGGAGTGTAGTTAGAAACTTTCATGCCTTCCCCATTTTTCGGCTGGGGTAGATCGAGAAAAAAAGTTTTGGGTCTTGAGGTAGTATGCTTAAGGAATCCCGATGGTGTGCGACTGCCTACTTCTTACTGCCTACTGAACTTTCACGTGAGGTCCTTATGGATGACATCATTCAGACTGTTATCGGCAAATACAATTACTGGATCTATATCACGCTCATGATGATCGGGTTTTATGCCATTATTGCGAAAAACAACCTGGTCAAAAAAATCATTGGCGTCAATATATTTCAGACAGCAATCATTCTGTTTTATGTCTCCATCGGGGCAAAGTGGGGGGCTACGATTCCCATCCTGAAGCACGGACACGGAGAAGAGGTTGCGGGGGCCGCAACCCATGCAGTACGGGCCGTAGACTATATCAACCCTCTTCCCCATGTGCTTATGCTTACGGCAATTGTCGTTTCGGTGGCCACCCTCGGGGTGGCCCTGTCCCTGGCAATTCTTATTTATAAGCGGTACAAAACCCTTGAAGAAGATGAAATTCTAACCCGGATCAGGGAGAAATGAGCCAACACTATCCAGCACTTCTTATTGTCGCGCCGTTGCTTTCAGCCTTTGTGATCAGCGCCGCCGGATGGATAAACAGGAAATGGTGCTTTCCTGTCGCCGTTGCAGCGTTGACAGTTTCAACCTGGTCTTCCGTGGCCCTGCTCTTGCGGGTGATGAAGGAAGGCGTGATCGTTTATCACCTGGGCGGATGGGCGCCGCCATGGGGAATCGCCTACTACGTGGACTATCTGAACGGACTCATGCTGCCGGTAATCTGCTTCGTGGCACTCATAAATCTGATTGCAAGCAAACGAAGTGTTGAAGATGAGTTTGAGGAGAAAATCGGGGCATTCTATACCTTGTACGTGCTGATGTTCAGCGGGTTGCTGGGTATCGTTATCACAGGCGATGCTTTTAACCTGTATGTTCTTCTTGAAATTGCAGCCCTCACCGGTTACGGGCTGATCGCCATGGGAGATGAGCGGGCGCCTCTCGCAACTCTCAATTACCTCTATATGGGAACTATCGGTGCTTGCTTTTACCTCCTTGGAGTAGGATATTTATACATCATTACCGGTTCACTGAATATGGTGGATATCGCCAATATGCTCCCGCCCCTGTATCATTCTAAAACCGTGCTCATGGCCTTTGTGATTTGTATGGTAGGTGTTTGGCTAAAGATGGGGCTTTTTCCCCTTCATGCGTGGCTGCCCAACGCCTACACCTACGCACCGTCCGCTTCAAGCAGCCTGATCGCGCCGCTCATGACCAAGGTGATGATCTACGTGATGATTCGTCTCATGCTCACCGTTTTTACTCCGTATTATGTGTTTGATATCCTGGATGTAAGCGATTCCGTAGTGTGGATTTCAACTATTGCCATCGTCATGGGGGCTGTTCTGGCCCTGCAACAGAAAAATCTGAAGAAAATGTTAACCTACATCATCATTGCGGAAGTCGGGTATATGGTGGGGGGCGCCTGGCTTGGAAACCGTGATGGTTTGACGGGCGCCATTTTGCATATCATGAACGACGCCGTTATGACACTCTGTGTATTTCTTGCGGTTGGAAACCTGGTCTATAAACTGAAAGGATGCGCTTTTACAGACCTGACCGGCGCATTTCGAAAAATGCCTCTTACCATGTGGAGTCTTGTGGCGGGCGGGCTTTCCATCATAGGCATCCCCCCTACCTGCGGATTCTTTAGTAAGTGGTACCTCGTTTCCGGCGCGATCAAGGCCGGGCATTACGGGTTTATGGTGGCTTTGCTGTTCAGCAGTCTTGTGAATGTGATCCTCTTTTTCAGGATCATTGAGATCACCTATCTTGAACCTTTTGAAGAACACTCCGCGCATGGTCACCATGGGAAGAGCATTGATGAAGCCCCCTTGAGTGCGCTGATTCCGCTTTTGATTGTCGCGGCAGGGATCTTTGTCTTAGGTTTTTTTACCTCAGATTTCGTGACGTTTATCATCCAGTTTGCTGTTCCGAAAGGGATTGTGTAAGGGCAGGGATCAGCCCTTTCAAGGTGCTTATTAAAATCAGGCAATAGTCAGGATTTTATGTGTGAAAATGGGGCTCCAAATCCGTAGGTTTCAGGTGTCAGGTGTCAGGCACTTTATAAATAGAATTGCTTTATTCCTGAAACCTGAACACTGACACCTGAAACCAAAAATAACAATAATCGGTTATAAAAACTCACGTCCTGGCTCCAAATTATGATGGTTTAGAAGTCACCTTGGAAGGGCTGGGGCAGGGATTGCAAATTATGATCTGATGCGACCACTTAACGACTCAACTACTTAACCATTAACGAGGTCTGAATGGAGACCATAACCTCCATAAAACCGCTGTTAGCCGTACTTGTTTCTCTCTGTGTGGTTCCGTTTCTCCTGGCTAGCAAGAAGCCGAATATCAGGGAAGGCTGGACTTTTTTAGCGGGGGCCGTGAAACTCCTGATTGTTGCCTCTATGGTCCCCGTGATCCTGAGCGGAAAAGAAATCATCTTTAACGTGTATGATGTGATTCCGGGGGTCGGAATTGCATTCCGGGTCGACGCCCTTGGAATGCTCTTTGCGCTCGTTTCTTCTTCCTTATGGATCATTACAACCATTTACTCTATCGGGTATATGCGGGGGCTAAAGGAGCATGGTCAGACGCGGTATTACTGTTTCTTTGCACTGGCGCTTTCTGCAACCATAGGTGTTGCTTTTGCCGGCAATCTCCTGACCCTTTATCTGTTTTACGAAATGCTGTCTCTCGCGACCTATCCCCTGGTGACCCATCATCAGGATTTGGAGGCTAGAAGCTCTGGAAGGAAATACCTCCTGTATATCGTTGGAACATCTATCGGCTTTCTTCTCCCCGCCATGCTGATTTCCTATGACCTGGCCGGTACCTTGGAGTTCTCAAGACAGGGATTCCTGGCCGGAAGAGGGTCGGGAAATCTGATCGGGATCCTGATGATCATGTTCCTCTTCGGGTTTGCGAAGGCCGGGATCATGCCTTTTCATTCGTGGCTTCCCGCGGCCATGGTAGCCCCCACTCCGGTCAGTGCCCTCCTGCATGCCGTAGCGGTGGTGAAGGTTGGGGCTTTTTGCATTGTGCGGGTACTTACGGGAGTGTTCGGAACGGATCTTCTGGGGTGGCTCCATCTGGGGCCGGTGATCCTTTTTGTTGCATCGGCAACCATCCTCATCGGATCGTTGATTGCCCTTTCACAGGACAATCTGAAAAGACTTCTTGCCTTTTCAACGATCGCCCAATTGTCGTATATCGTCCTGGGCATCGGCTTGCTGTCCCCAAAAGGGATGACGGGGGGGATGGTCCATATCGCAATGCATGCATTTGGAAAAATTACCCTTTTCTTCTGCGCCGGCGCCATTTTTGTCGCCACCGGGAAAAAGAACGTCAGCGAAATGAAAGGGATCGGGAGGAGGATGCCGCTCACCATGGCGGCTTTCTTCATCGGAGCGTTGAGCATTATCGGCTTTCCCCCCTGCGGGGGCTTTATCAGCAAGTGGTACCTTGTTTTGGGTTCCCTGGAAGCGCACCAGATGTCTGTGCTTGTAGTACTTTTGTTCAGCTCGCTACTGAATGCGGCCTATTTCATGCCGGTTGTTTACAAGGCTTTTTTCTGTATACCGGAGGAAGCCATGTTTGAAAGCAAGATCAAGGAAGCCCCCCTGTTTTGTGTGCTTCCTCTTGCCATTACAGCTTTTGTCACTATTGGGCTTTTCTTCTTTCCACAGCCTTTTCTGGAGCTCGCCACCATGGCTGTGAATAAAATTCTGGGGACATGAAAATGCATGCGGATAAATCTTTAGGGAGTGAAGAAAAAATGGAGTTGTCCCACGATCCGGTTCCCCCATATCGGTCTATCTTTTATGTGGCCATTATGGTGACTTCGCTGTATCTGGGGCTGATTCTGCTAATATCGATGACATGAAAGGGACCATGGGGAGGGGAATCATGGAAGAAAAATCCACCGATTCAAAGACGTATCTTTTTGATAAGACGAAGAATGTTAAAATTCTTCTTGGCTGTTTTTACGGATCCCTGGTGGTGCTGCTTTTTCTGGATCTGTTTGTGAGCAAACACCCGCATTTTCCATGCGAAGGATGGCTGGATTTTTATGCGGTATATGGGTTCGTGGCCTGTGTAGTTCTGGTGATTGTAGCAAAATATGTCCTGCGACCCCTGGTGAAACGGCGAGAGGATTATTATGACTGAACCTGTGCCACCAGCTGTCATATTTCTCTTGGGTGCTATGATGACGCCTTTTTTCAGGGGAAAATGGAAAAACGGCTTCATGCTTCTGATCCCAATAGTGGGCTTTCTGAATCTGGTTAGCATATCGGAAGGGAACCACTGGAATGTTGCCTTTCTTGATTACACGCTCATTTTCTGCCGAATGGACAGGCTCAGCTTTGTTTTTGGAACCATATTCCATCTCATCTCCTTCATCGCTATCTTGTACTCTCTCCATGTGAAAGACGATATTCAGAATGCAGCGGGACTGGTGTATGCCGGAAGTGCACTGGGGGTTGTTTACGCGGGAGACTTCTTTTCCTTTTTCGTCTTCTGGGAAATGTTAACGATTTCTTCCATTTTTCTCATTTGGGCACGCAGGACGAAAGCGGCTCTTGATGCAGGATATCGGTACCTGCTGGTTCATGCGGCGGGGGGCCTGTGCCTCTTGGCTGGCATTGTTATTCAGGTGAACCAGACAGGATCTATTGCGTTTGAGTTTCTGGGACTGAACGGCCTGGGGACCTGGCTCATATTTCTTGGGTTCGGAGTGAACTGCGCCTGGCCCTTTTTTCATCCCTGGTTGACGGATGCTTATCCCGAAGCAACCATCACGGGAACCATATTCCTGAGCGCTTTCACAACGAAGGCTGCCGTATATGCCCTCGCAAGGGCCTTTCCCGGCACGGAGGCTCTCATCTGGATCGGGGCGGTGATGGCCGGATTTCCGATCTTTTATGCGGTTATTGAAAATGACCTCAGGAGGGTTTTAGCCTACAGTCTGATCAACCAGGTGGGCTTTATGGTGTGTGGGATAGGCATAGGGACGGAACTCGCGATTAATGGGGCCGTCGCCCATGCCTTTAACGATGTCCTCTTCAAGGCCCTTCTCTTCATGTCCATGGGCGCGGTGATGTACAGGACAGGCAAAATCAATGCAACGGACCTTGGCGGTTTATACAGGACCATGCCATTGACCTGTATCTTCTGCATGGTGGGGGCTGCTTCCATTTCAGCATTTCCCTTTTTCAGCGGATTTGTTAGCAAGTCTATGGTTATGGATGCCGCTGCCGGAGGGCATATGCGTGTTGTATGGTTTATCCTGCTCTTTGCTTCGGCCGGCGTATTTCACCACGCCGGAATAAAAATCCCTTTTTTCGCTTTTTTCTCCCACGATTCCGGAATGCGGCCAAAAGAAGCCCCTTTGCACATGCTGCTTGCCATGGGGATTGCAGCATTTCTGTGTATTTTCATCGGGTCCTTCCCCGGTCTGTTATACAGTATCCTGCCATACCCTGTGGAATATGTACCCTATACTGCGCCGCACATTCTGGGACAGACGCAACTCCTTTTCTTCTCGGCCCTGGCCTTCACCCTTCTCCTGTTGGCCGGAATTTATCCGGCGGAAATCCGGGCCATTAATCTGGATACGGACTGGTTTTATCGCAAGGGTGGAAAAGTATTTTTTCTTTTCGTGGACAAGGGTTTGAACGGGTTGAACCGCTGGTGCGACCTCATTTTCGTTAAGGGGATCGCGGGGTGGCTATGCAGAATTTCCAGAGATGTGGTGGCAAGGGGTGCACTTTTAGTGATGGTCAGTTTCTGGATAGCGACGGGGCTCAGGGGTGAGCGCTTGCATATAAGAAAATCCCATCTTTACGCCGATGTCATGGAAGGAAACTGGCCCGTAGGGATCAGTGCGGGTGTGGCTCTTGCCTTTATTTTTATCCTTTTTCTGATGCTGTGATACCTAAAAACAGCAATCAGCTTTTAAGTGATACCTAAAAGCTGCAATTAGCTTTTAGCTATTGGCCGTTAGCTTAAAGGATTCAACCATTTGAATGCTTTCTTGCTATATCGAAGCTTTCATTTTTTGATGCCAAGCTAATGTAACCGTAAATAACCGATATCGTGGGGCTAATAGCTAACGGCTAACCGCTAATTGCAGCTTTTAGGTGATAATATCCCATGATCCGAATACAACCGCTGAACCACTGAACCTATAGACGCTTTCCCGGAGGATATGATGGTTTCGTTTGGTGACCTGAAAAAGATTTTTCTGCTGGAGAACCTGACCGATGGGATGTTGGGAAAGATGTTGCCATTTGTCGAGATGCGACTGTTCAGTGAGGGTGCGAAAATTTTCAGGCAAGGGGAAAAGGCCGAATTTTTCTTTATGTTGATGAAAGGAAAAATTGTGCTGGAGATACAGGCTTCAGAAAGAATCAATGTGTCCCTTGGTTCCATAAAGACAGGAGGCTCTTTAGGATGGTCAGCTATCCTTGGAGATGAAGTCTATACTTCCGATGCTGTTTGTGTGGAGCCTTGCGAGATTATGGCGATTCCAGGAGAAAAATTTCGGGAGTTGATGGAACGTGATCACGACATGCGCTATGGGGTCATGAAAATTGTTGTCAGTATTCTTAAAAGACGTCTTGAACGGCGTACGGACCAGTTCCTGAAAGTGATAGAAAATCACCCTGATTTGCAGAAACTTTTCCAAAAGGATTAGCCCCCAATACCCGTGAATGAATTCTATTCACCTTTGTTTGACAGGCATTTGCGCGTTACTCGACTTTGCTCTCTTATAGACCTTTTTCAGGTGTCAGGTTTCGGGTGTCAGGAAAAAACTTGTTATCATTCGATTGATTCAACATGGAATCATAGATTTATGCTGTTTAAAATCACATTTCTGAAATATTGGACCCGGATCCCTGACACCCGACACCTGACACCTCGGTGAGGACAGGATCTCGAAATTCTTCACCGGAAAGCGGCATGAATCTCATTCATTCACGGGCATTGGGAGTAGCCCGACCCGCAAGAAATGATAATCTTCATGGGAGTCTATCATGAAGAACATGAAAGAAATGAAGAAAAATTAAGTGGACCTCTTTTCTCCTTTACCTGTGTGCTACAAAATTGTTTTTTCTCTTCCCTTCAATCCAACAAAACTGCAGCATGCTCACAAATGTCCCTTTTCCTTTTGCTTTAAAATTTCCCAGAACTACTCTCTCCTTTTTGTTATTCTTACTGGCATGAATATTGCGTGAAAGAATGGGAGACAAAAATGCCCGGGGGTATAGATGATTCCGGATTAAAAGGAGGATTGCTTGTACCTAAAAGCTGCAATTAGCGGTTAGCCGTTAGCTATTAGCCGTATGAAATCGGTCATTTACGGTTGCAATGGGTTAGCATCAAAAAGTGAAACCCCAAGTAAAGGGAAAAATCATGCAAATGATTGGGATCTTTGAGCTAATGGCTAATAGCTAAAAGCTAATTGCAGCTTTTAGGTTGTAGAAGACCTGAATGGTTGCACAAAGGAACCAGGCAAGGTATAATGAAATCAAAAAACGGCACTATCGAAACAGAGGAAGTGCTTTCTCACCCTGACAAAACGCGGAGACTGAAATTTTCCCGGAAACAAGGATATGTATCGCCTATGTATAAGAACATTGGAAATCGTTTTTCTCGGATACCGATCAAGCAGGGTCTTTATAACCCTGCCCATGAACACGATGCCTGCGGAGTCGGCTTTGCCGCCAATATTAAAGGTCTCAAATCCCATGACATTATTGAAAAGGGTGTTGAGATTCTGAAAAACCTTTCCCATCGGGGCGCCATTGGCGGAGACCTCAAGACCGGGGATGGCGCCGGCATTTTATTTCAAATTCCCGACATGTTTTTGCGAAAGGAATGTGAACGGAACCATATTTCCCTGCCGCCTGCGGGAGAATATGGCGTAGGCATGGTTTTTATGCCGCAGTCTTCCATTTTGCGAGAAGCTTTTTCCCGGATTTTTGAAGAAACCATAGTGAACGAAGGAATGGAATTCTTAGGGTGGCGGGAAGTTCCCGTTAGCAGGAAGGCTATTGAAGGGCAGGCAAAAGAACTGCAACCTGTGATTGTGCAATGTTTTCTGCATGGGGCCGGCCTTGAGGGCAGGGCACTCGAGAGGAAGCTTTATGTGGTTCGAAGACTCGTTGAAAAAAGAATCATGGAATGCAACGAGGAAGAGCCTTTTTATATTCCCAGCCTTTCGTGTAGAACGATCGTATATAAAGGGCTTTTTACGGCGGAACAGCTTCCAGCCTATTATAAAGACTTAAATGAACCGGATGTAACCAGCGCCATCGCTGTGGTACATCAAAGATACAGCACAAACACTTTCCCTTCGTGGGAGCTTGCGCAGCCATTTCGCTACCTGGCTCATAATGGAGAAATCAACACTCTCAGGGGGAATTTGAATCTCCTTCGTGCGCGGGAGGCCAGACTGGAATCGCCGCTTTTTGGGCGGGATATAAAAAAGCTATTCCCCATTATACAAGAGGGCTTCAGCGATTCTTCGTGCTTAGACAATGCTTTGGAACTTCTTGCGAACGCCGGCCGATCCCTTCCCCATTGCATGCTCATGCTCGTACCGGAGGCGTGGGGGGAGAAGTACCCCATGGGTCCGGATCAAAGAGGATTTTTTGAATATCATGCCGGTTTGATGGAACCATGGGATGGTCCGGCTGCTCTGGCGTTTTCCGACGGTGTCCAGGTCGGCGCCATGCTTGATAGGAACGGGTTGCGGCCTGCAAGATATACCATCACGAAGGATGGGTTCATCGTTTTTGCTTCCGAAACCGGTGTGTTGGATCTTGATCCTGCAGAAGTTCTGGAAAAAGGCGCACTTCGGCCAGGCCAGATTATGGTTGTGGATCTGGAAAAACAGCGTGTACTCAAAGACGGTGAAGTGAAAACACTCTGTGCCAGGAAACAGCCTTACAGAAGGTGGGTTGAAGAAAATAAGATCACTCTTCGGGGATTTTATGGGAATGTGGGCGCTGTGAAGCCGGATCTGGACAGCCTTCTAATCCGCCAGAAACTCTTTGGGTATACGCGGGAAGATATTCAGGTGATTCTCGATCCGATGGCGTCAAACGGGCAGGAGCCTGTTGGATCCATGGGAGCGGATACACCCCTTGCGGTTTTTTCAGAGAAAAACCAATCGCTGTTTTCCTATTTCAAGCAGCTCTTTGCCCAGGTAACCAATCCGGCTATTGATCCCGTACGAGAAGAGCTGGTAATGTCTCTCATGACATTTTTCGGGAATCCGGGAAATATCCTCTCGGAAGTTCCCCAGAACAGCAGCCTTATCAAGCTGAGTCACCCCATCCTGTCCAATGATGACCTTGACCTTATCAGAAGCCTGGACAGGGATGGTTTCAAGGCTGTGACGCTTCCCATGGGATTTCCCGCCGGGAGTTCGGGAAGAGGTCTTGAAATGGCCATGGAGCAATTAGGGGATCGTTGCGATGAAGCTCTTTCAAAGGGATGCTCCATCCTGATCTTGAGCGACAAAGAGCTATCAGAAGGGATGGTTCCCATCCCGTCACTGCTCGGTGTCTCTGCGGTGAACCAGTTTCTGATCCGGAAGGGGGTTCGCACCGGTTCAGGATTGATTGTGGAAACAGGAGAAGCCAGGGAAATCATGCATATGGCCCTGCTTCTCGGTTACGGTGCCACAGCCATCAATCCATATCTTGCCTTTGAGTCCATTGCTGCCATGGAATTGAGGAAGGAATTGTCTAAGGTTCAGCCCCCGGGCCTTGCCATTGAAAAATATATCAAGGCTCTATGTAAGGGACTGTTGAAAGTCATGTCCAAAATGGGAATATCTACGCTGAGGAGCTACCGGAGTGCGCAGGTATTTGAGGCTGTAGGACTGAAAAGTGATCTGGTGGAGAAATATTTTCCAAGAACCGAGTCACGGATAGAAGGGATTGGCCTTGATGAAATTGCCGCCGAGGCCAATGTTCGCTATGAAAATGCTTTCGATAGTTCGCCCGATGTTCCCGTAATCCTGCCCGGGGGTGGCCATTACCGGTTGAGGAAGGATGGTGAGCGCCACCTGTTGACTCCGGAAGCGATCACTCTCCTTCAACGGGCCGTGAGAGAAAACGCCCCTTCGCTCTATGAACAGTATGCCCAACTGATTAACGATCAGTCGGAAAAACAGGCTACCCTGCGGGGAATGTTCCGGTTCAAAAAGACCCATGCTATTCCTTTGAATGAAGTGGAACCGGCCTCCGAAATCATGAAACGATTCGTTACGGGGGCCATGTCTTTCGGCTCAATCAGTAGGGAGGCCCACGAAACCATTGCTATCGCCATGAACCGTATTGGAGGGATGAGCAACAGTGGGGAAGGGGGGGAAGATCCTGAAAGATACAAACCGCTTCCGAACGGCGACAACCGTTCCAGTGCTATAAAACAGGTGGCCAGCGGTCGTTTCGGGGTGACTACGGAATACCTTGTGAATGCCCAAGGGCTCCAGATCAAGGTAGCCCAGGGGGCAAAGCCCGGAGAAGGAGGACAGTTGCCGGGGCATAAAGTAAATGATGAAATTGCCAGAGTGCGACATGCCACTCCAGGTGTTACGCTGATATCCCCTCCTCCCCATCACGATATCTATTCCATTGAAGACCTGTCCCAGCTTATTTTTGATCTCAAGAATGTGAATTCCGAAGCGGATATTTCTGTGAAACTTGTCTCGGAAATCGGTGTAGGTACCATCGCTGCCGGTGTAGCCAAGGCCCATGCCGATATGGTACTCATCAGCGGGTATGATGGCGGCACCGGTGCGTCACCCCTTTCATCTATTCGCCATGCGGGGGCGCCGTGGGAACTGGGCCTTTCCGAAACCCAGCAGACACTCGTTCTCAATGGACTCAGGAGCCGCATCAGGGTCCAGACGGACGGCCAATTGAAAACCGGAAGAGATGTGATCATTGCCGCACTTCTTGGAGCGGAAGAGTTCGGCTTTGCCACAACCGTACTTGTGGTGCTTGGGTGTGTCATGATGCGAAAATGCCATACGAATGCATGTCCCGTGGGTATCGCGACCCAGGATCCGGAACTTCGCAAGAACTTCTGGGGCAGGCCTGAACAGCTGGAAAATTTCTTTACCTTTATTGCGGAAGAGGTACGCGGCCTTATGGCCGAGCTGGGATTCAAGAAACTGGATGACCTTGTAGGCAGGGCTGACCTTCTTGAAACCGATAATGCCGTGAAATTCTGGAAAGCCAGAGGGCTTGATTTTTCAAAGGTCTTCTACAGGCCTGAAACAGACGAGAACGCTCCCATACGGTGCATTGAGCCGCAACTTCACAATCTGGAGAACATCCTGGATCGCGAATTGATTGTTCTCGCTGAGGATGCCCTGGCTTCCGGGAAAAAAATCATGATCGAAAAGTCGATACGGAATGTGAACAGGACAACCGGCGCCATGCTCTCCGGAGAAATTGCCAAAAAATACGGGCACAGCGGTCTCCCCGATGATACCATTACGTGTAGATTTCAAGGCGCCGCAGGACAGAGTTTCGGCGCTTTCGGTGCAAAAGGTCTCACCATGATTCTGGAAGGAGAAGCAAATGATTATCTTGGAAAAGGATTGTCAGGGGCGAAAATCATTGTTTTCCCTCCTGAAAGGGCAAACTTTGATCCCTCTGAAAATATTATTGCCGGAAATGTTATCCTGTATGGGGCAATAGAAGGTGAAATCTATATCAATGGTAGGACTGGTGAAAGGTTCGCCATAAGAAACAGCGGCGCCACTGCGGTGGTGGAAGGGGTAGGCGATCACGGTTGTGAATACATGACAGGAGGAAGAGTCGTTGTCCTTGGTGATACGGGGATCAATTTTGCCGCCGGCATGAGCGGTGGTATCGCTTATATCTATGACCCTGAAAGACGTTTTGATAATCGGTGTAACCTGGACATGGTGGACCTCGAACTCATAGAGGATAAAAAGGACGAGGAGGAATTGAAAGGAATGATTGAAAAACATTGCGGATACACGGGAAGTAAGCTGGGTGCCCGCATAGTGAATGACTGGGATGCGAGCCTGCCGTTTTTCGTAAAAGTTTTTCCTATGGAATATAGACGGGTTCTGGGAAAAATGAGTAAGGAAGACCAGGCAACAGAACGGGAAGAGGTGCAGGATGGGTAAGCCAAAAGGATTTTTAGAGATTTCTCGAAGGGATCCCGGCTACCGTCTGAAAAGCGAACGGGTCAGGGATTATGAAGCGGTTGAGAAGAATCTGGGCCATGGAGAAATCCTTGAACAGGCTGCGCGGTGTATGGATTGCGGAACGCCATTCTGCCACGCCTACGGTTGCCCTGTATCGAATGTGATTCCGGAATTCAACGATTTTGTTTTCAGGGGTATGTGGCGTGAAGCCCTTGAAATACTCTTGTCGGAAAATAATTTCCCTGAATTTACAGGGAGGATCTGTCCAGCGCCCTGTGAAGCGGCCTGTGTGGCTGGAATCGTGACAGATCCCGTCACGATCCGGCAAATCGAACTGGCCATTGTTGAGATGGGGTTTGAACGGGGCTATATCCTGCCGGATCCTCCAGGAAAACGCTCCCTGAAACGGGTCGGCATTGTGGGCTCAGGCCCTGCCGGACTTGCTGCTGCGGATTCTCTCAACAGGGCTGGATATCCGGTAACCGTGTTCGAGTCCGACCTGCAGCCCGGAGGGATTCTGCGATACGGGATTCCCGATTTCAAACTGGAAAAATGGGTTGTGAAACGCCGTATCAAGTTGATGGAGGAGCAAGGAATTGTTTTTGAGACGGGGATCAAGGTAGGTGAAGACATCTCGTACCGGTACCTTACCCGGCATTTCGACGCTATCTGCCTTGCCTGCGGTGCTCGAAGGCCGAGAGATATTCAAGTTCCCGGGCGTGACCTGAATGGAATCTTTTTTGCGATGGACTACCTGGTTAGGCAGAACCGACTCATTGCAGGGGAAAATATAGACCTATCGGGGATGTTTTCTGCAAAAGGCCGAAAAGTGGTAGTGATTGGTGGAGGGGACACCGGTTCTGATTGCGTGGGTACGGCTTTGCGCCAGGGGGCGGTAGGTGTTGAGCAGCTTGAAATTCTTTCCAGACCGCCTGAGTCGCGATCTGAAACAACTCCCTGGCCCATGTGGCCTCTCCTGTTACGAAAAACCCATGCCCACGAGGAGGGGAATGAACCGCGATGGGGTGTAATAACCAAAGAGTTTTTGGGAGAGAAAGGCAATCTGGAAAAACTTTGTTGTGCTGAAGTCCGGTGGGAAAGCCCTGGAAATGGAGCTCCTGCCGTCCCTCTGGAAATACCCGGCACAGAGTTTTTTATTGAGGCGGACATGGTGCTCATTGCCATGGGTTTTGAGGGTCCTGAAAGAAATGCGATGGTAGAAAGTCTTGGACTGGAAGCGAATGCGCGTGGGAATCTGAAAGTGGATGAAACGGGGATGACCGGCGTTGCGGGGGTATTTGTTGCGGGCGACATGAGTTTGGGGCAATCCCTGGTTGTCAGGGCCATTGCCGATGGAAGGAAAGCGGCACAGGGAATCAAGAGCTATCTGGAATAAGGATGGAAACAAGCGTCAAGCTGATAACGATTCAGGGCGTAACGAGAATTTTTCGGCTAATTCTTTGATTTCCCGGCTATAGCGTTCATATTCAGGAGATGTTCTGGGACTGTAGTTCAGGTTTTTGTATAGGCCCGTGATCTGCGTAAACATCTTTCGGGCACTCTCCTTGTCCTCGAACCGATATACCTGCTGAGTCAGCTTCTTGACCAGTTGAAAGCTTTCAAGCTGACGATCCAGGGGCATGGAAGCGTCCACATCGTCAAAAGCATCCTGTTGCAGGAAAACCATATCCACCAGGGTGGCTTTCTGCCACGTGACAAAGTCCTCGATACTGATCCCTTCCTCGCCGGTGACCT
>Ga0208901_1000195_pt1 | contig 39849 bp, 33 predicted proteins | sample AntAceMetag02UKF_FD_184764 | JGI IMG/M metagenome (GOLD analysis project Ga0208901, IMG submission 184764) | Saline lake microbial communities from Ace Lake, Antarctica - Antarctic Ace Lake Metagenome 02UKF (SPAdes) (version 2) | ecosystem: Environmental > Aquatic > Non-marine Saline and...
GAGCCCATGGGAACCGTATCATACAGAAATAATACAGAATTTGGGATTCCTCGGAGATAGGATTCTGATCCCCACTCCTTTTGGGCCATGTAGAAACCGGGAGTCATTTCCAATGCTTGACTGAGAGTCTTAACGCCTTTCTCCCAGATTTCTTCCCGCGTAATAACTGTGGCAACGGCCGGCGCCTGCCACGCGCTTTCCTCACGTCGCGATGCGATAGAAAGAACGTCGATATCTTCACCCACAAACATCAAAAGAGTATCGTTCTTTTTCACACTACTCTCTTCAACCGCCCACACAGCAGATATTGTGGTTGAAATAAAGACAGCAGCTGCAAAAAGAAAAAGGAAATACAATTTTAAGTGGTTGTGGATCATCTGTTCAACCGACAAAAGGTTATGGGTGGACGGCTGTAAATGGCAGGATTACCCATTCATTTTTTTCATAAGAACCCTGAATTTTGCACGGGTTAGCCCGAGAAGTTTTGCGGCGGAAGTCTGATTGTTCCCGGACAATTTCAGGGCCTGTTCTACGAGAGTTTCTTCCATCTTTTCCAAGGATACTCCTTCCCTCGGAAGTGCGAAATCCACGGCGCTGTTGTTAGCTTCGACAGATGTCTTTAAAAAAGAAATGGTTTGTGCTGTAATTGACTTTCCATCGCAAATGATCACTGCTCGCTCAATTACATTGGCAAGTTCCCTGACATTGCCAGGCCAGGAATATTCCTTAAGGACTTTGATGGCACCATCAGTTAGACGAATTCCTCTTTTATCGTCTAATTGGGACAAGAAATGGCGGCAAAGTGGAGCAACATCATCGTTCCGTTCCCTCAAGGGAGGCGGTTTGATGGGAAAAACGTTAATTCTAAAGAGCAAATCCTTTCGAAAAGCACCTTTTTCAACTCGTTTATCAAGATCCTGATTCGTAGCACATATTACTCTTACGTCAACGGAAATCTCTTTATTTCCTCCCACCCTCTGTATTTTCTTTTCTTGAAGTGCCCGCAAAAGTTTGGCCTGCGCTTCAAGTGATAAATCACCGATTTCATCAAGAAAAAGAGTTCCTCCCGTTGCATATTCAAATTTGCCTGTTGCCCTTGAAGAAGCCCCCGTAAATGCGCCTTTTTCATGACCAAATAATTCAGATTCCACAAGATTTGGTGAAATGGCTGCACAGTTAACAGGGACGAATCGCATGTTTTTTCGCGGTGATACGGCGTGAATGTAATTCGCTAGGAGTTCTTTTCCAGTACCTGATTCGCCGGTGATGAGAACTGCCGTATCGCCTTGGGAAACTTTGTAAGCCAAGGCTATGATTGCATTCATTTCTTTTGACACGTGAATAATTTTCTCACTTCCTGCCGTCTTTTTGAGTTCCTTTTTCAAATGGCGGTTTTCAGCAAGAATCCGGGATAAACTGAGCGTTTTCTCCACAGTTAATACAATGCGGTCCTCATCGAAAGGCTTTGTAATATAATCAACAGCACCGTCCCGCATGGCATTCACGGCCGAGTCAACCGTCGCAAAGGCAGTAATAAATACAACCGGACAAGGCACATCTATTTCTTGAATCTTTTTGAGAAGTTCAATCCCATCCATCCGAGGCATCTTTATGTCTGATATAATCATATCGAAAGACGCACTTTCGATCATTGTCAGTGCTTCAACTCCGTCTGCGGCTTGCTCCACTCTGTAGCCTCTCCTGCTCAACATAATGGACAGAAGGTGTCGCATTCTTTCTTCATCGTCAACGATGAGAATATGAGCCATGTATTTCTCCTTTTCATATTTTCCGGACCGGCAATTCTATACTGAAAATGGCCCCTCCATTTTTTCTGTTTTCTGCCCATACGTTTCCACTGTGTGCCATGATCACCTGGAAGACGTAGGCAAGTCCGAGACCAGTCCCCTTTGATCTGGTTGTGTAAAAGGGTTCAAAAATTTTCTCTAGTTTATCCAGGTCTATTCCTTCCCCCTGGTCTTCAATATCTACTTTCCAGGCCAAATTTCCACAAAAAACTGTCACTCGAACGACCCCTTTACCACCATTTGCTTCAAGTGCATTCCTCAAAATATTGCTAATTGCTCTCGTGATCAAATCGGGGTCTGCATACGTTGTAAATGGTTCAATCGGAATATGAGATTCAATTGTAACAGGGGATTGGTCTTCCTGCATTTCAAATCTAATAACAATTTCTTTCAGAAGCGCATTTAAATTCACGGGACGAAATGAAGGCCTGGCCGGACGTGCAAAGGCTAGAAAATCCTCGATCAAGCGGTTGAGCCTTTTTATTTCGTCTTCTATATAGTAAACCATGGTATCACTTGAAGAAAGGTCACAATCCTTTTTTAGAATATCGAGCGAGCTTTTGATAATACTCAATGGATTCTTCACTTCGTGTGCAATCATCATGGAAAATTTGCCCATTTCAGCCAAGGCATTCTGCTTCATCAGTTCTTGATAGACATCTTCAAGGGCTTTCCGGTTTTTTTCAAGTGAGCCAAGCATGGAATTAAAGGAGGCTGCAAGGCGCCTGGTCTCAGGGGGACCACAGGGATCAACACGAGTATCCAGGTTTCCCTGTTCAACATGCCTGGCTGCTTCAGCGAGTTGGGTTACAGGGGCCACCAAAGATCGTGAAAGAAAATAGAAGGCCAGGGCGGCAAAAAAAGCCAGGCCCGAAGAGAGCCACACGAAGCGATTCTCTATCGTAGTGAGGAGCCGTTCAAGATCCCAAGTGCTGTACGTAATTTGGATCTTACCTATGGGGTCCTCAATTTTCAAGCCCTGTTCAAAGAGATCGAAAAGGCGGTTCTCCGATCCGGATTCACTTGAAAGAACCGGGGTCTCTACGACAGAAAATGGGCCGGGGATGTCTTTAAAAACAGTCGCAAGTTCTATTCCTTCCTTATCGATGATTGCTACCTTCCCCACGTCGTTGGCTGTCATAAGATTATATGCGAGCCGTTTCAACATGGTTTTATCATCTATCAATATCCCCAATTCCGCATTCAATGCGAGGTATCTTGCCAGATAAGAAATGCGGTCTTCGAACCGGTCGTGGACAAATTGTTTCGTAAGGTTCACCCCCACATATCCTAAAAGGAACGTAGTTATCCCTATGATGGAGAAAACACCAATGAGGAGCCTTAAATGTATTCCGATACGATTACTCATGGTCCAAAGACAAAAGGTCTGAAAATGGTTTCAGGTGTCTTTCTTTCCAGCTTCACGGCGACTCGCTTATTGATCCAGACCTGAAATAGAGGGGCGGAATCGATGCAAATCTGGCCGGAAAGAGCGGTCAAAAGTTTATGGGCAGCCTGTTTCCCAAGTTCCTGATAATTAAAAACAAAAGCCATTAGAGCGCCGCTCTCATAAAAAAATCGATTATATCCGATTGTGGGAATCTTTCTCATAAAGGCCTCTTTGATAACATAACGAACAATACTTTCAGATATGACGGTTCGATCAGGAATAAGCCATAATACATCCATATTCGTCAAGTGATTCTTGAGTAGTGCGGGGATCTCTTTTCTGCTGTTAACTTTCAGTGGAAGAATTTTTATGCCATGATTGGATGCATAGTTCGCAGCATTCTCAAAAAAATCTTTATTATGGGAAGGATCATAAATAAGACCAATTTTTCTGGCATTCGGAATTCCTGACGCAATAATTCGGAGTTGTTCCTGAACTGGGATGTTCAGCGCAATGCCGCACAATTTATTCTCGGAAACAAGGATTTTTTGAGGGTTCAAAACAATGGAATAGAGTTTTAAAGACGGCGTCGAACCAAAGTGATTCATAAGGAATCGAAGAGCTTCAGGGCCGATCGAAAGATATGCATCGAATTGTTTTTCCAGTAAGTTTTTAGCCAGTGATTGCCTTTCATGGGATTGAAACCTCCAGAGCTTCACTACTTCTACAGTTGCCTCTGAGGATTTTGAGAAAACCAGATTGAACCCGCCGACTGCTTCCAGATAGGGTCTTATGTTCTGAGAAAGGATCACGGCTATACGAGGTTCTCCAGTTTCTTCAGCATTCGCTGTATGTGATTTCTCTATAGGGAAAAACCACATAATCAGCATGAAAATCAAAAGAAACCGGATTACCCCAAGAAAATGAGGGAATGGTAATATCCCGTTCGTGGTTGCCATGAAACCTGTGAAGTATTGGGCGGATGGTATGGAATTCTGGGCTTCGAAGATGAACCGTTTATTTTATACGTTCTATGGGTTGAACCGTTTGACGACACTATTTACTTTCTGTTTGAATTCCTGGGTTACCTGGTTTACGTCCTCCAGATCAACAATCACTTTTGGAGTGATGAGGACAATGAGTTCTATTTTCTCCCTTGATTTTGAAGTTTGACCAAAAATGTATTTTGCGATGGGAAGCTTGATCAAGCATGGTAGGCCAGTTACTCCTTCCTCTTCTCTGTCCTTTATCAATCCCCCGATCACAATCGTCTGACCGTGTCTGACCGTCAGGGTTGTGGTAACATTACGCTTAAAGAAGGAAGGATAGGCTTTTCCCGCCACAATTACGTCTTTGTCCAGATCGCTCACTTCTTGCGCAACCTCGAGGGTTACAAGCCCTCGATCGTTGATGTGTGGAATGACTGTAAGAATAACCCCCGTGTCTCTGTATTCAATGGCGGTTTCCGTAACTGTTGTGGCGCTGTTTGTGGTTAAAGAGGAACTGGCAACAGGGATTTCTCGCGACACATCGATTTTCGCCTCTTTGTTTTCTGAAGCAAGCACATGGGGAGAGGAAATCACGTTGACCTTCCCTTCACTGGCTAAGGCATTGAGCGCCGCGAACCACTTGTCCGTTACGCCTACTGCAGCATTGAGTCCGGAGAATGCTGCATCTGTTCCGGCTCCCACCAACTTGTTTATGGTGGCTGCAAAACTTGCTTCTCCCTGTGCAGCGCCTTTGCCAAAGGCCCACTGCATTCCGATGTCTGTGCTCGTATCAATGGTGACCTCAGCGATGGTTGCTTCGATCAATACTTGCCTTGGCAGGACATCGATTTGATTCAATATGTTTTCTATGATCCTGTGGTCCGATGGAATGGCTTCAATAATAAGGGCATTACGTATTTCATCCGCCGTAATGTTGATCTCACCCCTTAGGGTGCCCGCCCCGTCGGAAGGCCCTCCTGTATCGGAAGACGTCTGTTTTGAACCCTCTTTGACATTGTCTTTTTCAGCGGCCTTTTGAGCCTTTTTTTCTTCCACACGTGCTTTGGAAAAAGGATTACCAGGGTTTGATACGGAAGTGCTTTTGGTGGTTTTTGTTTTATCTTTGTCCGAATTTTTCATAGGAAAGACTTGATCCAAGAGTTCAGAAAGTTGGGTCGCATTTCCATTCTTGACGAAGTACACATAGATTCTCGGTTCCGTTTCTTCTATTACCACATCAATCTGCTTGAGAATTTCATCGACTTTTTTGAATACCGCAGGGGAAGAACTCACTGCAAGCAAGGTATTCAGCCTGGTTATGGGAATGAACTTCACCTGTACATTCGACCTCTTACTGTAGGTAAGAGCAAAATCGTCAAGCATTGTTGTTGTTTCTTCCGCGTCCAGGTATCTGAGTCTGTAGAACCGATAATCCACCTTTTCAAAAATATTGATATCGAAACTGCTTACAAGTTTCAATATTTTCAAAATATTCATCCATTTGTCCACCACCAGCAACGTATTGGAGGTTGTATCTGATACAACGGTTCCTCCCGATGTCATGAAAGGTGTTATGAGTTTGGTCATCTCCTGCGCGGATATGAACTTGAGTGGGATAATTTGAATAATGATTCGTTCCTCGTCGGGAACGTCTTTTTGTCCGAGGGCAGTGATTGGATCAATTGCCATTCGTTGGGCATCTTTCATCTGCAGGATTTTATAAAGGCTTCCCTCTTTGACGGCAGTAAGACCGTTTGCCTCAAGGATCTGAAAAAAAACAGGAAAAAGGCTTTTCCTGCTCAATCCACGGGCTGTATGGATGGTCACTTTGCCATTTACACCTGGATCGACAATGTAGTTGATTCCCAGAATGTCAGCCATGGTAATAATAACTTCGTTGAGGTCGGCATTATCAAAATTAAGAACAATTTTTTGTCCCTTGTCTTCATTTTCTTCTCTTTGGGAATTTTTCTCAGGGATTGTTTGTGGTGGAAAAGATTTTTCAAGTGCAGGTGCAGGCGTGGGAGTTTCAATCTTTTGGGTATCATTTTTTTTGGAAATTGGCTTCGATGTTTTGGACTCTCTTGAAAAACTTTTTTTAGGAACTATTTCAGGATCATCAACACGCTCTTTTACATAGCCCGTAGGAGTTTTTACGAGTTCGAATTTGCCATGTTCATCGGTATAAACACGTTTGTCTGAAGCTTCTGTACTTTGAGGAACTTTTTCTTGCGCGGAAGGTTCCTGCAATCCAGGTTGCGTCACTTCAACTTCAGGTTTTTTTCCTGCACAACCAGTTGATAAAAAGGCCGTTAGAAGCAATAAAGCCCATAAGAGGTCTGGGGAAAAAAAATGTGATAGTTTCATATGGTTTCCTTACATAATTTTAATTTGGTTTTCTTGTTGGTGCTTTTCCGGGCCGACTGCTCTTGCTGGGCGTGATGGTCTTCTTGATGGTTTTTATCAAGTCAGCCTGTTTTGCAGGTGCAGCCTTAGCGGGCGCCGGCATACTCTTTCCTCCTGACCCCACCGTAACAATGACTGGCCCGGTTTCTTTTTTCAAAGGAGCCACATTCTTTTGCCCTCTCTTTTCATAAAGAAAAATCGAGAATTCCGTGCTTTCCGCACTTAGAAGGATGCTGTCATTTCTGATATCCACCACCTTAAATCTGCCAATCAGATCCTCTTGTTTCACCCATTTCATTCTGTCCCCGGACGAAGCCGGCGCGAGTACCGCAGCTTTTGTATTTTTACCGGTGTTCTTCAAAAAATTCAATGAAGGCCGCGCAACTTTCCTGGTTTTTACCGTGGGAGTTTTCATTTCAAGATTGCTCACAAGGGCCTTTTTTTCTTTCTCGGAAATAATTACTCCGTAAAGCGCAATCTTTTCCAGCTCTTTTTCAATGATACCCATTAATTTTGCGTCGGCTTTGGGCTTTGCATCCGTTTTTTTTGTCTTCTCTTCCGCTATGATCTCAGATCGGTCCTGCGCAAACAGATTGTTTGTGGCAACCGTTTCATAATTTGCTGAGGGAATCATTTTTTTCTTCATTGTTTTTTTCTCAAATGATGAAGATGTTTTTTTAGCAGGATTAATAGTGGGAATTGTTTTTTCTTCCCCGAACCAGATTCCATATGCCTGAAACGCTCCAAACACAACCATGGCGGTTAGAATAATGTTGATTACCCATATTTTCGAAAACATGAATGCCTGCCTTCTCAGGGGAGTGGCAAAACTGACTTGTTTGATTGAAGCAGTAAATTGGTGTCAGAATTCCCTTTTCTTTCAGATTTCTTTCTGCTTCATGTACCCTGCTACGGTTATATTGCAGCGTATATCACGCGATTTCCGTGTGTGATATTTTATTTCTACTTTCGTTACCGACAGTATCTTTTTCGAATTCTCTATCAAATACAGTATTTCTTTGAACTGTCTGACGCTGACAATCATATGAAAGGTTACCGGAATGCTTAAGTATCCTTTTTGATCAAGATTTTCAGGCTTCAGCACCTTTACACTTTTGACCTCAACATTGCTTTTCTGGGCAATATCGTGCAAAATCATTTGGATATCCACCGCGGCGAGGGAAGGAGTTTTTCCTACCAGAAGCCTTGATTCCTGTTGAGAAAGCGTGCTTTTCAATGATGTAAGCCGACCGTCCAATTCCTTTCCAGCGCGAACCATTTTCTCGTATTTTATAAGCGTCCTTTCCTGCAATTCAATTTCTTGCAAGGATGGGACCAGGTCCTGAAAAACCGGCAGGAATCGATATGTAAGTCCCGCAACTACCAAAATTGCTAGGGCGGCAAACAGGTATTTTCTCTGTTTATCAAGTTTTAATTTAATTAATTGCATACCAATTTCTTCACAAAGTCACCAACATAATGAGCCAGCTATGGACCATAGGAATTCAGTTTTATCAATTGAGCTGAAATGCGATCCGATAAACTTCCTTGCCGCTTCTGTCTCTCGTGATGGAGGATTTAAAAGACACGTCTTTGAAAAGGGGCGAACTTTCAAGGGCCGGAATTAATTCAGAAGAAGATTCAGCCCAGCCATCGATGGTTACGCCTTTTTCCGAAAGGCTGAATTTTTTCAACCATGCTGATTTTGGAACTCTTTCGCTCAAGTCTTTCAGGATATCCAGTGCACTCGCGTTTCCATTGTAAATGGTATTTAGATAATCGATCTGATTTTCAACTTCCTCGACGCTTTTTCTTGTTTTCTCAATGGTTGCGACTTGAACCTCCAACTGACTAATTTTTTCATTGAGTTTTCCAAAATAAACTCGTTTAAAGAGTATATCTCCTCCCCCCCAAGCCATTGCTGAAAGAATGAGAAGCAAAGATAGAACCAGCATGATGTATTGCCCCGCCTTGTTAGGTTTTTTCCTCAATCCCAGAGGCATGAGATTGATATTTGTGGGAACATTGCGGATGCCTTTGAGAGCCAACCCATATGCCGGAATTAAAGCGGCCGAAGGAATTTGTTTTTTTGAGAGATCTACCATATGAAGGTCAATCTCATCTATTCCTTTTAAATGTTCCAATAGATTCTCCTGAGATTCATCCCCCAGAAAAATTGTTTCCAGCTGACCAGAGTCCTCCCCCTGGTGATCCCCAACAAGGTTCTTAATTTCCTGTGACAGGCAGTTAGCAAAATCCGGTTGGCTTGAATCGCCTTTGATAGATCTTGAATATTGCAGAAAACCTGATTTCAAAAACTCCAGTTGTACAAATCCATCCCCTGTTAGAACAATAAGAACCTCGTCCGCCATCCCTGTTTGTTTCTGGTCTGCGAAGTAATTGGATATCGCAGTGGAACAAAATTCGATTCCGGAAATTCTGAGGTTCAACCGGTTCAGCAAAGTGAGATAAGGATCTAAAGTATTTCTTTTAATGATTACCAGAAGAATTTTCAGTTCATCAGTATCCTTCTCTTCGGAGAGTATCTGGTAATCGTAAAATATCTCACTCTCAGGAAGGGGAATAAACCTCTCCATTTCATAACGCAGGCTGTCTTGGAGGTTCTCTCTTAAGGCAACCGGCAAAGTTACGTACCGAATGATGACTACGTTACGTGGCAAACTCAAAAAAACACAACCCGGAGATATTCTGGCTTTTTTTAAAAAGGCGCCAATGAAGTCTGCGGCCTGATCGAATTTTTCTGCGGCAGTGATTTTATCCGAAAGGGGAAAAATCCCAGAAGACGCTAATTTTACGTCATTTATTGAAGTTTTTAAGAGTGCAACGGAAACGGAAGTATCCTGAAAATTGATTCCGAGACTCGTCTGAAAAAGCAAAACAGTTCTCCTCTACCTATAATCCCAAGCTATTCGAAACTGACACGATCGCGCCATTTTACGATTCTGTATCCGGATTCGAAGCCCCTCCCAATTTCAACCATGATTTCAATTCCTCTTCTGATCCTGCTGTCATTTAGTTTTCCCACGGAAGTAATTGTGTAAAAAGGACTCAAATCCAATGTAATATAAGGAGATATGTCGTTGTATACTTCTGATCCAAGCAATGCGGAAATATCGGTCAACGACTTGAAATCAGCTTCCTTCCTGTAATCTATGATCAACTGGACAAGATCTTCCGTCATGGAGGGAAGTGAAAGAAGCATGGCTTTTGACGCGGCATTGATGTTGATCTTATTCTTTTCCGCCCCTGTTTTCCTGTACCCTGTTCTTTTTCTGGAAGAAGTACTCTTGGTTTTGGAAGAAGTGCCTTTGGTCTTGGAAACCGTTACCATGTCTTTAAGTCTGCTTAAATAGATCTCGGGGGTTACTCCCTTGACCATCATGAGTTCCTCAACAGTATCGAAGTCAGCATCTTTACACTCATAAGGCTCTTCTAAAGACCTATAATAATCATCTTCAGCCCCATTTAAGCGGTGTAAGTTATTTTTATCACGCCAATCCAAAATAGAATCAACAATGATTTCCTTTTCTCTTTGTTCTATGTCAACATTTTCCAGCATGGTTTTAAGCAAAGTTTCTCCGGCTTCGTTGATGTTAAGCTTCCCGCTTTCATTGCCGATGATCACTTCGAAACGACCTGGTCCTAACAGAATCGGAGGAATTTGCATGTTAATCCTCCATCTTGAGTCGTCGTCTTCAGCTTCTTCGTTCTTTTCTTCATTGCTGGGGAATGGTCCAAATGGACTATCCCCTGAACCATTGTTTGCGGATTCATTTGTTGTAGAGGAAGATGCTGGAATGAATTCATTCCGAATAAGTTCGCTGATACCCCTGTTCAAACCCGCAAGGGCAATATAATAACCTTCCGTTTGTTCTTTGAAATTTCGAGTAACATTCACCTCTGTTCTCATGGCATAGCAAAACTCCCCAACAATGACAGAGAGCAAAATCAATACCCAAAGCACCATGAACAGGGCAATACCTTTCTCATTTTGAAGAACCATTCTCGACATTGTGTTACTGGTCAACAGCCTCAATGCGGGCAATCACGGTTAAAGGAAAATCCATTTCATCTTGTTGAAGAATGAGCCTGACAGCAAATGGGCTTCCTTGAAGTTTTTCGGGATCCCAGTCTTCCTGCCACTCAGCTGGTTCCTGCTCATTCTCCGGGTATTGCAGATATTCAAACCGTATCTCTTTTGCCGCTGCAATTAGATCGAAAAATTCCGACTCATCCGGATTTTCCATTTTCTTATCCTTGTCGACAAAGACCATATTTTTCTCATAAACCATGAGCTTGTGCCCTTTCCCCCCTTTTGCTGGTTGAATTATGTATTTCACATAAACCATGCCAGATTTGTTGGTTGGTACGATGGGAAGGTCGGAGACAAAAGCCATGGAGTCTATTTCCCCTTTAAAACGAAATTGTTCTGCTTCTTTCCCCGTTATCTCTGTTGCAGAAGCTGAGGCAATTTGTGCTTTAACAAGATCAAGAACAACGCGTTCCCTTTGATGCTTGTCAACGTCTTTTTCTCCTTTTTCCCAAGCTCTGACCCCGATACGAAGAGCACCGAACACGACCAGCAGGATTAAGCCGAGGATGGTAAGGGATATCATAAGTTCCAACAGGGTGAAACCGAAGGAGGCTGAAAGGAGCACGCCGTTTTGCGAACTCTTATGAAATTCGGAATATTTCAAATTCATGTTCCTCAATACAGAGTCCTGCTAAGAATGGGTAGGGTTCCGTTGATCGGAAAGCCCACATTTGTTATCCAACGCTTTCTTCTTCCTGTTTTTGCTGGATCTTAATTGTTTCCAGTTCAAAACTTTTATTTTTTTCGGTCCCCCCCCACGTGACTTGTACCTTTATGGTAAAAGTGTCAATCGGCAATTTGGATTCTTCCTCCTCGTCCTGTTCAATCCTGACCACCTCAGTTTTCCAACCATAGGAATCATTAAACCGACCTTCGTTTATGCCTTCTTCCAACATGTTTGAAAGAAGAATTTCTTCCATGATTTCTTTTCCATGAAACACTGCCCTTGTGTAATCATCTGACAGTTTGCCTGCTCTCAGCCCACCTGAGAAAAGCTGGAGGATGACTGTGAGGCAGATGGCCATGATAGATATAGCCACGAGAATTTCTATGAGAGTGAACCCATCATCGGCTTGGAAAAATGCTGGAACATGCCTTCTTTTACCATTCATCTTCACTCAAACCTACTGTTCCGGTAATAAAATCCACCTTGATGAAATAGTGCCGCTCTCTGTCATTGATCAGGCTGATTTCTCCGCCGCTGCTTCCACCCGCCGGAAAGAAAGAGATTTCAAAAAGACCGGATTTGTATTCACCGCTGTTTGAAACGGCTTTTTCAATCTGAATTCTTTTGGGCAGATCATAGATTTTTGATACGTTTGTGCTCTTGTCTCCGTTGACTTCAGTGTCTTCACTCGACTCGTCCGTTTGGCTTTTGACTGGAGAAACATGCACACGATTTTCACTAAAATCGAAAATCGCCGTGTAAGTCACCCCTTCCCATGTTGCCTGGCTTCTTGCAAAGCGTAAAATTGCTGCAATTTTTTTTGCCGTGGCTTTCAATTCCATGTTGCTCATGGAACCTCCGAGCCTCGGACCTACAAAAGCGGCTACAACACTGATGATCAGCAGGACAATCAACAGTTCAAAAAGGGTGAACCCCCGACTACTCAGCCACTTCCTTCCAGTTAAAGATGTCAGCATCTTCCCCTTCTCCCCCGGAACTTCCATCCGCTCCGTAGGCCATGATTTCAAAATCACCGTTTTCCGAAGGGCTTTGGTATTCATAAGGATGGCCCCAGGGGTCTAAGGGCACCTCTTTTGCTAGGTAAGGGCCATCCCATTTTCCCGCGCTGTCCGGTTGTACCCTGAGGGCGTTCAAGCCCTGGTCTGTTGTGGGATATTTTCCAACATCCAATCTGTATGTATCCAGGGAGGTTTCAAGTAATGCCATTTGTGCTTTTGCCGCTTTCTGTTTGGATTTTCCAACTTTTCCAAACATACGCGGGCCGACAAGGGCAGCCAGCAGGCCAAGTATTACCATTACGATTAATAATTCGATTAAAGTAAAACCGCGTTCCTTCCTTTTTTTCATAACCACTCCTTAAAAATTAAAATGGCATATCGTTCATGCTGAATATGGCCATGAGCATGGACAACACTACAAATCCAACTACCAGGCCCATGGCCAGAATCATTGCCGGTTCGAGGAAACTGATATACCTCTTGACTGTAGTCCGTACCATTTTTTCATAGTTTTCAGCTATTCGTAGCAGCATGCTGTCCAGTTTTCCGGTTTCCTCTCCAACTGTTATCATCTGAATTGCCAGGGAAGGAAAAACGCCACTTTCGTTCAAGGGTTTTGAGAGCTTTTCCCCCTCTTTTACCCTCTCATGGACTTTCTCCATGGAATGGGTGATAATTTTATTCGTCATAATGTCTTTGACGAGATCCAGGGCCTGCAAAATGGGTACTCCGCTTTGTGTCAGAGTTCCAAGGGTTCTGGCAAAACGAGCCACTTCAATTTTTCTGACCAGATCTCCTACGGCCGGGAGGGTAAGTTTATACTGATCCAAAACGAGACGTCCTGCGTGAGATTTAAAGTACCGTCTAACAAAATAAATAAGAACGGCCAATACGAAGAGGATGAGCCACCAGTAATTGCTCAATATCCCACTTAATCCCAGAAGGACTCTTGTTGTGAATGGAATAGCCTGCCCCATATCAGAAAAGATCATGGAGAACTTTGGAATAACAAAAGTCATGAGAATAATAATGGAAGCTCCCCCGACAAAGACCAGAAAAAGAGGGTAAACCATAGATGACTTAATATAGTCTTTTAGTTCCTCTGAAGTTTCCAGAAATTCTCCCAGTCTTGTCAATACGGATTCCAATACCCCGCCTGCCTCTCCTGCCCTGACCATGCTCACGTAGAAAGAGGAAAAAATTTTCGGATGTTTTGACATGGCCTCTGAAAGATATCCGCCGCCCTTAATGGTTTTGAGAATACTTCGAAGAACTTCTGCAAATTTTTCATTTTCAGTGGCATCAATCAATATGGCTAATGCCCTGTCCACAGGCAGGCCCGCCTCCAGCAGAGAAGGGAGATCCTGAGTAAAGATCATCAGGTCCCTGGATGAAATTCCCTTAAAAAGAGAAAGAACCTGCTCTGAGACGTTGATATTCAGCTTTCCGCTGGAGCCTTTTGCTAGGCTGATACGTATGGGAATTAGATCCCTACTGTGAAGTTCCTTGACCACCTCTCTTTCTTCAGTGGCATCAAGGGCGCCTTCGACTATCTTTCCCGATTCGTCCGTAGCCTTGTATGAGTATGTCGGCATTTTATTTCTCGAGGGTCACCTTCAGCACCTCAGATATTGTCGTCACCCCTCTCCTTACTTTTTTCCAGCCGTCATGTCGTAACGTAATCATTCCTTTTTTTAAAGCCACGTCCTTGATCGTTTCCGTGGGAGAGCTCTTTGAGATTTCCCTGCGAATATCTTCATCTATAGCAAGATATTCAAAGATGGCTGTCCGGCCCTTGAAACCGGTGTATCTGCATTCTTCGCACCCTTTTCCTGCATAAAAGACGATGCTTTTTTCCTCTCCAGGAGGTATGTTCATGGATTTAAGCAGTTTTTCGTCCGGCTCGATCTCTTCTTTACAGTTTGTGCAGATCACTCTGACGAGCCTTTGAGCGAGTACGCCTAACAGCGTGGAACTTAATAGGAAGTTTTCCACCCCCATATCCAGGAGTCTGGTAATGGCTCCAGTTGCATCATTTGTATGGAGGGTGCTGAAGAGCAGGTGACCGGTCAAGGCGGACTGGATTGCAATTTCAGCGGTTTCCCTGTCTCTGATCTCTCCGACCAGAATGATGTCGGGATCCTGTCGAACAATGGAGCGCAGTCCATTGGCGAAAGTCATGCCTATTTTCTGTTTCACCTGGATCTGGTTTACACCGTCCAGTTGGTATTCGACCGGTTCTTCCAGGGTAATGATCTTGTTTTGCGGGGTGTTGATTTTGGCCAGGGTGGTATAGAGTGTGGAAGTTTTACCGCTTCCTGTGGGACCGGTTACCAGTATCATCCCGTAGGGTTGCGTAACCAATTCCATATATTTTTCCAGAAGGTCGCCGGGGAAACCAATTTTTTCAAGATCAAGAATCAAGGAGTCTCTGTCCAGTATTCTCATGACAAGACTTTCCCCATAAAGCGTAGGGATAGTGGAAACCCTGAAGTCGATTTCTTTGTCTGCAATTTTGAGTTTGATCCTTCCATCCTGAGGAAGACGCCTCTCCGCTATATCCAGTTTTGCCATAATCTTGACTCTGGATATAATGGCAGCCTGTAACCGTTTAGGAGGTGAATCAGCATCATGCAAAACACCATCGATTCGGTATCTTGCTTTAAACACCTTTTCGAATGGTTCAAAATGTATATCGCTGGCTTTCAATTCTACCGCGTTGAGTATTAAGCGGTTCACCAGTCTGATAATAGGAGCCTCAGAGGCCAGATCTCTCAAATGGTCTGCATCTTCAACTCCTTCTGACGATAGATCATAAATGTCTTTGTCAGCTTCTTCGATAATTGTTTCAAGGGATTGACTTCCTGCCCCGTAAAGACGTTCAATGGTATCAAGGATGTCGGAATCCTTTCCTAAAGTCACGTCCACGTTCAGGCCATAGGCAATTTCCAATGATTCGACAGTGTAAAAATCATTGGGATTCGCCATGGCAATGCGGAGATAGTCCTTGCCCACTTTTAAGGGGACAAATCGGGCATCCCGCATCATTTTGTCGGACAGGTTGTCCAGAACAACCGGCTCTTTTGGGTAGTCGCTGAAAGATATTGGCGTCATCGTGCTTTTCCGGGTTTGAGACGAATGATACCTATTCTTTAAAATAGTCGATTACGCTCTGAATAATTGCTTTCAGATCGTGTACGGGTTCAAAACCTATGGCCTTTTTCAGTTTGCTGATATCAGGACAACGCCTTTCCATGTCTTCAAAACCAGGTCCGTATGCTTTTTCATAGGGAATATGTTCTATTTCTGAAGAACTGCCCGTCATGTCTTTTACCATCTGGGCCAGATCATTGATGGTCACTTCCTGGTTGTTGCCCACATTGAAAATATCCCCTTCGCAGGACGGCTCAGCCATCAGTCGGGTCACAGCTTCTACCACGTCTTTGACGTGGGCAAAGCTCCTGCTTTGGTTTCCATCTCCAAAAACGGTAATGGCTTTTCCGAGAAGCGCACTCTGTACAAAATTGGGAAGCACCATGCCGTATTGACCGGTTTGTCTTGGCCCGACTGTGTTAAATAACCTGCCGATAAGTACCGGTAATTTTTTTTCGTCAAAATAGGCAAGAGCCAGGAACTCATCCAGAGTTTTTGAGCATGCGTAAGCCCAACGTCGTTTTTTGACGGAGCCCATTACACGATTATTATCCTCTGCCAGATCGTGTTCCATGTGCTTTCCATAAATCTCCGAGGTGGAAGCTATAAAAACCTTTTTCTTGAACTGGTTAGCCAGACGGAGAACAACCTCTGACCCTTTAACATTAATATCAAGCGTTTCCACTGGATGATCCATGATATTCCGGACACCAACCGCCGCTGCGAGATGATAGATTTGATCGGCTTTGAAGATGAGTTCATTCATGACAGATTCATTTAAAATCGTGTCTACGATTAAATGCAGCTTTTTATGGTTCTGAATTTTTTCAAGGTTTGCTAATTTTCCTGTCCAGAGATTGTCTATGACAAACACTTCATGATTATCTTCTAACAGTTTCTCGGCGAGATGCGAACCTATGAAACCTGCGCCGCCGGTAATTAATACTTTCATATTCTCCTCCAAAGATCTGGGGTCAGAAAGAAGACCAGTACTGGATCCCCGATACAAGTTTTATGCAAAATTCATGCCTTAACGTCCAGAGGTGTTTTTGAACAACCTGTCCCTCCAGTTTTTCAGTAATCGAAATCTTTAAGTGAAAAAACCATTATATCATTACTTTTCAGGGTGTCAAAAAGCTAATGGCTAACAGCTAATAGCCAATCGCTTTTTTGGGCGGTTATTCAAGGAATTACTCTACTTTTTCCAGGGCCCAATCCTCGATCTCAACTTCCAGAGATCGTTGCAGAAGATCAAGGCTAACGATTACTTTGTTTTTGGCTTTATGCCGCAAATAAATTCCTATCAGTCCTTTCAGGGGCCCATCCATAATCATAACCTGGTTACCTTTAGCCATATAAGAACGATTCTGCACAGTGCGGTTCGTTCCGTCAAGAATCATCAGCGACGAGATTTCAACATCATTGGCTGGAAGGGGTTTTCCTTTAAGAGCTACCATTCGAACAACCCCGATAGTCTTGATGATGTGATAATATTCCTCTACCTCAAGTTGAGAACGGACAAAAATATACCCTGGAAGCATGGGCACCAGTATTTTCTTGCGCCGATCTTTTCTTCTACTCCAGACCTCAATGCGGGGCAGAAAGGTCTCAATTGACTTACGACAGAGCTGGTCATGGACCTTCTGTTCAAAACGACTTCTGGTATGTAGTGCATACCATCTCTTATATTGCTCATTATCTACTGTTGGTTGTTCTATCGTCATATTTTAAAACCATTTCATCTTTCTACCACCCCTGTTCGTTTTTTTATCGGTAAGCAGCATATGGAAGTAGGCAAGTTCGGCTGTTTTTCCAAGCCCAAAAAAAATGACGGAATGAATGCAGTTTTTTTTCATTTCGCCAAATATCTTTATCAGCAACTATTTTATTTCCTTATAAAAATTAATGGAGATAAATGTTCAATGTTTGAACGTTTTTGTCAAGGATAATTTGACATTTTCTCGTTTGGGCTTTATGATTTTTTCCTTTTTAGTAACCGTTGTAACGGGTCTTCTATAGTAATCAAAACCTGATTTTGATAAAGGAGTGAATTGTTCATGGAATGTAATCGTGAAAGGAATCTAGAGAGATGTAACTGTTCGTATGAACCTTGTTCGAGAAAAGGGATCTGTTGTGAGTGCATTTCTTATCATCTGAAAATGAAACAGTTGCCGGGATGCTGTTTTTCTTCTGCGGAAGAAGCTACATTTGACCGCTCTTTTCAAAATTTTGCGCGTCTTGTTCAGGAAGGAAAGGTTTGAGGCACTGGCAAAAAAATCCTCTGCAACCATTTACTATTTATGAAAGCAAAATTTGCAGCCTGCACTCTATTTTTATTCTTAATGCTTCCTGTTTCTGCATTTCCGCAGATTTTGAATTCCGATTCCGGGACTCCCCAGAATACCGGTTCAATCTGGTATAACTGGGAGGAGAAAGCCGCAGATGGTTTTCAAGACCCCCTTATCCATTGGCATTATTACTGGAAAAACGGGTTGTTTATCGAAAGTCGAAAGAAAAATATTTTTGTCAAGATTGGTACAAAAGTAGGATTCGATACCGGATACATTGGACCGGATGGGGAACTAGACCGCGCTTTTCCAGGTCTTGGCGGTTTCGATCACCGTTTTCGAAGATTGCGGGTATATACGCTGATGACTTTCTGGAATGACCTGGAATTCAAATTTGAGATCGATTTTGCCAATTTGACCGATATCAAGGATATCTGGGTCCGCTACACGGGAAATTCTTTTCTGAGCCATTTCCTTTTGGGGCACGTGAAGGAACCTTTTTCTCTGGAGGAAATCACGTCCAGCTGTGTCACTACTTTTATGGAAAGGTCTCTGTCCACAAACGGTTTTGCACCCGGCAGGGACATAGGACTTATTTATTCGGATGTGAGAGAAGACAAAAGGTTAACCTGGGCGGCGGGTGCTTTCCTGGTAACCGGCTCTTTCAATGATGTGGGATCGGGCAAGGACGCATTGACCGATCCTATGGGAACCGCCCTGACAGGACGTGTAACCGGCCTGCTGTGGTATGAAGGGAACGGGAAAAAACTCTTTCACCTGGGTCTTTCCTACAGCCACCAGTTTCGGAATGAAAACAGAGACAATGATCAGATGCAGATTAAGGTGCGGCCGGAAACATACCTTACGGATGACAGGTTGGTGGACACGGGGAAGTTTCACATAAGCAATGCTGACTTTGTGAATCCTGAGATAGCTCTTGTTATGGGGCCATTTTCTTTGCAGGGGGAGTATTTCCATCAATTGACGAGTTCAGGTGAAGCGGATGACCCAGACTTCTGGGGTTTTTATTTCTACGGGAGTTATTTTATTACGGGGGAGCATCGGCCCTATAATACCACGAAGGGCATCTTTTCCACTGTGAAGCCTAATCAGAATTTCCGTTTTATGCAATCAGGCTGGGGGGCCTGGGAAGCAGCATTTCAGGTTTCTTTTATTGATCTGAATAGCGGGGCCATCCAAGGTGGAAAGGAAATGGATTTCACCGCTGGTTTGAACTGGTATCTTAATCCCAACATGCGTTTTCTGTTCAACTACGTTCGAGCAGAAGTGAGCGACCGGCAAAACGCACCTGAAATCAGTGATGGCAGTGCAGATATTTTGCAGGCCCGCTTTCAAGTGCATTTCTGAATGTTACTTTACCCGTGGACTTCAATTCCTTCATCGACAAGTTTGAGCACACGCTCTTTTTCTTCCGGAAACTTATATCCTTCATAACTCTGGCTGAACAAAAGTCCACCCGTTCGGCCCCGCCAGCGATTTCCTGCATGATCAAAGCAGACTCTGGATGTAACCTGTAACGTTTCTATCATCACCCGTAGTTCGAGCAGCTGCTCAAGGGAGGAAAGCGGTTTGAAAACTCCCTTTTGGTAATCCTCAAAGAGAGAGGAGCCAGGTGAAGGGTAAAAGGGGCGAGATCGGATATAATCCGGATCTATCGCATTCAATACCCTGGCAGTGTTCGTAGCGTGGTTTTTCCACATTTCCTTGCCGCCCAGGCCGGGCATCCAGTACTCGGATAGTTGAAACCCAGCGTTTTTTGCTTTTCTGCCCCCTCGAATATGTCCTTCGCCGGTTACGCCCTTGTTGATTTTTTCAAGCAGAGTATCATCTCCTGTCTCAAGACCCACATGCAATCTATCCAGTCCTGCCTTTCGGATCTCTAAAAGTTCTCCCGGTTTACGCTGGACAAGGGTTTTGGATCTGGCATAGGTGGTAACCCGATTCAGAGACGGAAATGTCTTTCGCAAGTACTTTAATATATCGACTAACTTTTTGACGGGAACGATCAGACTGTTTGCATCCTGAATGAATGCGGTCTTTCCGCCTGAAAGCAGCCATTCATAGACCATGGGAAATCCATAGGTCTTGTTCAGTTCAGGTTCTCTTTCAAGGAGAGCATAGGCCACGTTTCGGTTTATCTCACCGTTGTAACCGAGATCGTGTGAGATCGATTTAAGGTGGCTGCAAATGGCCGCTATAGCGTCAATGTCTCCCTTTACCTCTTCCGGAGACCTTAATTCGAATTTCTTTCCTTTATACATGCTGCAGAATGTACAGTGGTTCCAGGGACAATTGCGGGTTACCCTGACGAGCAGGGAGGCACTTCCTCCTTCACTGGGAGGGCGGTAGATCCCGGTTTCAAAGCCATATTTGGTGCGAATTTCTGTGGTCATGGAAAATCCTCAGGTGATTGATTACTGAAACAGCAGTTCAAAAAGTTCCTGTACAGACCCAACCCCGTGTAACTGAACTTCTTTAGATCGGCTTGAACCCTTGAGGTTGCTGTGAGAAAGAAGACAACGATTGAATCCGAGCTTTCCGGCTTCAGCAATTCGAATATCGGGTTGGCTGACTCCCCTGATTTCCCCGGCAAGTCCCACTTCTCCAAACATGGCCAGATTACGCTCCAGTGGTCGATTCAGAAAACTGGAGATCATGGCAGATACTATACCCAAGTCCGCTGCCGGTTCGTCTACTCTCAAACCTCCTGCCACATTGACGAAGATATCCTGATCTCCAAGTTCCATACCAAGACGCTTTCCCAGGACGGCAACAAGCAAAGAAATCCGGTTATGGTCCACGCCTACAGCTGTTCTGCGCGGCATACCAAAAGGGCTGGGGCTCACCAGGGCCTGGATTTCAACAAGCAGAGGCCTTGTTCCCTCGACACAGGAAATTACCGCCGAACCGGACACATTTTCGGGCCTTTCTTCGAGGAAAATGCGGGACGGGTTTCCCACTTCTTCGAGGCCGGAGTCTTTCATTTCAAAGACGCCGATTTCATTGGTGGACCCGAACCGGTTCTTCACCGACCTGAGAACCTTGTAAATATGTCCCCTCTCTCCTTCGAAATAAAGGACCGTATCTACAAGATGCTCCAGAACCTTTGGACCTGCTATGGCGCCGTCTTTGGTGACATGCCCCACAAGGAACACCGGAACACCGGTCTCTTTGGCGTAAGCCATCAGTCGGGAGGCCACCTCCCTTACCTGTCCGACGCTCCCGGGGGCTGACGATAACATCGCGGTATAGAAAGTCTGAATCGAGTCAACCGCAACAATTTGCGGCTTCAAAGGAGCTGCCCGGTCAAAGAAGTCCTCAATGCAGGTTCCTGTCATCACGTATAGAAGATCGGAATGAACGTGCAGCCTGTCGCCGCGCATTCTTATCTGCTGGGCAGATTCTTCTCCGGAGAGATATAAGCATCTGTGCCCGCTTTGGGCGAGCTTGTCGAGCACTTGGAGGATGATGGTTGACTTCCCAATTCCAGGATCTCCCCCCACAAGGACCATCGATCCCGGAACGATTCCGCCCCCCAAAATTCGGTCAAATTCGGCTATTCCGGTTTTGAGTCGTTTCTGGGGCTCCAGGGAAACAGCCGAAATTTTTTCCGGTCCCATGCCGGGCGAGGTAGGGCGTTCTCCTTTCTGAGACCTGAGGGTCTCCTCCACCATGCTGTTCCATTGATTGCATTCAGGACACCTGCCCATCCACTTTACTGTTTCGTGACCGCAATCCTGGCATATAAATACTGTTTTGTCTTTTTTGGGCATGGCAGTTCCATCCCGTTTCTACATGGATCATTGGTACCAGTTCAATGTCTTCAACTGGTTTTTGTTTCCAGAGGTTTTTGTGACTATGCCAAGGTCAAAATACACAAAATAAACGTACTTTTTCTCCGGCTGGAAGTCATTTTCGAGGACGGCATATCCCCATGTTTCCTTGTCACCGTCCCGTGAAATGGAATCTGGAAGGCCGATGGCCGAACGGACCATGTCGCCTGTCATGCCAGGTAACACCTGTCGATCCGCCACCCTGTTGATGGTTTGCTCATCCCATTTCGGGTGCTGAGAACGAATTTTTGATGCCCGGTAAGGTTTCTGTGCACACCCGGCGATCATCATGAACAGGCCAACAATAACGATAGCAAAAATTTTTATTCTCATCTTTTTTCCTTTTTAAAACCTTTCGTAAAATCAGAGTGTGTTTGAAGGACAATACCGGGCGACAACACATTCCCCGTGTTTCGGTTTCCTGGCTGAACAAACTGCCCTGCCGTGATAGATCAGAAGATCTGAGAACCGGCGCCATCTTTCCTTTTCCAATAGCTTCTCAACATCCTTTTCAATCTTGTCCGGATTCTTATTTTTAGTAAGTCCCAGCCTGATAGAGAGTCTCTTTACATGGGTGTCAACTACGATACCCGGTACACCAAACACAGCGCCCAAAACGCAGTTTGCCGTTTTTCTTCCAACACCTGGGAGTTTTAATAATTCCTGCATGGTGCCTGGGACTTTGCCCTCGTACAGCTCCAGAAGCTTTTCACAGCATCCTCGAATCGATTTAGTTTTGTTCTTGTAGAATCCAGTGGACCGAACATCCGCTTCCAGTTCGGGAATTTCCACGGAAAGATAGTCTCCGGGTTTTTCATATTTCTGAAAAAGAGATTCCGTCACGGTGTTCACCTGTTTATCTGTGCATTGAGCCGAAAGTATGGTGGCTATGAGGAGCTGAAAAGGGGTTTTGTATTTGAGTGCCGTCTTTTCAAAGGTATAAAGTGGATCCAGAATGTCGAAAATATCCCCGACCCGCGACCTTATTTTTTTTAAACTTTCCATCAGATCTCCTGTTTCTATAATGGTGGATATAAAGGCGGATAGGGCAAAAAGATCGGAGCAAGTATAGGTGAGGGTCGTTCGGGTGTCAACATTTCAGCATAATTCGTTCATATTTAAAGTTGACACATACCAATATTAGGGTATCATGAATATTTTCAAGGGTAACAGAATGTTTCCGTATTTCAAAACAAAATGAGAAATGGATGGGAAAGATTTCTACGAAGGATATGAAATGAAACCGACAGGGGGTTTTTCTAATAGAGATTTCTTGTATGGTTCGACTCCGGCGTTTATCATCACGCTGGTTTTTTTACTTATATCTATTGTATTTGTGAATGCAGGTTTGGCCGATCAGAATAAAACAAAGGTCGACTCGAATACGGTTGAAACAGTGAGAAAACAAGGAAAGGAGGTAAACATGGGAGGTGCTGACAGGTTGACCGATGAGCAGGGAAAGTATCTTCTGAGCGTGGCTCGAAAGACGATTGAGGATTCCCTTTCCGGCAGAAAGAATGAAGAGAAAAGCAACGAAAATTTTCCTCCGATTTTTAACGAGGAAAGGGGTACTTTTGTCACCCTGACGATGGGTGGTCATTTGAGAGGTTGCATCGGCCACATCATTGCACAAGAATCATTGATTGAGGGGATCAGGGTGAATGCCATCAATGCCGCGTTCAGGGACCCCAGGTTTGATCCTGTTGGAAAAAAAGATTGGGACAGAATAAAAATGGAGATCAGTATTCTCACCGATCCAAAACCGCTTGCCTATTCAGACGCTGACGATCTCCTGAAGAAACTCAGATCGGGAATCGATGGTGTTATACTCAAAAAAGGATATCGTCAGTCCACGTTCCTTCCCCAGGTATGGGAACAATTACCGGAAAAAGAGGAATTTCTGAATCACCTCTGCCAGAAAGCAGGATTGGATGGGAATGCCTGGCGAAAAGGGGATCTTGAGGTGTCCACATACCAGGTCCAGGCATTTGAGGAGGAATGATAGGCTGGAATGGCACAAGATAACCTGAAGAAATTGCTTGTCTGGTCAATTATCGGCACAGGCATTTCCTCGGTTACCACACAACTTCTTACTATTCGGGAATTTCTAACCCAGTTTCAAGGCAACGAAATAACCATAGCCCTCGTGATTTCTTGCTGGCTTTTGATATCAGGGCTGGGCAGCCTGGCCGCACGGTTTATCAGAAGTTATTCTTTGAAGGTCTATGTCCCACTGCTGTTTGTGGTTGGGATCTGGCCCCTGTTCCAGCTGATCATGATCAGAGAACTCAGGGATGTTTTTTTTATTTACGGCGCCTCGCCCGGCTTCTATCAGATACTCTTTTACATCCTTGTTACCGTAGCTCCTTACTGCTTGATCATCGGTTTTATCCTTCCCTGTTCACAAAGGGTTCTCAACAACCACGGGGTTTCTTTTTCCAGTGGAAATCTTTATGTAACCGACAGCATTGGGGACATCGCTGGAGGTTTCCTGTTCAGTTTTATCCTTGTCTACTTCTTGAAGCCTTTCGCCATTATTGCGGCAACTTCTGCCATACTTTTTATCATTGTGCTTTTGTTGCTTTATGAACACAGAAAAATTCTGTTTCTCTCGGTGGCTGCAGCAGGGATCATCTGCTTTGGCTTCTTCTGCCTGAATGCCGGCTTTGAAAAAGAGACCCTGAACCGGCAATATGGTGAAATTGTCAGATATCTCGAATCCCCATACGGTCGGATCGTGGTTTCTCAGGAAGCAGGCCAACTCACTTTCTGGGAGTCAGGAACCCCCCTTTATTCGGATGCAAACATCCTTGAAAGTGAAGAGAAAATTCATTATCCACTCAGTCAACTGGTTGAAGTGGATAATGTGCTGCTCATATCCGGGGGTTTAGGCGAAACCCTGAAAGAGGTTGCCAAGCATACACCGAGACATCTGGACTATGTGGAAATTGATCCTGCTCTGACTTCTGCAGGGCGGGAAATGGGAGCGATACCACGGGTGCCTTTTTTAGAAATCTCTAATATGGATGCAAGAAAGTTTGTCAAGAGTAAATCAGGGGCCTATGATGCAATCATTATCGATCTTCCTGATCCCGACACCTTTCAGATAAACAGGTTTTTTACCAGAGAGTTTTTCGGTTTTGCCAGGAAAGCCTTAAAAGAGGGCGGGGTCCTTTCCATGGCAATGAACTACTCGCCCAACTATATTGGCCAGATCAGAAAGAAGAAACTTTCCATCCTTTACAATTCGGCAAGGCCCCACTTCACGAATGCCATGCTGATTCCCGGCCGGCAGGTGTATTTTGTTCTCAGCGACAGGGAATTGTCTGAGGATGTTCCTTCGTTGCTCAAGAAGAAAAAAATCATTACTTCTTATATCGAAGGATACTATTATGGAGATGTTACGTCTGAAAGGCTTCTCCAGGTCCGGGAGGCCATGGGAGAAAGTGAGGAATCAAACAAGGATTTTGAACCCAGGCTGATGGGTGTCGTATTTCAGGAATGGTTTGCAAGGCATGATTCTTCTCCCGTGTATTTTATGGCAGGTATTCTGGTTCTTGTTCTGACATATTTTGCATTCATGAAAAAAGCGGAATACGTTCTTTTTGCCACCGGTTTTACTGCGATGGGATCAGAGATGCTCGTAATTTTTGTCTTCCAGGTCCTCTACGGGTATATCTACCTGCAGATCGGAGCAATTATTACGGCCTCCCTGCTGGGTTTGCTGCCGGGGGCGATCACAGGGGAAAGATGGAAACATTCCAACAGATTTAAGCTCCTTGTTTCAGAAGTTGCCATGATTTTTTTGCTGCTTATCTTCTTCGTATGGTTGTCCTGCTCTGGAACGGAACCTTATCCATTCCTTTTTCTTTTGTTCTGTTTCCTGTTCTCCTTTTTTTGTGGATTTCAGTTTCCGGTTGTAACGAAGATTATAGGGGAGGAGAAAAGTCCTGCAGCAGGTTGCCTGGCAGCGGATCTATGTGGTGCGGCGGTGGGAACGCTGGTAATAGGGGCTGCCATCATCCCCATTTGGGGCATGGAGTGTGGCGCTGGGTTTTTGATTATGGTGAAGCTTTCAAGTATGGTTGTCAATATAAAGACCGGGAGGGCCTGATTATGGCAGAAACCATGACCCGAAAGGAATTTCTGAAAAAGGCAGGTCTGGGCGCCTCCACCTTTTTATGTGCCGGAGCCGGGTACGGTTTTTTTGGAAAAGACGGCGGGAATAAATCGATCAAGGGACATGTTTCCAAGAACGATGCACCCAAAGAGCCATGGAAATGGTCCATTGAGGGATTTTATTATACAAAGGATGGAGAAACGGTCCAGTGTCAGGTCTGTCCTAACCGCTGTATTCTCAATCCTGGTGACAGGAGCATTTGCAGATCGAAAGTGAATATTGCGGGAAAACTCTACTCCCTTGCCTATGGCGATCCCTGTTCGATCCATGTGGACCCCATCGAAAAAAAACCCTTGAATCATTTCCATCCTCGTTCACTTATTTTTTCCATTGCGACTACCGGTTGCAGTTTCCGGTGCCTCAACTGTCAGAACTGGGAGATATCCCAGAAAAAACCTGAAGAAGTAAGACACATGGAACTCTTTCCTGACCAGGTGGTGAGAGAGGTAAAAAAAAGGGGGATCCCTTCCATTGCCTATACCTATTCGGAGCCGATCACGTTTTATGAATACATGGTGGATACGGCAAAACTTGCCAGGGAGGCAGGTCTGGGAAATGTTCTTGTTTCGAACGGGTATATTAACCGAAACCCTCTCATCCGTCTTTCACGGTATCTCGACGGCGCAAACATCAATCTCAAATCGTTCAGTAACGATATTTACAGAACTCTGAATGGGGGAACACTTCACCCGGTCCTTGAAACGTTCAAAACGCTTCACGGGGAAGGGGTGTGGTTTGAAATGACGACACTTGTGGTCCCGGGGTATGTGGATAAGCCGGACATGATCAAGCGGATGTGTGGCTGGATCCTGAAAGAGTTGGGGCCTGATTATCCATTGCACCTGCTCCGATTTTTCCCCCAGTATAAATTGACCAGACTCCCGGCCACACCGATTTCAACCCTTGAAAACCTGAGGACTCTGGCTCTGAAGGAAGGCCTCCATTATGTTTATCTGGGTAATGTTCCCGGGCATAAAGATACGCAGACGTATTGTCACAATTGCCGGAAAGTGGTGATCGGCCGTAACGGGTATACCATCGGGGAGCTTCATATGAAAAATGGCCGGTGTGAATTTTGCGGGACTACTATTCCAGGCCGTTGGAATTAACCCAAAAATGAAAAAGCTCACACTCTTTGTAATAATGATCCTGATTTTGCTGCCCTCCGTTTAGAATGGGAACATATTGTCCCTGCCCATGCCTTTGGTAAGAGCTTCCTGGAATGGAGAGAGGGCCATCCCAAATGTAAAAACCGCAAAGGAAAGTCTTTTAAAGGCCGGAATTGTGCAAGAAAAATGGTCGTGAAATTCAGATATATGGAGCGTGATTTATATAATTTGGTCCCGGCGGTTGGAGAAATTAACGCCTTGAGGTCAAACTACAGTTTTGCCATGATCCCCGGGGAGACGAGGGAATTCGGAAATTGTGACATGGAGATTGAAGAAAGAAAGGCAGAACCGCCTCCCGACAAAAGAGGAAATATTGCCAGAACTTATCTCTATATGAATTCCGGTTATCCTGGACATGGGATCATCAGTAAGAAAAATAGAGAATTATTTCTGATATGGAATAAACAAAATCCGGTTGACGAGTGGGAATGTGATAGAGCCAGCAGGATCGAAGAGATTCAAGACAATGAAAATCTGTTTGTGAAGGGGATGTGTGTTGAGATGGGGATTTGGGACAAATAAAGCCATTCAGAAAAATCCCCGGAAAAGATCTGATCAGGCGTACTTCTCCAGAAGTTTCTTTGTTTTGACCACGTTCATATTCAAACCGAGTGATTTTCTGTCAACCCCCATGGCAAGGCCCAGGATTTGGGTCAGGTAGAGAACGGGCAAACCGTACGAAACATCATATTCCGCTTCAATGCTTTTCTGATTTCCGTCATACATAACAGAGCAAAAAGGGCACACGAGACATATGGCATCCGCTCCGGACTCGGAAATAGCGTCCAGTTTTTCTTTGGTTACCGACATGGCCAGTTTTTCGTCTACGGGCAGAACAGGCCCCCCACAACACCTCTTTTTCCCAGTATAGTCCACTACTTCTGCACCCGTCAATTCCACCAAGGTGTCAATGGAACGGGGATCTTCCACATCATCGAAATGATCATGGACCTGTGACGGCTTCAAGTAATGACATCCGTAATGAATGGCAATTTTCAAGCCGCTGAGATCTTTCTGGAATTGGTCTTGTATTTTCTCCGCGCCGATTTCCTCGAAAAGAACTCTGGCGAAATGTTTTACTTTTGCCCCTTTCCCGTATTGGTGTCCCGTGGGTTCCAGACGCTTATTGATCCTGCTTTTTTTTTCTTCATCCCATGAGAGCAGGTGAGATGCCTCAGCCAAGGCGGATGTACAAGAGCTGCACAGGGCACAGATATCGAGCCCTTGTGCTTCAGCTAAGGCTAGATTATAAGCGCCCAGAAGTTCGGAAGCTTCCATGTCGGCAGCTTTAATAGGAAATCCGCAACAGATGAATTTTTCTATGTCGACGAGTTCGATACCCAGCTTTTCTGCGACGTTTCTGGCGGAAAGTTCGTAATTTCGGGCCCTGGCCGGGATGGTACATCCTAAAAACAGTGCATATTTCATAAGTGTATTCTCGTGTGAAACCGTTATGTTCAGGGTTCAAGGGTTCAAGGGTTCAAGGGTTCAAGGGTTCAAGGATTCAAGGATTCAAGGATTTTCTCGTTCCCCATGCTCCAGCGTGGGAATGTGTAAGTTTCTTTTTGATCTGCCTGCCCAGTGAAACTTTTTTTGCTTTTGTTTCACCGGGGCGCGAGAGATCGTGATCTTCATGAGAAGCTACGGGAAAAGCTTGCCGATAGCATCACAGGTTGTAGGCAGTTTCGGAAGTCCTGCTTTTTTTCGCTTCTTGTTGTCGAAATCGTCCAGGGGATAAATTCTTCCTTCACCGGTGACAATTTTCATCTGCGCTTTTATGCCCGCTGGGGCATGGCCTTTTTTAACCGCCAGATTCTTCAGAAGGGTCATGAAATCCGTAATAGTCACTCCCTGTGGGCACCTTTCCTGGCAGGCGTAGCAACTGGAACAGAACCAGATAAAATCGCTCTCCAGGATTTCTTCTTTCAACCCGTAAAGTGCCATGCGAATAATCTTTGCAGGATTAAAGTGTTCGTTGAGGGCCGATATTGGGCAGCTTGCGGCACAGGTCCGACAAGCGAAGCAGGCGGATAGTCCTCCTCCGGCCTCGGCGGCCAGTTCCTTGATGAAATCAGGATCTGTCTGATCCAGGTCTACGACTTCCATAGTGTCTCCTGTTTTTCAAGCTGGTTCCTGCTCAAATTTCATTGATCATAGCTAAAATCTGGTTTTCGCCGAATCCTCTGAGATTCAGTGCCCCTGACCTGCAGGATGCAACGCAGAGACCACATCCTTTGCACAGTGCGGGATTTACTTCGGCCTTTCCGGCAGTTGGCCCTTTCACGGTCATGGATGGCGCGGAATAAGGGCACACAACAATACAGACGCCGCAACCACTGCAGGAATTCGGATTTACGTGTGCTACGGTACCGCTCATGCTGATGGTTTTTCTCGAAAGCAGCGTTACTGCTCTCGAAGAGGCTGCTAATGCCTGGGCTACCGATTCATCTATCGGCTTTGGATAATGGTTCATTCCGCATAAAAAGACCCCGTCCGTGGCAAATTCAGAGGGCCCCAACTTGGCGTGGGCCTCTACAAAAAAGCGATCTTCATTCATGGGTACCTTGAATAACTGACCGAGTTTTTCGTCTCCGGACGGGACAATGGCTGAGGCTAATGCCAGCAGGTCCGCCCTTATAATAACCGTTTTGCCAAGGACCTTGTCTTCCACTTCCACTCTCAACCTGTCGTTTTCAAGAGATACCAGCGGTTTGTTGAGAAGGGTAAAGGGAATAAAGAGAATTCCCGCAAGGCGCGCATTTCTATAAAGATATTCCCTTTCCCCATACGTTCGAATATCCCTGTACAGAACGTAAATCCTCATCTCGGGGTTCAGTTTTTTCAAGTGCAGGGCGCTTTCAATGGCGTGGGTGCAGCAGACCCTCGAACAGTAAGGCCTTTCAGGTTCCCTGGAACCGACGCACTGGATGAAAACCGCTGTATTCAGTTCTTTTAACCCGGGGTCATCGGCAATGAATCGTTCATCCAGTTCAAGATGTGTCACAACCCGTGAATCTTGTCCGTAAAGATATTCTTTCGGCAATGATTCAGTGGCCCCCGTGGCAAGCACCGCAACGCCGTGCTTAAACTCCTTTTTCTCCCCGTTTGGAGAGGCCAGGGTGGACATGAAACTCCCGACAAAACCATCGACGTTTACCAGTTCCGTATGGAGTTGAATGTCAATATTGGGATCTGATTGGACAGAGTCGATCATTTCCCCTAACTTCAATTGAATGTCTTCCCCTTTCCATGTTCTAAAGAGCCTTTGCGCCTGGCCCCCCAGAACGGCGGAACGTTCCACAAGACAGACCGGGAATCCCTGTTTCGCGAAACTTTTAGCCGCCGCCATTCCTGAAATGCCCCCACCCACTACGAGTGCGGCCTGATCAATATTCAGTTCAGTTTCCACAAGGGGTTCTATGAGGGCTGCTTTGACCACTGCCATGCGAACCAAATCTTTTGCTTTTTCCGTAGCCATAGCCGGGTCATTTTTATGGACCCAGGAATCATGGTTTCGGATATTTGTCATTTCAAAGAGGTATTTGTTTAACCCGGCTGCGATCAACGTTTCTTGAAAAAGACCTTCATGAGTCTTTGGTGTGCAGGCGGCCACAACGATTCGGTTGAGTCCTCTTTCGCGAATTTCCTGGGTTAGGCGTTCCTGTGTATCCTGCGAACAGGAATAGAGATTGTCCGCCACATATTCCACGTAAGGGAGAGATGCGGCATATTCGCGTACCGCAGGAACATCGACCACCCCGCTGATGTTGATTCCACAGTGGCAGACAAAGACCCCAATGCGTGGTCTTTCCCCTGTAACCGAGATTTCCTCCGGTGGTTTTTCTTCTTTAATCAGGGTGTTTCTGGCGCTGCTCAGCAATGCTCCTGCCTCTACGGATGCAGAGCTTGCCTCAATGACGGACTGGGGAATGTCTTTTGGTCCCTGAAAGGCGCCGCAGACGAAGATACCCTCTTTGGAGGTAGTGACAGGAGAGAATGATCCTGTATCACAAAAGCCTCCATCCGTGAGGTCGATCCCGAGCCGGTAAGCCATTTCCTGTGCCTCCGGGGAGGTTTCAAGCCCTACGGAAAGGACAACGAGATCAAAGGCTTCTTCAACGAAACGGCCTTCTTCGGTCACATAGGGAAGCAGGAGCTCGCCATCTTTACTGCCCGTATCCACGGTTGGAACACGGGAACGGATAAAGCGTACCCCATGTTTTGTTTTTGCATCCTCGAAATATTTCTCAAAATCCTTTCCGTGGGTACGCATATCCATGAAAAATATGGCGCAGTCCAGATTCTGGCTGGCGTGTTCCTTGGCGATGACCGCCTCTTTGATTGCGTACATGCAACAGACAGAGGAACAATATCCGTGATCGCAACCGTTTAGATCCCGGGATCCTATACACTGAAGCCATGCGATTTTTTTGGGTTCTTTGCTGTCGGATGGCCTTTGAAGATGCCCCAGGGTCGGGCCGGACGCAGATAGAATACGCTCAAATTCCATGGAAGTAATGATGTCCGGATGTCTGGCATAGCCATAGGTTTTATATTTTGCCGGATCAAAGGGCTGTATACCGGGAGCAAGCACGATGGCACCCACATTCAGCTCAATGGTCTCGTCCTGTTGGAGATAATCGATGGCGTTTACTCCACAGAATTCCGAGCATATCTTACATCCACCGCTTTTGAAATGGATGCAAACGTCTCTGTCGATGGCAGGTGTATTGGGGATTGCCTGGGCGTAGGGCACGTAAATCGGCTTTCGACCTTTTAGCCCCATGTCGTATTCAGATGGGATTGGTTTAAACGACTGGGCGGTGATCTCTTCGAGCTGGATATGTCCCGTAGGGCAGACAGACGCGCATGCCCCGCAGGCCATACACACGTCCGACTGAAGGTGGAAGGGGGTGTCCACCTTCATATCCGTGCCGCGTCCTGTCAGGCTTATGGCGCTGTTCCCCATTTTTTCGCAGATCCTCACGCAGAGCCCGCAGAGAATACAGTCATCGTCTTCTTTCTCGAAACGTGGTTCCGTGATACCATACTTCGAGGCCAGATCAACAATAACAGGAACTTCCGGACAGCGGGAGAGGAGCATTTCCACAATCAGTTTACGGCCATTGTGCACCTCTTCCGAATCAGTAAAAACCTCCATGCCGTCCCAGATGGGGTAGTTGCATGCCGTTACAAAACGGCTTCTGCGGCCATCGAAAAGCTCTACTGTACATAACCTGCACATGCCCCCCGGTTCCAGGGCTTCATGGTGACACAAAGTTGGGATTTCAACGCCGTTGTCTTTGGCAACTTGCAGGATATACTGACCTTCTTTTCCCTGTACTTCTTTCCCGTTAAGCTTGAAAGTGATCATAGACTATACCTTATATGGGGTCCTAAAAGCCGAGTTCCATACCGTTTTTATTTGATTACGACCGCATCGAATTTGCATACATCATAACAGATGCCGCATTGAATGCATTTTTCAAGATCCAGTTTATGCGGTTTCTTCTTTTCACCGGTTATGGCTTCCTGGGGGCATTTGAGACTACAAAGTCTGCAACCGGTGCAGGCGTTTTCGTCGATTTCATAATGAAAAAGAGCCTTGCAGATCCCAGCAGAGCATCTTTTCTCCTTAATATGCGCCTCATATTCATCCCTGAAATAACGGATGGTGGTCAGGACAGGATTAGGAGCGGATGTGCCCAGGCCGCACAGAGAAAATTTTCCGACCATATTACTCAGTTCTTCAAGGAGTTCAATATCGCCTTCTTTTCCGTTTCCTTCACAGATATGGGTGAGGATCTGGAGCATCCTCTTGATTCCTTCACGACACGGATTGCATTGCCCGCACGATTCGTCCTTGAGGAAATCGAGAAAATAGCGCGCAACATCTACCATGCAGGTGTCCTGGTCCATAACAATCATGCCACCGGAGCCCATAATGGAGCCTGCTTCGGCCAGGTGTTGATAATCTACGGGAATGTCTAACATCTCTTCGGGGATACAGCCGCCCGATGGACCTCCCGTCTGGACCGCTTTTATCTTCTTCTTCCGGGGAATTCCATCCCCCATATCGTAGACAATCTCTTCCAGGGAAATTCCCATGGGGACTTCCACAAGTCCTGTATTTTTGATTTTCCCAACGAGACTGAAAACCTTCGTTCCTTTACTATCCGGGGTACCCAGATCTGCAAACCATGGGGCTCCTTTGGACAGGATAACGGGGACGTTGGCATAGGTTTCCACGTTATTCAAATTGGACGGACTGTTCCGGAAACCCTTTTCTACCGTATGGATATACTTTGCCCTGGGTCTGCCGACTTCTCCTTCGAGGGATGCCATGAGGGCTGTTGATTCACCGCAGACAAATGCACCTGCTCCAGTGGAAATCTTAATATGGAAATTGAAACCGGATCCCCCGATATCGTTTCCGATCAATCCGTAATCCGTTGCCTGTCTGATGGCAGTTACCAGACGCTTCACAGCGAGGGGATATTCATTGCGAACATAGATGGAACCCTGCTCCGATCCAATGGCAAGCCCTGCAATCAACATTCCTTCAATAATGGTGTGAGGGTCACCTTCCAGGATACTTCGATCCATATAGGCCCCGGGATCCCCTTCATCCGCATTGCAGATGATAAATCGCTCTCCTTCATGTTCGGCACAACTTTGCCACTTTACCCCGGTTGGAAATCCCCCTCCTCCACGGCCCCTTAATCCGGAATCTTTTATGGCGGCAATGATTTTTTGCGGTTCTTGTTCCAAAAGGGCATGAAAAAAGGCAGAGTACCCGCCTCTGGCAATATAGTCTTCTATGCGCTCAGGGTCGATATAGCCGCAATTGCGCAAGGCAATTTTGACCTGCTTGTTGTAAAAACCGATATCCTCCAGAAACGGAATACCTTCTAAAGGCGGGAATTCATCCACCGGATTGGGGTAACCATCTTCGGCCACCGAGCGTGGATCGCGCATTTGTCCGAGGATGATTTTGGCATCAAACCGGCCATCCAGGTATTCGTGTATAATTTGACTTATCTTGTCCTGGGTAATGTTCTTGTAGACCACCCTCGGGCTGTCCTTCCTGAATATTTCTACAAGCGGTTCCATCTCACAGAAACCGAGGCAGCCGGTTTTTTGAATCCGTACATTCTCGTTTCCATTAAATTCATTTTCGGCAGTGTCAAATGCTTTGTCGGCTCCCGCTGCAATGCCGCACGAAGCCATCCCTATATTGACTGTCAAAGCTTCAGGGTAATAAAGAGCCTCCCTGTGAGCCAGGGATATTTCATCCAAATCCTTCACGTGCAGAATCTTCATTGTATCCGCCTTGTTTTTGTGCTCCTGGTAATGAGGATAACCATATTATGGCTACATTATAGCCATTTTCCTGCTGGAGTAAATCATTTTTTTTGCAGGCCGTTTTTTTAGGGAATTTCGAGAATCTTGGGGTTCGAGCCACTAAATTTCTGGGTTTTATTCGAACCGCATCCGGCCCTTACCAATTATGATTTTCTGCTTTTTTTCATGAATCCCGTTCAGTCATTTATGAATTTTTACTTGAGGATATTAAATTGTGTCTTAACTTTTGGCATATATCACCACTAGCAGATGTATATCTGTCTCGGCTTTTCAACCTTTCAACCGGACCCATTTATATTTTCCAAAGGAGGTTATTATGGAAAAAAAACCGATTGTTAGTAAACTGTTGCCTCCAAAAGAGGCAACATCGTGTGATGCAACAGCGCAAATGCTGGCAAAAGCCAGAAAGGACGGGGTCGAGCTTTGTTTTGACAGGGCTGCCACAATGAAAGCGTGTCCGATTGGAGCAGACTCAGCCTGCTGCAAACATTGTTCAATGGGTCCTTGTCGCCTGAATGCGAAAGATCCATACGGCAAGGTGGGCATATGCGGTGCAACCATTGACACTATTCAGGCCAGGAATTTTGCTCGAATGGTAGCTACGGGTACCGCTGCTCATACGGACCATGGCATGGCTATGCTCGATCTTTTCCGTGAAGTCGTGACCGGGAAAATAAAAGACTACAAAATAAAGGACCCCATCAAATTGGAATTGGTCGCAAGATCGATCGGCATCGAGGTTGACGGCAAGAGCGAGGAAGAGATTGCCCTGGAACTGTATGGGGAACTTGAACGGACCTATACCCAGATTGAAGGGGAAATTCCCCTGATGAAACGAGTTCCGAAGAAGACCCTGGAAAACTGGAGAAAACTGGGAATCGTACCGCGTGGGGCCATGCGGGAGATCATGGAGATGCTCCATAGGACGCACGTCGGAGTAGATCAGCACTATGAAAATATCATGAAACAGGTCAGCAGGACCGCCCTGGCCGATGGCTGGGGAGGCTCGATGGTCGCAACGGAAATATCGGACATCCTGTTTGGAACTCCTTCTCCGGTCCTTGCTGAGGTAAACATGGGTGTCCTGAAAAAGAATAAGGTGAATATCATCATTCATGGACATGAGCCGAATCTTTTTGAGTCTATTCTTGAATCGGTGAGTGACCCTGCCCTCATCGAGGAGGCCAAAAAGGCGGGAGCGGAGGATATCAATCTTGTCGGGATGTGCTGTTCCGGGGCCGAAATGATGTCAAGACACGGTGTTCCCCATGCGGGAAATTTCAGTTCCACGGAGGCCATCCTGGTAACAGGAGCGGTGGATGCCATGGGAGTGGATATCCAGTGTATCAAGCAGGGTCTGGCAAAAGTGGCAGGGTGCTACAATACTCCGCTGTTTACAACCAACTCCCGGTGTCACATTGAAGGAGCCGAACATATTCAATTCCACGAAGATAAGGCCAGGGAATGCACGGACGAGATTGTCAGGCGGGCCATCGAACGCTTCAAGAACCGCAGTCTTCCCATTGAGATACCCAATATCGTCAATCCCGGAGTGCACGGTTTTTCCTATGAATATATCAACTATATGTTAGGAGGTTCTTTCCGCGGGAGCTATGTGCCCCTGAACGACAACATCATCAATGGCCGGATCCGTGGAGTGGCCGGAGTGGTGGGGTGCACCAACCCGCGGGTCAGACAGGATGAAGTGCATGTGGAACTGGTGAAAGAACTCATCCAGAACGATGTCCTCGTCCTGCAGACGGGATGTTCTCAGATCGCCCTGGCCAAGGCTGGGCTCTGTACACCTGAAGCGGCACATTTTGCCGGTCCCGGTCTGAGCGAGGTCTGCGAAGCAGTGGGCATGCCGCCCGTACTGGGTCTTGGTTCCTGTGTGGATAACAGCAGAATTCTTATCGCGGCCTCCGAGATGGTTCGCGCAGGCGGCTTGGGGGATTGCCTTGCGGATCTTCCGGTAGCGGGGGCGGCCCCCGAGTGGATGAGTGAAAAGGCCATATCCATTGGTCAGTATTTTGTCGCGTCCGGTGTATTTACGGTATTTGGAGTGACTTTTCCGATTGTCGAGGGGACGAAATTTCATGATCTCCTCTTTGACGGGCTGGAAAAACAGGGCCTCGGAAAATGGGGCTTTTCTCCAGATCCGCACGAGATGGCACAGTTGATGATTGCCCACATCGACAAAAAGCGGAAAGCGCTTGGCATCGATAAAGCCAGGGAAAGGGTTCTTCTTGACATGTCGGACAGGAGGGGTCTGGAAGCTGCTTGATATCAGGTGATAAACAGCGAAATGAAAAAGTCTTTTTCCTGATCGGGGTGTCCGGTCAGGAAAAAGACCAAACCTTGTGTGAAATTTGAAACTGGGATCTCAAACACTGACACCTGAATCCTGTCGTTCTCTGCGTCTTGGCGTCTCTGCGCGAGACTTTCTTTAAGAAGTTTCTTTCCCGATCAGACGGGTTTTTTTCCCGTTAGAGGCTGCGTTCGTGCAAAGATTCATGAAGACGTTTAAACCCCTCCTCAATAGTAACCATGGGCCGGTAATCCAGATCCCTTCTTGCCGCACTGATATCAAACCAGTGGGCAGTGGAAAGCTGTTTTGCCAGAAAGCGCGTCATAGGAGGTTCGTCATTGCGTCGAAGCGTGGAGTAGACTTTTTCTAATAGCCATCCAGCTGCATATACGACGCTTGCAGGAACAGTTCGATCTATGGGGGGAAGATCAGCGGCGCCAAGGATACCGTTCATTAATTCTACAATATCAATGGGTTTTCCCTGGGAAATGAAATAGGTTTTACCGGCAATGGGAGAACCGTTCCGCAACCGTTCTGCCGCTGAAAGATGAGCATCAACAGCGTTGTCAAGGTAGATGCAGTCTACAAGATGGGATTTTTTCCCCACCCTGAACAAGCGTCCGGTTTTTCTTCGTTCAATCAGTCTTGGAAAAAAGTTGGGGTCCCCGGGTCCCCAGATGAGGTGAGGCCTGAGGGCGACAGTGGCAAGGGTTTTCCCGTTTGCCCGCATCACCTTTCGTTCAGCTATGGCTTTGGTCTCAGGGTACGGTGCATCGTATCTATCTGGATAGGGAGTGGATTCATTTACCCCTTCCATATCACCCCCCTGAAATACTACGCTGGGGGAACTGGTGTAAACAAGTCTGGGTATTCCATTTTTCCTGCAAGCCGCTATAATGTTCTCAGTTCCGGTAACGTTGATGGAATAGAAGTCATTGTAGTCACCCCAGATATCGGTTTTGGCGGCCACATGGAAAATGATATCCGAACCTTCGGCTGCCAAAGCAACGGCATGGGCATCGACAATATCTCCTCTCAGGGTTGCAGCCCCCATCCTGCGAAGCTCAGGATAATCGTCCCGGGCAAAGCATGTAATCTCATCCCCGCGGTCAAGCAGACTCCGGACAATTGCTTTACCTAAAAAACCACCCCCCCCGGTAACGAGTGCTTTCATACCGCTTTACCAGACTACCTCCATCATAGCACAGTTCAATCCGCTTCCAATTCCCATCAGAGCGACTCGATTACCCTTTTGAATGCGACCGGCTTCCAACGCCTTTGAAAGAGTTATTGGAATGGCGGCAGGTCCCACATTTCCAAATTCCGGAAAAGTCTTATAGATTTTCTTCGCATCGAGTCCAAGGAGTTGGGTGAGCTTAGCTGTGTGCACGGCGCTGACCTGGTGGAGAATAAACTCATCCAGTTCTTCGGACTTCCACCCAAGTTCCCGGCATGCTTTCTGAAAGGTGCGCGCTGCAATTTCAAGCCCAGCCACCAGGAGGCCGCTGGCATCGGTTTCCATGCAGTCCACCTGGCCGCGGCAGAGATTCCTGTGTTCAGTCGCCGCCACGCTTACTCCTCCAAGGAATGGATGTCCTTCTGGCATCAAATCTGAACGCGCTAAAACCATGGCTGCCCCTCCAGAACCGAGGGTAAAGGTGGCAAAGTTCGCGCGAAAAGCCTCTTCATTGCATGGAGATTCCAGGAGTCTGCGAATGGTGGTTTCTACAATGAAGCGGCTGCTCTCTCCATCAACCACGATACCGTAATCAACCTGGTGCCGCTCAATCATATTCCCAACAATCTCCATCCCATTTAAGAATGCCAAACAGGCATTGCCCACATCGTAGTTTATGCACTCGGCACTCAGACCGAGATTGCCGTGTACGAGACAGGCTACAGAAGGCTCAATGTAGTCCCGGCATACGGATGTGTTGATGAGGATGCCAATTCGGGACTTTTCTATTCCAGCGTTCCGGATAGCCCTTTCTGCCGCCATGGTGGCAATCTCGCTTGGTTGCACATCAGCGTCCCAGAAACGTCTTGCGACAATGCCCGTGAGAGATTGGATAATATCAGATCGCCCGCCTATTTTTTGAATGAGCGGTGAAAGCTGTTCCTCTAGTTCTGTTGAGGTGATACGGTGTGGACCATCTACGTGTGCAAGTCCTGCAATAGAAACATTTTCGAACCTCATGCGTAAACCCCTTCAGTAATAAATCTCAGATTGTTCCCCAAGTCGATTTCCGGAAAGCAACAAAAAAGCCTGTATCCTTAAACGAGTCCAGGAAACCCTATTCTATATGAATTTGTCTTTTTTATATTTTACAGGCATCCGCCATCAATCAAGTACTATAACAGGAAGATTAAAGCCTGTTGCCCTGGCGGAAAAGTCTCTGAAAAACCAAAATAACTCCTACCGCTTGAGGATCCGGTTGGATTACTGGCAGGGGTACTGCGGAGTCAATATTGCAAAGAATCTACCTATCTTTCAATTATAAGAAAAATAGGTCATTTTGTCAATGAGAGTTATTCAGTTTGCAGGAATTTACCTTCTGAAAAAATAAATCCGTGAGAGTTACTTTCCAACTACGAAAAATTGTGGCAAGATGTCTTTCATCCTGCTTTAAAGGGAGATATTGAATCCGAGCGCATAATGATAGTGTGAAATCATATTGCATTCGGAAAATATTTGAAATGAAGAATAACACTCTCAAAAGAAATCCTTGGCGGCAGCGTCTTTATCGAAGCATATTCGAGGCAGATACCCCGGAGAAAAGGCGTTTGATGTAGCGCTGTTTGTCTGCATCGCGTTGAGCGTATTGGCTGTACTCCTCGTAACGTTAGAGCTGTCGGAAGCGAAAAAGGCTGCTGTTTCGACAAAAATGTGTCCTGAGTGCTCTACGGAAGGGCACGATTCCGATGCCAAGTTCTGCAAGGTTTGTGGGTCTGGGCTTTAAAAATGACTACAGAAAAAAAAACCAGAAGTGATTACAGGAATCGACTGACGGCTATCAGCCTGTCTTTTGTAATTGGAACCGCCCTTATGGCGGCTAAATTTTATGTGTATCATCTCACCCGGTCTTCGGCTGTTTTTTCGGATGCCCTGGAATCGATCATTAATGTGGTGGCTGCTGCC
>Ga0208901_1000198_pt1 | contig 39575 bp, 39 predicted proteins | sample AntAceMetag02UKF_FD_184764 | JGI IMG/M metagenome (GOLD analysis project Ga0208901, IMG submission 184764) | Saline lake microbial communities from Ace Lake, Antarctica - Antarctic Ace Lake Metagenome 02UKF (SPAdes) (version 2) | ecosystem: Environmental > Aquatic > Non-marine Saline and...
GAATAAACTTAATCATAAACCTAGAAAATGCCTAAATTATAGAACCCCTTATGAAGTTTATCACTGAATTGACCTTATTTTAACTAGGTAATTTAAAAAAGTGGTGCATTTTGCTTGAAAATTAAAGTATAGTAATCTTTCTAGCAATCCTAGTAATGATTGACGGAATACATATCCATATACTTCGGCAGAAAATATAGCTAGTCAACCGGGATATCCAATAGGAAGTATTATGCAAAAAGACGCTATGGAATCATGTGCAAGTATGTGAGACTGATATCATTTGATAACAAACAATGAATGGATGACTATAGCAAGAAATATAGAACAGCAATGAGTCAATTGGTCTAGTGGAGTAGTATGAGATGGGTGAATATATAATTGAATTACTGAAGAACCTACATATTGATGTGGATGAAATTCAGGTATTGATGAAGAAATGGCTGTTTCTAGTACAGATAATACTTGTACAAAAAGAGTTCTTACTTTGTCAAATGAAGAATCTATTTGGGATTTTGCGGGAAATGTAATGGAACATGTAAATAGATGAAACGATATAAGTGCAACTACAGCATCAGTATGAGTATCAGATTTATGTTGAATACAAGGTTATTGGTATACTAATGGGGATCCATATGATACATGTTGAGAAGATTATGGACCTACACTAAGTAATGCAAATAATGAAGTAGATAAAATAATGTGATATGTACGGATTGGGTCTTGAACAGAAACCGTTTTTGCTCGTTGAGGATATGCTGCTCTTACTAATAGATCTGGAATATATACATTAAATGTAAACTATATTGTTTCTACTAGTAAGAGTCTTTTGGGGTTTCGTTGTGCAAAATAATATTTCTTATATTTAAGAAAGAAAATCACTATTAATTTAATAGTGATTTTTAAAAAAATAGATATAAACCTATAAAAATAAAATAAATATAACAATTTTCCTAACTTTTTCTATACTTTTCTAACAAAAAATCATTATAACCATTATAACTTTAACAATAAAATCAGTTCAAACTAATGTTGAAATTAAACAATGTAAAAAAATATTTTAAGAAAAAAATCCCTACAGGACGTAAGGTCAAAGATTTTTTCTTACCAAAATATGAAAGAGTAGAAGCCCTGAAAGGCATAACTTTTCAAGTAAAACAATGAGAAAAAATAGCTTTTATCGGTCCAAATGGAGCTGGTAAATCTACTACTATCAAAGCTATACTTGGGATACTTCATTACGATGAAGGTGAGATAACTATTTTTGGCAAGAATCCTATCAAAGATAGAACCAAAATATCTAGATCTGTAGCTTCTGTATTCTGACAGAGGAGTCAGCTTCTTTATCATCTTCCGTTGAAGGATAGTTTTGAGTTTTTCAAGATAATTTATGATATACCAGAGGATATTTATCAAACTAGAGTAGATAGATTCGTAGAGAAATTCAAAATGAAAGATTTTTTGGATACTCCTGTCAGGAAACTCTCTTTATGACAAAGAATGAAAGGAGAAATAGTTGTAGCATTGCTTCATGGGCCTAAGGCTATATTCTTAGATGAACCAACTGTAGGGCTTGATTTTATCGCTAAAAAGGTGCTTTATGAAATATTGTTGAATATACACAAGGAAGAGAACATTACTATATTCTTGACATCTCATGATATCAAAGATGTAGAATCCTTATGTGATAGGGCAGTGGTAATCAACGAAGGAGAATTGCTATTCGATGGGAAGTTGGATAAACTTATGCAGAAACATGGTAATCAAAAAATTATAAAATATAAGAAGTTTGGAGAGATAGATTGGAAAGTGATAGAGATAGAAAATGATGTAAAGTTGTTGGAGAAAGAGATTAAATATATATTTGAGAATTATGAAGTAGAGGATTTGAAGGTGGAGAATGTGGAATTGGAGAAGATTATTGAGAGATTTTATTAGAAAATATTAAATTAATTAATATGAAAAAATATTTAAGTTTATTGAAATTCGCTTTGAAAGAGCAGATGGCCTACAAATGGAATTTTGTGATAGGTATTCTTACAATGTTGATAAATGATACTTTGTTTATTTTTCTATTTGTGATTTTCTTAGGATATTTTTCTGGTATAGGAATTACCTTATGAGATTTTCTTTTGTTGTGGTCTTTGGTCGCATTTTATTATGGAATAACAAACGGAGTTTTTGCAAATATATCCAAAATAGCATTCTTTATAGAAGATGGAAAAATGGATTATTATCTTAGTTTCCCTTTGCATCCATTGAAATTTTTAGCCTTTAGAAGGATAAATGTATATGGAGTATGAGATTTACTTTTCGCTATTGTTGCATTTATTTTGTATTTATTGTTTTATACAACAGTAGCATGGCGGATAGTTCTTTTATCCTGGATAGGGATTATTGTTTTAGGAACTATATTTAATATATGATTTGTAATTATCTTAGCTTGTATTTCATTTTGGTTAGATAAATGATCACTTGTATCTCAAGTTGTAAGAGAATTTTCAGTTAGTTTTGGTTTATATCCACCTCAAATATATCAGTCAAATAAAGTTCTATTCACAATAATCTGAGTTTTGGGTCTATATCCTATGGTATTTTTACCTTACAATATGATAACAGTCTGAAGTGTCTGGACGGATTGGCTTGTTATGATTGCAATCTGCATCCCTACTTTCTTTTTATCATTGTGGGTTTTCAAAAAATGATTAAGAAAATACAATAGTGGGAATTTGGTAATGCAAATGTAGTTCTATATGTTAGATTCTTCCGTGGTCAATGTAAAATTAAAAATGTATAATGTAAAATTGAAAGAGATATGGTTAGAGAAAAGAATATTATTTTGACTCTTGTCTCGTATTGTCTACGAGATAAAAAATATTTAAGAAATTCTTTCTTTAATATAAGATAATATTAATTAACAATATAATTATTAGAGAAGTAATTTTACATTTTACATTCCAGCTTTAGCTGGTTCCGAAGGAATACATTTTACATTTACTAAAATATTTTACTAAAATTAATTAATTATGTCCAAATATTTGAAATTATGATTTTATTATACTAAGGAGTTATTTTACTATAGTTATTCTATAGTTTTTAGGAATGCTTGGTTTCTTTTTGTAGTATATCTTTTGACAGCTTTGGTTTTGTATAGCGCAAAGGCAAAAGGTGTAGATTATATAGGAGTAATAGCTATAGAATATTATATATGGTATGTTTTTGTAACAGAACTTGCGATGATGAATCGGCGTGATGATGATTTGGTTGCAGGAGTTCAAAGTGGTAATATTATCACATTGTTGAACAAACCAATCCATTTTATATGAATGCAATTATCCAAAGGTTTTTTCAGGGTGTTGGTTAGGATGAGTATTATAGTCATGGTTTCTATATGAATAGTTTATTGGTGGGCTGGTACTTTTCCTTGGTATGGATTTCAGGTGTCAGTTTTGTTTATGCTTTCATTCGTGGTTGGAATATTGTTGTTAGCATTGGTTGCTATACTTATAGGTATGTTTAGTTTTGTATTTGAAGATAGTAGATTTATATCCTTTTTGTTGAGTAAGATATATTTCATATTTGGAGGTGTGTTTTTTCCCATAGATATATATCCTACGTGGTTGCAAAATATAGCTAAATTCTTGCCGTTCCAGTATTATATATATTCCCCAGCTAGATTTTTTGTGACATGAGATATAGCTTTTTTCTGGAGTTATTTTCCTATTCAAGTTTTGTGGTTAGTAGGTATGGGGATGCTTGTTTTGTGGTCTTATAATAAGTTGGTTAGGAGATTGGAGGTGAATGGGGGATAGTTGTTTTCTCATACCTTTGAGTAAATGTAAAATGTATAATTTTATTATTATTTTTTTGTCACAGGGATAGCACTTTTAAAAAAAAGTTCCTCAAAGGATACGAATACACTACTGTTTCACGTTTTCATTTTTGTTCCCGGGAACAACTTTGGGAACAACTTTGGAACATTTTGGGAACAACTTTTTATAAAAACAAACTTGATTTTTTTAGGATTTCCAGTAGATTGGAAAAAAGGTTCAAGAAATTTCCAGTTTACTGGAAAAATATTGCTGAAGATGGTTTAATTAGTTATTTATACTATTATGGAAAATAAATATTATTTTTTCTCATGAGAAGTGAATGAAAAATTTGATATAGAACAAGATACTGTTTGTAATATGGTAGTTCAAGCTCCTTGTAATTTAGATTTGAATGTAAGTCTAAAACAGAAATGAATCAAAGTCAAAATGAACTATCTTTTTTTATGAAAAGAAGATAATATAAAAGGAAATATAAATGTGAATATAGAAAATTCATATATAGAAGTATCAGCTAATATGTTCTTACTTTTAGGTAAAAATAGTGATATAAATGTAAAAGGGAATATAAATATAAATCCTAATATAGAAAAAATAAAGGCAGATTTAGTAGAAGAAGCTTTGTATCTAGATGATAAGGCAAAAGTAGGGCTAGTTCCAAGACTAAATGTAATGTCAAATGATGTGATAGCTTCTCATAGTGCGAAAGTTGAAAGACTTTCGGAGCTTAGTATGTTTTATATCCAATCGAAAGGTATATCCTTAGAGGAAGCAAAAAAATTAGTTATTTCAAGTTATATAAATAGAGTGTTGGATGGTTATGAGAAGTTAGAAGAATCTGTAGAGAAATATATAGATTATATACTATAATATATTAATATCAATTTCTCAATTATTCTCAATTATTTCTCCTCCAAATTTCTTATAATTTTATATTTGATTTTCACATATATTTTTGATCCAATTTCCTTTGATTTTCTTCACTCCATGAGAGATTTTGACTATCTTTCCATTTTTTTCTGTAAGGAAATTTACATTTATTAGTTGTCATTCCAATTTGTTTTTTTTGATCGTTTTCAAATAACTTCCTGACAATAAATTTACTATATAATCAGGTTTTGTCGAGTTTATAGCTTCTGTAATCTGCTCCCCCCAGAACTTATACAATCATTTGCTGTCTATAGGTAGTTTATAATTTCCAATTATATCCAACGGTTTCACAACTCCATACATCCCGCTTATTACCATAAAATTATTTTCAAAGAACTGTTTTCCATTGTCTCTCATATTTGGGTAGTCAATTGCATTGTACATTACCCCTGTGTATCTATTGATTCCATACTCGAATGGTCATAGGGCTATATTTTTGTTGAGATTCATTCATTCTTCATACCTTACTCATTTGCATTTTAGATCTTTTTCTGTGGCGTTATTTGCTATATCTGTAGGTTTTAGGAATTTGAAGGAAGTTTTTTCTTCAGAGAAATTTCATCATGAGTTTTTTCATTCAGAAGGAGGTAGGAGGAAGATTATTTTCATGTTTTTCAAAATGTAAAAAGTAAAAGGTAAAATTAATAGTATAATTATTATGTTTTTACTAAGTTTAATGTAAAATTGTCGGAAGCTTGTGTAGCTGATATTCTTTGAGTTTGAGATAAGTCTTTTTTCTTTGAGATAATGTTTTGCCGTTTTCGGGGGCTTAATACAGAATAAGAACTACCGCCCCCGATTCAAAAATCTAATTTAACGAAGAAAGTATATCTTTTCTAATCCAATAATCAAATAAAAAATTCTTTAATTTCTAGTTGAAAAATATATTATTTTTAATATGATAATGTATATAATAATTTAAAATTTAAAATAATCTTTAAAAATTAGGTTTTAAATAAAAATAATTTCCCCTATAATTCCCTTGAAATTTCCTTCAGTTTGAGTATAGTAAAAAACTAGTGTGTATGTAACACAATTATTTTGTATTTTGTATTTATTATTATATAATTATTAAAAATGATAGGACCAAGAAAAAAGAGATCGATTGCTAAGAAAAAACAAAGAAGTAGTACATGGAGAACTCTTAAATTGAAAAAAATCTGTAAGACTTTAGCTTTGAGCCCATGTGGAAACTGTGGTAAACAAAAGAAATCACATCATGTTTGTCCTCATTGTGGTTATTATAGAAATCAACAAGTTCTTACAATCAAGACAAAAGCAAGAAATACTATGGTAGAAGCTTAATAAGTTTTTTTTAGTGGAAACGAAGTGAAACTATTTTAGTGTTTACTATAACCCATGGATATAAAAAAACGTATTATTTCTAGGAAGGTGATGTTTAGATATTTCTACATGAAAAATTTTGTAGTCTATTTTTGTCGTAATAAACAAAATATAGAGGAAATTACAAAGATAGAAAAAGATGTAGAATATGGTAGATTTGAAGAGCCTAAAGAGTTTCTAGAAAGATTGGAAGAAATATATTCTGAGGATATGTTTGAAGATGTAGAGTATATCAAAGATAATGTATTATCCAAATCAGGAGATATAGATATGATATATGTATCTAGTATGATTAGTGGTTATGATAAGTATAAAGATGAAATCGTAGAATTAGTTAACCAAAAAACTAATAGTTTTGAATTCAAGGAAATGAGTAGTATAGAACAAGCTATATTTCTAGTTGCTTATGTAGAATTCAAAACTATGAAAACTCCTAAGAATATTATCATCAATGAAATGGTGGAATATGCTAAAGTTTTTGGTAGTAAATCATCTTCAAAATTGGTAAACGCTATATTAGATAAAATAATTTAGTAACGAGCCTTCCTTTGATTTTAATGTAAAATCTAAAGTGTGAAATTAAAGGATTTTACATTTTCAATTTTACATTTTACATTTAATTAACAATTTTACTAGAATATATAGAATATGAGTTGAAAAAAAATTTTAATGGAAGAATTGGAATCTAAAGTTCCATTCCTAAAGGAATATATAAATTCTTTAGCTTTGTCTATTACAGAGAATATAGATGAAAGGCTTCTAAAAGTTACTTTTACTCATAAATCTTTCTCTAATGATCTTCATAAGAAAGTGGATAATAATGAAAGGTTAGAATTTTTGTGAGATTCTATTCTTGGAGAAATAATATCTGAATTATTATTCAAAGATTATCCCGAATGGGATGAAGATATGTTGAGTTTCTATAAAATTGCTTTGGTAAATGAAACAACATTAGCTATTGTAGCTAAAGATATAAACTTATGAGAACATTTGATATTAGGGCTTGGAGAACGTAAGTGATGATGAAAAGAGAAAGATTCTATTCTATCAGATGGCGTAGAAGCGTTGATAGCATATCTTTACTTGGATATGGGTAGGGAAGTGGTATATGAGTTTGTAAAAAAATATGTATATAGTAAAATAGAGGAAATCAAAGAACAATGAACATTCAAAAATCCTAAGTCTATATTACAAGAAAAAATTCAGAAGAAATATAAATTCACACCTGATTATATAGATGGAGATTATAAAAAGGATAGTAAAAATAATGTAATCATGTTTGAATCAAAGATATATGTAAAGAAAAAAATGATATGATTGTGATATGGAGTTTCCAAAAAATCAGCACAAACGGAAGCTGCAAAAGATGCTTTGGAAAGATTAAATTAGACTTTAATTATTAATTAACAATATTTATTAAGATGAAAAGAATATCTATAGTAAAAAATTTTAAAATTTGGATTACAATATCTATTGTATTTATAGTATTAGGAATGTGGTCTTTTGCTGAACATCACAGACTTAGTATAGAGTTTACAGGTGGTATAGATACTACTATAACTGGACAACATAATATAGATGAGGAAAAGTTAGAATGAATTCTTGCTAATTTTGAAGCAGATGTAACAGTAGTTTCAGATGGTATTGATACAGAATTACTTATAGTACCAAAAAAACTATGAGATAGTAAACCTGTAGAAGTATGGGATGTAGCATATAACTATTTATTACAAGAAAAACATATAGTTTGAGATGAAAATATTAAATCTACTTCTTTTATATGACCTAGTATATGAGAATATATGAAAGGAGCAGCAGTAACTGCTATTATATGGGGTGTAGCTCTTATGGGTATATATATCTTGATAGTGTTTGTAGGAGTAAGAGAATACTTTTCTCCTTGGATATTTTCACTTGTTACTGTAGTTACATTGATGCATGATGTTATAATTGCAGCATGAGGTTACGGTGTGTTGATGATGTTTGATAGTATGACTATGATAGATTCAGTATTTGTAATGGCTATTTTGACAGTATTAGGTTATAGTATCAATGATACTATAGTAATATTTGATAGACTTAGAGAAAATATTATAAAATATCATGAAAAAATCAAAAAAGGAACTAAAAAACTATCAGAGGTATTTGATGAAAGTCTATATCAAACTATGAGAAGGTCTATAGGAACTTCAGTATCTACTTTTGTAGTAGTAGCATCAATGTGGTTTATAGGAACAGAAGTATTGAAAGAATTTTCTTTTGTAATTATGATAGGTATCGTAGCAGGTACGTATTCATCTATATTTATAGCAGCACCTATGGCTTACCGGATAAATAAAGGACTTCAAAAGAAAGAGAAAAAACAATAATTTCAAGATTGAAGAATAAATTAATTTGACTATTAATAATTAAAAACTATAATAACGACTTATAGTGTAAAATTTATTATATATTAAATAAATAGAATATAATGAAAAAAGGTTTATTGTGGTTTATACTTATGTTCTGAGCTGTGATAGTATTTATGCTAGTTGGCTGAGATTTTTTTGATAGACCTGTGAAAGAGGGAGATATATATGTAAAAAATGTAGAAACTGTAAAAGAAGTAGAATTAAATGAATTCTTGGAAGAATATAATGATGGTTCATTCAATAAGATTAAACTTACAAATAATACAGAATTGAAATGATATAATTTTATAGGTACAGGTGAGGCTCAAACATCTATGACTTGGGGTCAAAGTAATGTAGTACAAAAGAATTGGGATGTTTATACTACTACTGTTGCAACTAGTCTAAATCTAAATGATATATGAATAGACCTTACATGAGATACTTCTATTACTATAGAATATGAAGAGAGAGGAATGTTTACTAAACTATTATTAGAAACATTGTTACCATTGATTATAATAGTAGCTGTTTTCTTGTTTTTGATAAGATGAGCTATGCCAAAATGAGGTGGAGGTGGTCCTATGGGAATGTTTGGTGGTAAATGAGCTGGTAAACAAGTAAGTAAAGATGATAAAAAGCTAAAATTTGAAGAAATAGCTGGTATGGAAGAGGTAAAATATGAACTTCAAGAGATTATAGATTTCTTGAAAAATCCTAAGAAATATCAGAGAGTAGGAGCAAAAATACCAGTAGGAGTACTTCTTTATGGACCTCCCGGTGCAGGTAAAACTATGCTTGCTAGAGCTTTGGCAGGAGAAGCTGATGTTCCGTTTTTCTTCACTTCTGGTTCAGAATTTATGGAAATGTTAGTAGGTATGTGAGCTGCGAAAGTTAGAGACTTGTTTGGTAAAGCAAAAGCAACTTCGCCATCAATAGTGTTTATAGATGAAATAGATGCTATAGGTAAGAAAAGAGGACAAGGATATACATGATGACATCAAGAACAAGAACAAACTTTGAATCAAATATTGACAGAGATGGATGGATTTAGTAAGGAACATACTGTGATAGTAATAGCTGCTACCAATAGACCTGATGTATTGGATCCTGCTTTATTGAGACCTGGAAGATTTGATAGAAAAATATTAGTAGGAAAACCAACTTTAGAAGAAAGAAAAGCAATTATAGAAATATATTTGAAAGATAAACAGATAGAAAAAGATGTAAATATAGATTCTATGGCAATAAGAACAGTAGATTTTGTATGAGCTGATCTTGCTAACTTAGTAAATGAAGCTGCATTGAAAACAGCAAAAGATGAGAGACTGAAATTGACAATGTTAGATTTTGAATATGCTTTAGAAAAGATAGTAATGTGACCAGAGAAAAGAATCAAATCTATCAAAGAAGATGAAAGAAAGAAAATAGCATATCATGAACTTGGACATGCTGTTACAGCTCATTTCTTGGAACATACAGATCCTGTAGAAAAAATCTCTATTGTAAGTAGGGGAATGGCACTTGGAGTGACTTGGATGATGCCAAAAGAGGATAAGTATTTACATACTAAAGCTAAGTTTTTGGATACTTTGGTAACATTATTGTGAGGTAGAATATCAGAGGAAGTTTTCTTCTGAGAGAATGAAATCACAACAGGAGCTTCCAATGATATGTCTAGAGTATATAGAATAGCCTATGATATGGTAACTAAATATGGTATGTCTGATTTAGGACCTACTATGTATTTAGATGATGGAGAGTCTAGTTGGAAACCATTCAAAACTTGGAGTGAAGAATTGTCTAGTAAGATAGATAAAGAAGTAGAAAAAATAATAAATGAAGCTTATGATAGATGAGAGAAAATAGTAGAAGATAAAAAGGATCTTATACACAAACTTTCAGCTGTATTATTAGAAAAAGAATATCTTACAAGAATAGAATTTCAAGATTTGATAGGGGAAGAAAAGGGAGTTTCAAATGGGAAGAAAGAATAAAAAGGAGACAACAAGGGTCGCAGAGATAAGAAAGGGGTAAAGAAAAAAAAGAACGATACGTAGGGTTCGCAGATCTGCGACCCGTACATATCGTTTCTTTTTTTTATGTTGAAATTTCTTATAAAATAGATAAATTATAGTAATATTATTTTAATTGTAGTAAATTAAGTAAAATGAGAAAAATAATTTTATTGTTAGTGGTAGTTCTATTCTTATCTTCTTGTGGGAAACAAGAACAAGAAGTTGTGGATATAGAAGAAAGGAGTCAAACACAGGAACAAGAACTTGTACAAGTGTTAGAAGATAAACAAGCACAAGGACAAGATGAAAATCAAGAGAATATTGAGGACTGAACAGGGTCAATTATAGATACAGAAGAAACTCCAATAGAACCATGATTTCTTACAGGAGATAGTATTTTGTGTCTAGGAAATCAATTGGAAGATGTAGATATTGAAAGCTTTCAAGTTCTAGAACATTATTATGCAAAAGATAAAGATAATCTATATTATTGTGGGTATCTTTGATTTTTTAGTTTTACAGAAATAGATATAGATACTGTAGAGATAATAGATGGAGAAACACTAAAAGATAAAAATTTCAAATATAAACTTGGGATGAATGGAATATTAGAAAAGGGAGAGAAAATACTACAAAAAAAAACAGATTTAGGAAATAATTTTTCTAAAGATTTGGATTTTGTATATTATGCTGGTAAAAAAATAGATGGATTAAATCCAAATTCTTTCAAGATGTTAGGATACAGGTATATCAAAGATTCTCAATATATATATTTTATGAAAGAAGGTATTTATCAAAAGTTTTCAAATATAGATTCTGATACTTTTGAAGTATTGAAAGGTAATGATTGATGTATAGGAAAGGAAGATTATATCTGTTATGCAAAAGATAAGGATAATATAATTTCAAATGGGGTAGTTTTGACTTGATCGGATATAAATACCTTCCAAATTATAGATAATTTTTTCGCAAAAGATAAGGGATCTGTTTATTATAAGGGAATAAGTTTAGGGAATTTGGATGGAAATACACTTCAATTGTTATGATGAGACTATATAAAAGATAAAAACGGAATTTATTTACTGCATCCTTCTAATACAGATAAACTATCAATTCAGATAACTGAAATAGATATATCTACATTTCGTATATTAGAAAATCATTATGATAATAATGTTTATGCTATGGACCAATACAATATCTATTATTATGAAACACATAAAGATAAAAATAATATAAGTACCAATTATTTTTCTACCACTCCAAAAACTATAGATTCAGATAATATAAAAGTATTAGGTGATGGTTATGTAGAAGATTTACGTTATATTTATTATTTCCATTTTTCTGAAAAGGAAGAAAAAATATATTCATCTAAATTAGATATTGATTTATCTTCAGTAAAATTTATAGATGATATTTTCTTGAAAGATAAGGATTATATTTATATAAAAAATAAGAATACAGGAGAGCATAGTAAATTAGATTTTGTAGATAGAACTTCTTTCAAATTCCTTAATCCTAGCTATGCTATGGATAATAATAATGTTTATTATTATTCATCTAAGGATAATAAAGTGATATTAGTAGAGGGTGCAGAACGGGAAAGCTTTGAAGTATTTGAAGACAATAAAGAATGTGATAATTCGATTGATAAATATTGTTTTGGGATGGATGATTTTCATATTTATAAGTATGGGGTAATAGTAGAATAAAATTGATGCATTATATGTTTTTTTAAATATGAATTAACTGAAAATTATTTTTTTGAAAATCAATTTTTTTTGAATACTAAAAAAGACTACTATAAGCTAAATAAATAGTTATCAAGGAGGCGTTTATCTTATTTGACATAAGATAATTTTTAAATATAATATAGGAGTATTTTTAAATTAATTTTTATATCCATTTATGTCTGTAGATAAGGCTATTGATAGAATAAAATCCAAAGATCAAGCAATTGATACAGAGGATAGAATAGACGCAGAACAACTTACACAGAAAATAGTGAAAGTTGATGCTTTTTTGCATAAAAAAATAAATGGAAAGTTAAAAAAGATGGAAAGTGAGTTATCTCCAGAAGATTATAGAGAATTTCAGAAAAGAATGCTACAATTAGAGAGGGAATTTGATATGGAATTATGAACTTTGCAATATAAAATTGATGATATAGCATTAGATACAGAAGAAGAATATAGAGAGGTTATAGAAAGTTATAGCCATATATTTGATGGTATGGAAGATGATATAAAACAATACGAACATATCTTATGAGATGATACAGAAATACCAGAAGATGAAGTTATAGCAAAAGTAAAAGAATTTTCATATACTGCATTGTTTTTGGATGAAGATACATACAAAAATGGAAATATCAAACAACTTGTGAAATGAGTAGTAGATAGTATGGTTATTGAAAATATAGAATTAGCAAAACAAGTAATTGATACTAAAGGGCTTATTTTAGTAGATATGATGAAAACTATATTTAGTTGGGAGTGAATCAAACAAATAGCTAAAGGATTATGAGAATCTATATGGGGATTATTTAGTGGTGATGTTTATAAAACCGGTAGAAGTATATGAGAATTAGGACTTATAACTACTGGTGCTGGTGCATTGTGAGTAGGTTTCAAGAAATGAGCTAAGGTTGCTATGAAACTAGCAGTAAAAAAGGGAAGTAAATGACTTGAAAAGACTGCAAAGGTGTTGGATACGGCATGAAGTATACTTCAAGCTCCTGCAAAGGGTGTGATAAAGACAGTAAAATGAGGGAAAGATGTATTGGTAGATGGAGCTAAGAAATGAGCTGATGTGGTAGCTGAAACTGGTCAGAAAGTGAAGGGGAAATGGGAAGATTCTGACTATGTAAGAATATTAGCTAATGAAAATGGTGGAGTTGTAAATCCTTTTTATAAACCAACTTTGGATACAGAATTGCCTATATCAAAAAATATAAAGATTAATACAGAAGACTTTGTTCCTGATTTTATACCAGAGTCTATTGTTGATATAGAAGCTAAAACAACTAAAAAAATGGTAGATATTAAGATTTTAACATCAAAGATTGAAGAGGTTTTAGATAAAATTTGAGATGTTACAAGAGAAAATAAATTAAATATAGTTTCTAAATTAGTTTTAGAAACATTAGCTAAAAAAGATATTTATACAGTTTGACATTCTATTAGAGTAGCAAAATATGCTGAAATGATAGGTAAAAAACTATGATTTGATGAAAAGAAAATGTATAATTTGAGAATATCTATGTTATTACATGATGCCTGAAAAGTAGCAATAGATGATAATGTTTTGAATAAAGCTTGAAAATTAAACTGAGAAGATTTTCTTCATATGAAGTCACATGTAAATAGTACGGAAGATATTTTATGAAATATATCAGTTTTTTTAGATAGTAATAATAAAAATATATTAGATTGAGCTAGTCTTCATCATGAGAAAATAAGTGGAAAATGATATCCTTATTGAATGAAATGAAATTCCTGAATTTGCAAAAATAGCTTCTATAGCTGATGCTTTTGATGCTATTACCTCAAAGAGAATTTATCATAAAGAAGCTCCTCCTACAGGTAAAGAAGCTATAAGAAGATTAGAAAGAGATATTTGAGAACATTTTGATGAGATTTTCTTTTTACATTTAAGAAGTTTCTCTCAAAGAGATATGAATATAGTTTTAGATAGCACAAGAAGAATACAAGCAGATATAGCAAATAGATTAAATATAACTGAAAATATAGTATAATTTATTTTAAAATAAATTTAATAAAAATGACAACTGAACCAATAGTAAGAGAGCTAGTAATGAATTCTAGATGTAAGTGAGGTGAATTCAAACTATGAACTATAGTAGAAGATCAACTTATTTTGACGATGGAACAAACATCAGAGGAGTTTTTGAAAGAAGAATTATGAGAAGATAGTACAGATTTTCTGATGGCAAAACTTATTATAGAAAGTTCCAAGTGAGAACTAGATTGGGATGAATTTTTGAAACTTGTAGATATGGAAAATGGAAAAATAAATGGAATACGACGGTTGTGATTTGAAAGTACAGACTTTAGAGGGACTGAAATACAAGGAATCATATCAGAAAAAGTAGCAAAGTGAGAATTATATATAGGTTCGAATATGGTGTTTGGATGAGATGACGTAAGTATAATGAAAGTATTAGAGAATGAAAAATTGAAATGAGATTTAGATTTGAGTGATACGAGAATAACTACAATGTGAAAATTAAAAGAACTTATGTGACATCTTAATTTAAAATGAGTAAAGTGGTTGAAGTCTATATGATGATTATCTTATGTACATGGGGATATAGAAGCTCAATGAGCTAATATTGATTTACAATTGGATATAGCTCGTAAGATTAGAGATAAAAAATTAGAAACATGAGCTATAAATTATTTATGAGGGAATGTGGCACATTTATATAAATTATTTGATGAAAAAACACTAAAGGTATGATTAGATTTAAAATGAACAAAAGAAGAGTCTCTTGGCGATTTAGAAGAAGTTTGATTTTTAGATTCAGATTGAGTTAACACATTAACATCTGTGTGAAATTTGAAAAAAATAGTTTGATTTTGAAGTTTTGAGGGTGCAAATATAGAATTACAAAAAGATGTAATTAAAAAAATACAAAAATGAAAATTGTCTGTATGATGAGTTTGTAGATTTTGAGGAAATATAAAATGAATTGAAGAAGTTTTAGAATTATGAACTATACCTTGAATTTTATTATTAGAATGAGTTTCTAAAGATATACAAAATAAATGTAAAGACTATCTTAAGACAGGAAAACTAAAAGTAAAAGAATATACTGATTTTGATGATGAAAATATTGCCGGATATGATGAAACTATTATGTATTAATTATATTGATTGAATAGATAAAATTATTACTTTAAATAGACTTTCATGATGTAGCTAAATCTTTGAATATTGCTATCAAAATATTGTTAGATGAGTCTTGAAAATAGTTTGATAATGATTTAGTAGAGTTTTTTGCAAAAGAAACTATTAATTAAAAAAGTTTAAATAAAGTATCTAGGTAAATAGATAAAATATTGAGAGATTTAAATAGAATGTTTAATATAAAAGAATCTAATATAGTATATGTTTAAAAACTTATTACAAAAATAATGATAGATACTTCTTGAAAAAAAATGGAAATTTTAATGAAAGAATGAGAGACAAATAATCTTCATAATTTTTTATCATCTGGAGATTTATCCAAAAGTTTATCTCAAAGTCCTGAGGGATTTCTAAAAGATGTTTTATGAGAAGATAGTGCTGATTATCTTATGATAGAAAGGTTTGTCTGGAAATATAGATAAATTATTAACTTTGAAAGAAATACCTGGAAGTTTAGATTTAGATGGAACAGATTTAGAGATTCAATCTAAGATTAAAGAAAAATTCTTGTCATGAGAATTGAAAGTTGATTGAATAGTATTTTTTGACGAAGGTCCTAAGCGATTTAAAGAATTCTTTTTTTAGTAAAACTCTTTTTGAATTAGGAAAAGTGATTATTAATTTATAAGAATATTATATAAGTATGACTCAAAAGCCAATAGTAAGAGAGTTAGTAATGAATTCCAGATGTAAGTGAGGTGAATTCAAACTATGAACTATAGTAGAAGACCAACTTATTTTGACGATGGAACAAACATCAGAGGAATTTTTGAAAGAAGAACTATGAGAAGTCTAAATTTAATGCTTAAATACATTAATATTTAATTACATTAAAAAATCTATTGATTTAGATTTTTTTTTGTTTAGAATAAATATATTCTATTTTCAGGCCAGTCTTGGAAAGTAAAAAGTTTTTAAAAATTAAAAATCATAAAATGAAATTTCTAAAAAATCCTCTAATCTTAGTGCCTCTATCAGGGATATTATGCACTCTATCTATGTATCCTTTCAGCTTTTCTTTCCTTATTCGGATAGCATTAGTACCATTTCTTTTTGTACTACTAACTTCCAAATTTGAAAAAAAGAAAATATTAGGCATGGAATACAGTTCTCCTGCTATACGGTGATTGATTTTAGGGGTTGTTTTTTATTATAGCAGCCTTTATTGGTTCTATAGTGTTTTAGGCTTCTCTGGTTTAGCTTTACTTATAATATTAGCTCTTTATCTCTATGTTTTCTCCCTAGTTTTGAGATTGCTTTTGAATAAATGGACCAATCTTTATATTCAGATGTTTCTACCAGCTATTTTGTGGGTTGCTGTTGAATTTTTCAAATCTGAATGATGGCGATTGAAATTTACTTGGATGAATTTAGGTTATAGTCAGTACAATAATCCTTACTTGCTTCAGTTTGCAAGTATAGGAGGGCAGTATGGGGTTACATTTATAATAGTATTGGTAAATACAATATTTGCTCTTATGATTATTCATAGAAAAAAAAGAAAATTTATATTTGCATCGTGAGTATCGATTCTCACTATATTCACAGCTATGTTCGGTCGGTGATATATCCAAAATCAAAAGACCTTTGAATCAGACATTTCAGTATGAATGGTGCAATATGAATCCCATCCATCGGACTTGAATCCTATAGATATATATGATGATTTAGCAAAATGATTGACAGGAGATTATGATTTTATGATATTTCCAGAATATACAAGTACAGAATATTTGGAAGAGACAAAATATAATCGGGATATTATAGTAGATATAGCTACAAGGAATGATGCCTATGTAGTAGCAGGAAGTAATTATAGAGAAGACACTAGCAAAGATGATCATTACAATACAGCTTATTTATTTTCTCCAAAATGAGAAAATATAGGGAAATTTTATAAGATGAATCCAGTTCAGTTTTTCAAAGATGGAATGCCTGGAAAGGAGTTCAAAACCTTTGATACAGAATTTGGAAAAATAGGTATTATGATTTGTTATGATATGGACTATAGTTATGTATCAAGAAAAATAACTGCAAATGGAGCAGAAGTATTGTTTATACCTACATTTGATGCAAGACATTGGTGAGAATTTCAACATAATCAACATGCTACTATGACATCTATAAGGGCTGTAGAAAATGGAAGATATTTAGTAAGAGTAGCAAGTTCTGGAGTTTCTCAGATTATAGATCCTTTGGGAAATGAACTTACAAGAATTTGATTTGATATTGCAGATGTAGATTCAGGATATATAAGTTTAATTTCAGAAAAAACCTTTTATACTAGGTTCGGATGGATGTTGCCGTATCTTTGTATTGTTGTAATTATGTTTTTGGGGGGAGTGTTGATAGGGAAAAAGATATCTGAGAGTATTCTTTATCATAGAGGAAAAAAACATAAGAAAATTCAGTAATTAATATTACCGGGAACTTCTTCCACTACTACTATACGAACTACTTGAACTGCTTGAACTACTACCAGATCGAGAAGAAGATGAACTACTACTAGATCGTGAAGATGGACTTGATCGTGAAGATGATGAACTACTTTTTCGAGGTTTTGAAGAACTACTACTAGAAGAAGAAACATAAGATTTATATTTCACTTTTCTTTCAGAATCTTCTTTCTTTATTCTATATTGTCCATTGAATATTGTCTTTAGATAACTGTTTATAGATTTTTTGTTTTCTATATATTTGTTATCATCTATAAGTTTTTGTATTTTGGTTATAGTAGATTTTTTCCCATCTGTTTTGTATACAAAATTAGCTATAATTTTCATAGCTTCCAATAAACTTGATTTGATACTAGTTATTTTTAGGATATTCGACTCCAAAACTCCTATTGCTTGGTCTACATTTTTATTTCAAAGATCTTTTATCATAGATGTTTTTAGTGCATTGCTAGATTCTTTGATTTCACCTAATAAACTTACTTTACTACTGCTATTGAACGAATTGGATAATAGTTCTATGATACTTGAGAAATTCATACTTTCTACTTTCCATTTTTTTTCTTTGCTAACTTTTAGCTCCTCGTATTCTCTGAATATTTTCTCTACTAATTCATTGTATTTGATATATTTATTGAGATTTACTAGACTATCCACAGACAGTATAGCTTGTACTAAATCCTCTATATTCTTATGTTTCTGACTCAAGTGCTTATCCAATGATGATAATATGTTTTTATCTAATATCAACATATCTTCTAGTCATAGTTTTTCAGCTCTACTAGATAATGAATTCATATTTTCTTTTCATAAACTACTATATATGCTAGTCAATAATTTTAGATTATATCAATATTGATTGATAGTTTTCTCTAAATTTCCTAAATCTTCCCACATAGTATCTTTTTCTATATTTAGTCATAATATATAACTATCTTTCATTTCTAGATTTTGGATATATTTCCAGTTATATTCATCTATCATAGTATGATTTATGTTTTTTTTATAGGTTTTTACTGTTTTAGTCCAATCTTTTTCGTATATTTCTTGAAATTTCTCTATAAGTTTGAATGTAGAATCTACTCATATAAGATATTCTCCTTCTATATTCAAATATACTTCATGTGATTTTTTTTCAGCTTCAGCTTCTACTTTATCATCCAAATTTAATTTGATACCGTACTTTTTTTGATTTTCTTTGTAAGATTTATATAGTTTATCCAAACTTTCTAGTTTTTCCCTTATCTGTCACATATGTTCACTATTTAGAAAGTGATTTCTTACCTTACTATATTTCAGTTCAGGATCTATAGTTCTATATTTTTCTAAATCTTTTACTTTGTCTAGTGTAGCCCCTATATTATTAGTTAGAATAGCTAGTCTTGTTTGAAATAAGTTGATATGTCATGCATGATTTATTTCTGTAGTAGGATTAAGGGCTAACTCACGCATATTAGTTATATGTTCTTCCATATGTTTCTTTTGCTCTGATAGTTTGCTATGGAATATTTTGATAAGATCAAAATCTAGTATTTCTTTGTCTGTACTAGATGTGAATTCCATAATTCTATCATTGATTACATCAAATTCTTCTTTAATTTTATCAACTTTGGCTATAAGTTCTTGTATATTCATAATATTAGCATTAGATTTAAATATAAGGTCTAAGAAAGTGTCGCTAATATAAGATATAAGTTGGGGTCGCAGATCTGCGACCCTTACTTATATCTTATATTTAGTGGATTAAAGATCTCTTTTTTTGAACTCTTCTATTTTTTCTTTTAACTCGTCTTGATGAGTATAATCATATATTGCTTTCTCTCTCTTTTTTGAAAGTTCATCTTTTTCTATGGCAAACAATTCATATTCTGCTTTCAATAGCTTCCGATTTTTGTCCATATCTCATAGGTATCTTTCTATCTTATCTTCTATAGAAAGTATATCATCATTTAGTTCCTTTTTTGCATCTGGAAAAAAAGAATCTTTATTTTCTAATTCTATTTTGTAGAATTTGATATCTTTTAGCATAAACTTTAGTTTGTTGGTATATCTTGAAGTTTGGTATTTGGTATATAAAAAATAAAGTCCAAATATGGTAACTATTCATACTATGATATATATGATGATTTTTTTGGTGGTTTCTTTACTTTTTTGATTAGCTATATCTTCATCTAGTGCTAGAGTTGAATAGTACATAGTTTCTAAATCAAATACATTACAAGATTTTTCTAGCTTATCTGATTTCATATCTTCTGGCATAGCTTCGAATGAAGCATCATAACTATTGTATATAGTATCACAAGATAAAGCTAGTTGATTGTCTAATTCTACCAGATAAGCTCTTATACCTGCATCCAGTTCTTCTGTTTTGAAAAAAGGTATGGCCTTATCTTGTATTTCTTTTAGTGTGTAAGTATCTATTAGAAAATAGAAATCACTTTCTATAAATGCTTCTAGATCTCCATTGTCAGATTCACTTAGTTTCTTTTTCACTGTAAATAGCATATCTCATACATAATTGTAGTTGTTTTGTATACAACTAAGAAAAGAATAATCTAGATAACAGTTTTCTTTATCTTCCCCTAGAACGGCAATGTCTATATTTAGAGCATATTTACTTTGTAATGCTTCTAGTTTAGTATTTATAGTTTTTTCATTTATGCCGAAATCTCTATCTTGTATATCTAGGATATTTATCCTATTTGCAAATGTAAAGGAAAGAGAAAAACTTATAGCTAATATAGTTAGAATTAGTAGTTTAACTATTTTCATTGTTTATAGTTTTTTAAATTTAAAATTGCTTTAATGGTAAGAAATTTTTAGATTAATTCAAGTTGAAAATTTGGGTATTTTATAAAATTTTCCTATATTTTTTCAATATATATATTAAATATAAGAATTTTATGCTTTTTTTTCTATTTTACTATGTTCTTAGGAGCATACCTCGGAGGTCTCGGAAGGGTAGAGAATTTTTATTAATTCTCAATTGAATTCCCCCCCAAAATAACTATAAAAGAGCTAATTTAATATTAACAACAATACATGGAGTTTTTTATAAGCTGCCCTTTTGGGGTGCAATCTATTTTGAAAAAAGAAATACAATTTATGTGATACGAAACTACAGAAGTTACATACAAATGAGTTTATTTTACTGGTGATGAAACGGCTATAGCTAGAGTGAATATCAATTCTAGAGTAGGAAGCAAGCTGTTCTTGATATTGGGTAAATGAAAGGTGCAAGCATTTGAGGACCTTTTTCAGTTAGTATGAAGAGTGAATTGGAAAAAATGGTTACCTGCAAGATATCCTGTAAAAACTACTGCATTTAGCAAAAATTCTATATTGGAAAGTACTCCTTCTATACAAGCTATTGCGAAAAAATCTCTAGTGAAAACTATTTTGTGAGGTGAAGGTGTAATGACAGAAGATGAAGATTTGGAAATATTGGAAGTTCGTATAGGAATAGAAAATAACTATGCTAGAATATTTTTGAATACTACATGAGATGGACTTCATAGAAGAGGATATAGAGTAGATGCATGAGAAGCTCCTATCAAAGAAAATTTAGCAGCTTGATTAGTTCTTAGAAGTAATTGGAAATTTTCTACTCCTTTCTATGATATATTTTGTGGTAGTGGGACTATGCTTATAGAGGCTGCTATGATAGCGAAGAATATAGCACCTGGATTGAATAGAACATTTGCTTTTGAAACTTTTTCTTGGATGGATTCTCAAATATTGGAGGATGAGATGGACAAAGCTAAGGCAAAGGTATTTACATGAAGAGAACATAAACTTATAGGATCTGATATAGATGCAGATATGATAAAAATAGCAAAGAAAAATGCAGAAGCTGCAGGAGTAGGAGATTATATCCGATTTGCTTATAGAGATTTTGTAGATTACAAAAATGAAGAAATGGTTTGAACTTTACTTATCAACCCTCCTTATGGAGAAAGATTGGAAACGGATCCCAAGATGTATGAGGATATAGCTGAAATATTCAAGAAGAACCCAGAGTTGAATGGGTGATTGATAACTTCTTTTGAAGAATTTGAATATATGATAACTAACAAAGGATGGAAGAAGAAGAAATTTTATAATGGGGCTCAAGAATGTTCTTTTTATCAGAATATAAAATAATTTGTGGATTTATATTAATATTGATTATTCTTTAAAAGTCTTAACCCCCTTGTTTATCTAGGAATTGTTGAATTAAATTTTGTATTGACAAAGCTGCTAAAAAAGTTATATATACTTTAAGATGTATATTTATTTATTAATAACAATTCCCAATGTTTAGGAATTTTATAAAATTTTTCATTGTAATAGCTTTACTTTTTGGTAGTTTTCAAGCTTCTGCATTTTATCATTGTAACCTTTTTTGGAAGTATGAAGGTGATGGTCCAGCAGAATATATCAATGTAACAAATATCAACTACATTCGTGTAGCTAGTGTTACAAATATAGATAATCTATATAAATATGATGTAGCATCTGATATTATAGATAATGGTACAGATTTGGAATGTGCAAACTCTAACTGTTCTGCTAGTCCAGCTGTATTGTCAGCAGGTGCTGAGATATATAATGATCTACCTTATACTCATAGATTAGATAAATATCCTGCAGATAACGGAACTTTGAAGCAAAGAATGTTAGATAAAATAGGAGATGATACTTATGCTTTGACATGTCCTGCAGCAATGGCAGAAATAATTCAAGAAGATTTAGATTCTGGGGCTGTTAGTGGTATAAATTCTTCTGATCGGGAAGATTATATGTTATGTTTTACAAGAGCTTTGGACTTTCCAGAATCTCCAGCTAATGTAAGAATAGAATGAGAAATACATTGGGAAAGTATTTGAAGTAATAGTGGAGATGTAGCAGTAAGTGTAACTTGTGATGTAGCTTCAGAAGGATGAGGATGATGATGAGGTTGGAGACCAAGTGTTCCTACATGTAGAGATGAACAATTGGAATGTACAAGATATGATCCAAGAGTTCCTTATAGATGGAGTAGAAAACCAGGTGAAGTTTGTATTGGATGATTATTTGGAGATGAATGTTCTTTTGATATTCCTGATGAACCTGACAAACCTGAGGTTCCAGAACCACCAGTAGAAGACTTAACATATTTACAAACAGATCTTAGAATAATATATGATGATTATCTAGATAAGAAAAGAGAATTAGAAGAAATCAAAAAAGGAGAATCAAAAGCAGGTGTATGACTTAGAGTATACCCTAAAGTATTATTGAAAACAGGAACTCCTATTACAGATAGAACTTATATTCAAAAAACTAGTACAGTAGAAACAGCTTTGCCAGTTAATTCTTATCAGTATGCATGATATTACGAAAATGATATAAATTTCCGGACCAAAAAATTAGTTTCAGAAGATAGAAAAAGAAGTTTATATGTAGTTATTCCAACAAATGGTTTGGTAGTACCTATAAATACTATTCCTAATGGTAATGAAGATTTTACTAGTATAGTTTCTGGAAAAACACCAGAAGTAAATAGATATTTGAAAACAGGAGCTTTACTTTATCCGAATACATCTTTAAAATGATTTGGAGAAGTAGGAAATAAGGTAGTATTTGGACATTCATCTTATTGGAAAAGTGATGATGGAAGATATAAAACTGAATTCCAAAAGATTATAGAATTAGATGAAGAGGAAGAAATATGGATATTTGAAAAACAAAATAATGGAGAATACAAAAGATATAGATATAGAGTAAGAATAACATATCCAGTAGCTGATGATAATACATATCCTTTGGAACCTGGTATAGGTAAAAATCTTACACTTATAACTTGTACTCCAGTATGAGGAATAACAGGTAGATGGATAGTTTCTGCGAAATATGTAGATGAAAAAAAAGAGGCTTTGGAAAACTATATATATGGAGAATATTTATCTTTCGATTATAGAGTGAGAATTCAAAAATTCTTGAATAAGTTAAATACTTATAATGAAGAAGAAAAGAAAGAACTTATTCTTAAACTATATAAATCTATATTGAAATTCGAAACTCAAGGAAATGCTGATAATTATATAGCAGCTATCAATTTCTTGAAATTGAAGATAGTTAGAGAATACTTTGAGTAAAGGTAGGTTTCTCCGAGGTCAATGTAAAATGTAAAGTGTAAAATGTAAAATTGAGATAAATATATCGCTGATATTTCTAGAATTCAGGTTACAAAAAAAATAGGCTTTGCCTATTTTTTTTGTAACCAAAACGCTAAAGAATTCAGCGCTAAAAGTTTCTTATAATTTTACATTTTACATTTTCAGATTTATCTGGAGTATACATTTTACATTGAGTTTCTTTAGAACTAACTTATTTATAAGCTTTTATCTATAAATACCTTAAGTTCTTCATAATTATTTGCTATTTCTAAGTCTGGAAATTGTACTACAGTCTTTGGAGATGGTTTGAAGAAAAAACCATAATGTGCTTCTTGTAACATCCCTGTATCATTGAAAGAATCACCAGCTGCTATTGCTTGAAAATTTAGTTCTTTGAATTTCTTTACAGTCTTTGTTTTTTGATCATCTACTCTAAGTTTATATCAAGTTATTTTTCCATTATCATCTACTAGAAGATTATGACAAAATATAGTAGTTTGTTTCATTTTCTTTACCAAAGGTCTTGCAAATTCTATAAATGTATCTGAAAGTATTATTACTTGCATTTTTTCTTTTGCCCGATCCAAAAATTCTACTGCTCATTCAAAAGGGTCCATAGTAGATATTATTTTCTCTATATCGTGTATTGTAAGATTGTTTTCATTTACATATTTTAATCTATGTGCCATAAGTTCATCATAATCGGCTATATCTTTGGTGGTCAGCATAAGCTCTTCTATTCAAGTTGTTTTTGCTACTTCCTCCCATATTTCAGGTGTCAAAACTCATTCCATATCTAAGCAAAGTATAGTTTGTTGCATTGTTTTTTATAAAAAATTAAATCAATAACGAAACTATATTTATTTTGCTTTTTATATCAAGTTATTTTGAGTTCACTTCCTAGAAATACGATGGCAAAGCGAAGAAGCTCCATTAGACGGAAGAAGTAACAGGATTCAAACCCATACCTCAATAGATAATTGTTTCTACTTAGCGTTTGTTATGGAGATCTTTCGCTCTGCTCAAGATGACGATAATTTGGAAAATAGAACGTCATTCTGAGTGAATCAAAATAAAGAAAACAAAGCAAACGAAGAAGCTCCATTAGACGGAAGAAGTAACTGACTTTAATATTCTTTCTGTAAAATTAAATAAAGCAAAAGAAATTAAAGAAAAATGAATTGACATTCAATATAAATTATACATAAACAAAAACACAGAGGTCTTTAACTATTACTTACAAAGTTTCAATAACCCTTATAAAAGGAGATTGTTATGAGGAAAAGTTGGATATTATTTATTATGTTGGGATTGTTATTTTGGTCTGTTTCTTTTGTTTCTGCAGGACCAGCTACTCTTTTGATTACAGATGCAGAATCGTCTGTAGCTAATGAGTCAGTCGCCCCAATAAATGTGGGAGTTACTATCAAAAAGCCTTTTGTGATGAAAAACACATCAGGTGGCTTGGAAGGATTCACGGTAGATTTACTGGAAGCAATCAATAAGGAAATTGGTCAGGATATCTCACTTGTGGAGATGAATGTAAATGCTTTTCAGACCTTGAAAGGGGGTGGAGTAGATATTCTTGCCGGCTCCTTTTTTTTATAATTTTAACTTGATTTTGTTTTGTAACTCTATATTATAGACCTTGTTTTTAAAATTAATATAAAAGAATGGAAATATTAAACTTTCATGATGAGTCTTTAGTTGTAAACTCTAAATTAAAATCTTATTTAGCATCTTATTTTGATGAAGATACTTTGGTTTTGAATGATACTAGAGCGGTTATTATTCCACAAGTATTACCTCATATAGAATTTGTAGGAAGCTATGATCAAAGAATATTATCTATGCTAAACGATACAAATATTGTTGTATCTAAGCCATACTATCCTAGTATAATTGATTATATGAATGGATTATGATTAGCTAAAAATATAAATGTAGTATCTTTTGAAAATCAGGCTGATAAAACTTTGACTCAAATTATTCTAGAAGATGAAGAAAAAATAGAGAAACTAAAGTCCTTGAATTTAAAGAAATTGGCTCCTTTTTTTATAGATGATAAGGCTTCTGAATTAGCTTCTAAATTATGATTAGAATTATATTCATCTAAGGAAATATTTGATTTGGCTAATAATAAATTAAAATTGAAAAAATTTCTTACTGAAAAAGATTTACCTATTATAGATGGTGAATTTACTTCTGATTCTAAGATTATAGAAGAATATTTCAATAAGACAGGTATGTATGTATTCAAAGATCCATTAGGAGTTTCTGGTTATGGTTTTTGGAATAACAAAGATAATAAATTAGAAGAAATATTGGATAATTACGGTGGAAAAGAGATAATTATAGAGAAATTTATAACAAAAGAATCTTCTCCAAGTATACAATTTTTCATAAATTCAGAAAAAGAGGCTATAATATTTGGATTTACAGATCAAATATTGGAAAAAGGGCAGTATTACTTATGAAATAGTGCTCCATCTATATACGCATCTAGTTCTGTGGAGACTGAAGCCATCAGACAGTCTGAACATATATTAGAGTGGTTATGAGAGCTATGATATATAGGTTTTGGGTCTATAGATTTGATAGTTACAGAAGACAAAAAGGTATATGCTACTGAAGTAAATGCAAGACTCACAGGTGGTACATATCCTACTATTACCTCATTTTTATTGACTGGAAAATTAGACTCTACTCGGGAATACAAAACTATAGAAGATGTAGAAGAAAATATAGAAACATATTTGGAAAATTCGGTAAAAAATTCTACAGATAAATGAATTTTTCCTATTTGTATTACTCCATTGGATAATTGGGATAGAGTACAGGTGATGGAAATTAAATAAATTTGACTTTTACAGTAGAAATCTTATAATTTATAGACAAGAATTTATTTATAGAAATTTTTCTTATGTCGAAAGAGGCTAAAATATGAATCATATCATCAGTACCAGAAGGAATCTTTGCTAGTTGTGCAAAAGGACCTCAATTTTCTGATGCTGAAAGTGATGCAGCTTTGAAGGATGAATTAGATGTATTTTTACAGCATATCAAACTTGATTATCTCAAGGAAAATATGCAATTTGAACTTGTTAGAGCATTGGAACCTGATAATTTGAAAAAAATAGAAGATGCCGATGCATATATATTAGGCGGTTCTCCAAATATGGTTACAGATGATATAGAATGGATTAGAAATTTAGAGAAATTTGTACATAGTCAAGTTGATAAAAATAAACCAGTTTTTGCTTTTTGTTTTGGGCATCAAGTATTGGCGCAGGCATTTGGCTGAAAGGTGGAAGATACGAAGACTAGGCATATATGAGCTGATAATATGTTTTTGAATATACAATGACAATGAGATAAATTATTCTCACAGTTAGATTCTAATTTAAGTAGTCTATGGTCGCATAAACAAGGGGTTGTGAATTTAGGAGAAGGGGAGTCTTTATGATGAGATAATTATAGTGAAAATCAAATAATCAAAGTATGAGATAATGCTTGGGGAGTGCAATTTCATCCAGAATTCACTACTGAATTTATGAGTTTTCTAATGAAACTTATGAGAGGGACTTTGGAAGATGAGTGAATGGATGTGTCCAAATTAATGAAAAAACTAGAAGAAATGAAATGAATCAATCCTTCTAGCGAACTTATACAGATGTTTATAGGGCAGTATTGGAGTAAGTAAGGGCTCAATGATTTTGAAATTCTTCCGCTATATTTTTTCCCTAACGGGACAGAATTGAATCAAATCACAACAACGGTTGACGGTTTTTTTAATAATGTTGTGATAATATATAGAACTAATTCTTAAAAAATATAAACTCCAGAATTTTAAAATCATTTCGCTGTTAGGGAGTTCTTATTTCAGATTCTTTCCTTGCGGAAAGTCTGGAGCAGTTCTGTATTCTATTCTGTATTCTGTTCTGTATTCTGTCGTGGAACCCCCCTTAGGGGTTTTAGACTTCGTTTGAGATTTCTTTGTATCAAGCGTTCTCGGCATGGTAATATAATGGCTTTGATTGAAAAAGTAAAAGAAATAAAAAACGGTAATATAACGGAAGAAGATGCCGGGAATGAAGTTGTCTCAGATGTTGTCTCAGAGAAGAAAAATTCTGTCGTGTAACAACCCCTAAATGGGTTGTTAGACTTTGATTTTAGATTTTTTTGTGTCTCGTGGTTGTCTTATTCTATCTTATTTTTTTATTGCTTTTATTAGATTTTCTTCATTAACTTCTTCTATCAAGATTTTTTCTCCCTTTAATTCCGGAGTGGCTCCTTTGTTGAGTCATATAACAGGAACTCATATTTCTAAGGCTTGTTTTGTTACTATTCAGAAACTTTCTTTGGTAATATTTATCAATGCTTTTGATTGAGCTAATAAATTCCAGTATCTATCTTCTTGATTTCAAATATATCCTGTAAATACAATATTCTCATTTGCTATGGATTTTAGATATTCTTCATCAGGTCATTCTCCTATGATGACTAGTTTATCTCAGGTTTTGTTAAATGCTTTGATTATAATATCTACATGTTTTACAAATTTAACTAATCTTCATATATAGATAAAGTATTTTTTTTCTTCCAAAGGAAAGAAATCTTTTATAGTGATTTTTTTGTAAGATGGTATTCTTACTAGAGGATTCACGATTTTCCCATTTTTAACTTTATTTCCATATGTTTTTTGGAAAGTTTCTTTTGTGTAATTAGAATTGAAATAATATTCATCAAATTTGTTATAATTTATATCCCATCTTCTTAGTTTTTTAGAACTATATTGGTATATTTTATGTTTTAACCATCATTGTTTTTTCATTTTCTTAGCATATTCATCATAATGAGTTCGTATGTATTGCATGGGACTATGAAGATATAATACTTTCTTTGTATTTTCTCATAAATCTAAGTTTTTGGCTATAGCAAAAGAAGATATAATAGCTATATCAGGATTGAATTTCCTTATTTTTGCAGATAATCTTTTCATAAAAAATGGAAAAAATGGCATAAGATGACGATAATATTTTCTTATGTACTTACCACTTATAGCAGCTTCTATATCTAGATTACTATTATTTTCATATTCATTATAATGAAAAGCTGTAAATATTTTCTTTTCATGTTTTTTATTCTTTTCAGCTTTATCTGAGTTCTGTTCTGAAATTTCTTCATAAGAATCTCACAATAAGTTCTTGTTTATAATATCAAAAAACACTTCCTCTGCACCTCCAGGAAATATTAACCAATCATGTATATAAGCTATTTTCATATATTAAAATTTCTTTAATAATTATAAGGAGAAAAATTCTAACAGAAGAAAGACTAATCCTCAATTCTAAATCACTAAATAATGAAAAAATCTATAATCCTCAAACCATATCTCCTAATGGTAAGAATATAGCAGCAACAATCATTCAGATAATACCAGCTACGAATACCATAAGTATAGGTTCTATAAGTTTAGTTATTCATTCTACTTTAGTTTCCAATTCAGTTCTATAAAATCAAGATATTTTTTTCAATATTCATCCTATATCTCAAGCTTCTTCACCAATACCTACTAGTTGTACTAGAATAGGATTGAAAAGCCAACTTCCTTCCATACTTTCTCACATTTGGTAACCATGTTGTAGATCATGTTCTACATCATATAATTTCTTTTTATAATGATAGTTACTGAATATATTTCATATTTGGTTTAATGAATTTAGTGGACTAATACCAGCATCATAAAAGTCTCATAGTAGTTTTGTAAATCTATACCGATGGAAAGTCTTTATTAAATCTCATAAGACAGGTGCTGCTATAAGATATCTATCTATCATTATTTTTACTACCAATACTTTTTGGTATAAAAATTTAGATCAAAAGTATACTAATATAACTCATCAAATCAAAACATACCATCTTTCTATCAAGAAATCTGATGCGCTCATCATAAACGTTGTAACTCGAGGTAGAGTTAACTCTGGTGGAAATATATCTACTATTACAGGTATTACCTTGATAAGTAGTACACATACAGCAATAGCAGCAAATATAAGTATCATTACAGGATACATCATAGCTGATTTTAATTTACCTTTGATTTCTTGAAATTTTTCTAATTCATTTGACATGTTTTCTAGTGTTTCAGGAAGGTTTCACATCTGTTCAGCAGATTTTATAAGTTCTACTTCTGCTTTGTCAAAAAAGTACATATGATTTCCCATAGCAGCTGATACTCAGATTCATTGGTTTATTTGGTCTATCAAATCTAACAATAATTTTTTCAATCATTTATGCTTTTCTACATCTGATATTACAATCAAAGCTTCACGGATACCAAGTCCGGCTTTTTGTGTAACCGCCATAAGTCTAAAGAAAGCTACTTTGTGTGCAAGGGTTGGTCTTTGCATTTCTATCAAAGCTTTTCCCAAGACTCACAATTTTTCTACTTTTCTTTCCATGTTTTCACTCATTTTTATAATATATTTATAATAAAAATTGCTATCATTATAATTTTTTTAGTATTCAAGTCAATAGTCTAAATCAAAATCCACTTCATCATTCTCACCAAAGAGGGTCTTTAGCTCCAATCATACCGCCAGGTCATGCTATATCTATATGTACCCAATTCTTGGTTTTTACAAATTCTCAAAGGAATAATCCAGCATTTATTGTTCATGGGCTGTATTTATTTGCTGAGATATTGTTCAAATCAGCAACATGAGATTTGTATGATTTAAGATATGGACTATAAAAAGGTAGTTCCCATACTCTTTCTTTGATATCCCAACTAAGTTTTTGCATGTCTTTTAGTAACTTAGGACTTTTACCTACAGTAGCAGCAATATGAGTTCCTAGAGCTACTAACTGAGCACCAGTAAGGGTAGCTATATCAAACATATTTACTATATCATATTTTTTCTCTGTATATGCCAATAAATCTGCTAAGACTAATCTTCACTCAGCATCAGTATTCCCTACTTCTACAGTTTTACCATTGTACATTTTGATTACATCTCCAGGTCTATAGGCTTTACTAGAAACCATATTTTCTACAACTCATATAGACATAACTAGATTTTTTTTGTATCAAGTAGCTACAAGATGGTTGAAAACTCCAAGTACAGTAGCAGAACCAGCCATATCTATTTTCATATCTTCCATATATCCAGTAGGTTTCAGATTGTAACCACCTGTATCAAAAGTTACTCATTTACCTATCAATGCATTATATTTTCCATTTTTTACAGGACTGTATGTAGCTATTATCATTCTAGGTTCTGTCTCTGATCATTTACCTACTTCATATATTCCATTCAATCCTTGTTTTTGTAAATCCTTTCCTTTCGTAATATCTAGTTTGATATTCTTATTTCACTTGAAAAGTTCTTTTATATAAGTTTCAAATGTTTCAGGGTTTAGGTCGTTAGCTGGTTTATTTACTAAGTCTCTTACCATGTATAAATTCTTGATAAGATCTTCAGTTTTATCTGTATTTATACTAGAATTTATATGTAATTTAAACTTACTTTCATCTTTTTCTTTGTAGCTATTATATTGATATAATTTGATTGCCAGAAGTTCTATAAATAGTTTTTCTGTTTTTTTGTCTAATTTCAATCATTTTAGTTGCATAGAGAGCTCTTCATTTGTTTCTATTATTTTATCTCAAAGGCTAGTTACTATATCTTCTATATTTTTCTCTAAATCTGTGATTTTTTTCAAAATCACTATAATTTGAGTGTTTTTTCTAGCTTTTTCATTGATATTGTGAATAGTATCAAGTTTAAAATTCTCATTTTTTTTGAATTTAATCTTATTTATATAAGAGGATATAATAGGGTCTTTTATCGTTGTAATCCCCTTTATAATTACTGTTATTTTGTTTTTTTTAGATTTATTATCTAAATATATGTTCATTCAATTTCTGTAAATTAGCTTATAAATGTATTAATAGTACATATAACTTACTCAAAATCAATAATAACATTGAAAAAACTTTATTAATATATAGTATTAGAGAGGAATTACAGTTGACAATAATGGATTTTATTATGATTAAGTTGTATATGAGTTTTCTAGAGTTAATAGATATAAAGAAGAATTATGACCTCAAAGTCTATATAGAAGATAATAAAATCGGGATTTTGTGAGATTTATTGAATATAGATGGGGAGTTTTTTGTGATAACTGCAAAATATGATAATATTTCTTCTAATCCTATGAAATATAAAAACATACACAATATGTGAAATGTCTTATCTACTACCTCACTGATGTTTGTAGAATTCTTTCGTAAATATTGGTTTAGCAATTATAGAAGAATATTAGGCTTATATATTCCAGATCCTGTCAAATTTCAAAAATATCAGCTTTCAGAAGTCAAAAAACATAAGAAAACAAAAGCCCAAATTGATGGATACAAAAAATTAGATATCGATGAAAAAGGATATTATGATTTACTTAAGTTAAAAGGGGATGTAAATATAATCACATACGAGGAAGTAGATTTAGAACCATGAAAAGGACAGTCTTTGTTTGTGTTTCCAGATCTTTGGACTATGGAAAATGTAAAAGAATGAATTAAAGATCAAAAGAAATCAATATTTCTATCTGGTAATGATACTGTGGTGAAAAAAACAAAAGCATTTATAGATATCAAAAATGCAAAGGCAAAAAATCTATTCTGTACTCATTCACAAATATTTCAAGATTACAAAAATCTAAAAAGGATATATGTTTTTGACCCTTACAAATGGTATTATAAAAATCACCAAAATCCTAGATATCGATTACCAGAAGTTATAAATCAAATAGCTTATTTTTATAGTGTAAAGGAAGTGTTTTTTGTAGTTTCAAAAGATTAAATTCTTTTCAAGCTATATACCTTTTTCTAGTTTTGTCTATATAGTTTTGATAATTGTTCTTGAAAAATATATATATTTGACTATGATACAAAGTACAAACAAATAAGAAAGAAGTAAACACATACATAACTTTAATGCGAAATCAAAAACGTAAAGGAAATTTAACCCAAAACGGAATGACAAACAGAAAGTGTGTATTAATTAGACCAGAAAAATTGATTAGGAAAAGCAGTTAGCTTCGGCTACTGCTTTTTCTTTATTATAATCATAAAAGAGGAATTTATTTCTCTTTTTTTTATATAAATTTATAATAATATGTATTTTGTCACTTTATATAAAGCAAACTCTATTGTATTTGTAGTTTATTTTATTATATTCAAATTAGAACTATTTTTATATATTAATTAAAACAATATGTTGAAAGAATTGAAAGAATTTATGCTAAAGGGAAATGTGGTAGACATGGCAGTATGATTTATCTTTGGTGCAGCTTTTGCTACAGTAGTGAAATCTTTGGTGGCTAATATAGTTATGCCCCCTATAGGACTTCTTTTGTGAAAAGTAGATTTTTCTTCTCTTTACATTGCTTTGGATGGTAAGACTTATGAGAGTCTAGCTATGTTGGAAGAAGCAGGAGCACCAGCTATCAAGTATGGTTTATTTATCAATGATACAGTTGGGTTCTTGATATTAGGTACTGTTATATTTTTCATGATAAAATCTATCAATAATCTTAAAAAGAAAGAAGAAGAAAAGGAAGAAGAACCGGCTAAGAAAGCAGATGATATTCTATTGTTGGAAGAAATTAGAGATGCATTAGTGAGTAAAAAGAAGAAATAGTTCAAATTAGAAAATTGATTTAGAAATAGTCGGCTTATGCTGACTATTTTTTTTGTTTTTATTCTATTGAAATGACTTTGAGAAACTATATACTATCTTTAGTATTCAGAAATACACAAAGGATTTTAATTTATAATTATTATGTACCATATGTTAGAAACTATCAAGAAAATAATAGAACTATCTGGAAAAAGAATCACTCATTTGAAAAAAGATGATGAGAATTGGTATAAAGGATCAGAGACTCATTATGATGGTATGTTAGATGAAATAGAAGAAGCTAGAGTGGAAATGAAAGAAAATAATAATATACATCTGGAAGATGAACTATGAGATGTATTTTGGGATTATATCTGTATGTTACATGGTTTTGACGCTGAAGGGAAGATAGATATGGAAAAAGTTTTTGAAAGATGTTTAGGGAAGTTGTCTGAGAGATTGACTGCGGAAGGAGCTAACAATGATTGGTATGAAGTGAAGAAAGTTCAGAAGGTAAGGTTGGCTGAGGAACATAAATTGAGGTTTGGGTCTTCTGATTTATAATTATAAATTATAAATGATAAATTATAAATTAATTCCCTAACTGTTCGAGTTATTATTTGGTGTTTGAGATTTGTTTCTTCTGTATTTATATCTAAAATTATTATATATTTTTTAATATAAAAACAATCTAAAAATAAAAAAATAACTTGCAAAAATATGGAATATCATTAGAATATAATATATATTTATTATATATTGATGAAGTTATGAATATTGAGAGAGTTATCAATAGTGGGAAAACAGTATTTACAGTCAAGGATTTGAAGAAAATACTGGACACAAACAATGAACAAACTATTAGGAATTATCTTAGTAGGGGAGGGAAAAAGTCTTTATTTCAGAGGCTTTATTTTGGTGTATGGGCTTTGAATAAGTTCAATATTTTTGAATTTGCTACAAAATTAAAGAAAAAATCATATATTTCGTTTGAAACCGTGCTTCAGCAGGAAGGAATTATATTCCAAGATTATAGTAGTTTAGTCACTTTAGCTTCAGATAATACTATTACCAAAGAAGCTTATAACAAGAAGTTTACATATCATAAAATAAAAGATAGTATATTGTTAGATCCTATGGGCGTAGTACATTACAAGACTTATTCTATGGCATCCAAAGAAAGAGCTATATGTGATACATTGTATTTATATCCAAATTATTATTTTGATAATTTATCTTCTGTGAATTATGAGAAATTAGAAAAAATCTCTCACTTATATAATAAAAGGCTAGTTTTAGAAGTTAAACAACTTATAGAAGATGCTAAGGGTAGATAAACATAAGCAGTTGATGTATAATATATTGAAAGATATATTTGAATTGGATATAGCTAATAAAATAGCTTTCAAAGGAGGGACATTATGTTATTTTATACATGGTTTGGATAGATTTTCTACTGATTTAGATTTTGATATTATTTCATCTTTGGAAGATGAGGAAGTTTTTTTAGATTCTATTTCTCAGATTTTAAACAAATATGGAACCATCAAAAAACAGGATAATAAAAGATTTACTTATTTTTTCTTGTTTAGTTATAGTGAAGAAGCTATGAATATAAAATTAGAATTTAATAAAAGAATTTGGAAATCTAATATATATGAAACTATAAACTTTTTTGGAACCGATATTATAGTTCAGGATAAGAGAACTATATTTGCTAATAAATTAGTTGCTTTGACTGATAGAAATAAGCTAGCTAATAGAGATTTATGGGATATACATTTCTTTTTGAAAGAAGGATTTCCTATCAATGATAGCTTGATCGAAGAAAGGACAGGAAAATCAACTAAAGATTATCTTTTGTTTTTAGAAGATTTTTTGGATACTATAAAATCTAGGGATTTGTTACACAGTTTAGGTGAAGTATTAGATGAAAAACAGAAGTTTTTTGTAAAAAATAAATTATTGAATGATTTGAAATGATTAGTAAAATTTAGAAATCTTTCAAAATAATCTCAAAAAATCAATACGGAATTAACTTTTAAGTATCTAACTCAAAATTACAAATGAAAAAAATTAGTATTATTGTTATTATTATAAATTTACTTTTATTTTGATGGAGATATTTTGATATAGAGCTATCAGAAGTTTTTCTAATTTCTGATTTTGAGTTGCTTTATAAGTATCTACCAGTTGGTCTATTTGTATTGACGATGCTATTATTGATTAAGTTGATTATCAAATATTTTAAGATATATAACAAGGAATGGACAGATAGGTTGAAATTTTATACTGCAATAATCTCTTCTATTGGAGCTTTTTATTTTGTTTATGAAAATTTATTGTTGGGAACTTATTTTGAAACTATAGAGGAAAATGCATACTTGTTTGTATTCTGATTTGCTTTTTCGCTTTATATTACTCTTTGGATATTATATAAATTATATAATAGTGTGGTTTCTTTTATAGAAAGAGGTGATTTTTTCAAAGTTGGTCCAGCATTATTTGTTTTTCTACTTCTTTTGTATTTATATTGGTTATTGGTGGATTATGTGTTTGAGAGTATAGTATAGATATATAATATATATAGTTATCAAGAAGAGACTGAAACTACTTGTGAAAGCATAATAAAACTTTATATATATTTTATATGTAATTTTCAATAAAATATTTTATTATGCTTTCTACAGGTAATGAAAAGAGATGCAATAGAGATTGTTTCAGATAGTTATGATTTGTTGAGTTTAGAAGAAGTAAGACAATTAACCCAATTATCAAAATCTCTCAATTCAGATAAAGAAAAAGACTTGAAAAATAGCATTATTTTTCAATTAGAAGAAAGACTTGCTTGACTTTCTAATAGGTATTTTGAGGGGGTAACAAAAGAGGAAAAATGATTGTTAGAATTTTATCTAAAGTTGAAGTGAGAACCCCAAATTCGTATAGATAGAAAAAATACTTGAGATGTAGATGGATTTTTGGAAGGACAACAATATTTGAAAGAAGAATTAACTTTACTGACATATAATCAGAACCTTAGTTGGGATAATATAGCTAAATCTTTAGGAAGATTGAAAGTATCGCCTATTGCACAAAGAACTTATTTTTCAAAAGTTATAGAAAACCATCAACTTTCAGAGATTGATAGTGAAGAAATATTTATGACTTTAATAAAAAATACAGATATTGCTTCGGATATACAGAGTCAAATAATAGATTTATATAGTTTAGAAGAAGTTACAGATGAAAATTTATTTGCTACATGTTTATTTCATCTAGCTCATTGAATTCGTATTAATAAAAGCAACTCTGACAATCTTAATAAGATATATGAGTTATGAAAAAATATAAAATTTGATGATAAATGACTTTTTCTTGATGTATTGAAAGTACTTTCTGTAGATAAAGAAATGCAAAGGGATTTTTTCGAAAGTCAGAATTTTGAAATTTCTTCATTAGAAGATACTTTCTCTTTATTGGATTCTATGAGAACTAATATAGATTTGCAAAATGAATATTTTTCTAAAAATCCTATTCCAAAACTAACAAACGAAATTGATTTATGTGAATTTATAGAATTTATACCAAAAAATCCAGAACTTATAAAAAAAGTTTTGAATAAACATAATGATATGGAGATTAGATCTTCTACTTCTATATCACTATTGCTTTATAATAGTATAAAATATCCAGAATTAAAAGAAGATATTGACAAACTCATAAAATGAAAGGATATGTTTGATGTAGATAATATAGGGGTTAATAGAACAATGGATTTAATGTTGGAGCATATAAAAGATATAAAGCCAGACATAGAAAGTAATTCTTTAAAAACAGCTATAGAAATTTCTTTTCAATCAATAGATACTAGAATAGAAAAAAATGATAATGTAGATTTAATTCAATTATCTTCAATAATATTTAGTTCATTACAGAAAGAACTTAATATAGGTGATTTAAACTCTAATGATATCAATAGAGCATTACTTGAAGATATATTATATATATTAAGAATATATATAGAAGATAAAAAAAGGGATAATCTGGTAAATTATATAAAGAAATTGTTAGAAAAAGATGGAGCTGACTGATTTGAAAGTTTTGAATGAGATTCATTTAAATCAGAAGATAACTTTGAATGATATGATAATTGATTATATACGTCTTTTGAATCAGATTATTATATAGATCAAGATATAAAATATATATTAATTGATTCTATAGCTTATAATCCAAACATTACTTGGGAGGAGTTTTATCAGAGACATAATAAAAAATTTCTAAAACAGTTTCTTTCTTTAAATGAGAGACAATTGGATTTGTGTGCCAGAGAAGATAGAGAACTTATATACAAGGAGTTATCATCTTTGTGAGATTCAGTTTCTGATGAAGAAATATATTTATTTTTGGAGTCAAAGGATTTATTTATATCTACTGAACTTACTAGTCAAAAAGCAAAGATTAAAGAGAAATTTTTGGAAATAAAAGAATCTCCAGAAACTAAAAAATATCAAGAAAATCAAGCTAAACTAAGCAATGTGGAAGAGCAAATAGAAACGGTAACTGAAGATGAAGAAAAATTTGAAGAATTTCATCAAGCTTGGTGAAAATATTATGAAAAAAATTATAGTTGAGTTTTCAAAGAAAGGGAAGATAAAACAGTAGGAACTTCACAAAGTAATCCTTTAGTCATAGATGAAAAAACTATAGTTGAAGAAGTTTCTTCTTCACAAGATAATACTATCTGATTTTTTCAAGATATAGATTATCTTCCATGAAATAAGATACAAGTAAGTTTAAATTGAGAAAATACAGATAATATTCAATTTATAGAAATAAATAAATGAAGTATAGAAGAGAATAATAGAGAATTAATTAAAATAATGTTACAACAAAATGGACTTGATATAAATATACTAGATTGAAGTTTTGATGATTTCAATAATAGATTAGGAATTAATCTAAAGAAACAAATAGACTCTAAAGATTTCGAAAAAATAATAGAGGTAATGGGTAAATTTATTTATGAGAAAATAGAATCGAATATAGAAGAATTTGGAGGAATTTCAAAACCAGTATTAGAAAAAGTTTCTTCAGAAATTATAAAAAATCCTATGAAGGGGGTAAAACGTTTCTTTGATATACTAAATTCAGATATCGCTTTGAAATTAGGGCTTTACACCAATTTTTCACAAAAGGAATTAGATATAAGTTTTTTGTTTGAACAATGAGATTATATTTTAGTAGGAGAATTTTATAGAAATAAAAGAAAGGAGATTTAAATTTGTTATTATTGATAAAAAAATATTGTTTTTTTGATTTTTTTCTATAAGAAAAGACAGGAGAAAACCCCTGCCTTCTAAACTCATAATGAAAACGTTTCTTACTTTGCAAACTTAATCTTGTTGTTCGGATCATTTGGTCTAGCCAAAATAATTCGAGGACCACATAGATTTCGTCTCTGAATTTGTTCTTCAGGTGAAAGTAAACTATGTAGTTGAGTATCTTTGGATAGTTCTCCTAAACAGGATAAACATATCCCAGATTCCCCAGCTTCTTGATTACCGCATCTTCCACATTTGTGTTTGAATATGTCGCTCATACTCCCTCCTTGATAGGGTTGTTTTTTGTTAGTTTGTGACTTGTTTATATGTAAATATATGGAAAAATCAAGTGTAAGATTTACTAACCTTCTGCACCTAAATCGGACTAAATAATGAATTTTCTTGATGCTTAAGCCAATATCTTTGGTATCTATTTTGCAAAAACCTTCAATTCCTAATTATTTTTTCTAACACATCTAACCATCACCATATAGGATTCCTAAGTTTATATCACATATAATC